>SDBV01001810.1_pt1 | contig 31954 bp, 39 predicted proteins | sample 2277081 | NCBI WGS metagenome assembly SDBV01 (sample SAMN10402039, study PRJNA504765) | marine sediment metagenome | isolation source: marine sediment core GS10_PC15, 223 cmbsf | place: Arctic Ocean: Southern Knipovich Ridge | collected 2010 | reverse complement strand
CACCCAATGTTTAGAGACATGCGCAATCCCTACGAATTTGATATGTTACAACAAAAAAAGGTATTCTCTGATGAGACACCCACCACACAAAACACGATCAAAAACCTCCCTGTTTCATCCATATTGAAAGGAACAGTATGAACACCCTGAAAAGCACTAAAACGTTCTCTTGTGGCCAAGAGAATTGCAACCTGCTGTACATGGTACATGGGCACTACCAACTTGATGGTCCACCGATACCACTCCTAAGACCACGACTAAGTAAAAGACGGCTCTGGGACTCGCAAAAAGAAAATAAACTCGTCACCGGGATAACACTCAAACAACAACATACACACACAGAACTATTCCATGGCCCACTTATACTTATAGTAAAATTCTTCTTCGGGTTCCCCAAAAAGATGCCCCAGGCACAGCGACGGAAACTTCTGCATAAACCCTACGAGAAAATACCCGATCTCTCAAACCTTATTAAATACATAGAAGACGCCGCAACGACCGTGCTCTATCATGATGATTGTATTATTACTAAAATAAGAGCTACGAAACAATACGAAGCTAAACCACGAACAGTATTTATAATAGGACAAGAAAATGGCACAAACACGTCCGGCGCAAGCACGCTTGGCACAAACACGGAAAACTATTAACCATAGTAATAAAAAAGATAAACATACAAAAAAAGTGACCGTATGGGATGAAGAGTACTTCGACCTGTTTACCTTTAAAGTAAAACCAGTTTCAGACGCTTTTCTAGAAAAAGTAGCCGAAGGACTCTGGAAATGGGCAGACCTAGAAAGCTCGTTCAGGATATCCGATTTTCACCTAGACCGCGGTATATCAAAAAAAGACTTCTATCGATGGATAGGACGCGATAAAAAGATGAAATTTGCACACGAATACGCAATGGCCAGAATAGCCTCACGACGAGAAAAAGGCGCCCTGTTTAACGAACTCAATGTAACCATGGTAACAAAAACACTGGGCCATTACTGTGAAGTATACTCCCAAGAAGAACAAAAACGATCTGACCAGCGCCAAAAAGAAAACCTGGATGCACAAAAAACTATCGTAGTGATAGATAAAGCACCAAACTGTGATAAAGTGCCAGTTAAAAAGAAAGATTAATTAAAAGGATTTTACGGTATGGCCTTGATTAAAAGAAGATGCATGAAAAAAGGATGCGATCTAGTTCGTCGCGACAGGACCTGGTTCGATGAGAACTATTGGGAGGAGAACCCCTTTTTATGTAAAATACATCTGAGCGAAACTAACATAAATCCTGAAGATATAGAAAAGATCGATGAAAATTTTAATATTGTAGAAAATCACAACTAAAAGAATAACTTGGGCTTCATACACCTACTTGCGCAGACCGGTTCTCAGTCCCTACGCCGGTCTGCCTTTAATAAGATGTTTATTTTTTATAATTATAATATTGAGAGCTTTCAATAGTAAATTTTAGACGGGTTATGGAAGTGTTGCTTGTTTCGCTTTCATCCAGTTCAACTATTTTTATGTTTCCGTTGCCTTCATCAATAACTGCTACATCAAATTCAATGGATTCTGGCATAAAGGCAACAGGCTTAAATGGTCTGTCATCTTTGAATTTATAATTTATTTCATCTATTGCGTCAGCTAGATTCTTTATTGCTGTAGATATAAATTGTTTTAAATTCATGAATTATTCTTTCGGTATGTCTTTATCCCTTAAAATTAATCATATTGACAAGCTTCATGATTTATCTTTCATCACCAGACACCAGAAGAAGGGCCTTAGAGGGAATGTCTGGAATTAGAATATAAAAAGTTATTTCATCTCTAATAAATTCCCTATACTCACTGCTGTAAAAATTACCAACTGTGTATACGCCTAATTCGTCGTCCCATTCTACAAAACAAACTTCTTCATAGTATATAACCAAAAACACCTTGTCTTTAGGTAATTTGCACGATGGGGTAAAGAGATCCCAATATATTGGTTTCATTTGTTCTTCATATGGGCTTTTAATAACTTTAACTTTTTTATCATCGTCTGGCATTTGTTTATCCTTATCTATTTAAGAAATACAATGCGATAAAAGCGCATTGTATGAGTATGGACGTGCACATCAGTAAGATAACAGGCCATTCTCGTTTTGCTTTTTCAGGGGTAGGCTGCCTATGCGTACACTCAGTAGCCGCAACGATAGTTTCAGTTACGGGATGTTGACGCTTCTTTCTGCGCCTGGTTCTGTAAAGATCGATCTCAGCTTGTCTTCGCCAATTATAGATCAACGAGGTTGAAGAGATATTGTGTTTTTTGAGTATTTCTTTGTAATCTTGAGTGTCCTTCAACTCTTGTAGGACCTGCTCTTTAAGCTCTTCTGAATATCTTTTATACGGCCTGCGAGTTTCTTTCATTGCCTATCTTTCATGTTATGTTTTATATAAAGATTAACATATCTATAAATATTAGCAAGATGGATGTATTTCTTTTGCGTTGCTTACTCTATACTGACAACCATGGAAGAGAAGAAAATAAAGCTTGATCGCTTCGCGCCTCGCCCTTATCAATACGTTCTTTATGATGCATTAGAGAATAAAGGGTATAGACGTATCATGGCCATATGGCCTCGCCGAGCAGGCAAGGACGTGGTCTGTTTTAATCTCGTTCTACGCAGCGCGTTACGTAAGATTGGCGTCTATTACTACATCTTCCCTACGTATTCACAGGCTAAGAAAGTTATCTGGGACTCAATAACCAATCAGGGTAAGAAGTTCCTTGATTTTATACCTGATGATCTCATCTCAGCTACCAATAGCCAAGAGATGAAGATAACACTCACCAATGGATCACTCATACAGCTCGTTGGCAGTGACAACATCGATTCACTTGTAGGAACAAACCCATTCGGTATTGTCTTCTCAGAATATGCATTACAAGACCCGAGAGCGTACCAATTCATGAGCCCAATACTTGCCGCAAATGACGGTTGGGCAATCTTTATATCAACACCACGTGGTAAGAACAATCTATGGGAGCTCTATCAACTTGCATTAGCATCTCCCGAATGGTTTTGTGACAAGCTCACCTTGGATGATACCAAACATATACCCCTTTCAGTAATTGAACGTGAACGCGCTGAAGGTGTTATGTCAGAAGATCTCATCCAACAGGAGTATTACACCAGTTTTACTATGGGTGTTGAAGGAGCATATTATGCCAAATATCTTGATACACTTCGTCATAAAGGTCAGATTGGACCTGTTCCTTGGCAAACAGCCTTCCCCGTACATACTGCTTGGGACCTTGGCGTACGAGATTCTACGACGATTATATTCTTTCAAATCATAGGGAAAGCTCTTCATATTATAGATTGTTATTCAAAGTCTAAAGAAGGCCTTGAACATTATGTGAGTCACTTACGCTCAAAGCCATATCTTTATGGTAAACATATAGCACCACATGACATCAGGGTTCGTGAGTTTGGTTCAGGTATAACCCGTATAGAGAAAGCAAGGCAGCTCGGTATTAAATTTACAATGAGTAGCGAGGTTTCCATCGAGGATGGTATCGAAGCAGTGCGTTCGACCCTGTCTCGTTGTTATTTTGACCAAACAAGCTGTGCGCCACTCATAAAAGCTTTAGAAAACTATCGACAAGAATATGACGCTAAAAAGAGAATCTATAAAAACCATCCGCTTCATGACTATTCAAGTCATTTTGCAGACGCTATGAGATATCTTGCCGTGTCATTGCCTAAAGTTAGTGACTCATTGACATCGTCTGATATAGAAAAGAATTATCAAGAAGCACGCTATGGCTCAGATCAAAGTAATATACCGTCCATCTTCAGGACTGATTTGCCAAACTATTAACGCTACATTTCTTTTTTAGGATTTAAATAATGCATAGACTTGATTTTTTAGGAAAAAACAAAGCAGCAAAATTACTTGGTATATCGCTTCTTATTTTTAAGCGTTTAAGAAAAGAACATAAAATAATACGGAGCAGTATGCCTGCATTTAGAAGACTTTATAACATAAAAGGATTGGAGCTTTTAAAATTGCACGTCGAAGATCTGGAGAAGAATTATTTAAGAATAAATGCTGCCGCAGCATTTATAGGTATTTCTACTACCACATTACGAACCCGAGATAAAGAAGCGAACAATAGACTTTATAAGCATCCTTATTACAATTGGCGTATGTTTAAAAAAACAGATCTTGAAAAAATAAAAAAGAACTATCAAGAAGCACGGTATGGCTCAGACCAGAGTAACCTGCCAAGTATTTTCAGGACTGATTTGCCACAATATTAAAGGGTTATTATGAATTGGATAAAAATAAGTGATCGCATGCCACAATATGATAAGAAAGTTTTAGTTTATTATAAGTGTCCTAACGATGGAGTGGAACATGATCATAAACTTAATGAACAGTGCAGTGAAATTTACCTTGGAGAGTACCGCAAGCCAGATATTGCTTTAAAGGAAACGTTTCAGAATTCATCAAAAGAACTATATGATCAATGGTCATGGGCTTATAAAGAACATTGGGATGTTCCAGGTCTAGTTTATCCAGAACTTGAGCCTACAATTTCAGCTTCGGATAATATTACACACTGGGCGCCAATAGAAAAACCATCAGAGTAACCTACCATCTATTTTCAGGGATGATTTGCCTAGTTATTAATACAATATATACTATATGTATCTGCCACTGGTGTGGCGTCTAGACAAGGCCTAGGTTCGATTCCTGGGCCATAATTCCTAAAGATTCCATCTATTTTCAGGACTGACCTGCCGAACTATTAATACTTTGTAGGGAAACATATGCATGAAGACAGTTTGTTAAAGGAAACCATCGAAGCTTTTACATCTGAAGGCAAAAAAGAAGAAGATGTATTGTGGGTAGGTTTACATTCTTGTGGAGATGAGAAAAATTACCATTGGTCTTGCCGTACCACTGTCGGTCAAAAACTTGTCTTGAAGAAAACCAGTTGGGAGGCTTTTAAAAAAGTTGCTGATTTCCTTTATGATGATGGATATGGGGCCATAGAAGTAAATGAGACTTTGATTATAGTAGGAGATAATTGGTGGCTCGAGCGACACGAATACGATGGCTCTGAGTGGTGGAAATTTAAAACTTTACCAGGGCAACCATCTGAATCATTTGAAATTAAAACAGATGACATTAAAATAGAATAACTAGTTTAGAGCTAAGAAGAAATCGGCCATGTTCGTGTCTTCACAGCTCCAGAGTTTAAGAATAACATGGCAAAACCCTTCTTTTATTATTATTCAAGCACAGAGTTGCACTGTGCGCTATCTTATACTGCTCAGCGATACGTCTACCGGGATAAGATCGGGCCCTCCCGTCAATAATAATCAATTAGCTATTTAATCATTAAGAAGATCATCACTCGGTTCATTCTCAAGCGCGTAAGTTCTTAATTTTTCAAAAATACCCATGATATAGGCAATTTCATCGGCAGGTTTGTTTTCCTTCAAGATTGTATATGATTCATCGATTTTACGTGCAAAATCTGCCATTTCTTTTTCTTTTTTAATGATTACTTCCAGTAGTTTTGATTTTTCCATGGTAAGTGCATGAATTACATCAAGTTGTGATTTCATTTCAGCAGTACGCGTTAAAAATGTGATGGTTGCTTTGCCTATCTTTTCATTTTCTTCCATAGCTATTCCTTTACTGATTTACCGAATTAATAACTTAGTATATTCTATCTTATATATAGTTTTAATATTAAGGAAATACATACAATGAATATACAACGAGAAGGAAAAGGCCCTGAGACTTTGGCTGATCGCGATGAAGCAATAAAGGGTCATCTGCTTAATTTGAATGAATCTATTCGGCGGCTTGAGAACATCCTGGCTCCATTAACGGTTTTAGAAGCATTAATAGAGCGCATAAGTGCCAAGCAAGAGCGAATAGAGGAAGAGCAAAGATTGTTCAGAAACTTTGTTTATGAATGTCTTTCAAAAAAAGTTGGCCATAAGAGCCAGAAGAGGTCAAAGGTTTGCGAAGATGTTCTTGCTTGGAATTATCCAACCCAACTTAGTGGTTGGAACCTATTTGCTAAGAAAGAATTGTAGTATTAATATTCACGCTATACCATTCATAAACTTATTGCTATTGTCACATTCATTTTTTACTATAAAGGCATAAATTATCACCTTCGAAATAAGGATGAGTTATTATGCCACTTTTCCCTCAACTTGGTCCGGAATATTATTCAGAAAAAGATCGCGGAATTCTATCACAGATGGAATCGTTTTATGCAGAGAGTATAAGCATCAACCAATCGTTTTGGAGTGAAGCTTCGATTGATACACAATTCGAGGCAGGCGATCAAACCTTATGGACGGATATATATGGAAACCTACCAGCAAATCGTCGTCGTCAGCTTAATTTTAATCGCATTCGTCGAGTCATTAACATGGTTTCAGGCCATCAAAGACGAAATAGAAAATCAACCTTAGTACTCCCCATTGAGAATGCTGACGAGCAAACGGCGGATCAATTCACTAAGATTATGTATTGGTTACACGGTCAAGAAAACGTTCTGGAAACTATTTCTGAATCGTTCCACGGTGCACTCGTTACTGGGATGAACCTTCTCCATGTATGGGTTGATTATCGATCCGATCCCATTTCAGGCAATATCAAAGTTGATAACTGTTCATATAACGGCTTCCTGATCGATCCGTATTTTCGCAAGGCAGATCTTTCTGATTGTAATGCTATTTGGAAGCGCTCTTTCTTAACTAAACGGGAATGCATATCGCTCTTGCCTGATCATACTGAAGAGATTCTAGGTCTTGTTTCCTTTGATGGAACCGGCCAAGATGGAAAATTCCAATACCTGCCAGAATCATACAACAGCGGCTATAAGAATTTACTTACGTATGACGAATACTATTACAAAGAGTTTCGTTCCCAAAAGATGCTTGTTGATACACAGACTGGCGAATCATTTGAATGGCGTAGCAGTGACGATGACAAACTTAAAGAGTTTTTGCGCATCTATCCACAAGTTACTCTTATAGAGCAAGAGATACCCACGGTAAAATTAGCTATTGTTGTTCAGGGTAAGGTCATGTATAACGGCCCAAATCCAACGGGAAGTGATTTATTTCCATTTGTTCCTGTTTTAGCATATTACAATCCACAAATGGCAGACTATCCCTATCGTCTACAGGGGATGGTTAGAGGATTACGCGACGCTCAATATCTCTATAATAGACGTCGTGAGATTGAGTTAGACATCCTTGAATCACAGATCAACTCCGGCTGGAAATACAAAGAAAATGCCCTCGTTAATCCAAAAGATGTTTTCCTTTCAGGACAAGGACGCGGTCTCGCGCTCAAAGAAGAAGCGCTGATGACCGATGTCGAGCAGATACAGCCACCCCAAATACCACCGTCAATGATCCAACTTTCAGAGTTATTAGCTCGTGAAGTTATGGAGATATCTGGTGTTAATGAGGAATTGCTCGGTTCTGCTGTTGATGATAAAGCGGGAGTATTATCCATGCTTCGTCAAGGTGCAGGGCTTACAACATTACAGGTTTTATTTGATCAGCTTGATCGCTCTCAAAGACTTCTTGGAAAAATTGTTATTGATCTTGTTCAGACTAACTTCACGCCTGGCAAGGTACAGCGGATTCTTAATGAGCAGCCAAGCCCGCAGTTCTATTCAAAAGCGTTTGGTAAATACGATGCTGCTATTGAAGACGGCCTTAATACAACTACACAGCGCCAGCTCCAATTTGCTCAACTTTTACAACTTAAAGAAGCCGGCGTCCCAATTCCTGATGATGTACTTCTTGATGCAGCTACCGTACAGAACAAGAAAGAACTTACTGATAAGATTGAACAAGCTAACCAAGCTCAGCAACAAGCACAAGAGCAACAAATGCAAGCAGCTATGCAGGAGCAAGAGGCACGCACTAATCTTGCCAATGCCCGCGCAACTGCTGATGAGGGGCTCGGCCTTGAACGCATGAGTAGGATCGAAGAGAATAGAGCGTTTGCTGTCGAACGTCGCGCAGAAGCTAAAAAAGACATTGAACAAGCAGCCTTGAATAAAGTTAAAGCACTTAAAGAGCTTGATGATATTGATCTTTCACAAATAGAGCGATTGGTTTCATTGTTACAGACTTTTAGGGCACAAGATGAATCAGTTAGCCCCCAACTTGTTGGTCCACAACTTGTTGGACCACAACGACCTGAGCAGGGGAATCGTCTTGGACTTGAAGGTGTTCTTAGTCGTTAGCTTTTAGTCACAAGATAGTTCTTGCACATTTCATATAATAGTTGGACAATTATATTCGATAGATAGAGGATCTGTAACCTTGCTCAAGTTAAAATCTTGGGCAGTTTCTACGAAAGGGCCGAAATGGCAAAGAAAAAATACTACGGATCAAAGGCATCACACAAGCGCTATAGCAAGAACAGCATGATGTATAGTGAACCATATGCTGGCATCGATCCACGTCGTCGTCAGGAAATGGAAGATTCAGGTATGATCAGCGAAGATCGCAGTGCAGTAGCCAATCTTCCACAAGATGTAAAGTATCACTCATGGCCAGAACCAAGACTTTATGCAAAATATAATCTTGATGACACCATCCGTGGTATCAACCATCAAATGGATGATGATGGCGATGAAATGAAGAAAGATAAATTTCCTGAGAAATATTAGGAATTCTTATGACTGCAGCGCCACGATCGAATAATAAAGCAAAGAAAATCGCCTATCGCATTTTGGGCACACCGGCAAACATGGAAAAAAAGAGAACGCCAAAGCAAAAGAAAATCAATAAACGTTTGGTGTTTGAAGAGACAGTGCTAAGTCGCTGAGAAATCTGATGGCGTGACTACTTCGTTGCGCCATTTTTTATTTTAAAAGGAAGGTGATGCCAAAAAAGAAACCATCTCGCAAGAAATATAGTTCTAAGGCACAAAAGAAAATAGCTACCGTAATGCGCGAGTTCAAAAAAGGTGAACTTCCTATTGGAAAGAGCCATAAAAATGTTAAAAACCGCAAGCAGGCGGTTGCAATTGCCGTAAGCGTTGCCAGAAAGCGAGGCCTAAAAGTTCCTAAAAAGAAGAAGTGATTAAGTTCTCAACGTTTTTATTTTATAACATTTTTATTATTGTTTTCTTATTAATAACATATATACTATTAATGGTTCATATGTGAGTTCCTTTTTATGGGGTTTATCACTGCAAGGGGGGAAGATTTCTTCCCCTTATTTATTAATCTTTTAACTACAAGAGGTGCTTATGACTCGTTTGTTTTTAGTTTTAATGATATTAATGACTTCATTATTTATTACTCCGTCTTATGCTATGGATGGTGAAATAGATATAAGTGGGATAGAAAGTACTGACTGGATTTCTACAGGACGCTAAGCCTATTTATCTTTTTTGGTTTCGGCACGGGATAGATCCGCCTTCTTTAAGAAATCCCGTGCCGTTTTTATAGGAAAAAGATGGTAAAGAAGAAAAAGAAAACTCGCAAAACTGTAGGCGCTCATTCATCAGAGTTATTACAAAAACAACCGGATACGCGAGATCCCATTGAACTCCAGCGCGAGATACATAAAGATTATGAAAGTAATGTCATTGAAGCGGTCGATCGTGGTAGAAAAGATTTTCAAGGTGATTTCTTTATAGTAGTTACCACTAAAAAAGAACGGCTTATGCAGAATGTTATTCGTAATTACTTCCATCCACGTAAAACATGTCCGACACCAGAGTATGATCAGACGGTGTATCATTACAAAGTTAAAGATCTCTATATAGATTTCCTATGGGTGATTCCATCAAAGGATACCTGTGAGTTATTACATCTCAATATGCTGGGCGTATCAAAAGAAGAACGTGACCTTTTATATTTTGTACTTTCCTTTTATGATGGATCATTATTACGCCAAGCTAAGAAGTTAAATGGCGAAGAAATAGATTCACCATTATTAGAAGAAGGTCATTTATGGAAAATAAAGAACAAATAGATCAAGAAACAACCGAAGTCACAGAACAAGCAGATCAAACAGCAATAGATTCACCCCCAGAAGAACAAAGTCCTGTTCAAGGTACAGATGCTGCATCGTCGCCAGAAGGTCTATCGGCGAAGAACTTTAAGCGTCTAGAAGAGAAGTCTGAGCGCACTGAACGTGAACGAGATGAAGCTATTCGTTTATTGAGAGAAATTAATGATAAGCAACAGGCATCAAAGGCGGCTGCGGCTGACCAGGATCGCTTGGACGAAGACTTTACTATCAATCCTGATGAATTGGCTGAAGGTAAGCATTTAACTAAGATTCAGAATAAAATTAAGCGCTTAGAGGATCAGGTTAAGGGTTATCAATCACAATCTGAGCAACTTTCAGTAGAGTCTCGTCTTAAAGCACAATATGCTGACTTTGATAAAGTAGTTAATAACGATACGATAAAAACTCTTAAAGAGCAGTACCCTGAAATGGCTGATACGATTAGTAATTCACCAAATCTCTATAATAAAGCGGTAACTGCCTATACTTTAATCAAAAAGTTGAACATTGCACCAGATGATCAATATCAAGAAGATCGTGCTCTTGCCCAAAAGAATAGCGCTAAGCCACGATCTCTAACAAGTCTGTCACCACAACAAGGTGATACACCGATGTCCAAAGCTAATGCATTTGCTAGTGGTTTAACGGATGAATTAAAACTTCAACTTAGAAAAGAAATGGACGAAGCGCGTAAGAATAATTAGAGGGTAAAGATGAAATCATATGAGTGTGAAAGATGTAAAACAATCTATTATAGCATACGTGCAATCATGATAGACGATGGCCATCATTTGGTATGTGATAAGTGTGAGAAATTATTTGAAGTAGAATACGAAGTGTTTGTGGATAAATTTCTTTGTTCTGACGAAGCGCGGAAAGATAATGGGTGAATATACTCTTTACGAAATACTTGGCTCAATAATAATCGTCAGCGCTTTTATATTGATAGGAATATTTATTGATTATCTTATGCGCAAAGCAACTAAGGGTTTATAACTTTTTTATATTCTAGTAGACTAACCGAACTAAGCGTAGTACGGCCTCAGTACGCTTGGCACGCTCTAAGCCCTATTCTTTTTTAGAATCCTTTATTACTATACCTATGAGTGTAAAGAAGCGTCACTCACTTCACCCCCGAATGTAACCGAGCGTCATTCACTCGAGGATGTTAACAGAGGGCATCATCCACCTTCAGGATGTTAATGGAAGAATTCATCCGACTTCAACGGTTTAATTTTTAGTTTAAACTTTTGAGGAGGCTATTATGCCTATCACAACTACTGGGGTTTTACCTGCGCCGGTACAGCAAAGCTTTAGCTATAAGCTTCTGTCCGTCCCAGTCCCCAATATGATTCACAAAATCCCTGCAATGAAGAAACGTATGCCTCGTAACGGTGGTACAACGTTGCGTATGAGACGGTATAATCCGTTGCCTACTGCACTTGTTCCATTGGGTAACACCGGCATTACACCGCCCGCACAAACACTAACTGCAATTGATATTGACGCTGTAATATCTTTTTATGGCCAATATATAATACTCAACGAACAAGTAACGCTTCAAAGCCAGGACCCAGTCCTTAATGAGGCTGCTGCGAGACTTGGAGTGTCATTGAGACAAACCGAGGATGAGCTCACTAGAGACATGCTTGCTGGTGGCGCCGCCTTTATTAACTGTGTTGGCGGTGTAAACGGTGATAACCCGACTGAAATCACTCGTGACGATGTTGATACGGTGGTACGTACGCTTCTTTCTAATGATGCGTATACCATTCTTGATAACATTGAAGCTGAAGATAAATTCGGTACTGCTCCGGTTCGCGATGCATACTTTGCATTAGCTTCAACACAATTAACTGGCGATTTTGATACCGTTGCTGGCTTCAGACATAAAAACGAATATCCAGCACCGATGAATGCATTGCGTTCTGAATGGGGCGCTATTGGGAACCTTCGTTTCTTAGTGTCATCCATCGGTTCTGTAACAAGAAACGGTTCTGGACTGGGTGCTAACGTACACAACATTTTCTGTGTTGGCATGGAGGCTTATGCATGTATTGATCAGGATGGTTATTCCGCATCCTTCATATACCTTCCTCCAGTCTATAGTGGTCCATTAGCATTGAATGCTTCTGTTGGATACAAGTTTGCTGAAGTTCCTCGTATTACTAACGATGCATGGGTTATTAACCTACGCGCAACCTTATCATAAGAAAGGAGGAATATTATGGCTGATAACACAATAATCCAACAAGGAAGTTTTACTTCTGATGGTAATTCGATAATCATATCATTGCGTTCTGATGTTGATTGGATGCAGGTTTACAACTTAACTGAGCTTGCCGCCGCCAACAACGTAGGCGTTCAGTTTTACTGGCAGCGTGAGTTTATAGCTGCAGGTGTCGATGGATTGCGTTATTCTAAAACTGGTGGTTTGGATACGCTTCAAGTATTAACAATGGCGAATGACGAATTCCAGTTGATTGATTCATCTACACAGGATCCATTGGCAGCAGTTGCTGTTACATCTACAACTAATGCAAATCCGGTTGTGGTAGCTACTGGCAGTACAACAGGTCTTGCAACTGGTACAATTGTACGTCTCAATACGATTGCCAATAGAAACAATCTATCTGGTTTTGATTTTGAGATTGATACTGTTATTGCTAACACAAGCTTCGAGAATCGTTGGGCTTTAGCTAATGTACCTGGTGGAGCTGGCGGTGCCGGTTTCTATCGTGTCATTCCATTTGATCCAATCTATTACCCACGACGTCGTTTTATAGTAAACATTACGCAAGCGGCACAAGCGGTAATAAGATTCAGTGTTACTCATGGATACACGATAGGACAGGAAATTAGATTCACTGTTCCTACTCCATTTGATATGGTTGAATTGGATGGTATTGTTGGTACAATTACCGCAATATCAACGGCTAACAACACGGTAACTGTAAATGTTGATACAACAGCGTTCACCGCGTTTGCGTTCCCTGTTGCAGGGGATTTCCCGTTCAATTGGGCACAGGCAGTACCTCTTGGTATTGATACAGCACAAGCACTTACAAGTGCTGTTGATATTCTTGCTGATGCAACTGAGAACCTTGCTATACTTGGCATGCAACTCCGTGGTGCTCAAGATAATCCAGGTGGCGCAAACGGCGACGTTATTACTTGGGTAGCTGGTAAATCATTTAATACAGGACTTTAATACAAAGGGGGCTTAACTGCCCCCTTATATAGAAAGGTATATATATGACATTATCTCTTGGCGCACGAAAAGATGAACTCAAAAAGAAATTAAAGATTCAACGTGAAAAAGACCATGAAATGGTTAAGGGTGTTTTTAGGTTTCATGAAGTGACCGGTGGTTCTATAACGTTTCCATATCGGGCATATAAGGGCGATCCTGTAGAAAATTATACTCTTGTTGATGGGCAAGTTCACTCTATTCCTTATGGTGTTGCACGTCACTTAAACAAAGATTGTTGGTATCCACAACATGTCTATCAAATGGATGCTGAAGGAAAGCCACAAATGAAAATAGGTAAGAAAGTTCAGCGTTGCAGCTTTCAGAGTCTAGAGTTTATGGATACTGATGATTTGACACCTGCAAGTGAAGATATTGTAACGGTAGAACATGTAACTAAATAGTATTCCTCTTATCTTGGAGTTGTTATGGCCATACTTGCTCAAGAGAGTCCTACGTTTCAACCGGCAATGCGTGTTATAGCTAGCATTACGAATGCCCGGCCTCTTGTTGTTACTACTACGTTTGATCATGATTATATTACTGGCGAGATTGTGCGCTTAAAGGTGCCGAATGGCTTTGGTATGCGTCAAGCTAACAACTTCAAGGGTGCAATTACTGTTACTGGAGCTGATACTTTTACTATGGACCTTGATTCAACCAATTTTGATGCATATGCTATCCCCGCAGAACAACCTGGTCATTTCTTCACACAGGGACAAGTTGTTCCCGTAGGAGAAGTTAATAATACACTTGCTGCTGCATCGAGGAATGTATTGAGAACGCCCCGGTAGATTTTATAAAAGTGTGTTGCTAGTCTATGGAAAAAAGAAAGGTATGCTATGGCAGATTCAACTCTTGCAGCGATCCGTACAAAAGTTAGACGTCTTACCCGTACACCATCAACAGCGCAATTGGCTACAGCAACGCTGGATGAATATGTCAATACATTCATCCAATATGACTTTCCAGAGCATTTAAGATTGTTCTCGCTTCGAAAGACTATTACGTTTTATACTACTCCAGATATTGATACTTACTCGACGATTACTGCTGGAAGCGGTAGCCCATTATTTAACTTTAAGAATAGAGTGATTAGTGTTCATGAGCCGGTATATGTGGGTGGCTTTAAATCTTTTTACAGCCAGTCCCGTGATCAGTTTTTTAATATTTATCCATTTATTAATAGTGTACAGTCAATAGGACAATCTGGAGACGGAGTAACGACATTATTTACAGGGACATTGCCCAATTCACCCCTTTTGAGAAATAACCTGACATTTTCATCAGTTGGTATCAGTAATGCTCAAGTTGCTTTGCGCGATGCACCATTTGATAATACTTTTGGTAATCTTGTAGCTCCTTTGTTACCGGTACCACCGGCATTAGCTGCCAACAATCAAATTAATTATATCACAGGTGCTTTCAGAGCTACCTTTACTAACCCTCCAGCAACAGGAGAGGATATCTTTGCTGAAACCGTACCTTATACTGCTGGATTATCCAATGCAGTACTATTTTTTGATAATACATTTACTTTGCGCCCTGTTCCGGATAAAAGTTATCCAGTTAACCTTGAGGTTTATCTTAGACCGACAGAACTTTTAGCTTCCGGCACCTCACCAGATCTTGAACAATGGTGGCAATATATTGCTTATGGCTCTGCTAAGAAGATATTTGAAGATAGAACTGATCTTGATTCTGTACAGCAAATTATGCCTGAATTTAAACAGCAAGAACGCTTAGTCTTGCGCAAAACTATTGTTCAGCAAACGAACGAGCGAACCGCAACAATATACACCAATACACTAGATGGTTATGAGGGTGGTGGTTTCTTTGGCGGAGGTTCATTTTAATGGAACAGGCGTGCCTAGTACAGTCGAGACTGGTAAAGACTAATCTGGTACACACGATTGTGGTACAGACAAGTCTGGGAGGTAGGTATTATGATAATAACTATTACAGACCATTGTGTTTACATGCTCCTTTTGAGCTTTTGTATATTTATCTTCAAGGTAAAATTAGATCGTTATATTAAATAGAGAACAGTAATGGCACTTAAAAAATTTTTAATTGGCGGACCATTTGAAAGCGGGCTTGAACGAAGCAGGAAGCCGTGGTTGATTGCTGATGATGCTTTTGAGCAACTTAATAATGCCTATGTATTCCGTGGCAGGGTCCGTAAACGATTCGGATCTTACCTTTTAGATACAACTGCTGCAGCTGGTGTAGCGCAATTAAATTCGAGATTAAGAATTGAATTAACTGGCGGCGCTGCCGTCGGAATTACTGATGGTGCAGGTGCTGCTGCCGGCACTGTTCCAGGTGTTAAATTTAAGGCAGGACAACTTTTTTCTATAGGTACAGAAATATATACCGTGCCAACCACTGGAGCACCAGTTGCTTTTTTATCTACTGGTGCTGGTACTGGAACGTATAACACAACCATAGGTGCTTATACATTTGCTGGTGCACCGGCAACTACGCAAATTTGGTTTTATCCAGCTGAACCAGTTATGGGTTTTGCCAATTATGAAGTTTTTGATATTAATACAGAGCCAACCTTAGCATTTGATACGCAATTTGCTTACATTTATTTGACTGATCATTGGGAACGGTTAGATGGTGGTGATGCTACATGGACAGGTTCGAATAGTCAGTTCTTTTGGTCGTCTAATTGGCGTGGTTCTAGCGATAGTGATACGTTGCTGTTCACAACCAACTTTAAAGAGGAAGACTCTATTCGTTATTTTGATTTTACAGATTGGACGACTATTAGGCCTGTGCTAAATAGAGATTTCCGATTACTTACTGCGCGAGTTATTATTCCCTTTAAGGACAGATTGCTCTTTTTTAATACTGTTGAAAGTGAAGAAGGATCTGAAATTGGTACTAGTAGTGCGGTTAATGGTGATTTTTCTATTGCGCCAGTACCACCTGCAGCACCGCCAATGGTGCCTCCGTATAAAGTTGGTCAAGCGTTTATTATTGGCACAAATTTATTTACGGTTACTAGCGCCTTAGCTGGGGCGCGACCATTAGAAGTTACTGGTACTAAAATAAATCCTAAAGCGACAGGTACATTTGATATTGGTACAGGAAACCTTGTAATTACTGGTAATAATGAAAATAAGAATCAACCGGTATATTTCTTACCTGATAATACAGGGATTATCGGAACACCATTTCAAAATCGTGTTCGTTTTTCACAAAATGGTAGTCCAATTAAAAGTAATGCATATCGTGATGATATTTCTGGTAAGGGAGATTTTCTTGATTGTCCTACTCGTGAAGCTATCGTTTCGGTTGAGTTTTTAAGAGATAGATTGATTGTTTTTTTTGAGAGAAGTACTTGGGAATTAGCGTATACTGGCAACGAAGTCTTATCGTTCAGGTGGCAGCAACTGAATACTGAATTGGGTGCGGAGTCTTCGTTTTCTATCGTACCATTTGATAAAGTTGTTTTAGGTATAGGAAATACCGGTATTCATGCATGTAATGGTGTGAGTGTAGATCGTATAGATGATAAAATTCCTGATGAAGTATTTAGGGTCCATAATGAAAACGAAGGTGTCTTTCGTGTCCATGGTATTCGTGATTTCTTTACTGAGCTTGTTTATTGGACTTTCCCAGATCCTGATACCGCTCCATCTTCTAATCCAACATTTCCCACACGCGTCTTAGTTTTTAATTATAAAACTGGTTCCTGGGCATTTAATAATGATTCTATTACTGCATTTGGTTATTTTCAAAATATTATTGATGCTGAAGAACAATCTAGATTTAGACATATAATTTGTGGTAACCAGCAGGGGTTCACGTTCATTGCGTATTCTGAAGAACTAAGAAATGCTCCAGCTCTGCAAATTAGCAATATTTCTCTTGGTGCACCTCTTACGATTACTGCCTATACTCATAATCTTAATACTGGCGATTACGTTTACTTTGAAAATGTTTCAGGAACAACAGGTATAAATGATACTATTGTGCAAATTACTGTTGTAACTGCAGATACATTTACAGCAGCAATTGCTGGAGCAGCTAACGCGTATACTGGGGGTGGTACGTTAGCACGGGTTACACCGCCTGATATTATTAGTAAGGAATATAATTTCTTTGCACCAGAAAATAGAAATGCCTCTATAGGACAGATTAATTTTCTTGTTGATCGCACTGATAACGGAGAGATAACCGTTGGCTATTTCCCATCGTTTACAGAACTTGATATTGCAGCAGAAGGCCTAACGACAGGCTCAATTGATGGCACAAATACACTAGAAACAACAGCATATGCATCGATTACACTAGAGGCTCAACAGGCACAATTGTGGCATCCTATCTATATGCAAGCTGAAGGTGAAACAATTCAAATGCACTTGTTTTTACTTCCTGCACAAATAATTGTACCAGCTATTGTCCATAGTGATTTCGTTTTACACGCCATGTTATTTTCTGCAATGCCAACGACAAATGTTCTCGAATAATTATGACTTTATATATTCCAATACAATATAAGTTATGGTAAATGCAGTTCTATTGCTTGTTGTTGTTATGTTGATATTTGTACGATTAACATTCAATTCTATAGCATTAGCACCAGCATAAGGTAATGGAATATATGTTCCTGCAATGGGATCTGAAGCTGTGCCATAGATCCTGGTAAAGCTGAATGCGTCATTTATAGTAAGTTCATGTTCTACTGATTTGAGTGCGGTATTAGGCAATGCTCCAAAGTTGATAACTTTACGGAACACCTGTCTAAATGTTGCTGTTTGTTCTGTTGCTCCTGTTAAGTCTGGATTAGGAAAATATGTTTGGCCATTAACGAATTCTTCTTCTGAATAATATCCAGCATCACGAATGTTCAAGTTTAGTGCCATAGTATTTAAGTTTTGATATAACCTAACCATGAGTTCTTTAAATTCAGAAGACGTTACCTCAATAGTATAAAGCTCTGCCGGATCCCAAATATTTGTTGTTGTGACAAAAGCTCCTGGATTGGCTTGATCTGAAAAACTTGCCATCATTTTCCTTTCAAAATTTATTGGTGTTATAGTAGCATGTGATGAATGACTATGCTTACTAGTGTATCGTATAAGAAAAGGAATTATTATGGCAGCAGGTCCTTGGTTAAAAAAACAATTGTTCGGCAAACCGCCGACGACCCAGAAAGTTCCTCTTTATGCTCCAGAACAAGAACAAGTACAACAACAAGCTTTACAGCAAGGGTTTGGCGGTCTCCAAGGTTTATTACAACCGTTAAGTTTTGATCCGTATGCTCAAAAAGCACGAACAGAATTTGGCGAACAAACCGCTCCTGGCATCGCTGAACGATTTACCGCTATGGGCGGACAAGGATCAGGCGCCTTTGGTCGTGCAATGACCGGAGCACAAGCAGGACTTGAAGAAGGTTTAGCTGGACAAGAATCGCAATTTGATTTGTTACAACGTGGTATGCAACAACAATTATTGTCACAACTTTTAGGTATAGGATTGCAACCAAGAACAGGGCAGATACCTCAAGCAGGAACACCTGGTTTATTAGGTGGTGCAGCACAAGGTGGTGGTTTGGAAGGGTTACTTAAACTCTTTAAGATGTTAGCTGGTTTTGGTGCTTAACAGAAAAAATAGCTTATTATAATAAGGAAAAGATATGGCACGTTCTTTGTTTGTAAAGCCAGGTATAAATCTTCCAAGTACATCCTCAAGACCACAATATACCGATTTTAGTTCCACACTTGGTTATGGTCTTGGAGCAGGACTTAAATCATTAGTTGAAGATAAATTGGGGCAGTTAGCCCAACGGCAACAAGAAGATGCTTGGGTACAGGCTGGATTTCCATCTAATATTGCAAAGTTAATGGTGAGCGTAAAAGATCCAAAAACACAACAATCACTTCTTGATCGAATGGAAGGGTTGAGTCTAGGTCAACAAGGACAGGCTCCAATAAACCAACCATTTACAGGGCAACGGCAGCCATTTATAGATCAAGGATTTCCTGATCAACAACAAGAGCAACCTTTTGCGGATGAAAGATTACCTGAACAAGTAAGTCCTGGCCAAGAATCATTTGCTCAAGAGTTTCCGCAATTGGCACAACAAAAAGGGATAACTCTTGGTGCTTCTCCTGCAGAGCGAAGACATCGTGAAAACTTGGAAGAAAAGCGGAGAGCTACTGAGCAAAAATCAAAAGATATACGTTCTGCTGATTTAAAAAAAGATTATGTTGAAGCTTCAAATAAGCTTTTTGATACGGAAGAACGACTTGGCGTTCTTGATCGTATGATGGAATTGGGCAAAGAGCCAGGAGGCCTTGGTCATCCACTAATTGCTTCATCATTACAAAAGATGGATTTGCTATGGTTACTAAATCCAGAAGCAGAAGAATATGCAGGGTTACAAAAAGAATTTTTGAAAGATTTAAGACCTACATTTGGTGGAAGAATTACTGAAGAACAGATGAAACAATTTATGTTGTCCATACCAAGATTAAATAATAGTCCAGAGGGTCGTGAACGTATAGCAAAGAACTTAAGAATAATTTACGACGCAAAGAAGTTGAGATCACAGGTCCTTATGGATACGATTAAAAAACATAAAGACGATAAAGATATGACGTCGTTAGACATATCTATTATGGCTACAGAAAAGCTTAGAAGTAAGCAAAAGAAATTATCTAATAGATTTAAATCTGATTTGAAAAAGGAAATACCTGTTGTTAAAACCGTATCTTCAACGGATTTGGGCGCAGCAGAAGGAAGAAGTGCAAGGCATCCAGACACTGGAGAAGAGGGTAAGATAATAAACAAGAAATTTGTTCCAGGTCGGGTAATAAATGGTAAATTCGTTCCAAAAGAGGTTGAATAATGCCAGAAGAAGAAATTCTTTATGAATTACTTGATGATGAAGAACCTTATGCTACTACAACTCAAGAAGTTGCTATGCCGTTACAAGGCCAAACTCAAGGTGGTGTTTTGCCGTGGCTAGAACGTCAAGTAGTACGAGGAGCATTTAGAGCAACTCAGTCACCTTTTGAGTTTCTGCAAACTGCAGGTCAATTAGGCGAACTGGCTACAGGAGGTCTTGGTGTATTAACAGGAGTTCCTGTAGAAGAAAAAGAGCCTGAGCCATTACTTACTCTTGCAAAATTACCTGCATTATTTGAATCTCTTGCTGTAGGATCTCCTTTTCCATTTATTTCTCCTGGACAAGTGCCAGAACTAACAAAACAGTTAGGCATCACAGGGCAAGAGCAAATTGGTGAGTTTTTTAAAAGTAGAACTGAGCCTGGAGCTTTGGAGCCGAGAAATTTTCCTGAGCGCGTCATAGATACTGTCGCGAGTGCCGCTCCAGCGTTGGCCGTTTCTGGTTTAACTGCAGGAGGTGCGTTTTTACGTCCGTTTTTAAGTGGTCTTGCTCGTGAAACAATAACAGGTACAACCAAAGAAGCAATAAAGAGCTTCGGTGGTGGTCCTGTAGCACAGTTTATTGGTTCTTTAGGAAGTGCTTTGGGTTATGATTTTTTTACTAAGGTTCGTAATCCTGGCGAGATAATGGATTATTTAAAAAATAAAAAATCTGATCGTTATTCAACATTAAAAGAATCAGGAAAAGAAATTGAGAGGAGTGGCGAAAGTCTTTTAAAGAGTACAGGAAATCAACAGGAGAAATTGTGGGGGAAAGCTTCAAGGGTTGGTCAAAAATATAAGAGTGAGATCAATAAAGAATTAGAAGCTGTTAACAGTCTTGTTGAAAAGGGAAATGTTAATATTGCTGATGTTATTGAGCAAAAACAACACCTAAATGGATTATGGTCTGATGCAACAAACAAAGGTGTAAGAAATTATTATGGAGAAACTGTAAGTAATTTAAATGAAATTATTAAAAAAGTTCCTAATAAAAAATTTCTTAACAGTTGGAATCAAGCCGAAAACATGACCGAGGTATTAAATACAGCGAATAAAGCTGAAAAACTTGTGAAAGATGTAGGCTCGAAATTACTACCTAAATTTATAGGAAAAGGTCCTGTAAGTAGTCTTATAAAGGCAACAGGTTGGATGCTTGGAGATATTGCTCAGCTTCCTGGCGGTAGCATATTAATGTTGCCTGATGCTCAAAAATATATGGGTAAAGTTATAACGAGTTCCATTGCTGGTAATGAAGCTGCTATATCTCGTAATTTAAAAAATTTGGAGAAAGTTGTTCAAGAAAAACCTATAAAATATGAGCTCTTAGATTAATCAAATAATTCTATAATAAAGTTCCATGATATACAGAGAAATCCCCATACTGTAATTGCACTTATCCTAAGGATCGTTACGACAAAGGCGATAAGAAACAAAACTGCGAAACCTTCAAGTAAAAACCAAATCATAACTCACCTTTATTCATCAAACGGTACGAGTACTGGCTCCAACTTCCATGTTTCTGTTTCTTCTTTTCTGTATTGTTCAAGATCAACACCTTGGAGTTCTGGAATGTTTTTATAAACCACCCCGCCTTTACGCATTGACTTGGTGAAGATGAATTCACCTGCTTTAGAGCTAAGACCACCCGACAATGCTTTTAATGATGCCATTGTCTTAGCTTCTTCTTTCTCATATGTTTTTATGAGCAGTTTAAGTTCGTATAATTTTCTGGCTGTTTCAAGCCATAGTCTATCTCGTTCAATATGGTCATTGTGATGTGTTATTGATAGTTTGTTCATGGTTCCCCCTAATTAATCTGAACATTTCTTATTTTTTTAATGTAGTAAAGTGAAGAACATGATTTAAAAAAAACTCTTTCTTTTTTTTCGTCATAATATCGTCAACTTCAGAACAATATTTCATATATTTTTTATAAACATCGGGATTTATTTTATTATTACATTCTTCGCAAACGGAAACATGTTCTTCACTTTTTGGTATATAAAGCACGATAGTTGTTTCTTTATGGCAAACACAGCATTTTCGTTTATCGAATTCTTCTTTTTTTTGACAAGTTTTTCCTTTAAAGAACATCATTTCCTTTTCTGTTCTATTTACATTTATGTCCAAAAATGCCGTATAGTGCCACTATAAGCCATGTTATTGGATTTATAGCCAGTGTTATTATCAATGAGCAAAAAACCAATGATGCTTGTGCTAGTGACATTACTGTTTCCTCCACTAATTCTGGGAAGAAAATAACCAATAAAAAAGAGGTTATGAATAATCCTATAATTACCGATTTCTCTAATACTATTGTTTTTAATTTCATAATTTATCCTTACTATGTTCTTGTTGATCAATTTTTTCGATCTCTTGATCCTTTATATAACACAATATATTTGTGAATTGATCTGCTGTCTGTTGATCTGCTCTCTCAATGGGGATAACTACTATCATTTTTTTATTTCGTTTTTGGTTTTCTAATCTTAATAAAATTAAAGCAATCTCTTTAATTTTAATAAAACTATTAAGAGTTGCTTGTTCTTTCTTTATCTTTAACAATAATTTATCCTTCCAGTTACTACTGTTCCATTTGGTAATCAAGACAACAACAATCTATGTGGCATGTATTACAGTGTTTATTGCATACACCACCGCAGTGGCAATGAGCTTCTTTCAGTTCGCAATCTTCCTTTTCAGTGTTTAGGTATTGTGTATCTCTTATAATCCCCTGTACCAACAACCGAGAAATCCACTCTTGTAGTGTTATATTCCTCAACAGGGCACATTCTTTAGCTTTTTTATGTATATCTACTGGTACACGCACATATATTCCTTTTAATTCCACAATAACCCTTTCGTTATATATAAAAATATAAACATATAATGATATAAAGTCAAGATATCTTTGCATATTTCCAAAAGATAGGGGGTATTATTTTTGTGATAGTTAATTTATAACATGACAAATTTTCTTAAAGGAGAAAAAATGGCCATTAAGCGAATAAAAACGCGGCAGGCGTATGGAATGGGGGACAACCTCATTAATATGGCTCCATTGCCAATTGTTACGCAGCGTGATCCATCTACCGATGATTTAGCAGAGTTGGGTACCACATGGATCAATACTGCTGATGATAGTGTTTGGGTATTATCCAGTATTACTGCAGGTTCGGCCAATTGGTCAACAAGTCCAGCATCTGGTGTTGGTACTTTTACTTCGATAGTCGTAGATCCTGGCGATATTGATGTTACTGACGGGGATATAAATATTGCTCTTGGTAATCTTAATGTTGTAGCAGGAAATACTCTTCTTGGTGGTGATCTTACGGTAACAGGGACAACAACAATTAATGGTGACTTTGATTTATCCAGTGCTGCACTTATTGATTTGGTATCTACTGGTAATCTCGATCCAGCAATCCTGCTACATTCAACTGGTGGTGTTCTCTCAACAATACAAATTACCAATGATAATGGTACAGCTGTAGATGCTATTGATTTGAATGCTGTTGCTGGTGGTATTACCCTTGATGCTGCTCTTGCTTCTGATGATGCAATTAATATAACCGCATCTGCTGGTGGTGTAGATATTGACGGGGCACTCCAAGTTAATATTGCATCAAGTGAAAATGCTGTAGATGCTATTGTTATAAGTGCTTCAGCTGGTGGTATTGATATTACCGCAGCTGGTGCAGCGACTGAAGACATTGATATTGTTAATACTGCAGGGTCTATCAACCTTAACTCCGGTGAAGTTATTGCTGATTCTATGGTACTCACTTCTGCTGGTGGCCTTGATTTTGTAGTTGCTGGTACAGGCGCTCTTGATATCGACATGACTAATACTGCAGGATCTATCAATGTTACTTCTGCAGAAGCTGCTGCTGATGCTATTGTCTTAAATGCTTCTGATGCAGCAGGCGGTGTTATACTTCAAGCAGGAACTGGTGGCATTCTTGTTGGCAATGAAGCTGATACTACACCAATTTCAGTTGGCGACATTGCACCTACAGCGTCTCGAAATATTACCGTTGGAGGTGGAACTGTTGTTACAGCAGCTGTAATTGACACTATTGATATTGCTCCAGACGGTGCTACAACTAATGCAAACTCCGTAAAGACCGTTAATATCGGCAGTGGAGGAGTAACCCTTGGTGAAAATAACGTTAATATTGGCACGGGTAATCGTACTTCTGGTACCCATCTTGTTGCTGTTTCTACTGGTACTGGAACAAAGATAGTTAATGTCGGTAACGCCGATGGATTAACCACGGTTAACATTGATGCAATAACTCTCATCAATGATTCTATTGATGTTGCAACCAGCATTAATACTGGCACTTCAACGGGCACTGTATCAATTGGTAATGCTCTTGCTGGTGCGGTTACTGTAGATTCTGGTGCAGGCGTATCCCTTGATGGTGCTGCTGCTTCAAATTTCTCAACTTCTGGTGCTGGTATCGATCTTACGCTTGATTCTGCAGCGGGTAGTGTTGTTATTGACGGTGGCGAAGCAATTCTCACAGCGGTAACAATTATAGCTTCAGATGCTGCTGGTGGCATTGATATGGATTCCGGTACTACAGGTACAATTTTAGATTCTACTGGTGCTATATCTCTCGATGCAGCAGCCGCGTCAAACTTCACAGTAACTGGTGCAGGTATAGATCTTACGCTCTCTTCAGTCGCAGGCGAAGTCGTTATGGATGGCGGTGAAGCTGCGGGTACCGCGGTAACCATTATCGCTTCAGATGCAGCTGGTGGAATTGATATGGACTCTGGAACTGCAGGTACAATAATAGACTCTACCGGTGCAATATCCCTTGATGCTGCAGCCGCCTCAAACGTTACTGTTACAGGCGCAGGCATTGACCTCACATTGTCGTCAGTAGCAGGTTTGGTTGTCATTGATGGTGGCGAAGCTGCAGTCGATGCTGTGGATATCGATGCTAGCGATGCCGCAGGCGGTATTGACATGGATTCTGGAACTGGTGGTACAGCTATAGACTCGACTGGTGCAATTTCTATTGATGGTGCAGCTGCATCCAATTTCGCTGTTACAGGTGCCGGTATAGATCTTACATTGGCTTCCGCAGCAGGCTCAGTACTCATTGATGGCGGCCAAGCAGCTGTAGACGCTGTGGACATAGATGCTTCAGATGCAGCTGGCGGAATTGATATGGACGCTGGAACAGGTGGTATTACCATTGATTCGACAGGTGCCATTTCTATTGATGCTGCAACAGCCTCAAACTTTACCGTTTCTGGTGCTACCGAAAATTTAACACTGCGATCCGATGCAGGTAGCGTATTTGTTCATAGTGGTGAGAATGTAGCACAAGCTATCAGATTACATGCCGATGGCGGTATTGCTGAAACCATACATATCCACTCAGATCAATCGACGCAAGTTAACTCGATTGATCTTGAATCGGATGTTGGCGGCATAACACTTCAAACTGGTCTTGCTTCAGCTGATGCTATTAACTTTCAAGCAATTACCGGTGGTATCGATATGGATGCCGATCTTCAAATCAACATCAGCACAACCCAAGCTGCTGCTGACGCACTTGTGCTATTTGCTTCTAATGCTGCTGGTGGTATCGATATAGATTCGGGAACAGGCGGTATCATAGTTGATACAACAGGTGCTATATCATTGGATAGTACAGCAGCGTCTAATTTCACTGTTACTGGTGCATTTGATTTAACGTTAAATTCAACACTAGGGTCGGTTCTTATTGATGGCGGCGAAGCAGTAGTTGATGCTATTAATATTGATGCTTCTAATGCCGCAGGCGGTATAGATATAGATTCCGGTACCGGTGGCATAGCCATAGATTCAACCGGTGCTGTTTCAATTGATGCAGCAGCAGCGTCTAATTTTTCCGTTACAGGTGCAGGTATTGATCTTACGCTTGCAAGTGCTGCTGGAAGAGTGATAGTAAACGGTGAAGAAGCTGCCGCAAATGCAATAACATTGCTCTCTGCCGCAGGTGGTATTGATGTAGATGCTGCTCTTCAAATCAATATTGCCTCTTCACAGGCCGCAGTAGCTAATTCCGTGCTTATAGATGCTTCCGCTGCTGATGGTGGCGTAACAATACAGGCTGGAACCGGTGGTATCTTCATCGGCAATGAAGCTGATACAACAACTGTAGATATTGGAGACTTTGCACCAACTGCGTCAAGAACGATTACCGTTGGTGGTGGCGTTATTGTAACAGCCGCAGTAACTGATACGATTGATATTGCTCCTGATGGTGCTACCACGAACGCCAACTCGATTAAGACCGTCAATATCGGTACAGGTAATGTTACCCTTGGCGAAAACAACGTTAATATCGGTACAGGTAATCGTGTATCTGGAACTCACTTGGTTGAGGTTTCCACTGGCACAGGCACCAAAATTGTCAATATCGGTAATGTTGATGCATTGACGTCTATCAATATTGATGCAAATGTCCTTATCAACGATTCGGTGAACGCTCCAACAGGGATTAATTCTGGTACTAATAATTCAACAGTGATTATAGGGAACAATGCCGCAGCTGCAATTACTATAGATTCTGCAGCTGGAATATCACTAGATAGTGCAGCGCTCTCCAATTTCTCTACAAGTGGTGCTGGCATAGATTTGAACTTAGAATCTGCAGCCGGTCGCGTAGTGATAAATGGTGAAGAAGCCGCAGCGAATGCAATAACGCTTCTTTCAGCAGCTGGTGGTATCGATGCCGATGCTGCATTGCAAATCAATATTGCCTCTTCACAAGCTGCTGCCGATGCAATTGTTGTTAATGCTTCTAATGCTGCAGGTGGTATTGATATATCCACAGGCGGTGGTTCTGTTGATGTTAGCTCTGCCGGGCTGTTCTCTTGTGTAGCAGGAACTGCAACTGATGCTACTGGTCCCGATACTACAGCCGCAGTTACTATCAATACCAATGTTGGCCTAGCAACGCTTACTGGGTTTACCCAAGCAGCAGCCGCATCATTGGTTCTTACGGTAACTAACTCTATTGTTACTGCGGGATCAGGAATATTGGTATCATGTTCCACGCTTGGTGGTAACGATGCACAGCTTACTGTGACTCGGGTTCTTCCTGGTGCAGGTACGTTTGATGTTACATTAATCAACAATGGCGCAGCCGCTGTCAATGGTTCGATTTTAGTTTCATTCTGGGTGTTTGTAGCTTAAATAATCTTATATGGGGAGCTCTTAAAAAGGGCTTCCCACTTATTTGTTTATTTCATAAAAAGGGAATGCTAAGATATGGATATATATATGTTAAATTTATTCTAAGAGAGGATATTTATGAAATCTGAAGCTTTGATACGATTTGTGGTAACTAAGGGTACTGACAAAGAGGAACGATGCTATGAATTTTCGGCACCACAAGGCGCACCATTTGGCGAAACCCATGATGCTTTGTATGAAGTTTTGGAAGAAGTCCTTAGCATGGCTAAAAAGCGTTCTGATGAAATTCAAAAACGCAGAAAAGAAGAAGTTTCAAAAGAAGATGATCTACCGAAAGAAGATGATCAAGTCTAGGCTTGACCAAAATCCGTCTACGCCAAAGGCTCCGTCGGATAAACTATAAGGAAGAGTGATGGCTGAATCTCGCCGTATGCTGGCCCAAGCGATTAGATCATTAGCATCAGGATCAATTGTTGCTGGTTATACTGTTATTGGAACGGCATTAACAGATCAAGTTAGGATGATTTATATTACGAATCTGACAGATGCTTTGTTGATGTTTTCTCTTGATGGATCTGTTGATCATTTTGTGTTGCCTGCGCAAGGATTTTTATTATTGGATGTTACAGCAAATGAAATTTCCGATACAGGATTTTTTATTTCTGAAGGAACACAGATGTATGTAAAACGTGTTGAAACTCCGACAACGGGTACCGTATATATAAGTGCTTTTTTTGCCGCTAAAACATAAGGAAAAACAATGAGCCAAAGTGGTGTTTTAGTAACCGCTGCTTCTATTGGAGCAGTTATTACGCTTACGGGTGATGCTGGGGGTGCTATCAGTCCCGTTTTAGGTAATATTAATGTTTTAGGTGGTAGTAATATATCAACTTCAGGTGCTGGCAATACTATTACGTATAATCTTTCTGGAACAACCGATCATGGCGTGCAGACTGGCAATGCCGGTGGTTCTCTCACATCTTTAGCTGTTGGCACCGACGGTCAAATACTTGTTGGTGCAACGGCAGCCGATGCGGCATTTGCAACACTGACCTCTTCTGATGGTTCAATAACGTTTACTCCTGGTGCTAATACATTAGACTTGCAGGCCTCTGATCCAACGACGTTTAATGCCGATGTTGGTTCTGCTACACCGGCCGCAGATATACTCATTGTTACTGGTGGTAATAATATTGCTACATCTGGAGCTGGAAACACTCTTACAATTGATGTTGATGGCACTACTAATAATGCACTACAAATGGGTAATGCTTCTGGTTCTTTAACATCGCTTGCTGTTGGTACTGACGGCCAGGTATTAATTGGTGCAACTGCGGCAGCGTCTGCTTTTGCTACTCTTACTTCTGTTGATGCTTCTATAGTATTTACTCCTGGCGCCAACACATTGGATTTGTCTGCTGGTGGAATGTTTGCTGATACGTTTACTACTGATTCTGGCAATGCTATACCAGCCGCTGGAATATTGAATGTGCTTGGCGGTGATAATCTAAACACTACTGGTGCTGGAAATACAGTAACCGCACATTTAAATGAAACTATTCATTGGCCTGATACGAATGCGGCGGGCACGACCGGTGTTATCTTTCTTGGTGGTGCTGGTGGTGTTGGTGGCGATCGTTTCATGCATAATTATGGCACTTTTAATACTTTCTTGGGAAAAGATGCTGGTAATTTTTCATTAACGCCTGCTTTGCCTGGCGGTGCATTTTCCAATACTGGAATTGGTGTTGGATCATTAACAAGTCTTACCACATCTAATGGTAATGTTGCCGTAGGTATTAATACATTGGGACAGCTTTTTTCCGGTGAAGGCAATAATGTTGCCATTGGATCGAGAGCGGGACAATTATTAACAACGGGGCGCATTAATGATTTTATAGGAGCACGAACAGGTACTGATACGCTAAGTCCTGGGCCATTTGATGGTTTATTAACAGGAATTGCCAACATTATTATCGGTTCTGGTGATGCATCAATTCTTGCTGCAGCTGGCTCTCAATACACAGGTGCAGAATCCTCAAATATTCTTCTTCGCAATATTGGCGTAACGGGTGAAGACAATACTATTCACATTGGAACGACAGGTGCCGGTACAGGTCAGCAAAGCCGTTGTTTTGTAGCTGGTATTAATGGTATTACGCCGGCAGCGGTTGGAAGTTCTACGATATGTGATACAGCAGGACAACTTGGAACGATAACCCAAACAAATGGTGAAGTTATCATTGGTTCAACGGGTGCTACGCCGGTAGCGGCTGCATTAACGGCTGGTACAGGTATTGAGGTTACTAATGGTGTCGGTTCCATCACAGTAGGAATAGATGCTGATACTGAAATGACTGCTATTCATGGCTGGAATGGTGCTATTATAGAAACACCGGCTGTTACCGTAACAGCAGCTGGTGGTGTTATTACCTTTTCAGTAGAACAAAGTGGTGGTGGTAATCTGACCGTTGTATTTTCTGATGGTTTTTACGATTGGACTACAGCGCCTGATACAATAGCATTAACTGCTGGTTCTGATACAAGCCCACAAATAAATTATGTATATTTCTTACAATCCACTAAAGCATTAACAGTTTCTACGAGTGATTTTCCAGTTGCAGAACATGCACCATTAGCCACGGTATTATGTCAAAGTGCTGCCTCATTACAAACTGACGGAGCTTATAAGGTTCATGCATGGACGGATCATATTGTTGATACAACCGAACAGGGTCATATATCTAATATAAATCATTGGATTAGACATCAGCATGCTACATGGTCTAGCGGTGTTACACCGACATTGACGATTACTCCAAACGGTGGTTCAGCTGATAATGTTATATTTACGTCTACATCTGGGGTTGCACTCCAGTTACATGATCATACTTTCCCAGCATTTGCGGGTACGCCTGATGTGTATACCGTTAATGATTTTACAACTAACTACAATGTAGTTACTGACCTTAATGCATTACTTACTGACTCTACTAATGTATCAATGTCCGGCAAGTATTTTTCATTGGTTATCTGGGGTGTTGTTAGTGAATCTACGGGTGATTGTAAACTTATGGTTAACCTTCCTGGCGGAAGTTACAATAACCAAAACGCTCTTTTAATTGATGCAAGTAAGTTTGCAGATTTTAGTATTCCAACTGATTTTGTTGGTACTGGATTTCTTATATCACAGCTTAATTTAAGGCATCAAGTTGCTGCAAGTGGAACGTGGACAGAAATATCTATCGTCAATCTTCGTGGCTTAGTCCCATCATTAGCTGCTGGCGGTGCAACGGCGGCCCAAACAGAATTTGAAGATAATACGTTTAGAATCCTTGATGACGGTGACAATACTAAAGAGTTAGCATTTGAAGTGAGTGGTATAACAACCGCTACAACGCGTACGCTTACAGTCCAAGATGAAGATGGCACGATTGAATTAACGAATATCTGGACTGAGATTGTTGCTGTTGGCCCGACAGCCATGACCGTTTCAAATGGTTACATTGCCAACAATGTCGCTCTTGTGACGTTAACGTTACCGGCAACAGCTGCGGTTGGTGAATATGTCCGTGTTTCCAACAAGGGAGCAGGTTTTGTCACGATTGCACAGAATGCAGGCCAGACGATACATTTTGGCACGTCTGACTCAACACCTGGCGTTGGTGGAGATATTACCGCTACGGCACTGTATGATGCTGTGGAGTTGGTATGTATAACAGCTAATACAGATTTTTCAGTAGTGAGCTCGATTGGAAATTGGGTTATAACGTAAGGGTTTTAGATGATTTCTATGAAGACATGTGTGCAATGCCAGCAAACAAAAAATAAAGAATCATTTAAAAAATGTGGATGGTCGAAAAAAACAGGGGAAAGACTGTATCGCAATCTATGCAAAAAGTGTTACACCGCAAAATATATGCCACCAACTGGAAAACCAAACGCGGGAAGATATAAAAAAGGGAACATTCCGGAAAATCCTTTTAAAAAGGGAAATGCCCCATGGAATCTCGGTAAAAAAATGCCTTTATCTTTAGAAGTATATAAAAGGATTGCTGCCGCTAGAGTTATTAAAGCAACCGGTAGACATTGTTTGCGAAACAAGCAGTGGAGAAAGGCATGCCTAGAAAGAGATGAGTATAGATGCCAACAATGTTTTACATGGAATGATTTATGTGTCCATCATTTAAAATCATTTAACGACTATACTAAATTAAGATTTGATGTTGATAATGGCATTACCCTTTGTAGAAGTTGTCATGGTCGCTTACATGGTAAAGAAAATTGTTTCGTAAAAAATGGTGTAAAATTTATAAAGGGTCAAACTCCATGGAATAAGGACACGCGGCGGAGCTCGATTGGAAACTGGACTGTTACTTAAAGGGATATAATGGCTTCAAATAATTCTTGGAATAATACGATTTCTGATGCAGCAGTGACTCTTAACGGTGGTGCAGTTTCTATTGGCACTGATGCGACTTCAAATGCAATAAATATTGGCACTGGTGCTGCTGCTCGAACAGT
>SDBV01001809.1_pt1 | contig 31976 bp, 46 predicted proteins | sample 2277081 | NCBI WGS metagenome assembly SDBV01 (sample SAMN10402039, study PRJNA504765) | marine sediment metagenome | isolation source: marine sediment core GS10_PC15, 223 cmbsf | place: Arctic Ocean: Southern Knipovich Ridge | collected 2010 | reverse complement strand
TAATTGTCGACAACGGCTCTGAGCGCCCGGTGAGAGACTGGTTGATCGGACTTCGAGGTAGTGACCAGGTTATCCGAAACCATTCCAACGTCGGGCTCACAGGAGCTCTCAATCAAATCTGGAACGTGGCTAAGAACTTCCATAACGACTACGTGATAAATATCCACAACGATGTCTTTATTTACGAAGAGGCATGGATTGATAAACTTGAACGAGTTATCACCGAGGCAAGCCAAACCGCCCCGGTGGGAGTGGCTGGTTTCTTTGGTGCGTTCGGGATTGGCACTTCCGATATTTACAAAGTTCCGTACAACTTTAGGCAGTGTGCAAGGCAGAATCCGATCTCGGGTCCGAAGTGCCGGGTGAACCACGGGCAGCTGCGACTAGCTCCCGAGAGAGAGTGGGACAAAGTGGCGGTCCTGGATGGGTTTAGTTTGATTACGAGTGTTGAAATGCTGGATAAGGTGGGTGGGTTTGATGAGCAGAGATATCCTATACATCACTGCTATGATACATCTCTCTCGTTAGAGTCGATTAACGCAGGCTTTCAAAACATTGTTATCAATATGGATGTCGACCATCACGGGGGTATTACGGATGTTGGTGAGAATTGGGCCGAGCCATTTGGCAAGGACAAAAACCAAGTTCATAAAGAAGCACATCCACCATTTTATGATCATTGGAAACCGGGTGTGAACAACATTCACATGCCATACTCGGTGCCCTAATTACCGCATACTATGACACAAGGGAAAAAGAAGTTTAGTGAAGAACCAAAAACATTTACTTTGATTGCGGAGAAATCCTCGGACGGTACTGTGCGTACAGCTTCACATGGTTCGAGTTTTTCAGATTGGGACATTTTGGCGGTATTACAGTTGGAATTGTCAAGAGTTACAGATTTAATTAATAGTAGACGAAAAGAAAAGGAAGAAGGTGATAAAAATGAGTGAAATAAGAATTTGTGACGTTGAGGGTTGCAAAAAGCAGATTGCTGCACAAGACGCTCTTGAGGTTGCGATTGTATTTGACCGAACACCAGAAGAAATTACGCAATTGATGGCGGCACAAGATGCACCCGATTGCCCGCACGCACGTCTTGCGGTTCGAGAAGTTAGTGCTGTTTCCAAGGAACTTGATATGTGTCGATCGTGCTACGATGATTTTAAGCAAAAATATGGGCAGTAAAACAATCGCTGACGAATTGATGACCCCGGCCGAACTGATTGATCGGTTGGGTATCGTCAATATTAAGTTGTTCCACGTTATCGACAAAAAGCACGAAGCTGCCCAAGCCGGTGACTTGGAAGAGTCTGGTCGGCAGGGTATCGTTGAGGACACTTTGAACGGTCAACGTAGTCAGTTAAAGAATGCGCTCAACGAAAAGCTTGGTGTTGGATCCAAGGAGATTAAAGTTGGGAGTCAGGAGAAGTTACAGAAATGACCTAACGCGGGGAGAGATGAAGGAAATTGGCGAGAAGTATATAAAACCAAGATGGAAGAAAGAAATAAAAGAATTCTAGTGAGTAGGGGCATGGCGGCTGGGGACTCGCTAATGGGTTCGGCCGTCCTCAAACCATTACGTGAAAAATATCCCAATGCGGAGATTCATTATATGACGAATTTCCCGGAGATGTTTTGCGATCCGCCAGAGGACTATCCTTACGCTGAGTTAATGAAGAATCCTAAGTATCCGATTGAAGAATACGATATTTATCATGACTTTGGTGCGATTATGCAAGAAATGCCAATGCCTTACCGGGCATCATTTATTCATTATTGTTGTGCCAAGGCGGGAGTTCGATTCAATAATCCCGAGATCATTGGGGATCCGATAAAGACGGGGTTCCATGTCGGTATTGTTCCGAAGACCGGTCGGTCGCACGATACTTGGGACCCTGAAAAGTTCCAGGAGTTGACTACACGACTTCGCAAACTTGGGATTCGATCAATTAGTTTTGGTCCGATGGATTCACCTCGATTCGAAAATTGTTTTAACAGTTATCCGAAATGGAATACCAGTGAGGAATCAGGTGATCGTCACGATTGGGCATATGCGGCTCCTAAAATGTGTAAGGATGTTCACCGGACAGCCCGGATCATGATGGACCTTGACGTGGTGGTAAGTGGGGATACTGGACTCACCCATGTGGCAGCGGCGGTAGGTGTTCCAGTTGTGTTATTATTAACTCACGGAAGTCAGGAAACAGATTTCTGGTTGAACAGCAAACATTCGAGAATTGCCCGATCGAAAACTACGACCGTTTCCGATCTTGATGTCAATTTGGTTTTTGACAATGTGTGCAAGATTCTTTTTGAAAAAGGTTCATTGAATTATGCCAACGGATAAATCCAACCCCATACGCAGGCTTGAGCTCGGATGCGGAGGTCGACGTACTCATAAACATGGTGATGGTGACGGAGATATTAATATTGCAATTGACTATTATCAGTACAACGAAACAGATCCCGAAATTATTCATGACCTCGCCTTAGGTCTTCCCTGGGGAAAAGAAGCGCGTGGAGTGAAAATTGAGAAAGAAACGTTTGATGATATTTATGCATCTCACCTACTTGAGCATATCGGTATACCGGTAACCCTGGAGGAACAATACCAAAAAGGTTTATGGAAATTACTGATGGATGTTTACGATGCTTTGAAAATTGGTGGAACTTTTCGTGGAGCAGTTCCGATCTTCAGTAATGCAATTTCAACCCTGGATCCATCTCACGTTACCCATTGGCATCCAGAGACATTCTCCTACCTTGGTTACCACAATCATGACGAAAAAGTTAGTGATGTTCAGGTGTCTTGGATTCCGGGATTCCGAGAGGATGAAAAGCGTTATTTCTACCAAGAGGAGATTGATATCCATAACGATGTGATTGGGTTTATACTTACCCGTAAACTGTAAACTATGATGAATTATTCTGCTAAGGTTGCTAAGGTTGAAAATGGGTTTTTAATAGAGATTGACTCTGAGGAAGTAGGAAAAGCAACTACGGTCTTTGAGGAACCAGAGACCCCATACGAAGATGCTGAACGTCAGGCTTTTTGCGATATGGTTTGGTATCTAGCTGAGCATTTTGGTCTCTCCTTTGACAAATACAAGAATAATAATCTCGAAATAAACTTCAATAAAGAAGGCGATGACTACGAACCCCTTCCTGAAAAGTAAAACTGCTAGTTAGACCTACTTGACACGTGTGCCGTTCCAGTATACAATATCCTCGTGAAGGCATTTAAGAAACCACATAAACTCAATTTTACGTTGGAAGAATCTATGTACAAAGAGTTGAAGAAAATTGCGACAGAGCGATCCAGTTCGCTTGCGTCCGTGATCAGGCAGATTTTAGCTGATTACCTTAAGAATAATGGATGAGCAAATAACCGTCCGTCAAGCTGAAAAGATTTATCAACTGTTGGGATCTCGAATGGATAAGGAGTTGAGTAAGCGGTGGGGGGTAGATCAGGAGATTATGGAATTGACGGAAGCACAAGCACGTTACTGGATTGACGATATTCTTGCTGAAAAAAATAGAGATGAGTGAAATAAAAAAACAAACTAAGTTTGATCCCAAAAAGCACCTTGAGCAAATCAAGGGTAAGGATTACTTACCGGTTGCGTGGCGACTGGTTTGGTTTAGAGAAGACCATCCAGACTGGAGTATTGTGACGAATATCGAGAAGCTTGCTGAGGGTGCGGTGATCTTTAAGGCGCAGGTTTACAACGGAAGTGAACTGGTTGCAACGGCGCATAAAACAGATCGGAAGACTAATTTTGCAGATTATATCGAGAAAGCCGAATGTGTTCCCTTAGAGACGAAAATACTTACCAGGGATGGTTTTAAGTTTTACTACCAGGTGCACCCTGGAGATAAAATATTGACAGTGAATCCGGAAACGCTTGAGTACGAGTGGAATCCCATTGAGGGGGTTTCGACGTTTAAGGATAGGCCAGTAGTTAGGATAACAACCAGTCGCTTTAGTGCTGTTTGTACGCCCAATCACAAATGGATTTATTCTGAGGGTAAGGAAACTCGGCTTCTGGAGCTAGATAAGGTTCGGTCGTATGGGAAGTTGGTTTTAGTAGGGAAAAGGAGCCAGGATTTGCCAAGTGACGATGCGGCGCGGCTGGGTTGGTTGTTTAGCGATGGAAGGGTTGGTTATCTGGGGAGTGGTTTACCCACAACTTCTTATATAAAACAAAGCAAGGCGAAAAACTTTGAGCAACTGGAGTATCTTTTCGGGAATGTATACAGTGAGACAGAACATAGTGCGTGGATGACTGCGAGACTTTGGACGGTTTCGGCGGAGAAGGTGAGGGATGTATTGTCTAAGTTTGATGTAGTTGGCTATAGGGATTTGCCAGTGGCAGTAAGCAGGATGAATGATTCGGAGTTGGTTGGTTTTTATGAAGCCATGACGGCGGCGGACGGCTCGGGTCGCACTTTTGACAAAACATACCTTGAGATTGTTGAAGCGGTTCAAATAGCTGCCTGCCGGCTGGGAATTAAGACAGGAGCAATTCGAGATCATTTCAAAAAGAAAAGTACGAAGCCTTTGTACACGTTGCCAATACACAAAACGAATGGTGCTTATGTCTCTGAGTTTCAAGTTGATCCTTTACCGCCAACGAGTGTTTGGTGTCCTACGGTTAAGAACGGAACATGGGTCGCTAAGCAAAACGGACAGGTTTGGGTTACAGGCAACACTGGAGCGATTGGACGAGCTCTAGCACATTGTGGATATGGTACTCAGTTTGCGCCTGAGACTGAAGAGGGCGAGCGGATTGCCGATGCACCGGTGGCAGATTCGGCCCCAGTGTCAACGTCGATCCCTTTTGATCAACCTGCGCCGGCAGAAAATGTTGTTGATAACCCGGCGATCAAAACAGCTGCACAAGTGGAACCGAAACTGGCGACTACAGCTTCACTGGCGCAACGGAGGATGTTATTCGCTTTGGGTAGGCAGCTGGGTTTTGATGGTTCGGAGGTACAACATCTAGTTAAGGAAGAGTTTAAGTTAGATTCATTTACGACCTTGACAACTGTTCAAGCTCATAAAATGATTGAGACTTGGCGGTTAAGTTTAGATGAAGTTCCGCAACAGGCAGAGCCGCCACTTGAACAAAATGGTAATCAATTTTAATCATGGATACATCAATCACACCACGAGTACCAATAAGCTACTTTTTCCGACCGTACGTAGTTGCTATGGTACTTATTGTGGTTATGCATTTTTTAAGCAAGGTTTATGGGCAAATTGTGACTGATCTCACTCTTATTGTCCTCGTTGGTTACATTGGTTATCTCGTTATGGTAATTCTAAAAAGTGGGGAACTTTCTAAATGGCAGACCTAGATTTTCAACTAAGTAAATATCCACATCACGAACGTCGCAGGCAGGGATTGTTTGACGAGTTGGGGGATTACGGCCACCTGCACGCCGATTCTTGCCTTTGTATGCGGGACAACCCAGGTGAGTGCGATTGTGGTATGTCTGGATTACAAGCGCTGTTTGAGCGTATGTACGAGGCTGGATACGAATTGGGTAAGCAAAATGATTGAATGCACACTACGCACCATACTTGATTGCCCGATCCAGGAAAATGGTTGGACCCAAATGTACATCGGCTTGATAGTTTTTCTTGGCGCGGTGGCTGGTTCCGTGGTTGTGTTAATTAAGATTTTTAAGGGGGAATTGTAATCAATGACAAGAAAAAGCACTGATCCAATTTACCAAGTGTGTGGCGATTGTGTTTTAGAGGCTAACCGGCTAACGTGCCTAAAAAAATATGGGCGGGTTCCGATTAAACCCAAATACGACGGTAGCACGTATCAAATGGGGGAATGTGATGTGTGTGGCAGGCGGACGATGATAACTGAGGCCAGGGACTTTTTCTATCCGGATTTTAGTTTATTGAAAAAATGAGAATAAGTTATGTTGAATCTAGTGTGTTGGTGGCGGCTAAGAGAATAAAAACGGGGTGGTTTCCACAACCTTTCCACCCCCGCCAACACTTTAGATTTAATGATTATTCAACATGCAAAAAAATGACGCCCAGGACCAGGAGTTGCGGTTAGAAATCGCCAAGGCAGGGATGGTTAAGGAGGGCACTGGCACGGGCGAACATATTTACACTTTGTCAGGTGATCAAGTTGACCAACTCGCTATCTTTGTCACCGCCCGAGAAGAGAAGAACAGGGCGGATGAGCGGGATAAGATAGTTAGTGGGATTGATTCTTATTACGACAATAAAAAGACTGATATGTCCTTGAATGATTGGGGGCAAGTTAGTTTGCAGATCATGATGAACGATGACCTCGACCATAGATAACGACCAGCAGGGCGAGGGCAAGGTTTGTGGATTTAACCGATTCACGACATCCATGAGATGGCAGAGATGCAAGCTAGTGTAGATGCTTATCTGGATTTGTAAGCTACATTGACTAAAGCCAGATGTTTCACGGGTGTCGCCAATTGATTAACCGACTCACCACGACGTTGATTATTATGACACACTTTTTGCGAGACCAAAACAATAAAACCATCGTTGATATTGAGGTTGTCGGTGGTGACGTGAGTGGCAAAACAGATGAGATGCATTGCGTAGTTATTATTAAGCCATACTCAGAGTTCCTACTAAAACTTTGGTGGTGGAAGCGCAAGGACTTTATTTTGGACATTAATGCCATATCTGAAATTCGGGGGATATTTTGGGAAACTTACAATGCCAAAAAGGATGGTAATGAAATAGCTAGGACTGCTTGTAAATATTTATCTATAAAATGGGATTTGGAATATGTGGCAGCATGAAATTGCACCCGTCGCGAATCGACTCATGCCAAAAGATAACGGCCAGTACCAGAAAAACAGTAAGTATGTCTGCCCAACTTGTGGTAACCAAGCGGCTGATTATGAGGATATAGAGGGACACGAACTTAACCTAGCCGCCGAGCGCGATAAGGCCAGGCGGGAAGTCATTGAACAGGTGAGAGAACTGGAAATAACAACTCCAAAACTAAATATGGACTCGTTTCACTGCAAAAACGCTGAATTGGAGTTAGTAACTGTACGCAGACAGAGTTTTGAGTCGTTTGGAGACCAACTAAACAATTTTTTAGACCAACTCGACCATGCAAAAAAATGACGACACGCACCGGCCGGAGGATATAAGGAATGCGGCAATTAACCTGATTAATGAATACGGGCCATCGATTACAAAACATAAAGTGCGGTTTGCGTTTATGCTACTAGATTATGACGATTGTGAGCGGGACCGAATGGTTAACGCGGTGTGGCGTAGAGTACGTCAAGAACTTAACCATGCCAAAAGATAACGACACGCACCAGCCGGAGTTCAGCCACTCCCAAAAAAGAGAAATTAAATCCTTGGGTGACTTTGGCGGCCCGTATTGTCCTCGGTGTGGATGGGGTAAAGGTCAGCGTTATCCTTGTGGTTTGTGTGAGGGGCACATAGAAAATATTATCAATTGGTTTGTCAGGTTACTAATCGACCATGCCAACAAGAAAAATTAAAGATATTGACCCAATTGAGGTTTGCAGACACCCAGAACATGATCCGCCTGCATATATGGTTTATCCGCCGGGTATTTATGAGCATATCTGCCCAATGTGTGGAAAGATCGTGCAGTTTAGGGTAGATCCGATCGTGAGGGGGTGATATATATATGAGATTAGTATTTCTTAATACCAGTATTATTACTAGTGAAGGCCAGTTCAATTATGACGGAATTGATCTAAAGCAGGCTATGTTGCTAGTTGGAGAAGCTAAGGAGAATGATTACGAGATTTTATCTGCAATTGGGCATGAAAGTACAGCGCAGATTTTGAGTGATTTACTGGGCTATCCGGTTAAATGCAATCGGATTGAGTATAAACAAGAGGTTGGCGATTTGGCTTTGGTTTTCAAAATGAACGGCCGACCCGAAGAAGGGAAGGTATTTACAAGAGATGAAATAGAAAAAGTCGGTTACAGATTTGGACTACTAACAAAGAACGCAGCGAATTGACTCATGCCAAATAACGACGACCTACCAGATCAGGAGTTGCGAGATACGTACCGGGCTTATGTCAAGGTAATAGCCAATATCGTATATGGATACCAAGGCTCAGATCCAGAGGTTCAGGAGAAGCAGGTAAATGTGGAAGGGGCGGTTGATACCCTTATCGAGATTTTTGACAACAAGTGCGACAAGCGGGAAATTGGGGTTAGGAAGGATGAGCGGGAGAGGGTCAGGAAGGATTTTGTAAATAAGTTTACAAACGACCACGACCCTGTAGAAAAACCGAGGTGGCTTAGGGGTGTGGCTTTTGATATGCAGGATTTACTCGATCAGATTTTGGACTTTCTTAAACTCGACCATGCCAAATAAAAACGACACGCACCGGCCGGAGGGGGAATGGGAGGATGTGGAAGATGTAGAGTTTTTTGCGAAAGTTGAATCTTCTAATACGATAAGTGTGGTGTAGAGTATAAATAGTTAATATGCGTACTTATATTGTTCTAGGAATGCATCGATCCGCCACGTCATTCATCGCGAAAGCTTTGAAGGATCAGGGTGTGGATGTGGGTGAGCGATTGCCTGGACCGAGTAAAGATAATCCTGAAGGCTTTTTCGAGAACCAGGATTTCCAGGAATTGAATGACAAGATTCTACTTGAGGCTGGCGGTAACTGGGGTGATGTCCCGAGCGAAGAGGATATCTCAAAAGTGAATCTGGATGAGGAGGTCGAAGCGCTTGTCCGCAAAAGCCAAGACGATATGTGGGGTTGGAAAGATCCACGCACAGCTTTGACCTTGGAACATTACTTGCCATTTCTGGATGACGATGTCTACTTAGTCTCGGTTTTTCGGAAGCCGGAACGGGTAGCAGAAAGCTTGCACCGGATCCATGGATACGATAAGGAAAGCTGCCTAAAGCTTGCTACGCTCTATAATGATAGAATGATCAAACAAATTCAAAACTTCGTGAAAGTACCACACAAGATTCCCACCAGAAATGTTCGGGTAAATGGAAACTTCAAGTTAGAGCATTATTACACTGATGAGAACTCTGACGTAACCGGGCCGAAAGGCGCGTTTTGTTTTATTGAACGTGGTGATCTTTGCCAACAGGCTAAAAAGCTTTACGGTCGTGAGAATGATAACCTCTGTCTTAAGATTTTCTATTCTCGGCCGCTCAAGGGTGAGAGCACTTTCAGTGGTGAATCAGATGTTACTGATGAAGATGGAACCGTTGAGGGTCATTTTTGGGATGATCATCGTGGGACTACGGTTCTTGCTGCGACTCGGATTCAGAACATTTGTGCTTGGGAAGGACATGCACCCTTAGTTCGAGCTCTACTTACAGTCGAGTGGGATGATCGTCTTTGCCTGGCTCAATTGGTTGAAGATACCGGGGTCATGCATGTCATGGAAGCTGAAAGTGATGAGGCAATCCAGGCTGCATTTGAGGCAGTTGAGGCAATTGGCAGGGAGTGGGGGTACACAGCTGAGAAGCAAGAAAAGAATGACGGTAACTTCTGGGGTGGTGGTGTCCGCGCCGGCGGTAAACCCAAATGGCTCGACTTCCAGAACTTTAAGCCTGACAAGGAAAAGTATGAACGCCTTTTGGTAAATTTCATTTTGAATGGGTGTATGCATTTCTCGGTACCCCTTTACCAGAAGATTCCACCGTTGATGCCGTACTTTTTTGAGAAGGATGTTAAGGGTTGGCGTGAGTGTGATGTCCGATTCAAGGATTTCAAGCTCGACAAATATGATTTCACTGGCAAAACTGTGCTGGATCTCGGATGCGATAACGGCATGATGCTCTATGAATGCCATAAGGCCGGTGCGTTACGAACGGTTGGGATTGAGCCCGAGCATCGATTAGCAAGCATGAAGCATGTCGCGAATTATGTTGGTAACTGGAATGGGGATTTCTATGGTCGAAATTTAAGGGATGAGACAGCGGAAAGTATCAAGCAGATGACTGGTATAGATGGTTTCGATGTAGTTCTTTTCTTAGCGATGGGGAATCATGTCGATCACTACCCTGATTATCTTTACGGCCTTACCAACGATATGCTTGTTTACGAAAAAAACGCTGACAATGAAATTAAAATCGAGCAAGCAGTTGAGGATTTGAAGAAGGCTGGGTTCCGTGAAGTTGAGTTCATTGGGGCAACGACTGAAGCTAACAACCGTGAGATTATTATTGCAAGGAAATGACGAAAGAACAAATACTCCAGGAAGAGCTCGATACTTTTCAACAAAGGTTGAATTCGACTATTAATGAGGTGAAAGGATTTATTCGGCGGGAACTTGGAACAGACAAGCCTGTAGATGATGATCTTCATGACAACCTGGGCTTATATAAATTCGTAAAGTCCTTCGTGTTGTATGTTTTACCTGACAATGTGCACTTTAAGTGTGGGGATTTAATTAAAACGAGGGAGGGGGGAGCATTTTTAAGCTCAGGAGGGGTTTTCTTTTCTATTCCAGAAGAGCAACGAAAAGTTCTTTGGGATTCCATCGAACCATACTCATGATAAACAGGAAAAAACTACTCGACGACATTCTAAAGCGTGACCAGTTGACGGGTGCTTCGTTGCCAATTTATCAGAATGTGCCGGAGCTGGAGAAGGAAATGAAGGCCAAAGGTATTACCGGATTCCGTCATTGCGAGCAACGGTTCAAAGATTGCAGGCTCGACAAATACAATTTAAAGGGGAAGACGGTTCTGGACTTTGGTTGTGACAACGGCATGATGATGTATGAGTGCTACAAAGCCGGGGCCAAGTTCACCGTAGGAATTGAATACCCAGGGGTTGGTGATGAGTCTAAGCGCATTGCTGAATTGGTAGGTAATAAACGATGTCGGTTTTTTGGAATTGATATAAAGATTACAAGTGCTGAGCAGATGCAGGGAATACTGGGTCAAAAGAAATTCGATGTCGTATTGTATTTATCAATGAATAGCTTTTTTGGCCATATGCCTGATTATTTGCTAGAGCTTACCCGGGGTCTTTTGGTTTATGAAATTCGAGAAGATGAAACGCCTGAGCAGGAAATTATCGATTGGCTCAAAAAACATTTCAAAACCGTCAAGAAAGTGGGTATCACGGACGATATTCCACATAACCGAACTATTTTATGGGCGAGGAAATAACACTATCAACGTTAGAATTTTTAGCAGTATGTGTTTGGTTTATTCTCGTTGGGGTAGCTGTATATAATAGACGATGACGTTTGATGAAATCCTTAACCAAATGCATTCAGTACCCGGCTACTTCTGGGTTGAAGAAGCTCAGCAGCTTTATGGCTATACCAAGGATTTGCCCAAGGAAGCTTTGGTTGTGGAATCAGGTGTTCTCTTTGGTCGATCCACGTCTGTCTTGGCAACGATGTCTAAAGAGCGAGGGTTTATTCTTAAGTTGGTTGAGAATTGGAAAGATGAGGGCAATTCTGGTCGTGAGAAGTTTTGGAAGAACATGACCCGACTTGGGCTTGAACATGAGTTTATGCTTCTCGAAGGTGATTCTCCGTTTATGGCTAGATCTTATTTTGAGGATAAGTCGATCGATCTTTTCCATCTTGATACGGATCATCTTTACGAGCATTCAGTAAAAGAACTCAAGGCGTGGATTCCGAGAATGAAGGAAGGTGCAATCATGGCTTTCCACGATTACATGAATACGGTTTTTGTTGATGGGATTAAAAAGGCGGTTGATGAAACCGATTTAATTCACTTGGGGACGTATAATTCACTTGGGATTTTCCAAGTGCCAAAATCAAATTAATGTACTTTTAAAAGGGAGAGTGCGAGATGAAAGTAGTTTTGATAAACCCAGAGTCGCCTTTTTTGATAAACCAGGCGGTTATGGGTCCGTTAGGTTTGTGGTATTTATCTTCTGTGTTGAAGAGAAATGGTCACGATGTGACGGTGGTTGATCAAGGTCTCGGTGATGAAATACCGACCGGTGCGGATGTTTATGGAGTAACTGGTACTTCAGCTCAGCTTGATGAAATCACTGCGGTTTACCAAACAATCCAGTCCGAACCAGGTTTGAAGATTATCGGCGGTCCCCATGCAACGGTGCGGCCTGACTCTATGATTCAACTTGGGTTTGATACGGTTGTTTGTCATGAAGGTGAGGAAGTTATCAACGATACTGTTGTTAATCGCCAAACCGGGATTGTTACAGCTCCACGTATCAAGAATATCGATCATCTTTTTCCGGATCGATCACAGCAACATCGGTACAGTTACGAGATCAATGGGATTCCCGCAACAACGATGATGACATCACGGGGTTGCCCATATGAATGTGCTTTTTGTTCTAAGGAGGTTTGGGGCCGGTTGCATGTGGCTCGGTCTGACGAAAGCGTCGTACAAGAAATTGATGAAGTCAGTCAAGATTACGGTGCGATCATGTTTTATGACGATACCCTTGTTTTAAATCGCAAACGGTTATTCCGGATCTGCGATCGGTTGGCTGACCGCAATCTAATCTGGCGAGCATTTGCCCGATCGGATGAGTCTGATTATGAAACCTTATCCAAGATGAAAGACTCAGGCTGTGTTGAGATTGGGGTCGGGATTGAAAGTGGTAGCCGGGAGATACTCAAGAATATTCATAAACGAGAAACTCCTGAAGACCACCGTCGATGTGTCCAGATTGCGCATGAAATTGGATTACGTGTGAAAGGATTTGTGATTGTTGGATTACCCGGTGAGACTTGGCAGACGATTCAAGAAACCGATGAATTTCTTACCAATATTCAGCTTGATGATATTGATATCTCGATCTTGACAGTTTATGCGGGCTCAGCTATTTTTCGGAGTCCCAGCAACTACGATCTCAAGTTTGGTTGGTACCCGACCTATTATAAAGGCAAGCCCGGTGAGTATCACTCAACGGTTTCGACAAGTGCAATGTCCAGAGAGGAGATTGTAATCGCAAGAGAGTATTTACATCAGAAACATAAGAAAGGAGAGAGTGATGATCGAATTCAACGATCAGTTTTATGCAATATCGAGTCTGCGAAGGCGTATTCGGCTAGACGTTGAACCTGAGATCATGGGTCAACTTGAAACTCAACTGGAAGGGATAGAACAGAAGTTTGAATCTGATCATGGATTTCCTGCACCTTCCACGTTAGGAATGGCGTTGAAGGCACTTGAAGCTTTTAGCGAAGGTCAAAGGCGACCGGGTTCTTCGTAGGATGAGCCGGGGAACCAAATTAATGAATTGAGTCTCACAGTTTTCGGATTGTGAGGCTCCACTTAATATGACTGGAAAAGTTAATATAATCATACCGGTTAAATCGAGACCCGAGTTACTAGAGCAGACGGTTAGGTCATTGTTTGAAAATACGAGCACCGATGATTTTAATCTCTATCTTTTCCTAGATGGAGTTGATCATGAAACTAGAACTGCTGCACTTGGATTGGTCAAAGACATCACGAGAATTGCTGGTTGGTTTCATTTACATGAAAACGAAGAGTCGCAAGGTCCAGGTTGGTGCCGTAATACAATTTGTAGATTAATCCGTTACTCCCCCGCTCGCGCGGGATATCTTTATCATTCTGATGCCGATGTCTACTTCATGCCGGGATGGTTAGATGCACTCATCGAAGCTTACGATAAGTTCCCTGAAGTGAAGCTACTGGGTGGAGGCGGACATCCCTATTTAAAGACTAACCAACGCTTGGAACGCGATGGTATCATTGTGAATACGAAGGATGCTGTTCCGGGATTCACGGCTTTTATGGACTGGGAAGTTTGGGATCGCTGGGGGCCATATGATGAACATAGGGATATTATGGGAAGTGAAGACTACAAAATGTGTCAGGACATTATCAAGGACGGTAGTTTTGTTGGAGTGATTGAACCTGAGCTCATTGTTCATTGCGGCAAGACAAACTCGAGAGGTGAACCGGCTACTGGTCATGAACACATGACTGAGATTCCGGGACATCCGGAGATTGAGTTTTATTAAAAATTAAAAGATGGTGCGGAGCGAGCGGAAAGCTTGCCGGATTGGGGTAAAGTGTTGGTTGATCCCTAACGAAAGTCTCCGACCTCACCGGGATATAAATAATTGGGGCACATAGGTTCAAATCCTATCCGTACTGTCACCATCTTTTAGTTTTTAATATGATCAAGCTCAATCTGGGCTGCGGCCCTTGCCACCTACCAACCGAAGAGGGATGGAAAAATACAGATATCCGTACTGATGCTGGCTTTGAAGTAGAAGAGCATTGGGATTTTCTCGAACGCATTCCTTTGGAAGATAACTCAGTTGATTTCATTTTGGCTTGGCACATTCTTGAACATGCTGGGTTGACTGGGCGTACGGACATGCTCAATGACTGGCACCGAATCTTAAAACCTGGAGGTAAACTTGCGATCGCAGTCCCTGATATTCTCACGATTTTTGAGATGTATAAGCGGGGAGAGTTTGACGATCCTTGGTACATTTTTATGGTCAATTTGTACGGACCTTGGAATGGATCGGTAGGAGATCTGCACAAATGGGGATACTGTAGGCAAGAACTGGATAAGGTCTTACTTGAGATAGGGTTTTCGGATATTAAACCCCTTGGTCCAACAAACTTACCAGGGGAGATTGAACGGTTTACTAAAAGCGAAGATGATGAGAAGCCACCATTGGTTGTACTCGCTGATTGGGCAGCTCAAGCTATTTGCACGAAATGACATTTGAATTGTTATTAATACTGCTTTTTGTGATCATAATTATTTTATCTATATTTATGTTTCGGCGGTTGAACGATGAGATAGACGATATTGATCGTGAGATAGACGATTGGGTGGAGAATCAGGGATAAGGAGAGAAATGATAAAACTTGTTCAAAATGTCTAAACTCCATATCATATGTCCGGTTATTAATTGCCTTCATTACACGCAGCGTATGGTGAGTTCTATCAAAACAGAGCAGCCATTTAAGCTTACGATCATTGACAACCAATCATCCGACGGTACTGATCGCTGGTGTGAAGGACAGGATATTGATTGTATTCGTAACGATCCCCGCAAAGGTTTATCCGAGTCTTGGAATATGGGGTTCCGTAAAGCAATGGCTGATCCTGAGTGTGAATATATCTTTGTACCCAACAATGATGTTGTGTTTCATCCTAGGACCATTGATAACTTGATTCGATTTATTGATAAAACCGGTTATGCAATGGTTACTGGCAATAACCAGAATGGCGTGATTCCTCTTGAGATGCTGAACGATATGGATCCTCCTGATTTTGACGAGTTGGACTTAAGACCAATTACTAATTGGCGAGAAGAAGGTCCCGATTTCTCGTGCTTTCTAGTAAAGAAAGATTTTGTTGATAAGTTTGGTTATTTCGACGAGAACTTTCTAGCCTACATGGAGGATAACTGTATGCATAATAGGATCCATTTACTTGGTGAGCATGCTCGCAGGATTTCTACAGCTCCGTATTTCCATTTTGGAAGTATTACTTTGGTAGAAAATCCTGGTTTGGGTGTGTCCGCTGCCAATAGTATGCCTTATTTTATTGAAAAATGGGGTGCAACTCCCGAGAACTGTATGGACGGTGGCGGGTACAAGACTCCCTATAATGATCCAACGAAGGATTTGAGGTATTGGAAGGGTTGCGAAAAGTATAACTAGTGTCTTAGGGATGGGTGGATCGTCACTAGTGATCCATCCTTATGGAAGCAATTCCAAACCACCGCGTCAATGCGTTGGGTGTTCCAGTTGAAGAAAAAAAGCCCAAACGTAAACGCCGAGTTCTTTGGCTTTCTGATTATGCTTGCGCCACCGGTTTTGCTCAGGTGGCGCATAACGTTTTGCGTGAACTCTACGAAACCGGCCTTTATGAATTTGATGTCATTGGCATTAACTACTCCGGTGGTCATGCTGACCGTGATAAATATCCTATTTTTGATAAAGACTTCCGACTCTATCCTGCCTGGCCTCAAGGTCGCAATGATATGTTTGGGCGTGAGTTGCTCGTATCAGCAATCTCTCGCCGCAATCGAGATATTCGCGGACCTTGGGATCTAGTTTTTACTCTTCAGGATCCGTTCATTATGGAAGCGGGAGGGGTTGCGTGTAATGTTGCCGAAATTAGGGCTGAGATTAAAAAACAATTTCCGATTGATAACATGTTTAAGTGGATTGGATACTGGCCGGTGGATGCTCCAACCAAAGAGAACTGGATTACTAAATCAGTGGCCCAGTGTGATTATCCCGTCGCTTACTGTCAGTACGGGTACGATGAGATGATTGCTCACGATCAGGAAGATGGTATTTACGAGTGGCTCCAGCAACCTCATGATGAAAAAAGAGTCCGGGGTAACCTACTTGCTCCTTCCCTAAAGGATAGGCTTTCGATCATTCGGCATGGCACCAACACTAAAGATTTTTACACCTTGCCGAAAGAAGATAATGACAAGTTCCGTGAGGAATATTTTGGCGGTCGTGTTAAACCCGATGACTTCTTAATCATAAATGTCTCTCGTAACCAGCCACGCAAAGACATGGCTCGGTGTATCAAGATCTTTGCGGATTTTCAGAAGAAAGTACCTAATTCGTTCTTATACCTGCACGCTCGAGTTGATGATGTTGGCGGTAACCTTCAGGAAATGTCACGGCACTTTGATCTCGACCAAAACCGATGGGGATTCCCAAGTGAATTTAACGAGTCGCAAGGATTCCCAATGGAGTTTATTAACAAGCTATACAACACCGCCAATGTTTGTCTATCAACGACTCTTGGTGAAGGTTGGGGTTTAATGGCTACTGAGGCGATGGCCACTAAGGTACCAATGGTTGGACCCAACATTACTTCTTTCACTGAGATTTTTAATACCCCCAACGGGTTTGATCCGAAAACTTGTCGGGGAATTCCATTAGCAGCGGGCTCAAATGCGTCTGAGTGGATCTGTCTTGGACAGACCGACAATGAACGTGTACGCCCGCTTACGAATGTAGACGACGCAGTATCCAAGCTGTACTGGGTTTATCGTAATCCTGATAAGGTCAAAGAGATCACCGATCGAGCTTACAAGTGGGCAACAGAACTAACTTGGAAAAACGAGTGCAAGAAGTGGATTGATCTTTTTGATAAGGCATATAATGATCTCAAAGTAGAACGCAAGATTGTCTCGGCTTTCCGCAACAAGAAACCAAACCGAAACGATTCTTGCCCGGTATGTGCTTCGGAAGGGAAAGATATCAAATGGAAGAAGTGCAGGACTCACAACATTACAATGCCAACATCATAATGCCAAGGCTTGATAAACACGAAACACGAGTATTAATCACTTTGACTGATTTACTCGATTATTGGGCTGTTAGGATCGATTTGTAGTATGATTAAGTTATGTCAGATACAAACGTCCAAAGTGTCCATAACTGGACTGAACCTCAAAACTTACTGCTTGATTGGCTTGCAAACCCGACTAGCCTGCGTGAACCCAAAGCGATTGTTGACTTAGCAGAAAAACTGGGGTTTTCACGAAGGACATTGGATCGTTGGATGGACAAACCTGGTTTTGATGAGGAACGAGCTAAGCGAATCCGTAAGCAGTTTATTCCAGATACTCCGAATGTCTTGGCTGCACTTAAGCGCAAAGCCCTTGGTGATGCTGACAATGCTCCAGAAACCAACGCCATCAAGGTCTGGATGGAACATATTGAAAATGTCATAAGTGAAGAACAACAACAAAATGCAATTGCCGCTTTCTATGGAGCCATCCTCAATCACAACCGACCTGATCAGCGATCAGAGTCTGCAGGAGATGCTCAAGTTTCACCTCCACCCGAAGCAGATGGAGGTAGTTCAGAGCAAAGCGAGATTCCGGGTTCTGACAGCGGGGCGGAGGTTCGGGAAGAGTCTACTGGCAGCGTACCTGGCGACAAAGATGCTGCTCCTGCCGAAAAAGAGGGTTTGGATAGTGGCGCCGACGAACGCCTTGACGGAGAAAGTGTGGAGGGAAGTCCGAAGCTGGGCGATGCGGGAGATCAAGCCAGCGGTTAAACAAATATGGACTGCCCAGGGAAGATGGAGAATTGAAACGAAACTTGAGTCTGTTCTTGAATGTAAATCTGCTGATGATCCGGTCGCACTGATTGGTGAAGGGCTAGATTTACTCTTAGTCGATGAAGCACCACGCATTAAGGAAATTGCATGGACGGAAGCGTTGCGCCCGACATTGGTGGATCGCAAAGGCTTTGCCGTGTTTATTGGTTCACCGAAGGGTAAAAATTGGTTCTATAATCTCCACCTTCGTGGACTCAAGAAAGATGGAGTTTACGAGAGTTGGCAACTCCCTAGTCGAGAGAACCCTTATCTGGATCTAGCCGAGATTGAGCAAGCCAGGATCGATGCACCTTTAACTTTTGAGCAGGAATATGAGGCCAAGTTCATGGATGATGCCGGTCAGGTATTCCGTAAGATAAGTGAAAATGCGATCGCCCAGTACGAAGATCCGCAACCGGATGTCCAGTATGTAATGGGGACGGATTTGGCTAAAACCGAAGACTGGACGGTTTCCTGTGTGATGCGAATGGATAATCATCATGTTGTGGCCTACGATCGATTCCAAGGGCTTACCTGGGATATGCAGACTCCCCGAATTGCAGAGTTAGCAACACGGTATAACAGTGCGAAAATCTTGATTGATTCAACTGGCGTTGGAGACCCTATATACGATACACTGAGAGCAACAGGATCAAACGTCGAGGGATATAAATTTACAAATCCATCAAAGGAAAACCTGATTCGGGGTCTCATGATCGCTCTCGAAAATAACGAGATCAGTTACCCGGAGATACCAGAACTTTTGGAAGAACTGAACGCTTTCGAGTATACTCAAGGTATTACTGGGTTAATGCGATACAGCGCACCTTCTGGATTTCATGATGACTGTGTGATTGCACTCTCGCTAGTAGTAGAGGCTGGTAAGCTGACAAATACCGGACTACTCGACTTTTATAAAGATCTTGCTAAATCAAATGAAGAATCCCCAAAAGACCCAAACCAGCAAACAATTAATCAAATCCTTGGTAGCGCCAATCTCCAGACAGGTGAGTATCGAATTACGTAAGGAATTTCAGGAACTCAATAAACAGAAAGACACCAAGAGCGGTCCGGATATGTGGGATGTTCCGATAGGTTTTAAGATGCAGACTGGTGGAAAGAAGGTCAAGAAACCTGGAGCTTCAGTTAACTGGGTCACCCTCCGTCAATTCGCTGAGTTTTATCCGATCGCTCAGGCGTGTATTCGCTATCTTAAATCGCATATTACTAAGCTTGAGTGGGATATTGGGTCGGTTGAGAAGGATAAGGATATATCTAATCGCCAAAAAGATATTCAGCAAATTAAGGATTGGTTTAAAAAACCGATGGGTCATAAGACCAGGTTGCGTGAGCTGCTCGCAATTATCGTGGAAGATGTATCGGTTTTGGATGCGGTTTCTTTATATAAACGCCAGACTTTTGGTGGTAGTTTTCTCAGTTTGCGCCCGATCGATCCAGGAACGATAAAACTGAAGGTGACTGATTTTGGTGGTACCCCCGAACCTCCCGAGGTTGCGTATGAGCAGTGGATTAGAGGTAAAAAGGTTGCTGATATGACAACGGATGAAATGATTTACGAGATGATGTCGCCCCGTTCAGATAATGCATACGGTCGAGCTCCACTTGAATCTCTCGTTATTGAAGTGGAGAGCGCATTGAGAAACGCACTGTTTAATCTTAAGTATTTAGAGGAAGGGAACGATCCCGAAGGGTTTGGTGTACTACCGGAAGGTTGGACTCGTGAGCAAATAAAAGAATGGCAAGATTACTGGGACGCCATGATTACAGGTAATATGGCGATGCGCCGGCGGATGAAGTGGGTACCGGCCGGATTCAGCTTTGAGCCCAGTAAGAAGATCCAGGACATGGCTTTCGAGAAGTTCGAGTTATGGTTAATGGAGAAAACGACCGCTATCTTTGGTGTACCGCCTGAAGAGATTGGATTTACTCACAAAATAAACAAATCCACCGGTGAGGTTCAGAAACAAGGATCTAAAGATCGAGGACTGTACCCACTGGCGATGTTCATCAAGGAGATTTTCGACGAGATTATCCAGGAAGATTTAGGGTTTACTGATTTGGCTTGGCTCTGGCCCAATATTGATCCAACCGACGAAAAGGAAGAGGCTGAGATATTCAAGATTCTTGTTGGTACCGGTGCGAAAAGTGTCGATGAGTACCGTCGAGAGAAAGGATTGGAGGAGATCGGGCTTGAGCATTATGTGGAGACACCGAGTGGTCCACTCTTGGTTGAAGACATTAAGAAAGGTAACACTCCACTCATGATGAATCCGATGATGAATCCTAAACCTGGAGACGATGATGAGAAGGAAAAGCAGAAAAAAGATATTAAGCGATGGATGAAGTGTTGTGTAGCTGATCTTAAAAAAGGAAAGTCTGAGTTTCGGAAGTTCGATTCAGAGTTTATCACGGACGAGATCCGGGACGATATCGAAAAGTATCTTGGTCAAGCCGAAGAGGTGTGGCAAATCAAGAAAGTGTTTGAGCCTTTCCTATCCGACAACGCCAAGATTGTAGGTAAAGTCGCCAATCTCCGCCATGACCTGGAAGACATTATCAATTCCCACGCTTAAGAAAATCCGGAGACGACTCGACTTGTTTCTCATGAGCTCCGGAGTCAATGTTATTTTAGATGAAGCTGAAGAACAGATGTTCTTCAAGCAGTTTGTCGTGGATTTTGAGAAAGCGATCCTGTGGCAGGTAGATCAGTTGATGAAAGAAGAGAACTTTGAGCGTATGTTGCAGGTGACTAAGCTTGAGAAGTTCAGCTTGAGAGAAAGTGATAACAGTGAACTCAGTGCGGTCTTAGAAGCATTGATGTCAGGGAAGGGATTCGATATCGCAGTTGAAGAAAACTCAGATAATAACCTCAGTGCCTTCTTCAAGTTCGGTGCTGACCAGGGTGGTCAGGGAGCATTGGATAAGCTGGGTATCGAGGGGATATTCGGTGTAACCGATGACTCATGGTTAAAGTTTTTAGACGATACCGAGAACTTGCTGATTGCGTCGGTTGACCAGACTACTAAGAAATGGATTGCTGGCACCTTGCAAACCGGGCTTGAGAATCAGTTGAGTAATCTCGAGATGCGTGATCTGATTTTGACTGAGGCCCAGGGCATGAGCAAAGAACGTGCTCAGTTAATTGCTCGTACTGAACTAGCCAATGTTATGAATCAGACTGAGTTGGAAAGTTATCGTCGATCGAAGTTCACTCATAAGAGATGGCGGACTTCTAGGGATGAAAGGGTGTGCCCGATCTGCCAGCCTTTGGATAACCTTGAGATTAAGATTGATGATGAGTTTGCTAGTTTGGGTCGTGCTAATCAAGCACCACCAATTCACCCTGCGTGCCGTTGTTTCTTGCAAGCAATTGAGAACGATGCGTGGATAATTGGTGGTAAGCGCGTGTGGTTTGGCGATAAAGCGGGTGTAAGATCGGCAGTACCTAGTAAGCAGAATATATTCCCAGTTAACCTCACCGGTGAGATGAAAGAATCTCTAGTTTCCGGGATCAAGAACTCTTTACGTAAGTTGCCGGCGAGTGATCTGGAAGGTGTAAACGATATCTTTATTCGTAACGAAGTCGGTCCACGAGGTACTGCGGGTGGATTCAGGATGGCTGATGGGAATGGTCAGATAGATATCTGGACCCAGACCGGTCCACGTAAATTCACGAACGTGAACGAAACTTTACACCATGAGATTGGGCACATTGTCCAACGTAGATGGGTTGATCGGGGTAAAACTGAACTGCTGAGTAGTATTTCCGAAGAGTTTGATCGGTTTGTTGAGTTACCGATATTAAGACGTAATTTTCAAATCTCGGAGCAAATTCTACATGGTGATGGGTTGGCTGAGTTTGCGGCGGAGACGTATGCACAGTTCAGGATGTTCCCTGATATGCTGAAACGACAACATCCTAATTTATTTAACCTTTATAAAGACGAATTGAAATGACCAAAAAACAAGCTGAGATTATTGAGTTTATTCAAGAATACGTGAAACATAATGACCCTTCGTGGTTTGAGGGTTGGCGTGCGGATGAGGTTTATGAGTTAATTAAACAAGAAAATGAAGTGGAAACCTAAACACGAAAGAATAATCAAACACGTCGAATGGTTCATCCCTGACAACTGTGACGGAATGAAACCGATGTTTGGTCCCGATAACTTAGATAAGGAATTCCCTCTCGGGGTTAGAGCCGAAATTGCTTATTTAAAGTTTACTAGTACTGGTATGGAATGTATGTTTATTCGCAACGTGCCTCGTTACAATCAGTTGATGATTGCGCACCAGAGAATGGCTTTGCAGGTATCCGAATGGAAAAAAGGTATTGAGGATGGACTACTTTTCATCGAAGAGCTAGAAGATTGGCAAGCTGATTTAGTGAAAGGCAACAAATTCCGACGTAGTGATAAATCATGACAACCGAAGAAGCTAAACAAATTGGCAAAATGCGCAAATCGATGGCTCCGGGTCAGGCAGTGATCGCGGATGAGATTCGGAAGTTGCGAGAAGATTCAAAGCGAGAGGTCACCAACTTTCCGGAGCCGCCTGAAGTGCAAAAGACTGAAGGTAAATCCGAGGTCACTAACTTCCCGGATGTACAAAAGACCGAAGGTATGGCCAAGATCACGAACTGGCCGAACATATTCAAGGTCGTTGGTGAAGTAGTGGCCAAGGTTGCATTCCCCCCTATCCAGAAGATCGTTGGTACGGTCACGGCCAAGATTGACAACTTTCCGAAGGTTCAGAAGATCGAAGGAGATGTAAAGGCTAAGGTTGATTTCCCTGACATCCAGGACGTGAATGTAAAGAATCCGGTTGAAAAGATGTATGTGGAGGGTCGGACCGAGATCACGAACTTGCCTCTTGGTAAGGGTAAAGACAAGAAAGGTAACCCCGAAAATTTTGTATCGATCCGTTTAACCGATGGTGTGAAGTTTTACGACCTGACAGACATGGTTCTTACTGGCGGCGGCGGCAGTGCAGTAAGTTATGCTGATCCTGATCAGCGATGGATACGTGAGGATTTTACTTACGATGCCGACAATAACGTTACGAAAGCGATGGCCTATGATGGAAAAGGGTTTATGAAAACTGTTGATTTTGAGTACGACGGGAGTGGGAACATGACCAGGAAGTCTGTGCGTACCGAGAAAGCATCATAACCATGCCTGAGCCGAAATATAAAATTAATCCTTTCGTAAATCGCAGACTGGATCGTGTACTTGATCGAGATGGTTTAGATGACCGTTACCTTCAGGTTTTGAATGACCTATCTGACCTGAACGATGCTGCCACTGCCAGGACAAACCTGGGTTTAGTTGCAGGTGGTGCCGGCGATATTTGGGTAGAAAAAGCGGGCGATTCAATGACGGGTGATCTTACGTTTGATGGCGCCTTCCACCCAATTATTGATCCCGGATCAGATACGGACGCAGTGTTGCTAGAAGTTAATGTTACCGGGACACCGCAGTTAAGTTGGGACGAATCCGAAGATGCGTTTGCACTAACCAACTCTCTAATTTCAGATACGGACTCAACAGACGACTTGGGGAGTACGACTAAGTTTTGGGCGAATGCTTACGTTGACAAATTGCATCTTTATTTTGATGGGTCTAATCCGGCATTTCTTGAGCGGGAGAGTTTCGGTGGGAGTCTTTTTATTTCAGGTAAAACGGACGGTAACAACTTAAAGTTTTTAGCACAAGGTGGAAATATGATATTGGGGACCAAGTCGGGGGCCAGTTTGTATTCTTTAAATATTACACCAAATACTACTTATGGTGTTAATTTAGATGCTTCAAAGGCCGGGGGGGAGGGCGTTATTGTTTTGGGGTCCGGGACCGATCTCTTACCGTTTACAGACAGTTCACTCGATTTGGGGTCCTCTACTCTGTTTTGGGCCAACGTCTATACGGATCTACTTCATTTGTCCTCCACTATAAGTATCGACGGTTCAGAATCGGGAGTGGTTAAATTTACTGGTGCCGATTTGAGACCAGATTCGGATTCGACTAGGGACTTGGGGGCAGCAGGGGTGACAGCAAAAGATCAATTGGTAGAAACCGCAGGTGCTTCGAGCCATGGTTTTTTTGGGGCGAATTGGTTAGGGCAATCTTTTACAAGTGGGAGTGGGGTTACTAATGTTAGTAGCGTTAAATTAACTCTAAAAAAAGAATCCGGTACCCCCGGTACAGTTTTTGTTGATATCTTTTTAGAGGGTGGTGACGACAAGCCAACGGGTGCCTCCCTGGGCCAGGCTAGTATTCCAGCTATGTCTAACTCTGCCTATGAGTTAAAAACTTTTACTTTTAGCTCTGCAATAACGATCTCAGCATCAACTAAGTATGTGATTGTTCTTTCGAGCCCTGATTCCACTAGTTGGCAAAGGGCACATGTTGACAATACAAATCCTTATGCAGATGGGGTATGGATAAATAGCACAGATAGTGGCAGTGGTTGGTCCTTGAACGCTGGCGATGACGGTTTGTTTCAAACCTTTACTGAAAGTGACTTTTTCTGGGCCGAATTATATGTAGACGATATTTTCTGTAGTGGGACGGCGTTGGTTGGTGAGACAACCAAGCAAACGAATGTGAACAACTTGCAAATAGCTGGTGACTGGGCCTTTAAAGAAGCTTCGGCCCCGACTGCTGACGATGGTTATGGCAAGCTGTGGACTGACACTGATAATATGCTATGGTTTCAGTCTGGGGATGGGAACAATCACTTGCTTCATGGCGATGCGTTTTCCAATATTTGGTATCACGGTTCAACTACTGGCACAATGACTGTTGAAGTAACAATTGCAGCTCAAAATGCTCTGGCTTTGATCAACTCTTTTACTGTGGTAGGTCATGAAGACGACTTGGCTAATGTAGTCGGCAGCTCCTCTACTAACAATTTAACTTTAAGTTCTATTGGAGGTGGAGAGTATGAGATTTCTTTTCATGGCTCTGTGACTGCAACGGGTGGAGCAGATAAAAACATGATGATTGCATTGGGGATTACTCTTGCAACACCAAAGGACATTACTGACGTAACTGATAATTTAGTGAGTCCTATTGTGATTACCTCTACGGCTCATGGATTAGAAAATGGCGACATGGTTCAGATAGTAGGAGTTTTGGGAAATGACGCGGCTAATGGTTCGTTTATTGTATCTAGCAAGGCTGACGATACTTTTGAAATTATAGACCTGAGTGGTGGAGCTACTACGGGGGATGGGGATTTTAACCAAGGTTCACCTACGGGAGATGTTACGATATTATACCCTGGGAACATGATCATTCAACGTGCGGTTAGGGGAGCTGACTTAGGTGCAATATCTGCAACAGGTGTTCATATATTAGCTAATAGTGACGCGATAGCCGTATATGTAGCCAACCTTAGTGGAACAACTAATTTAACAGTGGCCGCTATTAGTTTTGACGCATTTCGGATTGGGGATTGAATTTTACTGTTGAAAGCGAGGTGATTATGAAATGTTAAACTTAACCAAACTTGATGATGCTCGGGACGCCTTGGGGGTAGTTCAGAAAGCGGCATCAAGAATTAATGAAATTTTAGTCAAAGTAGATGAGGTCGTTTTGGCCGGAGATGATGGTGAACCTGTTGTTGATTTAAACGTGGAGCAGAAAGATTTATTTAAAACAGAATATGCCAAAGCTAAAACTAAATTAAAAGAGGCGGTTTCACAATTACCATGATGGATAAAAACAAGATTGAAGTTTTAGTTAAGGAAAAAACAACTGAACTTGAAACCCTGGGGAAGGAAATCATTATGCTTCAGCAAGAATTAAAGCAAAAACAAATCGCTGGACTGCGTAAGGATAGTGAGATCAAAATGTTAAAAGAGTTGCTTGAAGAATGGGTTGACAAATCTGAAGTAGAAGGCAATAATAAAGATCAGTAGTATGCTGGACCTTCTCAGCTTTACTTGTAATTTTGTTTCTGGTATTCTTAGTTAAGTAAGGATAAAGAACGTCGTCTATCTTTAGGAGATAAGCCCGTTGATTCCTCTCTAATAGTGTCTGATCCACTGTTGGGGGAGAACCAGCGGGTTTTTTTTGTGATGGATTTAGATTTCAAACGTTACATACCAATTGAAAAGATCGATCCCGATAAGCGGATGGTTTACGGGTGGGCCTCAACTCCTTCTTTAGATAGCCAAGGTGAAATTGTGTCTGTGGAAAGTCTTCAGAAAGCTCTACCTGACTACATGAAATTTCCGGCGGTGCGAGAAATGCACAGTAGCAAAGCGGCTGGTGTTACCAAAGAGGCCAAGACAACTCCGGATGGTTTATTTATCGGTGCCAAAATCGTATCAGATGAAGCCTGGAATTTCGTCAAAGAAGGTGTCTATCGTGGGTTCTCGATCGGTGGCAAGATTAAAAAGAAAGTGGATAACGTGATCCAATCTCTCGACCTTACCGAAATTTCCCTCGTGGATGTCCCAGCTGATCGCAATTCCGTATTCACTTTGGTTAAACGTGAAGGTGGACAACTTGTGGATAAGCAGCAAAAGGATTACGGAGACGATGTCCCACCTTCAATCCAGCAACATCTCGATATGCTTAGCAAGTACAAACACAAATTTGGGAAGGAGGTGAAGGAAGATATGCCGAATGAAAAAAAGGAAACTGAGGGAACCCCTCAGGACCCTGAAAAGGAAACTCCTAAAGATCCTGTGAAGGATGAGAAAGAGGAAACCACTGAGGTTTCTGAGGAGTCTTCGCAGAAAAACCCACAGAAAGAAACAGTTATCGATGAGACCAAGCAAACTGCTGATCAACCCGATGACATCATGAAACGGCTTGAAAAGGTTGAAACCGCTTTGGCTGAACCTGAAGAGCCTGAAGTTAATGTCGAGATCGCGAAAGTTATGACCAAAGTTGATGCTCAATTCGCTAAAGTAACGTCTATTATAGAGATGTTTGCAGAGCGAATGGAGAAGATGGAGGGAATGGCTGCGCCGATCAAGGCTAAGGCTGGTCATGTTGTTGAGAAGTTTGCTGGTTCCGGTGATGAGGTTGATAGTGAAGAGTTAGTTGAAAAAGAAACTCGGTTTAAGGAACTGAAAACTATCCTTAAAACCGATATGGCACGTTACCAACGAGAGAATCTAGGAATAGAAGCTATCGATTTGAAATACGAAATTAGCAAGTTGAAGGGGGGTGAACAGTAAATGAAGAACTTTAACGCTATTTCTCAAGACATCGCGTCAAACGAAGCGTTAGTCAAGATGCGGAACGATCCTTCACTGCTCGGTAGTTATGCTGCTGAGGTTGCGAAGGCGGCTGAGCTCAAGACAACGAATACGTTTGATCCTGATACTCGGTCAGTATTCTCGCCCGAAAACCTTGATGAGGATATCAAGCTGTTGGTGCCGACTTCGACGCCGCTTAGAAACCGGTTCCCCCGAACTACTGGTTTAGGTGAAGCGTCCGGTTGGAAGAAGTTGACTAGTAACCTACACAGTGGAACTGGTGCAGCTGGTGTTGGTACGAATCAGGCGATCGGATTTGCGGATGCGAGTTCGCCTAACGAAACCGCTCAAACCTATGAATTCGTCTCAGCGGTTTACAAACTTTTGGGTCGCAAAGTCGAGGTTGGTGGATTGGCTCTTGCTGCGTCTAAGGGTAGAAGCTCCGAAGACATGTTCGAGCATCGTAAGCGAATCAAGATGTTGGAAGTCATGTTGGGTGAAGAAGAACTGATCATTGGTGGTGACGCTACCACGCGACCGTTAGAATTTGACGGTTTGGGTGTTCAGATCACAACCAACTCGGGTACAGCTTCGCTGGTCACCGTGTCTGGTATCGGTACTTATTGTCAGACTTTGTCTGATCGTGATGCTTTCCCGACCGTGATTGTCTTGAACGCCCGTAACTCTCGCGGTTTGGCCGATGAGTTGCAGGGTACCGGATCGATCCAACGAATCGTGGTTGATAACCAAGGTCGTGGTATTGGAGGTATCCACTTGGCGTCGATCGTTAACCCGATCGATGGATCGTTGATTGATATCGTGGTTGATAAGTATGTTGGTGCAAGTGCATTCTTGCTGACGGAGAGAAGTCCGGCTGGTGAGATATGGATCGACATGCAGGATCTGATTCCGATGTCACGGGTAGATGTACCGAGCTCGAACTTCAGTTTCATATCATTTGTACTGGAGGCAACGGTATTGCGAGTAATCGGAGAACCGTATCAGTTTGAGCTTAGTGGTACTGCACTAAGTTAGCGAGTGTATAAGCTTGCTATTGCTTGGCTCTACTATTCTTTTGGTAGAGCCAACAAAAGAAAAGCAATAGTGACTAAGTGTGTATAAGCTATGAACTACATCAGTAATGATCAATTCAAGAAATACAACCCTGAAGTGGATGTGACTCTTTATGCAGACACTACTTTGTCAGGGATGATTACTCGCGCGTCGGTCGCGATCGATAACTTTTTGGGATATACGCTTGAGAAAGAAGATATTACTTTAGAGAAATTGTCTGGCATGATTGATTCGGATAACAATCTTGTAATCTATCCCAAGAAACGGCCGGTCAACAGTCTTTCTGCGGTCAACATTGTTAAAGGCACGTATAGCGCTTCGATCAATCTCACCGACGGGGCAGGTAATAACAAATACGATATTCCGGATGCCCAAGATCGAATTGTTTTCCCGGGATTCGATATCACGGTGCAGACGGTCTCGATCATTGATTGGGGAGCGTTACGAACAACCAATTTCTGGATCACGGTTTCGTATAACGCTGGGTATAATGGTAACGAGATCCCCGCACCGATCCAGGATGCTACCCAGTTATGGACAATGGATATTTTGGGGAGGCGCAGGAATATTGCAGGTGCTACCAAGATTCAGCAAGGCGGAATATCGATGTCATTTGAATCACGTAGTGGAGAGAGCGACTTGATAAAAGATGCCAAGAGTTTGTTAAGACCATATCAGCGAGTTGCTTTAGTTTGAATTAGTTCGTATTAGTTCGTGATTTCTCTTTGTAGGGGGGGTTGTGGTTTTGAAACTAGTTCATATTAGTTCGGATTAGTCCAGAATCATGTTTTTAGATCGCAAAGTCTCTATATCTAAATTAACTGCTCGGACTGAAGATTCGGACCGAGCATCGTTTCGAGCCATTACTGGAGCTGAGGCAATTGCGATGAACATCCAGCCGGCTTCGGCAGAGCTGACAGTTTTATCGGAAGGGCAGTTAGGCAAGACCTTTCGATTCTTTACAACTTATTCAGGAATGGGGATCGGATACCGGGTGACAGTTTCTGGTACTGACCTGGTGTATGAGGTCAAAGGCATCGATGACTGGAATTTTGGCCCTATGCCGCATTATGAGGGTGTTCTTTTTAAACTTGAAGAATAATGGCGACCAACATCCGCATTGAAGGCTTTGACGAATTCAAGCGGGATCTTGGGCGAGCGGCTGAGTTTTTGCCGGATGCGGTTAAGCAGGCAATGAAGAAATCGACGGATCACATTAAAAACCGAACTCAGAACAAGATTACTGATGAAGGGATTACTTTTCAAGGTGGGTTGCAGCAATCAATAAAAGCTCGAGTGCCTAAATGGAATCGGGGTGAGGTCATTGTCGGTAAGCTTTATGGCTTATTTGTTGAGAAAGGAACCAAACCACACTGGCCGCCAAGAGAACCGATTGAGAAGTGGGCCCGGATCAAGTTAGGTCAACCGGGATTAGGGTTTGTGATTGCTCGATCGATTGCCAGGAAAGGTACCAAGGCACATCCTTGGTTTGAGCCAGGATTCAAAGAAGCATTACCTAAAGTGATCCGAAACTTTGAGAAAGTACCCGAGATTTTAGTTCAGATTATGGCTGGTAAAAAATGAGTAGCCAATCAATCAAAACCGCTATCAAAAACAAGCTTGATGAAGTTGGAAGTATTGATGTTGCTTACGGTTACCAAACGGGTAAGGAAACCGGGCATCCGTATGCAGTTGTAACTCGAGACGGTCTTGATAGCGAGTTCGGTGATTCAATCAGGAATGTGAATACTTGGACTTTCAAAGTAGCGTTGTTTGTATCTCGAGCACCGACCGAAGAAATGGTATTTGGAGCTGAGGAAGCTGAACGGATTAGTGGGAAAGTAGTCGATGAAGTTGTGACTGCGTTTCACATGGATACAACTTTGTCGGGTACTTGTTTGTACATAAAACCGGTTGATGTAAATGACGATTATGCAGAAGGACCGGAATCGGTCAGGTTTGCAGAGATTACTTTAGAGGCGGTCGAGACGGTATCCTCATCTTAAGATGAGACGGTATCCTCATCTTAGGAGGTGATAGTTATGTCCGAACTAGATAAAAAATACGACGAAATGACAGTCAGAGAACTCCGTGAGTTAGCGGCTGAGCTTGGTGTTGCGCAACGTGGATCTAAGGAAGAAATTATTGAGCGTTTAAGTTTAAGTCTAACTGAAACTCTCGATGAAAAGGTTGAAACACTCGAGCCAGCTGACCCACTCGCTGAAGCACGCAAGCACTTTCTACGTCTCGGAAGCGTGTCAGGCGACTATATTTTTGATGACATTCCCGGTTCGGTTTGCGCCAAGGATCTTTTTGAAGCTTTTCAGAAATGGAATGAGACACCTGCAAAACTACGAGTTCCGGGTAGTCATACGTAAGGGAGGTGATAAATTATGAGTATTGAGATCGGGCGACAAGGATATCTGGGTCTAGCTATTGAAGCCACACCGGGTGATGCTGAATCAACACCGGATATCTTTGTCCCTTTTACTGAAAATAGTCTTGAAGAAAAACATGAGCCATTGATGGATATCAGCTCACGTGCAAGTCGCCAGATGAACCATGATGCGGTGACGGGTAAGAAGTGGGGCGAGGGTTCAGTATCCATGTACTTGGATGCGACCAACCTTGGTTATCTATTGAAGATGGCATTCGGGAACGAAGCATTGACTCAGAAGAATGCTGGTCCGCCATCTGTGGATGACCACCTGTTTTATGCAACCGTTTCTGGTAATGCACCTAAGACAGCAACTTTGTGGTTGTATCGTGGATCAGGTCCATCGGTGAAACAGTTTACTTATGCGGTCATTGACTCAATGACAATCTCGGTCGGGACAGACGGGATACCAACCGCTGAGGTGAATTTCCTAACTGACTTCCCAACAGAGGTTGCAGCCCCAACATTGACCACCACGTCGGGTACGATCCTGACGTGGCAAGATCTAAACTTGAGGTTTGGTGACACACCCGCACAGGCAGCGGCTGCTACCGCGACTGCAATGTCGGCATTTAATATGACGATTAATAATAATGCAGAAGCGATTTACCGTACCGGGATTAGTGCAGCTGGTGATTCAACTCCAGATGTGATTCGGTTAGGTGAACTCGAGGTAACGGGTGACTACACCCTTTTCCTTGAGAATGATACTGAGTTGAACAAGTACACAGGCTTGACCAAGAAGTCGATGGAAGCGAAGTTTACGGGAGCTGGGTTAGGAAGTGGGTATACCGAACTACTAACCATTCTTGCCAAACACATCGTTCTGAACGACAAGAGTATCGACACTGGGTTGTCAGATTTCTTTGCAATGACGGGTAACTTCACTGCGATCGGGAATCGGCAGGATCCGGGCTTTGTTGATATTACGTTAAGGAATGGTAAGGCGACCGTGTATAGTTAAAGCAGTGAGGGGTTCCCAAAAACAAGTATAAAAATCGGCGGTTTTCTTGTTCCGCCTCCAAAAGGGGGTGTTTATTATGGCAGAACTAATAAAGGTCAATTCCAGAGATCATATCAAATCAGTAGAAAAAGAGTGCCCTCATCTCGAGGGTGCCAAAGTTGAGTTTT
>SDBV01001808.1_pt1 | contig 31988 bp, 31 predicted proteins | sample 2277081 | NCBI WGS metagenome assembly SDBV01 (sample SAMN10402039, study PRJNA504765) | marine sediment metagenome | isolation source: marine sediment core GS10_PC15, 223 cmbsf | place: Arctic Ocean: Southern Knipovich Ridge | collected 2010 | reverse complement strand
GGCTCGGGGGGCTCGGTCAGCATAGGCTCTGGGCCCCTTTTCACGCAAGCACTACCGGCATGAGGCGCGAAGAAGTAGATTACTTAGCCCAACCCGTAAAGCGGATCTAGGCCCCGAAGAATCAATCAGGAGGCGGGAATGGCAGCAACAGCTAGCCCAGAGCGGCTCATAGCCGCTCAGGAGGATTATTCATTCAAGGCCTTCAGCGAGCATCCTTTCTACAAGGAAGTCAACATCGTCCTTGTGGAGGAGGCCCAGCTGGAGCGCGGCTGGACCGTGGTGGATGTCGCATGTGGCAGCGGTCTGGTAACCGCGATGATCTTGGACAAGATCCGCGGAGCGCGGGATGCCATGGTGATCGGGCTCGATATGTCCACGACCGCCCTGAAAGACGCGCGGGAGAGATTGGCCGGGGCGAAGGAAGCCGTCGTGGAGTTCGTACAGGCGCAGGCGGAGGAGATGTCACAGAAGATCAAGAAGGCGGCGGACGCCGTGGTCTTCTGCAATGGAATTCACTATATCGAAGACAAGCATCGCCTGCTCAAAGAGGTTGCGCGCACACTTCGGCCCGGCGGGATCTTCGCCTTCAACACGTCGTTCTTCGACGGGGCACTGCCGCCGGAGACGCAAAGGTTCTACCGCCGCTGGATGATGAAAGCGGTGCGGAAACTAAAGAGAGACTACAACCTCAAGCCGACGCGCAAGAAGGTAGAATCGCGACATCACCTGTCTGCTGAAGACTATCGCGAGCTACTGGAATCGGAGGGCTTCAAGGTCCGGTCGCAGGAGATATTGCTGAAGCCGATCTCGAAAGCGGGTTGGGCTGACATCAGTCGCTTCTCCGACTTCATCGTCGGCGCCTTGCCCGGTATCGAGATTAAGACCGCCAGCAAGGTACTGGTAGAGACGCTGAATGAGACATGTGAGGAACTGAAACTCCATGCGACTCCGCGCAACTGGCTGACTGTCGTAGCGGTTCGCGCCTAAGCAAGAGCTCAACGCAGCCCAGTCGGCGGCCGGCCAGTAGTAAGGTTGGCCGCCGCTCTACAAAGTAGCCTTCCCACTCTCTATCATGCCCGCTAATCTGACGCCCCAGTACCGCGCAGCGGAGAAGCAATACCGGCAGGCCCATGGCGTCGAGGGAAAACTCGAAGCACTCACCGAGATGCTCGCCGTCATCCCCAAGCATAAGGGGACCGACAAGCTTCAGGGCGATATCAAGCGCCGCATATCGCAGCTGAAGGAGGAAAGCAGAAAACAGAAGCCGGGTGCGAAACAGACACCCTTCTGGGTGATCGAGAAAGTGGGCGCCGGCCAGGTACCGGTGATCGGCCCACCCAACGTGGGTAAATCAGCTCTGATCTCCAAACTCACGGCCGCCGATGTCAGGGTGGCAGAATATCCATTCACCACTCAGGCCCCGACCCCAGCCATGATGCCGTACGAGAATATCCAGATCCAACTGGTCGATACACCTCCCTGGTCGAAAGAATACCACGTCGACTGGATCACCGAGCTCATCCGTCGCGCCGACGCTTGCGTGCTGATGGCTGACCTCAGCGAATCGAACGCACCGGAACAGGTTGCCTATATAGTCGAGAACCTCGCGACGCGGGATGTGGAGCTGGTAGAAACGGTGCCCGACGAACGCCGAGGCTTCGAGATCTACATTCCAACCGTGCTGGTTGGGAATAAGTCGGAATCGCCGGGCGCGGAGGTAGCGATCGAGGAGCTGCGGCATCGTTACGGATCGCAGCTGCCGATCACGAAGATATCGGTGGACCGTGACGAGGGGCTAGAGCAGTTCGGCCACCACCTGTTTCGGGCGCTGCACATCTGCCGCGTGTTCACCAAAGCGCCAGGGAAGGAACCGGACTTGCGAGACCCGTTCATCCTCCCTGCCGCGAGCACGGTCCGCGATTTGGCCGGTAAGATCCACAAAGACTTTATCGAAACGCTGAGGTACGCGCGCCTGTGGGGACGCTCGGGACGTTTCCAGGGCCAGCGTGTGGGCGAAGATCATTTGCTGGATGATGGCGACGTCGTCGAACTCCACACTCGCTGATCCTCGTCCACCAGCCAGCGAACCTCGTGCTCACGAAGAAGCTCGAGGAAGTCGTCGACGCTGCGGGTCGAGTGTCCGACGGTGTCTACCGTTTGCCCTCTTCGTCTTCATCTCTTCATCTTCATCAACGTCAACCGGGATGAAGATGAAGATAAAGATGAAGAAGGTGGAGGAAACCAGGAGTTAAGACGAGAGAGCGGAACTTGCAGATGAGAGCTGGTCTAGGATGGCATCCCGTGCGGTTCCACCAGGGATGGTTCGGCTCTCGACGGAGCTGACGTAGGGGGTGTCCCCGTAACCACTGCCGAGGTGCGCGAGCGCTTCGGGAAGCAGCGGGTGGAGCTCCGCGGCCGCCGCGCCGCTCACATCGAGTAGGGAAACCCCGCGCTTTTCCGCCAACTGGACAAGCTCACCGACCACGGCGTGGGCTTCCCGGAACGTCACGCCGAGACGAGCCATGGCATCGGCGACATCGACGGCGAGCATGGATGGGTCGAGAGCGCGGGCAGCGGCGTCGGCATCTATTTCCAGCGTCGCGACGGAGTCGGCAAAAGGAGGCAGAAGTTGGTGCAGTGCATCGAACACATCGAAGAGGATTCGCTTGTCTTCCTGCAGGTCCTTGTTGTAACCCGATGGCAACGACTTAAGCAGGGCCATGATGTGTGTGGCCGCAGCTAGCAACGCAGCGCTCTTGCCGCGGGCGAGCTCCGCGATATCGGGGTTTCGCTTCTGTGGCATCAGACTCGAACCGGTGCTATGCGAGTCGGCAAACCTTACGAAACGAAATTCGGAGCTAGAGTACAAGATGAGATCTTCGGCAAGCCGCGAGAGGTGAACCCCAAGAAGCGCAGCCGCGGACGCGAACTCTGCCACAAAATCGCGGTCCGACACGGCATCGATACTATTCTGAGCGATCGCGTCGAACCCGAGACGGTCCCTGAGCATCTCACGATCGACAGCAAAGCCCGACCCGGCGATCGCTCCCGCACCGAGTGGCATGACCGAAGCGCGCGATGCTACATCGCGTAATCGCGCCCGATCACGCTCCAATGGCCAGAAGTGTGAAAGGAAGAAGTGCGCCATGCGAATCGGTTGGGCTCGCTGGAGATGGGTATAGGACGGGATGATGATATCGATCGTCGCTTCAGCCTTCCCTAACAAGGCGCTTTCGAGGCGGCCGATATCGGCATCGAGGAACTCTATCGCCTGTAGGCACCAGAGCCGGGTGATCGTCGCCACCTGATCGTTACGCGAGCGTCCGGTCCGGAGCTTCCCAGCGAGCTCACCGATCTCGTCGCCCAGAAGTCGCTCGACCAAGGTATGGATGTCTTCGTCGTCAGCCTCATCCGCAGCGCCGTCACGGATTCGCACCTTTACTCGGCCCAACGCCGAGGCGATCAACCGTGCTTCGTCCGACGTCAGAGCACCGACGTCAACCAGCGCGGCGGCCCATGCGCAGCTGACTTCGATTTCCTCCTCGTACAGACGCTTATCGATAGGAAGGCTTTGATTGAGAGCCGCTGCGTCCGCGGATAGACCCTCTTTGAAGCGGCCACCCCCGCCCCAAAGCGCATACGGTCGCTGCTGCCGTTCGGAAGTTTTCAGTGTCCCGTCACTGTTGAAGCTACGCTCGCTTCTTCGACCGGAGGCGCTGCCTCGCTTGCCGCGCTGTCCGGCCCCTCCTCAACGCTAGCGACTCGTTTGGAAAGCCTATCGATCTCTTGCCGAATATTATGAAACGCGGACCAGAGATCGTGCAGCTGTCCGTGGGTGGCGTGGCGTGTCCGTTGATCGTCCATCTTCCCTTCCCTACATATCTGAGGTTATTGGATTGCTGGCGACCCTTCCATTCACGTGAGCCGCATCCCGCTTCGCGACCAATCGCGTCGGCAAGCTGAGCAGCTGGACAAAGCCCGTCGCCTTCGAATGTTCTAGCACCTCGCCATCATCAAAGCTCGCCAGACTCGGTTCGTAGAGTGAGTTCGGGCTGGTCCGTCCACCGATAGACAGGTTTCCTTTGTAGAGCTTGAGGCGAACCGAACCGCTCACCGGCTCCATCAGAGTATCGACCAGCGCGTCCATCCCCTGCCGCTCTGCTGACCACCAACGACCTTCATATACCAGATCGGCGTACCGCCGGGCCAGGCTGTCTTTGAGCGATAAGCTCTGCCGATCCAGTACCAGGCTCTCGAGTTCCTGGAGCGCGGTGAACAACAGCGTGCCGCCGGGCGTCTCATATATGCCCCTGGATTTCATCCCCACCAGTCGATCCTCGACTATGTCTGCCCGACCCACTCCGTGAGCTCCGGCCATCGCGTTCAGCAGGGCCACCAGCGGGACAGGATCGAACGCCTCTCCGTTCACTCCCACCGGATATCCGTGCTCGAACTCCACACTGACGTACTCGGGTTTGTCCGGCGCAGCCTCCGGAGAGGTCGTGATCTGAAACAGGTCATCGGGGGGCTCATAGTCTGGATCCTCCAGCGGGCCACCCTCGTGGGAGAGGTGCCAGAGGTTGCCGTCCCGGGAATACATCTTCTCCGGCGACGCCTCCACCGGGATGCTCCGCTGCAGTGCATAGATCAGCGCATCTTCCCGGCTCCGTATCGACCACTCGCGCCACGGTGCGATCACGGGAAGCTCCGGCGCGAACGCTCCGTAGGAGATCTCGAAGCGGACCTGATCGTTCCCCTTCCCCGTGCACCCGTGAGCCAACGCATCCGCCCCCAGTTCCAACGCCAACTCCGCCTGCCGGCGAGCGATCAGCGGTCGGGCCATCGCGGTACCCAGCAAGTATTTTCGCGCGTACAACGCGCCCACTCGCAACGTCGGCCAGATGTAGTCCGTTACGAACTCTTCTTTCAGATCGAACACGTGACATTCGACCGCACCAGAAAGACGGGCCTTCTCCGCGATCCCCTCCATGTCTTCGCCCTGGCCCACGTCGGCCACCGCGCAGACGACACGTGCTCCCAAGGTCTCCACCAACCAGGGGACGATGATCGAGGTATCGAGACCACCTGAATAGGCGAGGACGATGGTCGGTTCCGCTGGTAGATGCATGGTAGCCAGGCTGTGCGTAGGACCCCGGGGGTCATAAATAAACATGCGTTAGCAACGCATTATTATGCATTTCCCTCCCGTTGTCAACCCGGCCGGAGCAGGCTGGCGGGGCGGGACCGGCGCCGCCATCTTCAGCGTTCAAGCCCGCACTAACCGACACGAAACCTGTATGGAGAAGACCGATATGAAGAAATGGACTGGACCCTCGGTGCTCGCCGCCGTCGCGCTGGCGATGCTGGGAGCGGCGCCGGCGTCGGCGCAGGACGCGAAGGAGATAGTGGACAGAGCGTGGGACCTGTACAAGGCGCGGTCGGATAAGGTGGAGAACTACTGGATCAAACAGAGTGTGATGGGGTTCGAGACGACGCTCTATTTTGAGAAGCAGATAGTGGATGGTGAGCCGGTGTTTGTGATGTCGAACGAGTACAGCGCCGGGTCCGATAATGACATGAGCGAGATGTACCAGGACTTCGTCAAATACGCAGAGCGGGCCAAGTATGAAGGCAAAGCCGAAGTGGACGGCAATGAGACGTACGTGCTTTTCATCGATGATTTCACAGGTATGCTAGATAAAGATGATCAGGAAGACGACTTCATGCCAAAGAAAGGGACGATCTATCTAGACGTCGACAAGTACATCGTGCGAAGGATGGAGATGGACGGCATTATGGAGGCGGATGGAAAAGAAAGCCCCGTTCACGCGGACATGCACTTCGAGGATTACCGTGAGGTGGGGGGGATGCTGCACCCGTTCCGTACGCGAATGGAGATGAGCGGGATAATGAGCGGCATGTCAGAGGAGGACATGGAAGAGGCGCGTCGCTCGTTGGCGGATATGCGGAAGCAACTGAATGAGATGCCGGAATCCCAGCGCAAGATGATCGAGGGGATGATGAAGGGCCAGATGGATAAGCTGGAGGAGATGGTCAGTTCTGGCACGATGCAGATAACGATCGAAGTCGTGGAGTTGCGCGTAAACGAAGGACCCCCGTCAGGCTCCTGATTGAGAAGGGGGGGGGCGTAAGCTACTCCCGGGCGGTTGGCATCTCGGTTCTGCGCAGTATGGCGTCGGCGGCCGCGGCAGCCCTCTCGGACAGGAGTCCAGCCTGTGTCGCTTCCAGTTTTCTGAGGGGCAGGATCGAATCGGGCCCGCCGACCTTCGCCAAGGCATCGCAGATCGCCAGCTCGACAGTTTCCGAGTGCTTGAGATGTGGCTTTCTGAGCGCTCCGAGTAGCCCCTTCCCCTTCTCTAGACTGAGAGCATCGAGAAGGATCTGTTCGGCTCGCGTTCGAACGTCCTCCGCTGCCTCGGAGTAGGCAGCCAAAGCTGCGCAGACCTCGAGCAAGACTGCATGGTTTTCGGGTTGCGCTCCATGCGCTCATTCCGGGACAAGGGCGTCGCTCAACGGCCGCCGATCGCGCTCAAGCGACGCAGCAAAGGATTTCGCTGGGCTTCCTCGCGGATCACGATCAGGATCGTGTCGTCGCCAGCCACCGTGCCCATGATCTCTGGAAAGTCCACGAGGTCGATGGCTTCAGCCACCGCCTGGGCCGCGCCGGTGACGGTTCTGAGGACGACGAGGTTTCCGACACCTTCGACGCTCAGCATCAGTTGAGGGAGGAGGGACTCGAGGCCGGGACTGTCAGCAGAGGAATCGGGCGCCGGGGCATAGTAGCTCGGGCCGCCGGCGCCCGGGACTTTCGCGACGCGCAGTTCGCGCAGGTCGCGAGACAGAGTGGTCTGCGTGACCCTGAAGTTTTTGGCGCTCAGTAGTCTGCGCAGTTCTTCCTGGCTGTTCACACGGTTGGCGTGGATCGTCTCCAGGATCGCGGCGTGACGCTCCGCCTTCATAGTCACGGATCAGGCCTTAGAGCTCCAGGTGTTGCTCCAGATCGAACGGAGATATGTAGGCGCGGAACTTCTCGTAGTCAGCCAGCTTCGTCTCGAGAAGCTTGTTTATCACATCCTTGCCGAGGACCTCGCGTAGAAGTTCGCTTCCCTCGGCTACCCGAATGGCTTCGTAAAGATCGTGAGGCATAGAGCGAATTTCCAAGTGCTCCCTCTCTACGGATGTCAGCTCGTAGAGGTCCTGGGTCATCGGATCTGCGATCTCGAGCTTGCGGTCCAAGCCATCCAGCCCGGCGCCGAGCATCGTGGCGAAGGCTAGATAAGGATTGCACGCAGCATCCGGGAATCGTAGCTCGATGCGTGTCGCCACTTCCTTACCTGGCTTGTACTGAGGCACGCGCACGAGGGCAGAGCGGTTGCGCTCGGCCCAAGCGATGTATACGGGTGCCTCGTAGCCAACGACCAGCCGCTTATAGGAGTTGTACCACTGGTTGGTTATGAGGGCCATCTCGCGAGCGTGTTCGAGAACGCCCGCCAGGAAGTGCTTCGCTGTCTTCGACAAGTGATGGCTTTCGCCACTGGAGTAGAAAGCATTCGTCTTCGCATCGGAAAAGATAGACAGGTGGACATGCATGCCGCTTCCGTTCTCACCGAAGAGCGGTTTGGGCATGAACGTAGCGTGCACCCCCATACGGCGGGCGATATCCTTCACAAGCCACTTGTAGGTCTGAAGATTGTCTGCCATGCGAAGCGCTTCCTGGTACTTCAGGTCGATCTCGTGCTGGCTCGGCCCGACCTCGTGGTGCATGTATTCGACGGTGATTCCCATCGATTCGAGGGCGAATACGGTCGCTTCACGCAAGTCATCACCCAAATCGACCGGCACGATATCGAAATAGCCGGCCTTATCGATGATCTCGGTGCCGTCACTATCGGCGAAGTAATAGAACTCCGCCTCTGGCCCTATGTTCATGTGAGAGAAACCATGATCCTTGAGGCGCCCGAGGTTGTTCTCGAGCACGTTTCTAGGATCGGAGACATAGCGCGAGCCATCAGGATTGCGGATCTCCGTAAACATCCGCATGGCTTTGGATCCACCCACCTTGAACGGGATAAGCTGCGCCGTCGAAGCGATCGGGAACGCGACCATATCGCTTTCTTGGATGCGCTTGTAGCCTTCGATCGAGGAACCGTCGAAGCCCATCCCCTCTTCGAAGGCGCCCTGTATCTCCGCCGGTGTCACGGCGAAGGATTTGAGGAAGCCCAGCACATCGGTGAACCAAAGACGGATCGACGTTACGCCCATGTCGCTGCAGTACTTGACGACATCGTCCGGGGTCTGAAGCTCCAGGCCGCTCCGGCCACCCGTCTCATCGACATATGCCTCCATCTCCTCGCGGAACCGCTCGATTCGCGCGAGGAAGTCATTCATTTGCATAGAGTTACCCTCTCCTGGTTTGTATTGAGCGAATCCTGCAGGTCATCCGTGGCGTGTGCCGCCGAATCTAGTAGACGACGGACGGGATGCTAGTGCCGGGCTCCGTCTCAAACCAGTATTGCTTCGATCTTGTCGATCCCGTCGGCGAGAGCGACGGAGAGGGCGATCTGGCTCGCAGCATCGTCGAGGAAGGCGAGCTGGACGGGATGGGTGATGAACTCGCATTCCACAAGGACGGCCGGCATTCTTGTAAGTCGAAGCACCGCGAAGTTGGCTTCCTTGACTCCACGCATCCGGTGGTCCGGGAACGCCGCGGCCAGGGCTGCGTGGATGTGCCTGGCTGCCGAACTCCCGGCGGAGGAGGCCGGAAAATGGTACAGCTCCATCCCCTCGGCGGCGGCTGAAGCGGCGGCGTTGGCGTGAACGCTGATGAAGAACTCGGCTTGGAGGCGGTTAGCAAAAGAGGCTCGCGCGGCGAGGCTGAGGATGCGGTCGCGGCGCCGGGTCATGATCGTCCAGTGACCCCGATGCTCGAGCTCTTCCTCCAGTCGCTCAGCCAAGGCGAGATCAAAGACTTTTTCTTCGAGCAAATAAGGGTCACGCCCGATCCCGCCCGGGTCGGCTCCTCCGTGTCCGGCGTCGATGCAGACCTTCATGAGCGAATAATACGCCATAGAGCGCGACTGCGGGAAGGACGATGGACGAGAAGCTTAACTCGCTGGGATATCAGTCCGGCCGCTCGGTCGCGGGGACGTCGCCGGGACCCGGGAGCGGAGCTCTCGCACCGCCGGTCATCTCGGCGGCGAGGAGTGCTTCGATGTCTTCGTAAGGGTAAACCGTCGGTGCGTTGTTTTGCATCAGGCCGCCGGTATCGGCAGTGGGCCCATAGGTGCTATGGAGGCCGTGGTTCAGCATCCTCAGCATCGCCGCCTGTTGGCCCCGGTGGTGAGCAGTATGAGCGATACGGCGGGTCATGATCCAGGCCCGGGAGCGGAGCACATCGAAGAAGTAGACGACCTCCTCCCACCACTCATCGGCTTTCTTCTGCAGCTCGACCAACCGCCTCTGAGAATCCTCTGCGTAGCGCTCGATGAAGCCCATGCGCGTCTCGTACTCGGGCAGGGGCGGCGCGTCCACGTCGATCCCGAGCATGGTGCGAAACCACAGGTCCTCGCTGACGCACTGGTGGACCATCTGCTCGAGGACGCTGCGCCCGCGCGGATCAGCCGGATGCGGTCGATGCGCCAAGTCATCGTCCTGGAACATGCTCCAGGTGCCGACCACCTTGATACGCTCGGTCTCGTAAGTGTCGACCAGAAACAGGTAACGGCTCACGGCGCCCTCCCTGGATTGAGTGCACGGGTGGTGAGGATGCGATTGACCGTTCGACCACTCGGCCCTAGTCTCCTATCAATCTATATCAACTAGTCAGATCCGTGGCGCGGCGAAAGGCCGCGAGGAGAAAGAACTGATGAGCGAGAGCAGTCCGGTGCGGGTCGCCGTGATAGGAGGCATGCGCACGCCGTTCGTGAAGTCGGAAACAGTCTTCAAGAAATATTCGGCGCTCGACCTTTCGACCTTCGCCGTCAATGGACTTCTGGGGCGACATTTCGTCGACCCCGAGGACGTGGAGGAGTTCGTCCACGGGATCGTAGTGGTGGAGCCCCGCATCCCGCACATGGCGCGCGAGGTGGTCTTCTCCAGCGACTTACCGGCGAGTGCCAGAGCGCTGACGGTGACAAACAACTGTATCACGGGCACATCGGCTATCGTCTCGATCTACCATTCGATCATTGAGGGGCGGGCGGAGATCGGTATCGCTGGTGGCGTGGAGTCGATGTCAAATGCTGCGGTCCTCTTCAGCGGGCGGGCGACGCGGATATTTCATGACCTGGCGGCAGCGAGGACTTCCGGCCAGCGATTGTCCCTGATGCTCAAGCTGCGGCCGACAGACTTCAAGCCTACAACGGTGGGCGTTGCCGAACCCTCCACGGGACTTTCTATGGGCGATCACTGTGAGTTGATGGTGAAAGAGTGGAAAATCGGGCGCGAAGAGCAGGACGAGATCACTTATCGCAGCCATATGCGGGCTCACGCAGCCACCAAAGACGGCCGACTGAAGGAAGAGATCATCGGTGTGGATGGCATAAATCACGATACGATCATTCGCTCTGATACCAGCATGGAAAAGCTGGCGAAGCTGAGGCCGGTATTCGACCGCAGCCCCAGCGGCACGATCACGGCAGGAAACTCGAGCCCGCTGACGGATGGCGCCGCAGCGGTGCTCCTGATGTCTGAGGAACGCGCGCACCTGGAGAACCGGGAGCCGGTGGCGTTCATCAAGGACTTCGAGTTCGTGGGCATCGATCCGAAAGATGGTCTGCTCATGGGTCCGGGGATCGCCGTCCCAAGACTCCTGGCCCGGACTGGCCTCGAGCTCACGGACATGGACCTGGTGGAGATGCATGAGGCCTTCGGGGGCCAGGTGGCTTGTAACCTCAAGGCGTGGAGGGAAGGCTGGAAAGAAGCGGCGATCGGCGAGGTCGACCCGGAGAAGCTCAACGCGCTCGGTTCGTCGATCGCCGTTGGGCACCCCTTCGCGGCAACGGGCATTAGAATCGTCACAACCGCTGCGAACGAATTGAAACGACGAGGCGGAAAGTACGCGTTGCTCAGTATCTGTGGGGCAGGCGCAACCGCGTCGGCGATGATCCTAGAACGAGACTAGTCAGTCCGAAGAACCGAGACCACTGAGGGAGGTAGTATGGCGAGCAGCGAACAGTTTGATGCCATCGTCATCGGCACCGGGCAGGGCGGCGGCCCTCTCGCCGGCCGATTGGCCGAAGCCGGGTGGCGGGTTGCGGTCATCGAACGAGAGCACGTGGGAGGAACCTGCATCAACGTCGGCTGCACGCCTACCAAGACCATGGTCGCCAGCGCCCGCGTGGCCTATCTGGCCCGCCGCGGGGAGGATTACGGAGTGAAAACAGGTCCCGTAGTGGTCGACCAGGAGATTATACGCAAGCGGAAACGGGCCATAGTTGAGTCCTGGAGTTCCGGCAGCCGGAAAGCGCTGGAGAGCAAGCCGGGTCTCGAGCTCATCATGGGCGAGGGTAGCTTCGTGAGTAGCAGCGAGGTTCTGGTCGAACTGAATGAGGGCGGTGAGCGGCTATTGAGCGCGGGGAAGATCTTCATCAACGCAGGCGGCCGTCCAGCGATACCCCGCATAGATGGGGCGGAGTCTGTCCCCTACCTGGACTCCACGAGCGTGATGGAACTCGGCGAAGTGCCGGAACACCTGCTGATCGTAGGCGGCGGTTACATCGGCATGGAGTTTGGCCAGATGTTCCGCCGCTTCGGAGCAGAGGTAACGATCATCGAGAAAGCGCCACGCCTGTGCAGTCGCGAGGACCCGGACATCTGCGCGGCGATTCAGACGATCTTCGCCGAAGACGGAATCAGCGTGCACACGGGGGTGAACCCGCAAAGAATCGAGGAGCAGAACGGGCGTATCCTTCTCACCATGCTGACCTCGAACGGTGAAGAGACGCTAGATGGGTCTCACATTCTCCTGGCCGCAGGGCGCACGCCGAATTCGGATCGACTGAACCTTGAGGCAGCGGGCGTCGAGACAGACGAGAGCGGTTTCATCCCCGTCAACGGCCGGCTCGAGACTCGGATCGACGGAATCTACGCGCTGGGTGACATCATCGGCCGGCCCTTCTTCACCCACGTAGCGTACGACCATTACCGGATTCTGCGCGCCAATCTTCTGGATGGTAAGAATGAGAGCAAGGCAGGGCGCCTGATTCCCTACACGGTCTTCATCGATCCACAGCTTGGACGAGTGGGCCTGAACGAGCAAGAGGCGCAAGCTCAGGGAGTCGAGTACAAGCTCGCCGAGATGGGTATGTCGAGCGTGGCTCGCGCTCTCGAAGTCGATGAATCACGAGGCCTGATGAAAGTCCTCGTCGATCCCGATACGAAGCAGATTCTGGGTTGCACCATACTCGGGTTAGAAGGCGGCGAAGTGATGTCGATGCTGCAGATCGCCATGCTGGCCAAGCTACCGTACCCCGTGCTCCAGAACGCGATCTTCGCTCATCCCACGCTCGCGGAGTCACTGAACAACCTGTTTGGGAAGATTGCCAACTGACGGAGTCTAGCGGGTCTCTCCATCACGTAGCCGTTCGCTAAAGTCTTCGTGCCACGGAGCGGAAAGTGCCCTCATCTTTACCGCTGCCTTTAGCTGCTCGACATTCTCGCGATCGAAATAGCTCAGCTCTACAACCTGGCGGACGCTGAGCGCCGTCGGATCCTGTTCGATCAGCTTCACGTCGTCACCCGCCTCGACCTCACCCTCTTCCAAAACTCGCAGGTAGAAGCCCGTGCGCCGACTAGCGAGGAATATTTTGAGGAATCTTGGATTCCCCATCTTCAACGCCAACTTGAAGCACGGCGAGCGCGGCTGACTGACTTCAACGGTGGCACCGCCTATTCGATAAACGTCGCCGACTCTAACGACATCCTCCGTCATTCCCTCCAGCGTCAAGTTTTCCCCGAACTGCCCAAAGCTCAAATCGTTACGTTCTAGTTCGCGCTTCCAGTAATCGTAGTTCTCGCTCGCGTAGGCGTAGACCGCTTTGTCGACGCCGCCGTGTACCTTGAGATCCGCCTGGGCGTCTCCGTCCAGATTAAGCCGGCGAACCCAGACCCGGCCGAACACGGGTTCTTTGAATATGCCCGTCTCGACCTGCCGGCCTCTGTACTCGACAGTCTTCGGAAGAGACACATTGACGGAGAGAAGCTTCATCATCGGCACTCATCTGGGAATCTCGGTCAACTCACGCTAGACGACTACCGGCGGATCGTTGCCGTAGGTGTGCTCCATCTGGATACGCCCGTTCTTCCCTTTGATCTTCAGCTGCCCCCTGGGCTTGGCGCGCCCGGCCAGCTTCCGACCCGCGATCACGGCTCTCGCCTTCGTCCTGTGGACGCTCTCAGGCAACTTCTTCCCCTGTTTCTGAACTACCCAGCCGTTAGTACCCTTCTGTGTCTGGACGAAGTATACGATGCGTTTGGCCATGTCCCTCCTCCCGGTTTGTGCGGCTGGGTTTCTCACGGGAGGGACACGATGCAGCAAGTTTAGCCGAAAGGCAACCCGGCATAGTCGCTGAAAAAAGAGACGGTGAACCCCATCGACCGCGGGGTCCACCGTCTTGATTCTCGTTGCTAAGTTTCGACGCGCGACGCGCAGCGTCAGGCGTAGTTTCGTTTGGCCTGGATCTTACCCGATTTGCTCTTGATCTTCAGAATGCCATTCTTCTTCTTCGCCAAGCTACGGCCTTTCTTGATAGCAACGTCCTTCTTCTTATGGTTGCTCTCAGGCGCTTTCTTCCCTTCCATCAGGACTTGCCACCCGTCTTCGGTAGCCTTCACCACATACGTCACCTGCTTCGCCATCTTCACCCTCCCCCTGTTAGTGAAAGCCCTTGGGGCTAGCCTAGAGTCACTCCATTATTCAGCTTTTCGCCAGTTGGCGCAAGACATAATGTAGAATGCCCCGATGCCGATAGTATTCTGCTTCTTGGGGAGTCGCGATCTGCACCCGGGCAGCAAAGGCGATCTTTGAGCCATCGGGCCTCGCAGCTGTGATATTTACTTCTGTTTTACCCTCTGGATTCTCTATCTCGTATACTTCATCACCTGTGAGGCCGAGAGAGGCAGCGTTCTCTCCTGGCTTGAACCCCAGCGGTAACACACCCATGCCGATGAGGTTGCTACGGTGAATGCGCTCGAAGCTCTCGGCGAGCACGGCCCTTACGCCCAGCAATAGCGTACCCTTGGCAGCCCAGTCCCGAGAAGAACCGGACCCGTACTCAGCACCGGCGATGACGATGAGCGGCGTTCCCTCCGCCTGGTATCGCATCGCGGCATCGTAGATCGACATCTGCTCGCCGCTGGGTGTATGGCGGGTGAAGCCACCTTCGACACCGGGTACGAGTTTGTTGCGCAGCCGCACGTTGCCGAACGTCCCGCGCATCATCACTTCGTGGTTACCGCGGCGGGAACCGAACGAGTTGAAGTCCTTGGGGAGGACTCCGTGTTCGATCAGGTAGCGGCCAGCGGGACTGTCCTTCTTGAACGCGCCGGCGGGTGAAATGTGATCGGTGGTGACGGAGTCTCCGAGAAGAACCAGGACCCGCGCTCCTGTGATGCCTTCGACCGGGGGAACCTCGGGCGTGAGCTCGTCGAAGAACGGCGGATGCTTGACGTAAGTAGAGTCGGGATCCCAATCGTAGAGGACGCCCGTTGGCGCAGGCATCGATTTCCACTGTTCGCTGCCCTCGAACACTTCGGCGTAGGTCTTCCGGAACATATCCGACTCGATAGCTCCCTCGATGGCGGCATTAGTTTCGCGGCGTGTCGGCCAGATATCTTTCAAGTACACAGGTTGGCCATCCTTTGCCGTACCGAGGGGTTCTCTATATAGATCGATGTCCATGCGGCCGGCGAGGGCGTAGGCTACGACGAGCGGGGGCGAGGCCAGGTAGTTGGCGCGCACGCTACCATGGATCCGCCCCTCGAAGTTTCTGTTGCCGGAGAGGACGGAGGCGACGACCAGATTGCCCTTGCTAATCGCCTCATCGACGGCGGGCTCGAGGGGCCCGCTGTTCCCAATACAGGTAGTACAACCATAACCCACGACGTTGAAGTGGAGCCGCTCAAGGTACTGCATCAACTCCGCCTTTTTCAGGTAGTCGGTGACCACCTTCGATCCGGGCGCCAGCGAGGTTTTCACCCAGGGCCGGGACTCGAGTCCCCGCTCGACTGCGTTCTTGGCGAGCAGGGCCGCCGCGATCATCACGGATGGGTTCGACGTGTTGGTGCAGCTCGTGATTGCCGCGATGACAACGGAGCCATGGTTGAGGTCGAAACCGTCACCGTTACGGGAGACTGGGACAGCCCCATTCGAGATGAGGCGATCTGCCAGGTGCTCATCCTCGGCATGACCACCTTCGTCTTCCCAGCGGCTGACCTCGTCGTCCCCGGCCGGCTGAACGATCTGAACGAGAGCATCCTTGAAGGCATCTTTTGAGCGGGAGAGAGCGATCCGATCCTGTGGGCGCTTAGGCCCGGCGATACTGGTCTCGACGCTGGCGAGATCGAGCTCGAGGACATCGCTGTAATCGGCGACAGGGGTCGTATCCGTATGGAAGAGTCCCTGCTCCTTCATGTACGCCTCGACGAGAGCGACTTGCTGCTCGCTGCGCCCTGTGAACCTCAGATAGCGCAGCGTTTCATCGTCGACCGGGAAGATCGCGCAGGTGCTCCCCATCTCCGGCGACATGTTCCCCAGGGTCGCCCGGTCGGCGAGTGGAAGCGAAGAGAGGCCATCACCGAAGAACTCGACGAACTCCCCAACCACCCCCTTCTCACGCAGCATCTCAACGACGCGCAACACAAGATCGGTAGCGGTGGCCGCCTCAGCCAGCTGACCCCTCAAGCGGAACCCAACCACGCGGGGAATGAGCATACTCACCGGTTGGCCGAGCATGGCGGCCTCAGCCTCGATACCTCCCACACCCCACCCCAGCACGCCGAGTCCATTGATCATCGTGGTGTGTGAGTCGGTTCCCACAAGCGTGTCGGGATAAGCCCAGCCGGCGTCATCCGTCATGACGACACGAGCCAGATACTCGAGGTTCACCTGGTGGACGATACCCGTCTCGGGTGGCACAACCAGAAAGTTCTCGAAGGCCGTCTGCCCCCAGCGCAGGAAGCCGTAGCGTTCACGATTGCGCTCGAATTCCCGCTTCGAGTTCCGCGCGAGTGCTTCCGGGGTCCCATAAAAGTCTACCTGCACGGAGTGGTCGATCACCAGTTCGGCGGGCTGCAGAGGGTTGATCCGGCCCGGATCGCCGCCCAGCCGCTGCAGGGCATCCCGCATGGCGGCCAGATCCACGACCGCCGGGACGCCGGTGAAATCTTGGAGCAGAACACGGCCGGGTCGAAAGGCGATCTCGGTGTTGGGCTCCGCTCTGGGGTCCCATTTGGCCAGCGCCTCTATGTCGGAGGCGGGGACCGAAGCTCCATCCTCATGCCGGAGCAGATTCTCGAGCAGAATGCGAAGCGAGTAGGGCAGCCGGGCCACGGAGAGCCCAGCTTTCTCGAGCGCCTCCAGACGCGCTATCTGGTAGGAGCGCCCGCCTACGTCCAGCGTGGAATGGGTACCAAATGTATCCGCCATACCGATCCGCTTCCTGGTTCGAGGAGGTGATCCGACTAGCGACCTGTTACCTCAACTCTGGCTTGGAGATCGGGCGCCGTCAATGCCGGGTGGTCAACGAGCATTCAGGTGGCGCCCTGAGAAATCGCGTGGGGAGAACTCGTAACCATTAGTGAGGAGTCGAAGATGAGATCCATCGACCACCGAGCCACGTGAACGACCTGAGAAACCTGGGTACCACCCATTTCGCCATGCGCGGATCCGCACACCCGGACTCGGCTCGCGATCTCCTGCTGCAAGCGGTCCGCGATGCGGCCGCTGACGCATTCGAAGTCTACGGTATGATCGGACGAGATGCCCGCAGTCGCCTCGTCTATTTGGCTCGTGATCTGGCAAACCGCAAACTGGTCGCGCTTGCAGCGGGCAGGACAAGATCGCGAAACGAATACAAGCTCGAGCTAATCCGCGAGCTGGATGAGTCGTTGTCCGCCGCAGAAGAGCGTTGCCCTCGCTGCGGGAGCGGTCTGCGCGATCGGGGACGCTATTGCCCACAGTGTGGTGTAAACGTGGGCCTGAGCTATGCCCGGAATGCAGAATGGACGCGGGAGCAGTTGTTGGAAGCGGCCCGCGACGCCGCGTTCGGGCGCTTCGAGATCCTCGGCGAACTGCCTCGAGCGGGCCGTCGCGGAGTGGTCTATTTCGCCCGAGATCCAGACACGGGAAAGGTGGCGATGCTCCGACTACGCAAGGACGCCGAAGCTTCGTACTGGCTGGGGCAGACCCGCATCCTCAAGCGCGCCCTAGCCCCGCCGCCACGAAGCCGACTGCAGCATTCGCCGGCACCTCGACAAGGTCCCGAACGGCTACTGGCCCCAATCGCCAGGCGCTTACGCGGATGGATGCGCCGCTGGACGTAGCTGGGTCAGCGACACTGCGGAAAGACAACGAGACTGAGCGGCGAGCCATCCCACATTCCGATGAACCGGGCGCGAAGCATCACCTCCCAGCGCGAGCGCATGTCCAGAGACAGGACGGCCTCACGGTCCAGGCCTCGCGCCAGATCGAAGCCGCGGCAGATTCTCCTGCTCGCCTCCAGCCCTTCTCTCATGCGCAACCAGTGCGCCCGAGCTTTGTCCGGTTCGGGCACGACCACCTCGGGAAGGAACTCCCGGTCGAAATCATCAAGTCCGCCGCCGGTTGCCGGCGGAGCGACGGCGCGCTGATCGGAATCGATGGCCTGACCGGTCAAGTGGGTGAAGGCCGCCGCGGCTTCCGCCGCCTCGATGGGATCGGAATCCTCCAGGGCTTCGAGCAGCATGCCGATGAAGTCCGGGCTTCCGAACGATCCGATCACCCTGAACCTGCGAGGCCCGAGCTCCTTCGCAGCGGCGACCGCCTCCATGAGTGGGAAGTCGGCGGGTTCGGCGAGGATCGCAAGCAGCTCGAGCGCTTCGAAGTTTTCGGGTTTAGGCTCCTCGGCAAACTTTCTGCATACAGCAAGGGCGCCAGGCTCACGACACCAGGCGCCGGCATATAACACAGCCCGCCGAACCGTTCGGTCTTCATCGCGCAAAGCCGCCGCATACATTTCTGCACCGATCGGCAGCGCGGTGTAGGCGACGAGATGCCAACCGCGTTCACGAACGCCCGCGTCTGGATCAGCGAGGAAAGGCTTGACCGCGTCGGCGCTAACCCAAAGGCGGCGATGGTAGGCCAAGATCTCGGCGGCCGAAACGGCGAGCGCAGGCTCGGCGGTGTGGAACAGGTCCGTGAGCTGGCCAGTGATTCCGTCGACAGGCCCAAAGCACATCGCTTGACGAATAGCCTCCCTCGTCTCTCCGTCTGCTGCGAGAAATGCGTGCAGCACCGGCTCGCCATCCAACGGCTGCTGCCGATGCAGCCAGACGAAAGCTCCGGCGAAACATCTTAGATTGTCGTCGTCATCGCCGAGCGCATTTTCGATCTGGCGTGTCGCTGAGTCACGCAGGACAAGGATCGCATCGAGATAAGCCTGCACGCGATCTTCCAGCTCGAAGAAGGCGCGCACGGTGTAATCCGGACTCCGCAGCGCTGCCTGTCGCCGGTTCCAGAGAAACCCGAGTTCGTCGAGATGTTCCTCGAGGATATCGGGGATGAAACGATCGCAGGCAGCCCTCGGTCTACTCGAGAGAGTTCTCGTCATTCTACGACATCCACTCTTCAGGGCGGATGAATCCGAGTGCACCCAGCCCCCGGGCTTCCAGGTGCTCCTTCACCTTCTCATGAATCACAACCGCAGTCACGGCTTCAGCCAAACGAAACAACAGATGCCCCGCCGCCTTCTCCTCGTCGATGGCGAGGGAGTCGAAGCTGGTGTCGATCATCCGCACCGACTGACCGGGGGCAGCCTGGGAGCGCCCCACGTCGGCTACAGACACGACGCCGATCACATTCACTGCCTTGTAGGACTCCGACACGACCTCACCATTCAAGTTCTTCAGGACCGCCCGATAGGTGTCCAGGTTGTCCACTCCGATCTCTCTCAAAGCTTCAAGCAGCCGGTCACTCATCAACGGAGGCATACCTGAAGAGAAAAAATCAGGTAGGCGCCCGGGAAAGCTATCATCAAGGATAAACTCCAGCGGCTCAGGAACCTCCACCGTGAACGGCGTACCCAACAACCACGTATCGATCCCTTCAACCTCAGGGTACTCGTCGATCACCGCCAGGTCTTCAGGATCGCCGAGCGGCTTTTTCGCCAGTATGTAGTACATGGCTCTATTCCGATCAGCCTGTAGGTTTTGGCGCAGGCGCTCCCGGTGAAGTGTAGCCGGGTCTGTTCATGTATTCCAGAGCCTTCCCGGACGTGTATAGGTTTTTCTTCCAGAACTCCGGTCCGTTCTCGAGTCTGGATTTGAGTCTCGAGCTCACGCAGTTCAGACGCTCAATCAGCGAATAGGGCGCGGGAACATTCATCCGCCCGATCTTCTCATCACAACGGTCACAGGCTCGTTCTTGCTTGAACACCGTCAACCTCGACGCGATGAGGTTTAGAGCTTCAAGGACGAAATCGCTGTAATCGGGGTGCGAGTCGTGGAACTGCGCCCGCGCACTATTCATCGTCACCACCGCGTAATCGAATTGAGTGCTCTCCTGCGGTCGCTCGTCAGCAGGAGAACCTGCCATATCATCGCTCTCGGGAACCTCTTCTTCCTTATCATCTACGTCTGCGAATTCCTTCCAAATACCCTTCATCGCATAGGGGCCAGGCAACCAGATACCGTTCTGAGAGCCGTTTACATCGTAGCCGACGTGATTAGCAACATGCCCAGACACTCTCTTGACCGAGCCGCGCTTTTTCACGCTAGCGGTCTCACCCTTCTTGATAAGCCATTTCAAGAGGAAGGACCGCGCCAGCGAGGCTTGGGCCGGTATCAGATGGTGAGCCGCGCAGGCGACAGGCCAGCCGCGAGCGCGTCCTGCCCTATCCACGAGGGTGATGGGAGCCGCGTTCTCAGATCTCTCGAACGGGTGTCCCGGTCGTCTGCGGGGGTCGAGGTCACGAACGAGCTCATCCTCACCCCCGTAGTCGGGGTTGTTGCTCGTCGGCCTGCCGGTTTCGAGCTTCTTGCCCAGTTTGGCGCCCGTCCCGATGAAATCGTTCTCATAGTCGTCGGCGTCCTCATCGTGCGAAAAGGGGCACTTCCACTCGATCTCGAGCCCGGCGATTACGGCGACTTTCTCCATCACTTCGGTCATCGACCGACTCCTAGTTGATCGCCACGCCCCCGCCACGGATGCGGTTCAGCTGCCGGGCGTGGGAGACGATATGCTCGCCCTTTATAAGAATCCTCCCGTCGGCTTTGATGCTGATGCTGCCCTTGCCGCAGCGGAGCGTCAGCCCCTTGGGCGTCTCGATGACCAGTTGGCCTTCCAGTTCGCGATCGGCGGATCTCGTCGCGCGCCCGATGCGCCCGAGGACGACGCCCCGGTCCTCACGAGCACCCGAGTGCCAGACGAGCACCGGGTCTCCTGGCGCCAACGCAACCTGGAGGCCTCCGGGGCTCTCGAGTACATCGCACACCAGGGTGCGCCCGCTCTCGGGCTCCAAGACAGACACCGTTCCATCGTCGTGCACGGCGACGATGGCAGTGCGCAGGAGTCCGGAGTAGAACGGCACCGTCTTCATTAACGTATCGGTCACATCCATACGAATCATCCCGTCCCGAGCTGCTAGCCCATGATGTTTTTCTTGTTGTGGAACAAAGGATCCCCCAGGCGGCAAACGTTTCTCCCTTCGAACTTCACATCAAATGAATAGAGCATGAACTCGCATACGCTTCGGTTGACGCCCGAGATGATCCCACCTAGAGTGCCGGGCTCATCGCCCGACGAGCGCGAATACGTTGCTCCCTTGACCATCGGCATCTTGCCATCCGTCTTGACCGAAGTAGGCCCCTGCGACGTATCGGCCGATCTTCCGATGTTGGGATAAGGGATGGGAATCGGACTGGGCGCCGCCGGCGTCTTGCAGACATCGGGAAACACTATGCTCATCCCCCCGCTACCCTTGTGAGCGATGCCGCGCAGATTAGCGAACGTCGTCTGGGCCATCAGTCACCTATCCCGCTTCCAGCGCGATCGCTGCGCGCTCACCCGCATCCGAGGACGCATAGACGAGCGCCGGGCTCCCGGCGCGGCCCGCGACTATCTCGATAGCCGCCAAGCTGGCCAGCAATGGGCCGCTGGCGGAGCCCGGGTCACCATAGCAGTCAGCCGGATGATGGATCTGAAGGTCGGAAGCGAATGCACCCTGATTTCGGATCAGCGCGACGCCCCATTCCTTGGCCCAGTAGCTCTCACCGTTCATCGATGAGTAGATGTCTCTGAACGGACCCGACGACCGAACCGCGTCCGCCAGCCCCCGGAAGACTGCGGCGAGGCCGTCACCACGATAAGGCTCTTCGCTGAACAGGTGTCCCGGTTCGAAGCCAAGAGCGAATCCAGCGATTCGAGGCAAGCCCGTGTGGCCCGCCGCCCGAGCCGCCGATTCGTCAGCGAGCAGCAGGAAAGCCGCCCCTTCTCCAGGCGTGAAACCGTCCAGGTTGCGGTTAGACTTCACCCGGCGCTCCACGTCCAGGTACCCGAGGATATGTAGATCGTGAAAGGAGTCGATTCCGCCGGCGATGCAGAACTCGGTCCATCCCTCGCGTATGGCGCGGGCGGCGCGTCCGATGGCGATTACGCCTCCTGCCCGTCCGCGAAGCGAGGCATCACCGAGCCCGGTCGAGAACCGGCCCTGAAACTGCTCGCGCAGTCGCTCCAGGATCCGTTCGTGTTCCAGGGAGCGGGTCGTATTCCGTTCCGGAAGCGCGAGGAACAGCGGGGGTGGCGCCGCATCTTCGGGCAGATGGTTCAGGCACTCTTCCAGAGCCATGCTACCCATACTCAGGATGCGCGCTTCCCTATTCGTCAACGGACCGTCCAGTTTGTCGGACGGATCCAGCGCATCGTCGGGAACCTTGGCGAGGACAAACGGATCGAAACGAGCGTCAAGCATGGTGACGGCGGCGAATCGCATCGTACCGCATCGTATCGACGCAGCCGTCTCGAGCGAGGTGAGTCCGATGGGGCTCACCATAGCGGTTCCAACCACAACCACGCTGGGCGACTCCATTAGAGGGCGTCCGCGTCATGGGGCTCGAGCGCCACTCTGATCTCTCTCACCCTCAGCGGCGTCTTGTCGCAGCGCAGGGAAGATCTCCAGACCTGGCTGAGACGTGCGCGATCCGGCTCGATGAGCACGGTATCCAACATCACTGGACGGTCGCGCAACTCGCCATCGATCAAGAACTCCACTCTGATCGCTGTATCGGGAAGCCGAAAGCGAAGCGATCCGCTCGGCGTAGCGCCGATGATTTCCACTGCCTCGCCGCCTTTCAGATACCCGGAGACGTTGAGCGCCGGGGGCGCGAGCTGAAAGAAGCGGGTGTCGAAGTTGTCGGGTAAGTACGGAGCTCGGTCCCGCTGCCAGCGCTCGTCATAGGTTCCAGCGAAGGAACGGCGCGGTTCCCAATGAGGAGCGATGGAAGCGAAGCAAGCGGGCGGCGGCACCTGCCCGGGAGAGGTGATCAGGTGCTGCGGATCCTCGAGATTGGGCAACGGAGCTCCATCGACCACCCTCTCTCCCCTGGGGGCGAAAAAGCCGGTACCGACGGGATTGAATGGAGCGGCCACTGGCAGAGAGCCCACACGGTCCATCCCACCGAAAGCCCGCTCCCAGACCAAAGGCATCACCTCAAAAGGGCGAGGCCGAGAAGGAGAGTATCCGAGCGTGGCGGAACGCCAGACACGATCTCCGAACACCCGCACGGTCTTGCCGACCGGACCGATGCGGAATGATACATCCATCTGCGAGGTCGGACGCCCTCCGGGCGCGTAGGCGCTGCCGACGAGGAGCACATCGGTTCCGGGTTTCTCGAGGGCGATGTCTAACGGGACCTTGATGCTGCTTCGCTGCGGGTCGCCGTGATACACATCGGAGAGTGTGACGGGTAGTTGAGTGCCCGAGACGACGGGTTCATCACGCAGATCGAATGTCGCCTTGACCGCCACATACAGCGTTTCTACGCCATCTGGATCGGGGCTCAGAAGGATTGCAGATTGGAAACTTGTATCGTTCTTCAGCTGTAGCATGAACAGGGACGCATTTAGTTGTTAGTAACTTTGCTGCCTTTGATGTTCACTTCTGAGGACGCGCTAATTTGGATCTTTGCCGACCCTTGAACCTTGATGTTCTTGCCTCTGATGCGGATATCACCGTTTCTCTTCATCAAGATGCTCGCCGCACCCGTCTTGATGAGGACACTGTTCCCTGCACTGATGATCAAGTCCTTGCCGACGTTCAATTCATCGCTCTTCTTGACTTGATGAATACGGTCGCCGCCGATCGTTAGATCCTCATTTTTTGTGACTGTCTCGCGCCGGTTCCCGCCAATCTCGATCGTTTCATCTTTCTGAACTGATTCCGCCCGATTCCCGACGATACTTATGTTTTCGTTTCCACCGACGTTCTCCGTCCGATTCTTCTCGATGGAGATAGATTCGTTGGCCCCTACAGATTCTGTGCGATCGTTACCAATTGATGTCCGTTCGTCATGGCCGACTTTCTTGGCGCGATCATTCTCGACGACAACCTCCTCGTCCCGTTCGGCGTGTATGTAGAGAAGCTCATTACCTTTCAGATCCTCCATGCGAATTTCGTTGAAGTTTTCCGTGCTACCGCTCTTAGAACTTCGCGACTTCACTCCGCTCTGCGTCTGATGAGCAGGTAGTTCGTACGGAGGGGTCTGTTCAGCGTTGTAAACGCGGCCGGTGATGATCGGCCTATCCGGGTCGCCTTCGAGGAAGTCTACGATGACCTCCTGACCGATTCGCGGGATCTGAATCACACCCCAGCCCTTCCCGGCCCAAGAGCTGGATACTCGCACCCAACAAGAGCTGTTCTCGTCTTTTTTCCCCTCGCGGTCCCAGTAGAACTGGACCTTCACCCGCCCGTACTTATCGACCCAAATCTCCTCGCCAGCCTTTCCGACGACGAGAGCCGCCTGCGACCCCTGGACCACCGGCTTCGGCGTGCTCAACGGCGGCCTATAGGGCACACCATGGGGAATGGCGATGAACTCGTTTCGGTACTCGGGCTGCGTCGATTCCCACGCCCGCAGATCGCCGTTGCTTCCACGGTGCCTGACGGTCAACAGCTGGTAAGCCTGGTTCAGGTCCTTGCGGTAATGTTTTCTGAGCTCGAATCGATAACCCGGTTGAAAAGAGCGGCAGCTGCCTGCGCCACGCGCCACTTGGCGGATAGCCTCATGTGCTTCTAGCCGCAGGCGGGCATAGCGTTCGCCTTCGTCGAGCTGTGTGTACTTACCAGGGTAGTCGTAGATCTCTTCCGGCTGATGTCCAGATATGGCACTCTCGAGCTGGAGACTTGGCTGCAGGTAGTCATAGTCACGGAGCGTCACCTTGCCGGTGTGGACGACCTGCTCCCACTGCAGACGAGTCACCACGTCCTCACTTTGCCAGGGATCCGGCTGCTCCGCCATTCGGGCTGTCGTCTGGCCGGGACACGATTTGATAGCGCTGGTATCGTCGGCCAGAACGAGGTTGTGCTTATCGCTGCTGTACTCGAAGAAGTAGTAGATCCCCTCCTCCTCGAGCAGTCTGGAAACGAAGGCGAGATGTGACTCACGATACTGGACGCAGTATTGACGTTTGGGATAGTTGCGAGTGCATCTGATCTGGAAGTCCGAGTATCCCTGTGTCTTGAACACATCCTCCACGATTTCCAGCACGCTTTTTTCTTGGAAGATTCGGCACTCGTTGGAAAGAGAGAGAAACCACAGCCAGGGTACGAGTTCGGCGCGATAGAGTGTCAGCTCATCTCGCTGCTCGAGCTGAATGAAGCGTCTGATCAGGCCGTGAATGACGCGCCGATCCCCGCCAAAGAGTTGGATCGTCAAGCTGGCAGGGGTCCTGAGGATGGCCTCGGCTGCGATGGAATCATCCTCCGACACGAGGCTCAGGTTGAACGTATACGGAGTCGAGATGCTCTCTTCTCCCTCAAACCTCTCGAGAAGCAGGACATCTTCGCCAAGCGAGGTCTTGATTTTGAACGGCCGGTCGGCCTGTGCGTATTTCGCCATTCGGACCCCATCTACGCCAATACCTTATCTTTGGCGGCCGCATCATTGACGGAACTCCATTCCGTTGAGTACAGAAACGTCCCGTTCTCACTAGTAGTGACGCCGATCCCGGCAGGTTTTTCTCCATCGACGATGGCCCCCAGCACGAGCTGGGAGATGGAGGGAAGCATCGTATGGGTCAGAATGTTATCGATGTTCCGGGCCCCGCTCTCGACCTCCGTGCACCGACTGGCCACAACGTCGATCACCGAGTCATCTATAGACAGTTCGATTCCGTGGACCTCGGCGAGCCGGCTCCGGATCTTGTCCAGCTTGAGGCACACGATCTGTCTCAACGCTTCATCCCGGAGCGGTAAGAAGGGGACAATGACCAATCGCCCCAAGAAGGCAGGCCTGAAGACTCGATCCAGTTCGGGCTTCAGAGCCTCGATCAATGACTCCGACCCGGGTGTGCCGGCCGCGTCCATCGCCAGACGAGTGATCGTCGCCGCACCGGCGTTCGTTGTAAGGATGATCACCGTGTTCTTGAAATCGACCTGTCTGCCTTCGCCGTCTTCCAGCATGCCCTTGTCGAAGACCTGGAAGAAGATCTCCAGCACGTCAGGGTGAGCCTTCTCCACCTCATCGAGGAGAACGACTGAATGCGGTCGTCGCCGCACCGCCTCGGTGAGCACACCGCCTTCCCCGTAGCCGACGTAGCCGGGCGGCGAACCTTTGAGAGTCGAAACGGTATGGGCCTCTTGGAACTCCGACATATTGATGGCGATGACATTGCGCTCACCACCATAGAGGAGGTCGGACAATGCGAGCGCAGTCTCCGTTTTCCCCACTCCGCTGGGGCCCGCCAACATGAAGACACCCACCGGCTTGGCTGGATCTTCGATCCCGGCCTTGGAAGTGCGGAGTCGGCGGCTGATCGTCTCGAGGGCGTCCGGTTGTCCTACGATGCTGTCGGCGAGGTGTCGCTCGAGCGCAAGTGCTGTAGTGATCTCATCCCTTAGCATCTTACCGACTGGAATTCCCGTCCACCCGGAGATCACCTGACTAACCAGCTGCGCATCGACGCACACCGGCAGCAGCGATTCCTCACCCTGAATGCGCTCCAGCTGCTTCAGCAAGCGACACAGCTCGTCCCGGAGTCTTCGCGTTTGGCCGTCACCGTTCGCCGGATCGTGCACCAGATTTTCGAGCCGCTCACGAGTGCTGAGCACGCTTGCCACGACATCTCGCTCTTCTTCCCAGCGCGCTCGCAGCGTCTCGAGGCGATTCTCGAGCTCTGCGCTGCGCTCCTCGATCCGCTCGAGTCGGCGAGCGTGGTCCACGCCGACCGCACTCTCGCGATCCAGCACCTGTCTTTGCCGCTTCAGGTCGGCGAGTTCGCGGGCCGCATCTTCGATGGGAGCAGGTGTCGTATTTTGGGCCAGCGACAGGCGTGCACAGGCGGTGTCGAGCACACTGACCGCCTTATCCGGAAGCTGGCGATCTGCGATATAGCGATGAGAGAACCGCACGGCCGCCTCGAGGCCATCGTCCAGGATTCGCACGGCATGGTGCCGCTCCAGGGCGGGAACCAGGCCACGCAGCATGATGGCACAGGTCTCTTCCGACGGTTCCTCAACCTTCACCACCTGGAATCGACGCGCGAGGGCCGGGTCCTTCTCGAAGTACTTCTTGTACTCCGACCAGGTAGTTGCGGCGATCGTGCGCAGCTCGCCGCGCGCGAGCGCAGGCTTCAAGAGGTTAGCGGCATCGTTTTGGCCAGCGGAGCCGCCGGCGCCGATCATCGTGTGAGCTTCATCGATGAAGAGGATGATCGGTACCTCCGACGCTTTGACCTCTTCTATCAAACCTTTGAGGCGGTTCTCGAACTCTCCCTTCACACCGGCACCCGCTTGCAACAACCCCAGGTCGAGGGCGTGGATCTGAATCGCTTTCAAGGGCGGCGGCACGTCGCCCTCCGCTACCCGTAGCGCGAAGCCCTCCGCCACCGCGGTCTTCCCCACTCCAGCCTCGCCGACAAGTATGGGATTGTTCTGCCTGCGGCGTGTGAGGATATCCACGAGCTGGCGGATCTCGAGGTCGCGGCCGAGCACAGGATCGAGTTTCCCCTCGCGCGCGCGGGCCGTGAGGTCGATCGCGTATTGGTCTAGATGAGGCGTCTTGCCCGAGCTGGCTGGCGCGCCGGCTCCAGTTGAAGCGGTCTCCGAGTTCTCGCGAGACCTGGCGACGATCGCTGTGAAATTACTTCGCAATGACTCGGCGGACAGCTTCAGAAACTCAGAAGCCGATTCTTCCAACTGCCATCGTGGAGCTGCCTTGCGGACCACGGCGAGAACCGTGTAACCCGTACGGATTCGAGTGTCGCCAAAATCGAGTGATGCGAGCAACCACGCCTCCTCCAACATCTCGGCAAGCGAGGGACTGAGGCTCGGTGTACGAGCATTTCCAGATTTCAGACTATCGAGCGCCGCCAGCAGGTCTTTGGATAACCTCGAACGGTCGATGCCGAAGTGCTTGATGATCGTCGCGAAATCCGTATCGCCCAGGTCAAGCAGCTTCAGCAAGTAATGCTCGATCTCGACGCTATAGTGCGTGCGCGCGAGACAAAGTCCGGCAGCAGCCTCGAATGCGGCGCGAGTCTCATGGTTCAACTTGCCGATCAAAGCCCGTAAGTCTAACTGCATGAAATACCCATATTCACAGTTTGAGGACCGTGTCGGCGGCATCGCAAGTGAAAGGGGAAGTTCTCATCCACGTGCTCAATCCAAGCGAACCCGTCTCGTCCCCCTCCTCACCGATCACGCATGCCGGCACTTCCTCACCCGCCAACACCAACTGCACTTCAAACTCGAACTCATCATCAGCAAAGAAACGAGTGAGCGTTCGTAGCTCTTCATGTGCCGTTCCATCAGGCAAGAATTCGTCGTACTGCGCGCGCGCGAGCGGGCCGATACGGATGCGGACCCGCGACTGTTGATCCCAGATCTCGTCACCCAGGACCGCACCGCGGCCCAGCCCTTCAGAAGCTGTGTCCTCGCCGATGCTGCAACGGCTGCCTTCCGAGAGGGAATACCATCCGCCAACGAACTGCTCGACTGCGATAGGAAGGTCGAAGTAGTCTTCCAAGAGTTGTTGCAGTGCCACGGCGGAGCGTTGTTGAGGTCCCAAGAGGCCCGCATAGAAGGCCAGGGCTTCGTCTCTCACACACGTCTGCCCCTGATAGTTCTCGAGGCCGATTCCCAGCAGATCGAAGAGATGGGCGGTGATGCGATCGCTGTCGTCGCCGGGGCCTGAGATCGTGAGCTGGCTTCGCTCCCAAGCCCTGTAGAAGAGAGAGATGAGACGGTGGTGAAAGATGTCGAGGAATTCCTTCAGTGCACGGTCGTGGGCCCGGACCCGTTCGGCGACCAGCAGCGTGTAGTAATAGGGAAGGACGCCTTGTGGACCGACGAGCCCCATGAAGTTGACGGCCAGACGCACGGGCCCATCGGGATCGGCCCCAATCTTCTGAATCTCGCTGGCCGGGAAAGAGATGAAAGGCTCGACGCTGAAGCGAGTCACTTCATCGCCCGGATCGACGTAGTCGCCTACACGCTTCCGTTCCGGGTATACCTCTTCGAGCAGTCGAACAGCCTGAAAGAAGGCAAAACGGTGAGGGGCATCATAGAGGCTACGCTGTATCAGAGTAGCGTCTTCCACCCGGCTCTCGGGGGCCATTCCCGTAAGATCTCCCTTCGCTGCCGCGTTCGCGCGGCGAGGATGCAGAAGCTGTTGAGCGAGACATAGAGGCCGAGAAAACGCTCCAGCACGCTGGCGAATAGGTACACGCCTCCCCCAGTAAAATTCTCCTCGTCAAGATCGATCTCCACACGGTGTCCACGAGCGAAGCTCAGTCCGTGCTCGCTCTCGATGCGCGAATAGCAAGGACGACTCTTCAGCTCGAGGATCCCCTGTACCTGTTTTTCGCCACCCGGCGACTCGCTGAAGTTGTGGAGACGCAGCAGTTCCTTCAGCCCCTCCGCTCCACCATCGACCAGCGACATGTAGTTGAGCGAGAGTTGGGATATGAGCCTCCAGAGCAACGGCTTGCCCAGGGGCGGCTGGACGACGGATGTTGGCCTGACCAGCGCGGTAATCCTCCTGATCGGGCCACCGCCCTGCAGCTCGAAGTCACCTTCAGGGTCGCCGAAAGCGAGCCGGCTCGGAAGGTCGCCGTTGTAGCACGATACGCGAGCCGTAACCGCGTCGATATCCGGGCGGGCCATCTTCCCTGATAGGTCGGTGAAAGACAGGAATACTTCATCCCCTTGCTCCAGATGCCACCCACTCGGTCGCCTCTTGATCTGCCAAAAGAGCGATGGTCCTCCGTTGGTTGCGTGGCGGTAGGAATAAAATGGTTCGAACCGCAGCGGTTCCTCAGAGCCCGGCGTAACACCAACCACCTCGTCGACGGCGAACACTGCAGTACTGAGGCGGCGGCGCGCATCCGCGACCACGGGATATTCGTAAGTTCGCCGGCTGAGGCGAATGGGCTCGGATGCCTGCTGAAAGAGGTTGATGACCGGAGTACAACCGAGTCGCAGCGTATCGGCGCTAATGGCAGTGTCCAGCATCTCGCGCCGTTCTTGACGCTCGAACGGTGAGATGAGAAAGAGCAGCTCCACGCGTTCGCCGAAATCGGCCGCCTGAGCCCGCTCGAGGCCTTTGAGGTCGACGAAATGAAACTTCTCAGGGAAGCTGAAATACTCTTGCAATAGACGGTAGCCGGGGAAGGAACGCCGCGAGTAAGGCAACATCCCCTCTTCGGGGCCGAAGCCCACAGGCTGGACTAGTGTGCCCGGCAGGATGAGCGGCTGGTGTCCGGGCCTCGCCGGATCGCGGACGACGACCCCAGAACAGTTATTGAGCAAGAGCTCGTATAGCGTAGATACGAGCCCGCTCTCGCCGTTCAAATAGAATCTCAGGGTCTGGAGCTCGAGGGCACTGAAGGTCACATCGGGGAAGCAACTTAGAGTGACACGCAGGACCCCCAGCGCTTCACCTGCCCGTGGAAGTGCCTCGAGACGGTCGGGAGTCGTCCACTCGATGGCATCGATCTTGACCGGCCAGAGCGTCGTGTCATAGGTGGTTCTGAATCTGCATGGCACCTCGTCTACCGGACGCGAGTAAAGAACGGAATGTCTGGGGATGGGAAGTCCGCTCGTCAGCTTCCCCTGATCGGGATCGAGCTCGAATTCCACGAGCGACATCGACGGGATGGGTCGGATATAGTGAGGATAGATGATGTTCAGCAGAGCTTCGCTTACTTCGGAGAAGTCATCATCGATCTTCAGCTGGATACGAGCTGCGAGAAAGGCAAAGCCTTCAAGCAATCGCTCTACATGCGGGTCCTCGCACTTACTCGGCTCCAGAAGTAGCCGCGACGCCACCTTCGGATACTTCTCACCGAACTCTGCGCCCATGCGGCGCAGGAATGTCAACTCTCGTTCGTAGTAGTAGAGGAGATCGTCTCGCATTCGGTCTCTTATCTTATGTGAAACTCGCCGCTCGAAATTTCGAGCACGGTGTCGAACGCTACCTGTTCGGGTGCCGGTTCCATTCGTAGCAGACCCTCGATCAGAAATCGGATCTCACGTCTGCGCCTGTCGTCGGGTTCGCTGGCTGTGACGCGGACGCCCGCCAGGCGCGGCTCGAACAGCTCGATCGTTTCCTGGATCTGCTCCAGAAGCTTCAACTGCGTATCGGGAGCATCAGCGCTCAGCGACGTGATATCGGGAAGTCCGTAGTGATAGAGTGAAGTCTGAAGCTCTGCGAAACTCTGCGGGGCCGGGTCGACGATGCGGCGCGTGTTGAGCAACCACTCCAGGTCGCGGCGCACTGATTCTTTGAATCGAAGAACCGACTGAGCCCAGTTGGGTGTTGGATCGGCGCTCAGTTGCGGGTCCCGATCGATCAGCCTGTCGAGAACTGAAGCCTGAACCGCCGCCGCGACCTCAGGCCGAGACATCGGCCGCCTCGGAGACACCGGCGTGCACCACGGGGGCCGTGAAAGAGATCGCCTGGACCGGGTCGAGCCTGCAAATCCTCCGATAGAGATCTTGCTTCATGTCAGCTTCACCACCCACCGCCTCGACACAACGATGGAGAAGACCGAGCGGACGGGCGACTATCGCGCCCTCCTCCCATTCTTCCAGCCTGTGAGCTTCGATCTGCTGCACGAGCGCCCGCAGGATCGGCATCGCCACACCCTCGAGCCCCGAGTCCACCATGATCTCGGCCAGCTGCGAACGCCTCAGGAAGCGAGCCCGCTCACTCTTTTCTTGCTCGAGCTTTCGCATCAAGAGCTCGATCCCCTTCTCCGGGCGACCCGAGCGCACGTCCTCCAGTGCCCGGTCGTATACCTTGCGCTCCGCATCTGCGGAGCGGTGCGGGGCGTCGGGCGCGGGGAGGGCGAGCGGGGCGGGGAGGGCGAGCCGCTGTCGTCCACCTGCTTCGGCGCCGTCGAGCAGCCCCGCCTCGTTCAGCCAAGCTCGAGTTTCTTCGTTGGCCGTCGGCGTGTCGTCCATGAGCGTGCGGTCAGGCAAAGCGGGAAACTCGCTGAGCAGCGCGGCCAGAGCGCCCAGGACGGAGGTAGCCAACGCATCCTATTCGCTCTCGAG
>SDBV01001807.1_pt1 | contig 31996 bp, 21 predicted proteins | sample 2277081 | NCBI WGS metagenome assembly SDBV01 (sample SAMN10402039, study PRJNA504765) | marine sediment metagenome | isolation source: marine sediment core GS10_PC15, 223 cmbsf | place: Arctic Ocean: Southern Knipovich Ridge | collected 2010 | reverse complement strand
AGCCTCATCGACGCCATCGCCCAGAAGCTGGGTAAGGTCACCCAGCGGAAGCGGGCGGAGGAGGCGCTACGCGAGAGCGAGAGCAAGTTCAAGTCTCTTGCTGAGAATACGCCAAACATAGTGTTTACGATTAATCGTGATGGCGAAATCCTATATACAAATCACGCTATTGAGGGGTTGGACCTTGGTCAGGTCATCGGGGCCAGCCAGTATGCGTTTATGGATCCTAGTTTCCATGAATCGGTGAAAGAACATGTGAGGTCTGTGTTTGATGAGGGAAAGCCCTGTCAATACGAGGTCACGGGTACTGGTCCAAACGGCGGGATATCGCATTACCTGTCAAGTATGGGGCCGATATTTAGAGATGATGGTGAGGTAGTATCGGCAATCATCTCCACTCAGGACATCACCGAGCGCAGGCTGGCGGAAGAGGAGCTGCGAGAGAGCGAGGCTAGCCTTGGTGAGGCCCAGCGGATCGCCCATCTGGGAAGCTGGACTTGGGATATACAAGCGAACAAGCTGCATTGGTCGGACGAGATATATCGCATCTTTGGCCTGGCACCTCAAGAGTTCGGCGCCACTTACGAAGCATTTTTGAACTTCACACACCCCGATGACAGGGAGGCCGTGAGCAAGGCAGTTGATGAGGCCCTGTACGAGGGGAAACCCTACAGCATCGACCATCGGATAGTCCTGCCGGATGATTCGGAACGCGTCGTTCACGAGCAAGCCGAGCTCACCCTTGATGAGAGTGGGCAGCCGCTGCGGATGGTGGGAACGGTTCTCGACATCACCGAGCGCAAGCAGTCGGAAGAGGAGCTGCGCAAGCTGTCCCGCGTCGTGGAGCAGAGTCCCAGCCTGGTCATAATCACGGACCCGGGCGGCAACATTGAATACGTCAATCCGAAATTCAGCGAGGTGACCGGTTACCTCCCCGAGGAAGTAATGGGGAAGAACCCCAGTGTCCTGCTGCAATCGGGCGAGACGTCGCCGGGCGAATACAAGCGTCTCTGGCAGACGATCACATCCGGGGGCGAATGGAGGGGAGAGTTCCGCAACAGACGGAAGAACGGTGAGTTCTACTGGGCGTCCGACGTCATCTCTGCGGTGACGGACGAGGAAGGGGTTATCACCCACTTCGTCGGCGTTCAAGAGGATATCACCGAGCGTAAGCAGGCGGAAGAAGCACTGCAACACCTCGCTTACCATGACGAGCTGACCGGCCTGCCCAACCGCTCGCTATTCACTGACCGGCTCAGCCTTGCGCTGGCTCAGGCAAGGCGCAACAAGCAAGTGGTAGCGGTGATGTTCCTTGACCTCGACCAGTTCAAGGTCGTCAACGATACGGTCGGCCATGCCGCTGGCGACCAGCTATTGCGAAGCGCTGCGGAGCGTCTGACCGGCCTTGTGCGGGAAGGCGACACGGTAGCCCGCATGGGAGGGGACGAGTTCACCGTGCTGCTCCCGGACATAGTGGGGGTGGAAGACGTGACCGAGGTCGCCAAAAGGGCTATCGAGGCCTGCCGTCAGCCGTGGGATCTGGATGGGCGGGAGTTTCGTGTCACCACCAGCATCGGTATCGCCATATATCCCAATGATGGAGAGGATGCAGAGAACCTGATCCAGAACGCGGACACGGCAATGTATCGCGCCAAGGAGCAGGGAAGGGACAACTACCAACTTTTCACCGCAGCCATGAACGCCGCGGTAGTCGAGCGGCTGGCCCTGGAGAACGACCTGCGGCGTGGGCTGGAGCGAGGGGAGTTCGTTGTCTACTACCAGCCCCAGGTGGATATCAGTTCCGGGCGGATCGTTGGCATGGAGGCACTGGTGCGCTGGCAGCACCCTGACCGGGGCCTGCTCTCGCCGATCGAGTTCATCCCCGTGGCGGAGGAGACCGGCCTGATCGTGCCGCTTGGCGAATGGGTCCTGCGCACCGCCTGCGCCCAGAACGTGGCCTGGCAGGAGGCGGGCCATGCGCCCCTGCCGGTGGCAGTGAACCTCTCCGCGCGTCAGTTCCAGGGGGGAGACCTGTTGGACACGGTGACGCAGGTGCTGGAGGAGTCCGGCATGGACCCGCAGTATCTGCAATTTGAGATCACGGAAGGTGTGGCGATGCAGGATGTGGAGTCCACAATCGCCACTCTGAATCAGCTGCGAGAGAAGGGAGTACAGATCGCGATAGACGACTTTGGTACCGGCTACTCCTCCCTCAGCTACCTGAGGCGCTTCCCTATCGATGTGCTGAAGATCGACCGTTCCTTCGTGCGTGACCTCACAACCGATCCGAACGACGCTGCGATCGCTTCCACAATCATCGCCATGGCGAAGAGCCTCAGGCTAAAGGTGATCGCCGAGGGTGTTGAAACGGAAGAGCAACTCGCCTTCCTCAAGGAACACGGGTGCGACGAGATCCAGGGCTTCCTGTTCAGCAAGCCGGTTCCAGCTGAAGATCTCGAAGAGCTGCTGGCTCCGAACAAGCGCCGCTCACGTCCCAAGGCCTTTGTGGATTCGTCTTAACCACGGCTAGTCCCAGAGACAGGTACGCCAACCACACTGCCTCCTCGCGGCGGGATGTGCTGCTCATCTGTCCACATTGCCGCAGGACGCCGGACCGGCACGGTCGTTCATCCTTGTCGGCTGCCCACAGGTCAAGATAGAATCCCCTCGTCAGCACGTATCGGGTACGCGACGAGAGGATTCGGCGCGAGGCAGCCTCTCTCGGACGCGCTCTTCGTATCTGGCGAAGGCCCCAAGGTCGAACCTCGCGAACAGCGGACTTTTAATCCGGGAGTCGTGGGTTCGAATCCCACCGGGCCCTCCACAAATTCGTATCTGATAACGACCCTCCGGGCCGATCACGCCGGCCGAAACCTGGAAGTTGACAGCAACGCTGACAGCAACCCGCCTGGCCTTACTCGAACCAAGACCGGCGACGAAACAATGGTTCGAGCGCTTGGAGTTGCGTCAGACTTGGCGAGGAGCGAGGGTTATCCTGGCTGGCTTTCGACCAGATGAATTTCCGACCATCGTGTAACGAATCGTGAAGAACCCTCACCAACGGTGTTGGTGACGCGCAGCCGACCGGACGTGGGCCAGGTCGGAAAAGGATCGATTCGACGATTCATCAGACCAATGTGCTCGTCATTCACCAGAAGGCAAGCCGCTTTTGAGTCTGCAGCATGAAATCCGCAGAGAGTCCCCTCAAAGTCTCCAGAAGAGCGCACTTCGTCGGCCCCTCGCTCCCAATAGTCGCTACACCATGGCCGAAAATCGCAGACGACGCAGTGGGGACCAAGAGTGGCAGGCAGAGGCTCATCTTCTTCTGCCAGCGTAATGGCTAAACCGCGAGCTTCGTCCAATATCTCACTGCAGTGCTCTTCATCAATTGCGAAATCGTGGTTACGTTGATCCAAGAGGAACTCGATTCGGCCACGGTCGGGTAGGACGCCGTTGGCTTCTAGCCAAAGTCCAGCGTAAAACTTCACCTGATCCTCGAAGGCAACGATCGAATCCTCACTGTATCGGCCGCTCTTGTACTCCACGATAGTGACGCGCCCTTCGCTGACCCGAACCTCATCTGGTCGGCCCATCAGAAGCCCATCAGGACTAACGATGCTAGATTCCGAGACACGCGACGATGACACAGATTTGGAAACGCGCACTGTCACTCGGCCCTGACGTAGTGCAATACGATTCTCCATAGCTTCGCGAAGGTCCTTTGGCCATGGTAGCCCCCGTTCGCGCTCATGGCTCTCGGCCTCAGCCCTCTCGTCACGCACAGCGTTTAGAAAGAACGCGACTGCTTCAGACGGTGTCGCCCCTGGATTCGAGGCAGAGTATTCCAGGGCGGCGTGAAAGGCGGATCCAAGACGCGCAGCAGGAGCCTTACGCCGAGGAAAACTCCCGCTCCTCGCAAAAGTGAACTGAAGCGGACACGTCTTCCACGTCCTGAAGGCACTATAACTCAGGGGCTGATTAGATCGGGCCAACAGCTGCCCCGGGTGGTCAGCCCGCCGACTCGACGACCTGCGACCAGACGGCGAACGGCTGCCGGTCGAGCACTATCGCGGGTGCGAAATGCACGACGGGAACGTCGAATTCTGTCACAAGCGTTAAACGCTGATCTCGTTCGGGTACTGCGAGGGTGTGTACTGGCTTGACCACCGCTCTGCGCCCATTCTGGAGCGCAACAACCGCTACCAATCCGTTCTCTTGTGACTCAACGATATCAATCTGCGTATCTGAGACAGCGAAGCGCGATAAGCGTTCGAGAAGATCTTGCTCAACCTGTGACGTCAGTTCCGGCACCTCGCCCTCCAAAAGAAAGGCCAAGACATCCGCGGCGAGATGTCTGTCGAGAAGGCCGTGATGCCTCTGGTTCGAGTAGTCGAGCAAGCATTTGTAACAGGCAGTGGAGCACCCCCCGGAGCAATCGGCCGCCAGCTCGCGGGCTTCGCCTAGAATCGCCTCGAAATTCTCGGCCACTTCGCGGGCGTAGCCCGCGCCCCCAGGTAGAGTGTCGAACAAGTAGACGTCCCCGCCGAGACGAATACTCCCGAATTCGTCCGTGGACGGAACGGGACGAACCCCAACCGCAAGCTCCGACGGCTCAACCTGTAGGGCGGTCGCTGCGCCCCTCCCCAAGCAGTAGGCTAGCGAGTACAGGGCTGCCCTTCCTTCCTTCGCTGTTGGGTCCGCCCAGAGTCGATCGGGCCAGTTCACTCTAAGTATCGCTACTTCTGTATGAAACTGATGGGTAAGAACCACAAGCGTGGGATGTCCTTCCCGACATTCTTCGAGCTGCCATCTACCATGAGCTAGAACTGGCCGCCTGTGAACGTCTGGCGCCTCGGCAACAGCGTCGCCGCACGCGTCACACACTTGAAAGCCCTCACCGTCTTGACCCGTGTTCACGACCAACAGCGCTCCTCTTCGTTGACCGAGCGACGCTCGGCCTTCCAAGAGCTCTTGCTCCCGCTCGGCTACATCGCCCGGAAGCAGCCGGGCTCCCGATGTAAAGCCGACCGTTTCACGCCCTCCACCTCGGTACACGCGGCGTCTTCCCCAAGCAGTCCGAAATCCGGCCGGCGTTAGCGTTCGCCTTGGCGCTGTGGCCTGGCCACAGATTCGGCACATGTTGAGTTCGGGTGGTTCAACATCTCCACGATCGTTTGAAACTTCTACGTGATGACAGGTGTCGCATTCGTAGTACCAACCGTCAGGTTGGCATTCTGTTCCGTCACCGAAGGGGTCGAAAAGACCAACGCTTTCATGGATGTAACCGTCGACTACGATCTCTCCGCCTGGTGCATACTCTGCCAGCGCGATGCCCCTGTCACGCTGGACCGGCTCCGAGAACCGTCCAACCATTGGAAGAGTCGTCCACAACTGAACAACGTCGATCGGAAATCCGTAGCGCGGCAGGAGTTGAGCGTCGAAGAAGGCGGTCATTACTGCGTCGTTCGGATCCCGGTTCTCTATGGCTCGTTCGACTTCGCTCGGCACAGCATCGATCCATTCTTCCACCGGCATTTCTGAACCGACTATGGCTGCAGCAGACGTGAGTAAGTGCTCACGCCGAGCCTCAATCCGTTCAGCGAGAGCGGCTGTCCCGATCTCTATCAGATTTCCCACCGTACCCCAAGCTTCAAACACGTTGACGCCGCCAGCTACCTCAAGTTCATGAAAGAGAACATCAAGTAGCCAGGCCCGTATGTGTCGCCTAGCAACTTCTTCGTTCTCCAAGTGGAGCTCCGGAACCCGGACACGCCCGGATACCATCTCCTTCATGTTGCGAAAGTACTGTTGGTCATGTGAGAGATCCATAGCCATCGTGAATACCGTCGCTACAGAGTCGCCTCTACGACCAGCACGCCCAGCGCGCTGCTGATAATTCGCAACAGCCGGCGGCATGTTTCGAAGACCCACGGCCGACAACTCGCCAATATCGACGCCGAGTTCCATCGTGGTCGTCACACTGAGGGCGTCAACGCGATCCTTGTACGGGTCGTCGCCACCCGCTCCACTTCGATACTTGCCCTTGAAGAATCGCTCCCTAGCCAGGGCAGTACTGACGTCTATCTGACCCGTGTGCTCCCTGACGTGTAGCGGAAATGGATCTGGAGTGGAGGCATCGAGCGCCCGTCGACCGGACCGCCTGTAATAATTGGGCCGCGAAGTATCAAGATCGGTCATAGTCACTTGACTAGAGTGTCCCCGGCAACGGATGCAGACGCTGTCCAACGCATCTGAAGACAGGTAGCCGCAGCTATCGCATGCGAAGACAGTAGCCGGTAACGGAGCGAGAGCCAGCGAGGTGATCGGAATACCCCAAGCCCCGGGCGATGGGTTCCGTATCAGACCGCCAGTCAGAAGGGCGTCCCAGAGCGACTCCATCAGATCTTCGATCGATGCGCCGCGACCTTCGGTCAGCGCACGAAGGTATCTGGTCAGGCGATTGTTACTCGCATGACTCCATCGGTACGTGTTGTTACCTCCCTCGAGTGTGAGCAGGCGCGAGGCTCTTCCACCACCGGGTATTTGGGTCCAATAGTGAGGGTCGTTATTGTGGGCGAGGACGAGGTCCTCCGCCGCCAGAATTCTGACGACGTTCGATAGGAGAACTGCGGTTTCGGCCGACGAATAAGGGGCAATCGCTGGCACCTGAGACAGATGGGCAACGTCGCCGCCGGGGGCTGGCAGCCATCGGGCGAGGCCTAGCGCCTCGAGACCTAACTGCCGATCCGTTATCTCACGCCGTATGACAGCCCACAGCGAGTCCGTCGCCAAGCCGAGCGCCTCTCCCGGCGCTACACGGCGAAGATCCCAAAAGTTGACCTCACCCTCGTCGTCCCGCCTGTCGAGTGGATCGATCGCACGCTCCGTACAAAGCCGCAAGAGATCTCCGTGTAGCTCTCGAGCTAGGACCGGACCGTCGCCGCGTTGATCGAGAGCAAGCAGCATCATTTGTCGAAAAGTATCTCGCCGGTGTGAGTACGCCAGATCGCCAGCAAAGACCGCCGCGCGCTGTCTGCCATCGGCGAACGTAATCAGTTTCCTACCGCTATTTACCCACTCTGCGGGCTCAGGTGGTGATGGCCCTTGAGCAGCCCAATTGCCCCAGCCGCCGTCTCCGCTTCCCTCTGTAGGAGGAGAAGCGACTCGACCGTTGCCCGGCTGTAGTCGAAAGAACTCCTCCGCCAGGACGGCAAAAGCCTGGTGTCCCTTTGTCTTGAGCGGTTCAATGACCTCGCGGGTTCCTCCACCATCGCGCCTGTAGCTTCTCCCGCTACAGCGCGGGCACGACGACGGGAACGGGCTACCATCTCGCCCGGGTTCATCCCAAACGCGTACAGCGCAGTCATCCTGTCGATCGACTAGTCGTGTGGTAGCGAAAGAGCGATACTGCTCCGCCCGCTCCGAACGGGGCTGTTCCATCAGAATTAACCTGAAATTCAGGTGGCGCTCATCTCGCGACAATCCTTCCATCTGCTGCTCGTACGGCCACAAACTCGCATCGCCGCCCAAGGATGGGTCGTCCGGGATACCACCGAGATATATGAGGCCGCAAAATCGGCACGTGAACATCTCCAAGACTCTCGAACCGCAATCGCACCAGATTTGAGGCTCGGAGTAGAGTCGACCGATCGGTCTCCCCTGATCGATCCCTCCTTCCACCTCAGTACAGTCAGGACGGACACAGGCCCAAACGCCAGGCAGCCCACGAAACGCAAGGTGCATCCTCGCTGCAACAAGGGGAGGCGTATCGCGATCGGCTTCTCCGTTTGGTCGCGCGAAGCATCCAAGCGCCAGAAGTCCGGCCAGAGCGGCATCCGCATCCTCAGAAGGAAGTACGCCCCGCCAGAGTGCGTCCCGAACCTCCCACCACGAGGTCGCCTTTCCGGCCGTTAGTCGGCGCAACTCATCTATATGCGGATTGCCAGCAAGTTCGAGCGCTAGGCGCGATGACAAGTCAGCGACGTCAGGCTCGCCGTCACCCAGGAAACCCTCCACCTCTGCTCGGAACGGTCGTCCCTCTTCAAGCGAGCGCTGCAACTCGCAAAGAGAGCTCGCGAATTCGGGATCAGGTTGCCATTCCGCCGTGGCCGAAGGTACGTCCGTATCTGCTCGCACTATGTTGAAGCGATCCTCAGTCAAGCCAAATAGTCGGCTCGCAAAAGATTTGATCCTCGGCTCGTCCTCCACGCCACCTAGTGAAGCACTTGTGGCGACGCATCGTAGCTGCTCCGGTCGGATGTTCAGTCGCTCGTAGAGGCGCCGCAATAGGTACGCCACTTCCGCGCCACGGGCTCCTGTGTACATGTGTGCTTCATCTAGGACGACTGTTAGATAGTGCTGCTCAGAGGCGGCGAGCCATTGCGCCGTCAGCTCCCAGATATCCCTCTCGATGGGGCGAAGCAACATATATTCAAGCATGGAGTAGTTGGTGACAAGGATGTCAGGTGGGGCCTGTTGCATATCCCAACGGCAGTACATTTCTGAACTGTCAGGCCTGATCCAGTCTCCGTCCCGCCGCTCATTCTCAGTCAATGAGGCCCAGTCCCTCCTGAGTTGGGATACGTACCTGTTCCAGTTTGATCTTGGATTCGCGTCTGCCCAATGGCCAGGCACGCGCGCACGACTCGTGTACTGGCCGAAGTACACGAAATTTCCGGAGAGATTGGTGCGCATAAATTCGATCGAGTCGTCGGTCGACAGAATTCGGCGTAGTCGCGCAACTTGATCATTGACCAGAGCGTTCATCGGATACAGGACGATTGCCCTGCAAGCAGCGTCCCTCGTCTCGCCGACTCGACCGTGACGCCATGCGTCACCGTCCAGTCGACCGCATCCAAGAGCCCCAGCCGTTGATGACGTCCACTCAGAAGATGCTTCGCGTAGGATGTCCGAAAGGATCGGGAGAAGAAACGCTTCTGTCTTTCCGGAGCCCGTGCCCGTGGCGATGATGAGACTCTCCGGTCGTCCGGACGGATCCCAAGCCTGAGCCAACGCACGCTCCTGATGTGAATACAGCGCCCTCCGCCCGAGAGGATGATTGCCGAAGAGGCTGTGAAGTGAGTCGGGCACTTGGGGAATGGCTACATCCTCTAATAGGCGGCCCTGAGTAAACGGTGGAGTGGTCTCGATGAAGGGCCTCTGAGAGATGACGTCATCAGACCTAACAAGTTCAGCGCGGTCTCTAGCGACTACCGGGTGTCCTATCCGGTATGCCGTATCGAGGTATGACGCCAGTGATTCGCGCGCCTCCTCATAGAAATCAACCGGGTTTCTTCGCATCTTCTTCCTAGCCTCTCAGATCAATTCTCAATCGGACGAAGACCGCCCGAACCGCGTTCGTATCCACGCCTGTCGCGAGTAAGACGCCGTCACGTCGCTCGAGAGACGCGGAGAGGAACTTGAGCGCCATATACGCCGAAAACGGAACGCGGAACGGAACTTCAAGTCGGCGGGCCGCGGAATCGAATCGTGCGACGAATGGTGATCCGCCGTCGGCTGCGAGCTTAAACATCCACAAGAGGCCCTCCTCCTCTGTTATTGGGCTCCAACCTTCGAGGTGCTTGAAGAAATATCGGACGGCCAGGACGCCACCGTCAGGATCCTCAGCGATTCCCCGGCAGAGGCCAACGGCTTCAGCTGTCGACGGAATGCCTATCCACTCGCCCGAACCGCTATAGTTCTCCCACCGGGCGAAGGTGCTGGGGGTGAACGACGGCCATGGCAAAGGCTCTGCCAGGTTCGACACGGCTGGTACCGATTCCGCTAGATCGCCACCGGAAAACGTCCTGACGCCCGCACCTTCCAGAAGACTGCGACCATCCTCAGGCTCTGCCAAGACCAGTCGCTGGATGGTGATCTCCGATCCGCGCATTTTACTCTCAAAGTCGAAATCGATCAATTTGTTTTCGCTCAGAAATCTATCAACCCTGGCATCACCGAATACCTCCCACATCCAGTCTTCACGCTGAACTGCGTAGGCGGGGAACGCTCGGACAATTCCATCGCGCACTTCGAACAAGTGTCCTTGCTGCAGGAGCTCATCCGCCAGCGCCCGACCGGCCTCTCGAGCGAGTGTGCGATCATCAACGCCTAGCCGGTTCAGCAAATTGCTAAGACGCACGCGCGAGGTGTCCCCCACGGCGGATACGAAAAGAAGTACGGAATACGGACACGAATCTAGCAACTGACCTCTTTCCGCATCCACCGAGGACAAGGACGTGAAGCCGCCGACTAGCATTGGTTCAGGCCAGAGAAGGCCGTGATGCCGGCTTGATACGCTTCAACCTTCTCCCAGACTTGGTCGAGGTCGGTTACCAGGATCCCTCCCTCGTTGATGGAGTACAGCGCCATCCAGCCGTCGGCAGAGCCCCCGATCCACCCGGCCGGCGTCTTGCCTTCGATGGAGGATTCCCTGAATGTCTCTTGCAATGTCTCCCAGATGGCCCTCAATTGGGGTTCGCTGGGCTCGGATTCACTCTCAACACAGTCTAAGAACTTGAGTTTGACGGTCTCGATCACGGATGCCCAGTCTACGGTCGGTGAGACGACCATTGAGGGGGGAAATGAAGTGACGATAGAGGGGTCGGACACGCACTTATGCGACCGCCCCCAGGATCTGCCCGGCATCACGCTATCGCAATGACCACAGATGCATGGTCGATCTAGGCCTAAGAATGTGAGTGTCTGTTCAGAATCCGTCAGCTCAAGCTCCACTGGATAGCTTCGGCCCATGAGCACCAACGTGTCCGCGGCGGGGAGCAATCTCCCAGCGAATGCTTCGCCGCCAACAGAAAACTGGACTGTTCTAGCGGATTGATACCCGTCGATCAACTTCACGAGCGGATCTGGAACCGGCCTATCTACCTCAGGGATGGACGCTGTTTGAGCTAGCCTGGACAGCCCATAAAGAGCAACGATTGGCGGGCCTGAGGATCGATCACTTCGAGCGTCAAGAAGCAAGTTAGGCAACTCCCAGATGCGATCGACCGCCTCGCGGATATCGTCTCCTGAATACTCGATCTCGATATCGCCAAGCTCGCATAAGAACCAAGCCGCATCACTATCCCCAATGACGAGCCAACCGGAGAAAGATGCCGGAATCTTGACACGAAGCTCTCCATCCGCGTTCAGACTTGACTCAACCACGAGCGGATCGCTTAGCCAAGGCCTCGTTGGAACAAACGCTGCTTGATAGTCTTGCCCAGTGGAAGCTCCTCGCACATGAGCCTGGAACACCCCGTCTTGTACGGTCCAGCCATCGGTCGGGATGTGGGGCCTTAACTCAAGTCGAAGAGTGTTACTCTTCGATAGCCAGGCGGAGCACTGCACTTCTGCCCAGAGAATATCGCTGTCCAGTTGGACTTCCGAGGCGGTCACTTCGCGGCGACCTGCTGACGAGCAACGCAACATCCAGAAGCGACTGCCAGCCTCGGTATTCACTGTCATAGCCACTGACGCCGAAGGCCAAGCTTTGATAGTTAGGCCCACCGCCTCGAAACGGCGCATGTCATCGCTAGCCATATGCTCACTTGACCGATTTAGCGCCAACTCTACGTCGAGACGCCCTTCGGGGGGCTCGGCGTCCTCTACGAGATTGAAGTGGCTAGGAGGCCCTGTGCCCTTTACAACGTAGTGCGCCGCAGGCAGTACCGGCAGTCGGAGAACTACCGGCTCCTGATGCGTTCGCTCTGGAATCTGAGCTGACGCGACAGTTACGTCTGTTCCGTCATCCTCACGGCGGCAGAGGTTCAGGTCAACTCCAGTCCGCCAAGAATTTCGAACTATCAGAGCCGGTGAGTTGTCCGCTTGGTATTGGGGATGACGGCCGTCGCTCACCAGCCAGCCACCCCAGGTCAAGACCTCCGCGCTGTAGAGGCTACTCAAGTCAGGGAGCGAAATCGCGGCGCCACTTCGGTCAATTTCGAGCTCCATCTCTTCGAGATGACGAGAAGCCGCATCCGCGTCCAAGAGCGCGACGTCCCGAGCCACCGCTGCAACGACCTTAACCTCCAAATCGCCTAGCTGAGCCACCGTTAGTATCTCGGCGCCAATGAAGAGCCCTGACAACCAATTGGGGTTGTCAGAGCTTTGTAGGACAAGGAGATACTCACGATTGGGCCACCATTTCCGAGTAAGTCGTCCGTCGCCTGCATCGAACATCAAAGCTCCACTCCGGCTTGCACCGAAGGGCGAGTTTGGCACTCGTAGGCTTAACACGGATTGTTCAGCACGCAGCACGACGTCACGGGGCCACGGTATGCTGGTAATCGGCCACATCGCGGCCTTGTATCGTGTCTGATTCGAGCCCGCGAAGTATGAGCAATCAAGGACGACTCGGGCGTCGCCGAAGATCGCATCCGACAGCGAATATCCTGGAAGGCTCCCGTCTGGCAAGACTACGCTCATCTCGAACGGATCGAGTGTCAGCTTGATGAAGGGAGGGGACGGGTGGGGGAGGGGCGCATGATGTAGATCCTCGATGTCTGGTGGCCAAGCCGCCAAGAGGGAGCTTTGAGCGAGCGCCGCAACGATTAGACCGGGCCCGTCCGATCCGAAGACCAAGCGCTCCAAGCGGCGAGGTGCGTTTGCGGAAATTTGTAGGAGGACTCGCAGCAGCGCTAGCATCTCCAGCGGGTCATCGAACAAGATTTCAGGAGGTTCCGCTGACTTGCCAACGTGGCGAACCAGCAATCTCGCGAGGAGTTCTTCCTCTCCCTCGGTTAGGCCAGCGTGGGCCTGCGGCCACTTCACGTTCACGGGTCCTTCTTGAGGCCTATAGACTCCCCATTCGCGGTGCAACTTCCACCAGAGGGAAGTAATTAGAGGCGCAAGCGTCCCCTGAACAGTCCTCGTAGCTAGACTTCCTCGTACGATCAAGTTGTCAAAATGCGGCCAGAAGGCGACGGAATCCTCCTGTTGACGCGCCAACCAAGCAGAGATGTAGAGCAACGGAAGTGCCTGCGCCGCATCACCGACGGCCAGAGAGCGGAGTACATCTGCGGCCGTCCCCCGATAGTCGTTGAAAAGCCTGTCGTGAACTTCGACAGCCAATTCTTCGGCCTGCTCCTCAGTGAGGTCTTCGTCCGCTCGACGCGGGGACAGCAGAAGAACGCCACCGGATTGTCCGGTCCAACCGATGAGTTCGCAAAGGTACTCTTGCCAGTCATCCCAGTTCATGCCGGCCCTTCGGTCGCGCTGTCAAAATCTGACGTAAGGCTATCCCACGTATCCTGGCGGCGCCAACTCCTCCACTCGTCGCGCCTTTCGGATCGAGGCAGCATCCATCGATTTACGGCCAGCGTGCCAATCTCCTCGGCCGACTTTCCAATCCAAGCGGGATCCTCGGCGGACCCCATCAGGATCTCGCGCCAGTTCATCGCTAGCGGGACCGTGTAGACTTCGCGCTTAACACCGTGGCGAAGTAAGCTTTCATCCAGACCAAGTAACTTGAACGCCTTCTTTAGTGCTCGAAGCTTCCAGTTGGGACCTTGCCCGTAGTTGTAGTTGGCGGAGTAGCTGTCGCCATTCTCCCTAAGAATCTGACGCACTTCGGTGAATAGATCTTCGGGTATCAGAAAATGGCCCCACCCCTGCGTTGACCCAACTGCTACGTACTCCACAACGCCCGGAAGGCGAAGGCGATTGTAAATCGACGAGCGGCCCAGCGCTGAAGTCGTGGTCAGTAACACGAGCTTCGGATGCTTCCTTGTATTCGAGATGATCCCCTTCTTCCGACCATAACGGCGGTCGAACAGATCGCGAATTTCGGCAGACGCTGCGAGCGCTCCGACCGCTTTGGCGCCTAGAAGCGCCGAATACGGTGGTACTGAGCCCAAGACGTAGGCGTCCATGACATTGGACAAGCGCGACTCCCGCTGGCGGACGTCCCAGCCGATCCAAGCGTCACGTGCGGCCAAGTTGAATACTGGATCGCCCAACGCCAAAAGGCCGATGAGCTTGGAGTTATAGTCATCGACTATTAGAAATCTAAGACGCCTACCATAACCGCGGGAGACGGGCACCGACCAAAGGAGCGTGGCGACACGGAAGAGTCGACCTTCCAAGGAGTCCGGCGAGCCGATGTGGACAAGCCGCGGTCGAATAGACGAAGGCGAAATGTCGGTGCCGTTGGCGAAATGCTGCAGCAGATCGGGGCCGTTGCGGCGAAAATTAGCGAGTTCTAGCGCCGCACGTCGCCGCCTCTGGGGCGTATGCAGGAGACGTATCGACTCCTTAGTCGTCGCCTCTCCGCTGCCGGTCAGTGCGGCAAGGAGGCGAGTCCTCAGCGACGCTCCGTCATAATCTGCCACCGGGGCTCCGGAGGTCCTTGCCAAAAGTTCGTGGGAAATCTGAGCTCTCTCGATGGTCGGTCGTCGAATCCGTTCATGCATCGCTTCACCCCCCCCCCTATCTTCAGGTACGCAATCATAATGATTCGCGGCGAGATTGACAAATGTTGAGCAGGTTAAGTGGCTTGAACGGCTTCGCGGGTCATGTGAGGGCTCTAGTGCAGCAGACAACTTCCGTATGGCTGACGGAGATGACGCAGGCCTAGGACCCCGCGAGCACCTTGTCCATCTCGTCAGCCGCGTCTCGCTGCATGGTCGGCGTGACATGGCTGTACAAATCAAGAGTGATGCCGATCTGCGAGTGGCCCAGCATCTCCGATACGATCTTGGGATGGATGCCGCGTCCGAGCATCAGCGTGGCCGCAGTGTGACGCAGATCATGGAAGCGTATCCGGGGCAGACTGGCGCGCTCTAGGAGTGGCCAGAACGAGCGTCTGCGGAGATTGCCGGCGTCTACCGGCCCGCCAACCTCGTTCGTGAAGATAAGACCGCCATCCTGCCAGACCGCTCTTGCCCGTTGCCGCTCCTCTGCCTGACGAACGGCGCGACGGTAAAGGGCTGCCGTGGCTGCCGCCGTCAGTGCCACCAGGCGCCTGGACTTGCTGGACTTCGGCGGGCTGAACGTGAACTCACCTTGAGTACGGTGCAGGGTCTGGCGAACCTGCAGCGTGAGCGCGTCCAGATCCACATCCTGCCACCTGAGCGCCAAGAGTTCACCCTGACGCAGGCCGGTGCTCACGGCGAGGACATAGAGCGCTTCGAAGCGGTCCTCGGCGGCTGTGTCGAGGAGCTCTCGAACTTCGGCAGGCGAGAGGACGAGCATTTCGCGCCGCTCGACTTGAGGTGGCGACGTCAAGGCCGCCACGTTGCGCGGAACCGCTCCCCAGCGCCCAGCATCGTTGAGTGCCTTGCGTAAGAGAGCCCGCATCTGCCGCACCGACGCGGGAGAGAGGCCGGCAGCCTGCTTTTCTGACCACAATCGCTGGAGCCGGTCTGGCGTCAGATGGGCTAGAGCGATGCGCCCGACCTCCGGCGCAAGGTGCTTTCGGATAAGCGACTCATACCTGGCCCAGGTAGTCGGCCGCACACTGGACGTCTTGCCCTCAAGCCATTGGGAGAGGAACCGTTCAACGGTGTGCCGCTCGCTTGGAATCGGCAGGCCGTCCTGTCGCGCCTTGAGGGCGGTGGCGAGCTTCGTAGCGACCTCTTTCCTCGTCTTGCCGTAGAACGACTTACGTCGCCCGCGGTCCAGCACAACGCTCCCTACCCAGCGCAAGTCCGATCGTCGGTAGATGCTGCCCTCGCCGTTTGCCCGCTTGCCCATTATTCCCTCCTCTCCTGTTAGATAGGCCCGCATTCTACTGAGAACGCCGCGTGATCTCCAAGCAGGTCGTGTCAAAAGGTCATTGACTTTTGACAGCACCCATTAGGCGAACGTGCTCACCCTGACTTACGGTCGAACTCAGTGACACATCGGTACGGTTCGGAGACTTGAGATGAGCGACACAACAGAAGAACAAGACGGAAAGCTGCTCCTAACGGTAGATGCGTGCTCCTCGCGCCTTGCGATCTCACGCAGCGCCACCTATCGCTTAATCCAGACAGGGGCTCTGCGCTCGATCTTGATCGGCAGAAGTCGGAGAATTCCTGCTTTCGTGCTGGACGAGTTTATTTCAGAGCGGCTCGAAGAGGAGCTGGCGGAGTACTGACGGATGGAGAATCACACCTCAGTTTCTATGGAAACACCTTTGGTTTTCGATGAATTCACACCTACTGAGGGCGTCGGGAAAAGTTAGGCAATCACTAAAAAGAATGAAGTTAAGTGCAGAATAAATCCAGACCTGACCAGATGACCGAGCAGCAGCCATCGTTCGCGACCGTCTGCTCGGACGAGGTCTGGCCCAGGACGCCGACGGCCAAAACGGTACAAGCGCCGACCTTCCTTGAACTGGACCCTCGGGTGGAAGATGAGCTCGACGGGTTCTTCGATGCGCTCATCGCCCAGGACGTCGTAACCGCAGGCAGCGCCAGGTCCTACAAGAAGGCGCTGACGTGCGCCGTCAAGCAGGCCCAGCGCTTCCTGGGCCGCAGACTGGCCAGTCTGCGGGAGTTCTACGTCGTAGACGTGATCGCCGCCGTCGCCGCTGATGACGTGACGCTCGACGGTGCAGGTCAACTGTCGCGGTACTCCCTTCGCCAACGCCGTGTGGCGATGCGCGCCTACGTCAGATACGTCGGCCTGGACGACATCCAGTTCGAGGACGCTGACGAGATCCTGGACAATGGGCTGCGCCGCGCAGCACGCCGAAAGCCGATGCGATACACGATCGACGCGGGCCGGCCGGAGGGCACGCACCGCTGCCCAACGATCGAGGAGGTCGAGAAGGTCATCGCGGTGGCGGGCGTGGCGCGCACGAGCTTCGTCGGGCCGAGGAACGCTGCGATCTTTGCCCTGGGCATGCATGCAGGGATGCGCGCATCGGAGATTATCGCCATGCGGGGGAGCGACTTCTCTGAGCGCCGTGGGCAGCTCTTCCTGCTCAAGAAGAAAAAGGGCAGCAACGAACGAGTTGAAATTGAAGTGCCTGATGCAGTGATCCCCTACCTCGTCCGGTACATCGAGCGGTGCAACGGATATGCGGCGGCGCGAGGGTGGCAGTCGCGCATCGGGTTCGGCGTCGACGGTGCTTTCTGGCGATCTTGCCGGGAGCGCCCCCTGACCTATCACGGCCTGGGAGCGATGGTCCGGACTTACACGCGCATCTCCGGCGTTGAGCCGTTCGTGGCGCACGGGCTCCGCCATCTTCGGGCTGCCGTACTCGGAGACGTGCTGGTGCCAGAGGAAGCGGCTCTGGCGGGTGGCTGGAAAAACACCAGCGTGTTCCTGCGCTACTATGCCGCGCCGCTGCGGCTGATCGAACCCGATCGCCCACTTCCGCACCCACCGAACGAGTACGAAAGCTCCGGCAATCCATATGAACATGGTGATGGAGGGACTGATGGCTACCCAGGCGAGGCTGTTCCCAAAGGACGGCCGGCCGACAAAGCCACCGGCGCGAAACCCTGAGACGCCGGCCGCCGCCGCATCTGAGATATATCGCTTCGCGGCGGATCGGGTGTTGCAGCTCGAAGGACACGAACACGCAGTACTGCGATTGTCCAAGGAGATGTCGCACCTTAGGGCGTTCGCGCGCCGTGTGAGCGAGCTCGGCGGCCCGCCCTCGCTCCTTGCTGCGACGGAAGACCCTGTGATCGCTGCCACCGCCCTGCGCCGGCCCGGCACCAGCCAGACTACGGCGGCGAGCTGGCTCATGACGCTTCGACTCTTCCTGGGGAACGCGCTCGGAGAAGATGAGGCATCCCGCCGGACGGATGACATAGAAGAAAAGATGATCCCGAGGCGGCGGAAGAGTTGGGATCAGACGGACAGGGTTCCAGGAGGTCGCAAGTCGCAGGGCGCAACGGATCGTCGAGTTCTCTCGATGGTGGATCTGCTCGCAATCATCGAGAAGGCCCGGGCCGGAAAGCGCGGCGAGCGGGCCGTGAGGGATCAGGCGTTCGTCGCGATCATTTGCTCGTCCGGCCTTCGCATGAACGAAGTGGTGGCGCTGTGCTGGGAGGACATCGAATGGGAAGAGGCGCCGGGCGGCAAGGTTTTCCCGATCTGGGCTTCGTGCCACAGGCGACAGACCGACCTCCGCCTGCCGATGTACAAGACCGCTCGTCGACCGCTCACGACCCTTCGTGACCTGGCAACCGGCGGTGACGATCGTACGCCGACCGGGCCGATGTTCCGCAGCGTGCGCGCACCCCACGACCAAGTCGGCTATCGAGAGTGGCGTCTGATCCTCGATGGGGCGTTACGAGGTTCAGGCTTTGAACGCCTGGCGCTTACGGATATTCGAGCCGCGCTCGCCCATCATCTACTCACGAAGAAAGGCGTGACCGAGATCGAATTGACCCACGTCCTGGGCTACGGCGAGCACAAGCACGTCCGGTCGCTACTTGAACCGCACAAGGCGCTAGATCTGAGCCGGAAGGCTTCCGAAAGGAAGAAGCAGAAAGAAGGTGTCAAATGACACAAGAACCTATAGTCCTAGGGGTCGATCCGAGTCTCAACCGAACCGGCTGGGCTCTCCTGAACACCCGTCGGGAGCTGGTAGCGTCCGGCGTCGTCAAGCCGCGGGAAGGCCCTCGTTGTGAGCGACTGGCGCTAATACAGTCGCAGATCAATGATGTGCTGACGCGGTGGATTCCGACGGTCGCCTACTTCGAATCCCCCGGCGCTTGGCACCGGAAAGGGGGAATTCGTCAGGAGACGATCGAGGCGATGGGCATGGCGCGAGGAGTCATGCTTGCTGCCTGCGGCGTTCACGGAATCCCGGTCGAAGAGGTGAACTTCCGTTCCGTCCGCAGCGCCTTGGTTGGCAATGCCAACGCAAAGGCACCCCTTATCTCCGAGTACATCGAGGAGATGGGGCTGGCAATCCCCAGGAGACCACGAGGGGGTACCGATTTCGACATAGCGAATGCCATCCTCATGGCGTTGTTCGGCTTACGCACCAAGGCTGAAGACCTGAGGGTGTAGACGCCTACGGTGCGAATCACTTCAAGAAAAACGCCAGGTCGTCCACGCGATACAAACGTGCGAGGACGCTGAGTTCGACGATGTCCACGCGGCGCTCGCCGCTCTCACACTTCGAGATAAACGATTGCGGCTTCCCGAATGCCGCTGCTGCCTCGCCCTGAGTGAGCCCGGCCTGTTTGCGAGCCTCTCGCAGCCTGCTGAGGAATCGCCGGTACTTCTTCTGATAATCGCGTTCGTTCAACAGAGGTGGCTCCGCACATGATTATTCGGCGGAGGTTGTAAATATCCCAAAGTCGGATATTATGCGAGCGCAAGGAGATCGCCTTTCAGCTATGCCATTCGAGGATCGTGTGTCATCCCAGGATCACAGCCCGCCGGCCGGAGTCACGGGAGTGAAGTTCGTGATCTGGGGCATCATGGCCACCGTTCTTCTCCTATTTGCCGGGTGCGCTGCTCTCTTTATGCTCGGCGACGACGTCCGTGTGAGTGAGTACATATGCGGCCAAGCGTTCAAGGGGGAGGTCGTCGCTTCTAGCCTGGAAGAACAAGAGAAGGTCATCGAAAAGTGTATCGATGAGGGCTATACCCCGGACTACTCCAGGTAAGGCCAAGATGCGGTGGGAATATCGGTTGGTCCGCCTCACGAGCGATGCATCCTCGGATCTCTTTGTCATGGCCCTAGATGAGGACGGCCGACTGGTCGAGCGGGAGGACGACCCTGACCCCGGAGAGTACCTGAACGATCTGGGAAGTGAAGGCTGGGAGCTCGTTCAAATCACCCAGCGGCAATTTCTTGTGGGCCACCTGCTGCTGCTCTGGTTCAAGCGGAAGGCCTCTTAGCCGAACCGGCTCCGGAGCGGCTGTCACCGAGGAGTTCTAACATGGGTATTTGGTCAATCTGGGGGATACTGTTCTGGACTCTGATTGCCCTCTACTTGGGGCGGCCTCTCTGGGCCTGGCTCGCTAAGGGCGAGCGCTTCAAGATAAGGCGACACCGGGGGTTGGAGTGGGCGATCGTAGGGTCGTTTGTCGGCGTCTTCGTCGTCTCAATGTTCCTCGTTGGCCTAGGAAGCTTTACTGGTGGTAGCTCGCGCGGAGCTCCGATAATTGTCTTGCCGACAGATGGGCCAAGCCGAACGTCAGCTCAGTCGTCGGAGGCGAGTGCGCTCGATTTGATGCAGACGGCCTTCGCCGGAGGATACAGCCGCTCTGAAATCGAGCAGCGCATGGACATAGCCCTCGTTCTGTACGACGAGGAGATTACGGAAGAGATCTACTCACGTGCCGGAAGCGCGCTGGTGGCCCTTAGCAATGAGTTCGGTCCTTCGGAGATGGAAATCTTGGACTACATGATCAGGTCATACGTCGCCGGAGTCAGCCTGACGTTCGCTGAAGCCGCAGCGATAGCGACAGCTTTCTTGGCGTCGGGAGATCAGTGAGTCATTTTGGCCACGAGCCGTCTAACGAACGGCAACTGTGTGTCACGGCATCTTCCTGACCTGGACCCGTCACTCAATGCCATCGAGCCCAGCGACGATCGTTAAGCCCTCTTCTCGAATTCGATGTCTTGCGGTCGCACTTCCAACGCTGCTGCGAGTCTTCGTCGTGTAGATGGCCTTGGTTTGCGTCTTTTCAGCTCTAGATCAACGATTGTGCCCTTGGAGACGGATGCCAGTTTCGCTAACTCGCTTTGCGTTAGCCCTCTAGTCTCTCGCAACTCTCTTAGCGGCTCGGGCATTTGAGCAAATTCTATCACCGGAGTGACCTCCGACCGCGGATCTACGGCTTACGCTATTGCAAAGCGAACCAGAACCGGTCTATAGTTAGACTCTAATCGGACCTCGCTGCAGGACGGTGACGCACGAGGGCGGAAATCAACGAGGAGGGAGGTATTCGTTCTCAATCCAAAAGAGACGACCCGAGACTGATCTACCAGTCTCGGGCCTAGAGCACGGAAATCCGGTCAAAGATCTCGGCGTGCCGCAAGTAATCTTAGCACTGCGCGTGTTGCAGGGCGGCCCCCGACTTAGAAAGGTGGCTTCATGCGATCGAACCCAGCGCGCACCAGTCAGTCAATCTCCTCCACGACCCTCAATCTTCTTCGTGACTGCCCTCGGTGCTTCTGGCTGCACATACGGTGTGGCCTGCCTCGCCCTCGCCAGTTATGGCCGTCACTGCTTGGAGCGATCAATACCATCATCGAAGATGGCTGGGATCTCTACCACAGAAACAAGAAGCTTCCGCCTGCCGTGCGCGGTCTGATTCGCGGCACTCCTGTCCGGCCGAGATTGGAGGGCTGGTACGACAAGGATTCGTCGCTCTGTCTCGTCGGTCGACTAGACGCCTGCGTTGAGACGGACATTGGCTTCTTCGCCCCCATAGACCACAAGACCAAGGGGACTGAACCCAGCTTTGTCGAGGACGGTTATCTATTGCAACTGGATACCTACGCACTGCTGCTTGAGAAGAACGGCTACCCGTCGGCCGGCGTCGGGTATCTCGACTTCTACATTCCATCGGGCAGGCTAGATTCTGGCCTCAGCCTGAAAGTCGTGGTTCTTGAAACTGAGACGAAGGCCGAGCGAGCCAAAGAGTGGCTGTTGCAGGCTCGATCAGTTCTGGATCAGAGTGAGCCGCCGAAGCCAACGCCCGACTGTGAGTACTGCGAGTGGGCGACGCGGGCCGTAGTCACTCATTAGCCCACCACTGAGCGGTGATATTAGCGAGCGGAACCGTAGAACGGCGCGTCTACCTCTTACGGAGTGGGCATCCAGGCGGGACCGACATCAGGGATATCTCTAGCGTATTGGTGAGGTTGGTGTTCCCGACCCGTCGGCGTTCACTACGTAAATGTCAGCGGCGCCAAGCTTACCCCCCGAGCCCTGAGCTCTGACAGAACCCATGAATACGAGTGGGGAGGCTGCCGGAGCGAACCGGATGAATTATTGCCGAGGTTTTCAACATTGTCTACCCATTCTTGGATTGACGCCGCTCAGGGCACGGTGTAGGTTCCGGCACGCACAGCGTTCTACTGAGGGGTATCCGGCGGTCCGGACCCGACTCCTGCCAGAGGGGGGGGCGTCCTATGCAGCCAGTCTGCAAGTCTACCGCATCGGTGTCCGCACACCTTGGGCTTTCACTTGGACTATGACAGCTTCGTGCTGCTCGATTCGTGGCAGTTATTCCCAGCCCACCATGCAGACGTTCGTTTGCGCAACGCTCTTGAAAGGGGTAGAGAATGAGACCACCCATCTTGTTCGCCGCGGGAGGGATGATCGTAGTCGCCGCATTCGCTCTTGGGCTCGTGCTGGCTTTCGGGCAGTCATCAGCCGAAGTCTCAACTGTACGCGGCCCGACACTAGCGGTCGATACCAACGTAGACGGCAATACCAAGTCGTCGCTTGGCGATCTGCAGACATGCAGCGAAGCCTCCGTCGACAGCAACCTTGCGATCGACATCACCGTTCGGGACATCCCGAGTTCACCAGACGTCACTCGATCCGGGATGAGGGCTTTTCAGTTCGTTCTCCTTTACGACCCGGAGATCCTACGAGTGACTTCCGTTGAAACCAAGCTACTGATCGACAACAACCCCGGGTCCTATCTCGTTGATCTCACTCCTGAAATCTCGCAGACGCCGGGACGCTATACCGTTGCGGCGTTCGACTTCGGATCGGGCAGTAACGAGGCTGGATCTGGCCCGATCGCACGGGTGTCATTCCAAGTCATAGGGCGTGGAACATCTCGCCTGGTATTGGAGGACGCCAAGGTTGGTGCTTCAGCAGATCATGTGCATCAACTCGCCGATTCTAAGGGCGGCGAGATCCGTGTAGGTGAGTCCTGTGCGTAGGGGGAGTCGGATGTCTCGGCCGGTGCGCTTCATTCAGTTCGCAGTGATACTTGCTTGCGCAGTTCTTGCGCTGATTCTGATTCAACCCGAAGCGCTCAAGACACCGGCAGCTTCTGCTACCGCACCAGGCTCCGGCATCGAGGTCTACCACATCGCAGACAACGGACGCGGCTGGAATCGAACATCAATGACGACAGATTCAGTGACACCGGGTGCCAATCGCCTCGTCTTGCTGCGAGTGCTCGCCTTCGACGACTCTCCGCCGCCAGCCCCTTCGATTTCGGGACTGAATTCGACCTGGTCGAGCGTGACTACTGCCTCGGCTGCGACGTCTAATCGAGACGGGCGTCTATTCCTGTTCTCAATAACCACGGGTGCCTCCAGCCCTTCAGGATCAATCGAGATCGACTTTGAAACTGCCATATATTCCATGGAATGGGCCATCGACGTCGTGGACGGTGTCGACACTAGCGATCCGATCGTCCAATCCGAACCGAGGGGAGTGACTGGCGGAAGCTCACTAGACGTACCCTTGTCCTCATTCTCCAGCGATCGCAATGGAACACTGGGACTGTTCGGTAACTTCGCGGTCGGTCCGATTCTCGGGTCGCCAGAAGGATCCTACACATCCCTCCCTTCCGACGAGTTTCATCCATCAGGGCCACACACGATTCCCACGACGCTTGGAGGCGGGTGGCTGCCCGCGCCGGACACGACCGTCTCATTCACCTGGAACGACCAAGTCGAAGCAACGGTGGGAATCGCGCTTGAAGTCAGAGCTGCGGTTTACGACCCTGACACCGCGGCCGAAAACGTTGCTATGACCGAGGACCCGGTGAATACGATCACCGGCGACTTTAATCACACTCACACGGATCTACTCGTGCCCACCGTCGGCCTGCCGCTTGAGTTTACTCGCTATTACCACTCCGGTTCGGCGATGCAGCGCTACCTAAGCCCCGGCTGGACACACACGTACGACCGCTACCTGGTGTTCAACGGCGATGACGTAACGGTGTTCTACCCAGACGGACACTCCGTCATTTTTGAGGACGTGTCCGGGGTGCTGACGCCTCGCGCAGGTATCTACGATACGTTGGAGGAAGATGCGGGCGAGTACACTCTGACAACGAAGAATCAAGTAGAGTACGTGTTTGACTCTGACGGCGTCCTTCAGAGCATTTCTGATCGAAATGGGAACACGCTATCGCTGTCTTATACGAGCGGCCGCTTGACCTCGGTGACTGATGAGGAATCGTCGCCAACCCGGTCGCTGACTATCGCGTACAAGAGCGGGACCGATCTGATTGAAACGGTAACCGGTCCGCTGGGCCGTGAGGTCACCTTCAGCTACGACGGTAACGATGACTTAGAAGTGATCACCGACGTGAAGGGCGGAGAAACAACCTATGCCTACGGCGACGACGGCATGGAGACCCTGGAGGACGCGAACGGCACCTTGCAGGTGACCAACACGTATGACTCAGCCGGTCGTGTCGCCGAGCAGCAGGATGCTGTCGGCGAGACTACTTGCATCTACTACGGCACCGGGCCAACCTATACGTCCGGGAACTGTGGCGGACCGACGCCGGCCCCGGCCTCCGATGAGACGATAGTCGTCGATCAGCGTGGATTCAAGACGACATACATCAACGACACCGAAGGCCGGACGAGCGGGGTCAAGAATCACCTGGGCGATTCCATCACCCATGGGTTCGACGCGAACAACAACGTTGACTGCATCACCGATGAGCTTGGGCGCAAGACGGCCTTCGATTACGACGCCAACGGGAATCTCACGCAGATGATCGACGCCGCAAATACTGATGGCAACTGCCAACTGAAGTCCGGAGGAGTCGCCTCGGAATACACATACAACTCCACCAACGACCTGACCCGCGTCCTGGCGGCGGTCTCTAACGGCGTTGCTATGAACGCCACCGAGTACATCTACGACGATGCTGGGAATCTGACCCGACTGCTTCGGGGTGGGTACCGACTGGTCGCAGACGATCAGGACCTCGACGCCTACGATGACAGCGAGGAGGCCTATCTAAGTACAGACGAGGAGGCCGCCTGCGCGGCGAACTTCACCTACAGCGATGAAGGCCCGCCGGACGCCTTTCCGCTCGACTTCACAGACGATCGGATCGTCAACAACAGCGATACGCTCAGTTTCGGCCCATACTTCAATCAGACGTTTGTGCCCAACGACGACCCACTCGATCCGGCGCAGCGGTACGACCTCTACCAAGATGCCAACAACATCATCGACATGTCCGATGTCCTCTCGCTGACCCCGGAGTTCAACCGATTCTGCTCGGAACCGCTTCTGACTTGCTTTACTTATGGTGGGTCGGGGCTGCTCGAGGAGGTCTTTGAGTCGGAAACCCATGAGGTGCCAGCGGATCCTACCGACGCCTGCCTTGGAGACGGCAACACTACACTTTTCGAATATGACTCGAACGGCAACTTGGTATCAAGCGTGAACCCCCGCTTCTCCTCGCAGGGGACGCCACCGGAGACGGTCTACGACTACGATGATGGCGGGCGGTTGCTCGGCATTACGAACGAGCTCGGCCACGACGTCACTTTCACCTATGACGATTTCAATATGCCTTTGACTCGCACCGACGAACTCGGCAACGTTACCAGTTGGACATACGACAACAAGGGGACCCTGAAGGCGGTCACTGATGGCAACCGCCAGCCTGTCAGCACGCCGGAGAGCGGCACAGACTGCGGTGCATCTGGGACGGGCGACGGAGACGATGACGATAGCGACGGCGTCGCTGATGACGGATGCCCGAACAGCATCTACGACTACGACGACGCCGATAGGCTCGTCGAGGTCATCGATGCGCTCGGTCAGAGCACAACCTATGGCCACGACGCCGGTGGCAACCTCACGTCCGTGACCGACGCCAACCGCCAACCGGTCGGGCCCGCCGAGACCGGCACTGCTCAGTGCGGCACGGCTGGCACAGGTAACGGCGTCGACGATGACAGCGATGGAAAGAAGGACGACGGCTGTCCCTCCACAATCTACGTCTACGACTCCCTCAACCGCCTGACCTCGGCAACGGACGCCCTCGGCCGCGTCACCTCCTACACTTACGACGCGGCCTCACAGCTGGCGCAACGCACCGACGCCAGAGGCCTCGTCACGAAGTACTTCCCGGACGCGCTCGGCCGCCTCGACCTCCTGGAGCATTGGAACATCACGCTCGTTGACAGCGTTGACTACACCTACGATGCCGTGGGCAACCGAACCTACATGGACTACGGCACTGGAAACACGGCCTACTTCTATGACCATCTGAACCGGCTCGTGCAGGTTACGGGAGGTGTCAGGTACATCTACGACGAACTCGGAGATCTCACAGAACTCTATTACTTGCCCTCGGGAGATGTCGTCGAGTACGCGTACAACGAGGACCACAGCCTGGACACCGTCACTGACTGGCTCAGCAACGAGACGACGTACACGTACGACGACGCGGGCAACCTCACCAAGACCACCCTGCCCAACGGCGTCTGGACGGACTTCGGCTACGACACCGCCGACCGTCTGACCAGCGTATTCAACGAGAAGAAGCCGCCGCCGGTTACGATCTCCAGCTTCTCGTACACGCTCGACGCCGCTGGCAACCGCACGCAGATGGTCGACACGTCCGGCACGAACGCCTACGACTACGACCCACTGTACCGGCTGACGGAAGTGACCTACCCTGATCCCGAGACGGATACCTACACCTACGACCCCGTCGGCAACCGGCTGACGAAGGACAGCACCTCCTACACATACGACGCCGCGAACCAGATGCTCACCGCCGGCGCCGTCAGCTACGGCTACGACGCCAACGGCAACCAGACGACGCGCGGCTCGGATACGTTCACGTACGACCACGAGAACCGGCTGCTCGAATCAATCATCGGCAGCTTCACGTCCACGTCGGCGTACAATGGCGACGGACTGCGCGTGAGCCTGGAAGTGGGCGACGGAGTGAACCCGCCGGTGACGACTGACTACGTGTGGGACGTGAACCGCCCGCTGCCGGTCGTCCTCGACGACGGCACGAACCGCTACGTCTACGGCCTCGACCTCATTGCCGCCATCGACGGTTCCGACGAAGCAACGTACTTCACTTACGACGGCCTCGGCTCCACCACCGAACTCCTGGACGAAGCCGGCGATGCCACCGACGCCTACACGTACGACGTATTCGGGGCGGTGCGAGCCAGCACCGGGAGCTCAGCCAACGACTGGCTCTTCACCGGCGAGCAGCACGACACGGACTCCGATCTGTACTACCTGCGCGCGCGCCACTACGACCCGGCAACGGGGCGGTTCCTTGGGCAGGACCCGCTCGGCATAGGTAATGGGTACTCGTACGTGGGGAACAACCCGGTGAACTACGTCGACCCGAGTGGGTTGTGCCACCAGGAGCTGGGCTACGATAGGATATGCAACCTGGTGCGCCACATCAAGGAGGGCGGTTTCCGACCACCTTCGTCGCCCACAGCGACAGCGACGCCCAGCACAAGCGTGCTGCACTGCACGTCCCCGTGCAAGGACAAGCCGTCTCTCTCGTCGAACCAGGCGTGGCTCTGTCCCGGACCGCGACCGGCAGGCGAATCGATCACCTGCACTGCTGTAACAGTAGGTAGTGGTAGCGTTTTCGGTTGCTGCAGAGATCCCTTCGAGCTTCTTACTGGAAGGGGGATAAATCATCACCTTCGCTGTTGGGCCGCCGAGTTCAAGGTGATTACCGGCGTACTCTTGGACTTCACCCTGGAAACCACTGTAGGTAAAAAGAATCCCATTTACTACCAATTACCCAGTCATGGCGAGACTACGAAGAACATGAACGAAGTACGTAAAGTGTGTAACTAATGAGAGGGGCACCGCGCTTGGGATCATTTGCTAAACGGAACGGTGGGATGATCGCAGTATTGTTGGTCGGTGCTATCGTCATGCCGGTCGCAATCGAAAAAGGAGGTTTGTTTCCCTGGATCGCCATCGGCGGCGTAGGGTCAGCAATGCTCGCGGTATATCTCTGGGCGTTTCGAAGCGAGTAAGACCACTAGGTCTATTCAACCCAGTCAAGCCGCTTGGAGCGAGCACCTTCCTTGAAACAGAGCGTCGGCAGGTGATACGAAACGACTACGTATGCTAAGGGGGCAGGAAACGCGATGAAAACCTCTCTGGGCTCGACTAGCACTGCCACGAATACTGAGACAAGAAGTCCCGACCAGAGCGCAACCCGTGCGGCAAACCAGCGGTAAGGAGCCGGGCGCTGGCCTGAACTCATGCGACGGCCGAATCGATAGGCCCAGCGCGAGTACAGGAAGGTTGCAATAGGCGTTAGCGGTATGAGGCAGAGCGCAAGCCAGCCGAGCCACCACGGAGGATCGTCGGCCTGAACTGCACGTACTTGCTCATTGCCCATGCGTAGAATTATAGACTCCCTTGTCCCCTTCTTCTGTGAGACTACGGATTTGACCCGCCGGTGACGACGGACTACGTGTGGGACGTCAACCGCTCGCTGCCCGTAATCCTGGACGACGGCGCGAACCGCTACGTTTACGGCCTCGACCTCGTCGCCGCCATCGACGGCTCCGACGACGCGACGTACTTCCTCTACGACGGCCTCGGCTCCACCACCGAGCTCCTGGACGAAGCCGGCGACGTCACCGACGCCTACGCGTACGACGTCTTCGGCGCGGTGCGAGCCAGCACCGGCAGCTCCGACAACGACTGGCTCTTCACCGGCGAGCAGCACGACGCGGACTCCGACCTCTACTACCTGCGCGCGCGGTACTATGATTCGGCGACGGGGTGATTCCTTGGCGAGGATCTGATTGGCGGGGCCGAGCCGTATGCCTACGTGAGCAACAAGCCTACCAATCTGGTGGATCCTCAGTGGCAGAGCGCCAACGAAGAACACTGAGAACTGACCAGGCCGCGCTCCGACTGACAGCAACGTTGACAGCAACGTGGGTGGACTTCGGGGTTCAAGGGGAGTCAAGCTGAGACGATACTAGATACGGGAGAGCCCTCTGGACACAGCCTGAGATGCTACACAGACAACTTTTAATCCGGGAGTCGTGGGTTCGAATCCCACCGGGCCCTCCACGCTTGTTCCCTATCTAATGCGCGTGGCCCTGAGGCACCGAATTCTTGATGCCTGGTTTTCCAATCCGGGCGTCAGCCTGCTTGCCAGCGCACCGCGTAGACCCGCACCGGGTCCTCGAATCCCCGCATCTCTGATTCGCCGAGGTAGGGCATCTGCTTCCCAGACAAACGAATTAACCGCCTCCTTTTGAGAGCTGGTGGCCCTGGCATTTTACGGGGGCGGCATGTCATCAGCCTTCGAGCGAGCCTCACTGGAACGAGCCGCGAAGCTCTACCCTGTCGCTACCCTGAAAGCGTGGCCGACTTATCGGAAGCTAGGTACGCTTTCACATGTTTGTTTTCGGGGTCGATCTCGACTTAGCGGCTGAAAGCAGCGCAATTCTTCCTTGGCCTTCGATTCTAGAGGGAGGATCGATACGAAAGCTACCTTCGGGCCGCGTCTAGTGGCAGCCGGGTTGCGGACGAGGACGGCGACACCGGCTTGTTGTGTGGGCGTCGCCCAACTGATCACGGGGATCCTTTATTCTCGCATAGCAGGATCCGTGGCCCCGTCGCGATTTTCGGAGCCCCGGTGGCTACTTAAGACTAGGCATAAAGATCACTAATTCTAGCCTGTCTAACGCGGATGTACATTGAGAGAATGTTGACAACTTATCGGAAGCTGTATACGCTTTTTAATCATTCTAATTTGTTTCGGTCGTTTTTCGGAGCCACTCTCGAATCGAGAGTGGGTGAAATAGGTCGGATCTGAAGAGTGGAGTACGCGTGGTGAGTCCATCATAGAGCGCCTGCCCCGCGCGAGCCCCGCATTCAATTAGCAGTGCGCAGTAGCCCCATACCGTCCGCTGCTCTGCATCCAAGAGGAGGATCGACATGAAAACCGCTGTAATGAGCACCACGCTCGTTGCCACATTGCTTGCAGTCCTGGCCGGCATCCTGTTGCTGGTCCCCGGCGCGACCCCGCCGGCCGAGGCCAAGACAGGCGTCACGGCGATGGGATTCCGTGCCAACGAGGGTGGCGGAGGCGCCCTGAACACGGGCTGGACCACCGGCAACCTCGGCAACACGTGGGATGAGGGCGAGTGGGTGCCCTACCAGTTCAATCTGAACGATGTCCAGGACAACTTCGAGAACCTGGACGGTCTGAATATCGGCATCTCGTACGACTTCTTCGCGCCCCAGGCCGGGAAAGACGCCCGCTTCGTCGACCTGGTGCGCAGCATTCAGATCTGCGCAACGCCGCGCGGCGACCTGCAGGCGTGGCCCGACGGGGTCCCGAACGGCTTCCCGATCGGAACGCGCGCACTAATAGAGACGGCCCAGGACCATCCGGATGAGGAGTTCTGGGCTGACTGCTTCGACCTGGATCTGCCCGATCTCCAGGTGCACAGGGCGCTGGACGAGGGCGTCGGCACGCCCACCGACCAACGACGCGCCTTCTTCGTCAAGAAGGCTGACATTACCGGCGCGGGCTTCTCCGACACCGTCGAGGCGTTCACGATCTACTTCCAGCTACACTTGTCCCGCACGTTCATCTGGGACAACTCACTGCAGCCGGCATATGCCGTGGCGCCAACCGATGGATGGGGCGGCTATCTCTACGACGATTCGCCGTTTGACACCGACGACCGCGTCGGCTCCGGCTTCGTGCCCGGCTCATCCGGCCACGCCTCGCTCTTCACGATCAGCGGCACAAAGACCGTTCCGATCCCGATTCCGCCGGCCCCGACCGGTGCGATCTGTGGCGTGAAGTGGTACGACCAGGACTTCGACGGGGTTATGGACCCGGGGGAGCCCCTTCTCTCAGGCTGGGAGATCTGGGCCTTCGTTACCGTCGAGAGTATCGACGTTAGTTTCTCGGAGACCACGGACGGAATCGGCGAGTACTGCTTCGAAGACCTGACTCCCGGCGACTGGACGGTCTCGGAAGAGATTCAGTCCGGCTGGATCCAGACCTACCCCGCCGACGGGAACGTCGAAGGCGTCTGCACGGGTGACGACGCCTTCAGCGCGGGGAACAACCCAAACCCGGGGCCGGTTGGCTGGGAATGTGCGCTGGGAGACGCGCTGCAGGACGACATCGACTTCGGCAACGCGCAGCCCGATTCACGCATCAGCATCGACCCGCCCAGCGGCATCAACGAGGTCGGCCAGGCTCACCCGCTCACCTGCTTCATAGAGGTGGTGAGCTCCACCGCCGGCTTCCTGCCCGCAGCGGCAGGTACGCTCTGCGAGCTCAGGATCCTCTCGGGACCGGGCGCGCTTTCAGGCGGCGAGGGTGCGACCACCGGCTTCGACGAGAGCTGCCTCACCGTTAGCACCACCGGCGAGTGTGAGGTGGACCTGACGGCCACCGACGTGGGCCAGACCGTTGTCGAGGCTTGCACGACGGTCACGGTCCTCGGGGTAACGCTCCCCGAAGAATGTACCGACGACACGGGCGATAACAGCGAAGAGGCCGAGAAGTTCTGGGTGGACGCCTCCGTCGCCATCGAGGACGATGACGTGAACGAGGTGGGGGACCCCCACGACTTCACGATCACGGTCACGACGGCCTCATCTGCGGGAGTGAGCGTCGACTCCGTCTCCATTTCGCCGACAGGAGATACCGTATTCATCACCGCAGAGGACTGCGACGATACAGGTACGGTCACGACCTTGACCTGTAAGGTCACCGTCAACTCGACTGCCACGGGATCGGCGTCGATCGGCGCGACGGCCACCGTCGTGTTCAGCGACGACTCGTCGTCGGATACTGCCTCGGTCATACGGTCGACCAACGGCAGCACAACACCCAGCGGCCTGGTGAACAGCGACCCGGCCACGAAGACCTGGGTCGACGCCCAGATCAGCATCGAAACGAGCGGCACCAACTTGGTCGGCTCCTCGCACACCTTCACCGTTACCGTGAAGAAGGACCTCGGTGGTGGCGGCGGCTTCGTGGCGGCCCCTGGTGTTACCGTCAGTTCAGTCCTGGCGGGCGTCGGTAGCATTACCGGTGGGACCTGTACCACGGGCGACACGAACGCCAGCGGTCAGTGCACCGTCAC
>SDBV01001806.1_pt1 | contig 31996 bp, 23 predicted proteins | sample 2277081 | NCBI WGS metagenome assembly SDBV01 (sample SAMN10402039, study PRJNA504765) | marine sediment metagenome | isolation source: marine sediment core GS10_PC15, 223 cmbsf | place: Arctic Ocean: Southern Knipovich Ridge | collected 2010 | reverse complement strand
TCTCTCTGCTATATCAAGTTCTGACATAATCTTAACTCTGGAAGATAATGCAGCTTTTAATTTCAGCGGCGGCTGCATGACATCATAAAGCACACCGTCTATCCTGTAACGAACCCTGAAGCTTTTTTCATAGGGTTCCAGATGAATGTCACTTGCTCCTCTGCCAATGGCTTCGCTAAGCATGAGATTTACGAGTTTTACAACAGGAGCCTCTTCTACCGCCTGTTTTAATTCGTTTAGGTCTATGTCTTCTTCTTCTCCTTCTATCCCTTCTATTAAATCAAAAAGCTCACCATCCACCTTTTTCAGGCCGTCCATCGCTGTCTGAAGAGAATCAGATTGTCCATAATACTCTGCAATCGCCTCTCTTATAGCAGATTCTGAAGCGACAACGGGCTCTACATCGTAACCCGTCATAAATTTCACATCATCGATTGCAAAAACATTAGAAGGGTCAACCATTGCAATTGTAAGTGTTGCACCTACCTTTGCAACAGGCAGTATCTGATATTTGTACGCAATTTCTTGAGGCATAAATTTAGTAACCGAAGACTCAATCTTATAGTCAGATAAATTTATAGCAGGGACACCGTATTGTTTGCTGAGAAATGCCACTAATTTTTCCTCGGTTAAAAAGCCGAGTTTGATAAGGTTCGAACCTAAACGTCCGCCTTCTTTTCTTTGTAGCTCAAGGGCGTTTTTTAACTGCTCCTCTGTAATCAGATTATTGTTTATAAGCAACTGACCTAATTTTGCAGCCATGTTTTAAAATTTAGCTAAAATCCTGATAAAAGTCAATCTTATATACATAATTATATAAAGTACGTAGTGCTATTACGTAGATGTTAGTTGATATGTATTGATCAAAATGGGGCACTGCAAATAGATGGTGCGAGAGGGGGGAGTTTCCGCCTCAGGCGGATCCCGATGTATCGGGAGAACCTTTAAAATACCCCATCCCGAAAAATTTATATTTGGTATTTATTTGATAATGGTGGGCGAGAGAGGACTTTCCGCCCCAGGCGGACCCGCCGAGGCGGGGAACCTATAAAATACTCCATTAAAGCAACTGATTTCATTAGATTTTGCAAATCCCCACAGTAATTTGCCATTTCATCCTGATTTGATTGTCCATTCTTTACCATCTAAAAATATTTTCTTTCCTTCAAATCTCTCTAACATTGTATAAACTTCATTATCTTCCGTAGCACTTTTAAGCGTTTTACACTTCTCTCTTATAGTGAAAAGATTTTTTAACATTAATATAAGAGAAATTATATATCGAACCCTTGATTCAGAAAAAGGTATTTTTTTAATCTCTTCCTTGCTTCCCAATATACCCACCGACTCATATATATCATTAACCCAGCTGCGAACAGGTTCATCATTAAAAGAAATAATTCCAGTATTATGAGCAAAGTGATTTCTAATTTTTCGAACTCTATGAAGATCAGTCTTAAATGTTTTACTTATCAATCCAAGTCTAAAGATAATGTCTATTTTTGCATTAAATGTGCTGAGCGGTCCGTATCCATCAAATATTTCATCTGTTGATGAATCAATAGAAACAAAATATTTTTTTAATATTCCCTCTAATGTATCATCAAAATACGAAGCAATAAGTATTGCACTAGCCCTATCACTTTCTGAAAAATATTCACCTATGATTTCTTTAATTTTGTCAATCATATTAAAGCCCTCATCTAGTATTTTGATACTTTAAAGAGTGGCATCTCTCACTTCATACTGCAAGTTTTATTTAACTTCCTTGCTGTCATCCAGTATATAATGCTTTCTTTTAGGAAGAAGTGTCCCGTATTCTCGTGAAAAGCTCTTGTTGCCCTCTCCACAAATCATTAGCTTGAGTAATTGTTGGTCTAGTGAGTTCGTAGTCCGGCTCATAAGCTCTCCAAGCATCATTCGGAGCCATTATTGATATCCCATATCTATCTCTGAAATCATCTGCACATTCAAGAAAATTTCCATCAAGGGTCACAAATACCGAATTCTCTGCAGTAGACCCCGACGACGAGGCATGCCAGAAAATCTGATCCACATCTGCAATCTGACGGTGATTAAGTTGCTCATCTTTAACGGTTGGAAAAAGTTTGCACCGCATATCTGTCCAAAGCTCATTTGCCTCTGCATTGGAAAGACTTAAGGTTGCTTCTGGTGGGCGCTTTTTGTACAGCTCCGACTTAAGATAGCGCTGATAAGCTGCAGAACCTAACTCCGTTAAGGGGGTGCCCTGGGTTATCTCAAATGCCGTCTTTGGAGTAACGCAAAGTTCGATGGAATGCGGCTCGAAGTAGTTCCATTCCAAATACACAAGCCCTTTATAATTCGAACTTAATATATCTGGCGGTTTGATTGCAACCTGATTAACGTCGAGCGTGAATGTCGGTTTCTCTAGGTTAATACTATTCCGATTAGGTAAAGGATATATAAGGCTCATAGTATTTATACCTCTTGCTATAAAGTTAGAAACGTATATAAAAATATGGTGCGAGAGGGGGGAGTTGAACCCCCAAGGGTTACCCCACTGGATCCTAAGTCCAGCGCGTCTGCCAGTTCCGCCACTCTCGCTGGATTGATAATAAAGGATTTTCAGACATCAGGTCAAACAACACCTTCTTCGGATGAAACTGAACAAACTTTTCCAGCGTGGATTGTTACGTTACAGTAATTATTTGTAATTTGTTACAAGGAATTGTTTGCTGGTAGTTGTTAGTTGCCCCGTTAGAAAAAATGCTTACGCTTTCCTTCTAATGGGGTAAAGTTGTAAAATGTCTTTAAAATCACAACATTCAACTTTTAACTTATAATTTTTAACTTTCTATAATGGAGAAACATTGGAGCTTTATAATTTAACTATCAGTGAAGCACGGTCAGCTATTGACAAAGGCGAAATAAGCCCTACGGAGCTTACAAATGCAGTATTTAACAGGATAGAGGCTGTAGAAAAAAAAATAAAAGCTTATGTCACCCTTCTTAAAGAAAATGCGCTGACTCAGGCAAAACAGGCAGAAGACCGTATTAAGAACGGTTTTAAGCATACACTCCTTGGTATACCAATAGCAATCAAGGACAATATGTGCACAAAAGGTATAAGGACTACGTGTTCATCAAAAATTCTTGAAAACTTTATTCCTCCGTATGAGAGCACAGCAACACAAAAACTCAAGGAGCAGGGATATATACTTATCGGCAAAACCAACCTTGATGAGTTTGCAATGGGCTCATCTACAGAAAACTCTTTTTTTGGACATACAGGAAATCCATGGAATACCACACGGATTCCCGGTGGCTCAAGTGGCGGCTCGGCTGCTGCAACATCAGCTGATGAGTGTATTGCAGCTCTTGGGTCTGATACAGGGGGCTCAATAAGACAACCTGCGGCACTGTGCGGGGTTGTGGGATTAAAGCCGACGTATGGAAGGGTTTCACGGTATGGGCTTGTTGCCTTTGCATCATCTTTGGACCAGATAGGGCCGATTACAAAAAATGTGAGGGACTCTGCAATCCTTATGAATATTATTTCGGGTCATGACCCTTATGATTCAACATCAGTACCTCTGTCAGTACCTGATTTTACCTCTGTGCTCGGACATGATATAAAAGGAATAAAAATAGGCGTTCCAAAGGAATATTTTATAGAAGGCATGGATAAAGAGGTGGAAAATGCCGTAAGAGAGGCAATTAAAAAGCTTGAATCGCTTGGAGCCATACCTGTCGAAATATCACTCCCGCACTCAGAATATGCACTGGCAACCTATTATATACTCGCTACTTCTGAGGCATCATCCAACCTTGCACGATATGACGGTGTGAAATACGGCTTCAGGGCAGAGGGAAAAGACCTGATGGATATGTACATGAAAACAAGAGCAGCAGGATTTGGAGCAGAGGTAAAGAGAAGGATAATATTGGGGACATATGCGCTGTCTTCAGGATACTACGAGGCTTACTACAGAAAGGCTCAACAGGTAAGAACATTGATAAAACAGGATTTTGAGAAGGCATTTGAAGCAGCTGATGTAATAATCACACCAACATCTCCGACGCCAGCATTTAAAGTCGGCGAAAAAACAGCAGAGCCCCTGCAGATGTACTTATCTGACATTTTTACATTATCCTTAAACCTCGCTGGTGTGCCGGGTATATCAATACCGTGTGGTTTTACCTCTGACAAACTGCCGGTCGGGTTACAGATAATCGGAAAACATTTTGATGAAGCGTCAATATTAAAAGTTTCATATGCTTATGAGCAGGCTACAGACTGGCATAAGAGAAAACCGAGTTTATAAAAATTAAGGCACAGAGGCACAAAGGCAGAAGGCATAAAGTTAATTTTTTTCTTTTAACACTTTGTGCCTTTGTCCCTTGGCTACTTTGGAACTTGTCGTTAATAAAGGAGCTTTCTGATGCAGTATGAAGTAGTTATCGGTCTTGAGATACACGCACAACTCCTGACAGATACAAAGATGTTCTGCGGGTGCTCCACAAAATTCGGCTCTGAGCCCAATACCCAGACCTGTCCGGTATGTATAGGAATGCCGGGTGTCCTGCCGGTAATGAATAAAAAAGCGATTGAGTATGTTATAAAAACCGGTCTTGCTGTGAATTGCGAAATTTCTTCATCTAACAGATTTGAAAGGAAAAATTATTTTTATCCTAACCTCCCAAAAGGGTATCAAATAAGTCAGTATGAACTCCCGATATGCAAGCACGGCTATGTGGAGGTAGTTGACAATGATAAGCCAAAAAAAATCAGGCTGACAAGAATCCACCTGGAGGAAGATGCAGGTAAAAATATACATGAAGAAACAGGGAACCAGAGTTTTATTGATTTAAACAGGACGGGTATCCCTTTAATGGAAATTGTTACTGAGCCTGACATCCGTAGTTCTAAAGAAGCTGCGGGATTTATGAAAAAATTAAGGGGGATTCTCCGCTATCTCGGCGTGTGCAACGGTAACATGGAACAGGGCTCTTTAAGATGCGACGCAAATATATCAATAAGACCACTTGACGAAAAAGAGTTTGGAGTAAAAACAGAGCTGAAAAATATGAACTCTTTTAAGTTTATTGAAAAAGCTCTTGATTATGAGATAAAAAGACAACAAAAAATTCTTAAGGATAAAGGTAAAATCGTCCAGGAAACAAGGCTCTGGAACTCTGATAAGGGGATTACAGAATCGATGCGCTCAAAAGAAGAGGCGCATGACTACCGGTATTTTTCTGAACCTGACCTTGTGCCTGTGGAAATTAATACCTCATGGATAGAAGATTTAAAAGCAGATATACCGGAACTGCCGGATTCAAAACGGGAGAGGTTCATCAATGAGCTGAAACTCCCGGAGGCGGATGCCGATTTGCTCATATCTCAAAGTTCAAGCGCTTTATTTTTAGAAGACACGGTAAAGCTCGGAGGCGACCCCAAAAGCGTAACCAACTGGATAACAGGAGATTTTACAAGATTGCTTAATGAGGAAAACAAATCGATTGAGGAAAGTTTAATAAAACCTGAACATCTTTTTGGTATGCTTCAGCTAATTAAAAAAGGTACAATCAGCGGGAAAATTGCAAAGACTGTTTTTGAGGAGATGTACAAAACAGGCAAAGAAGCTGATACTATAGTCGAAGAAAAAGGGCTTGTACAAATCAGTGATGAGGCAGATATTGAAGCAATAGTGAATAAGGTATTAGAGAAAAACCCTGAAGAAATTGAAAGATTCAAGGCAGGAGAGCAAAAACTTATAGGGTTTTTTGTCGGACAGGTAATGAAGGAAACAAAAGGAAAAGCCAATCCCAAGATTGTAAACGAATTGCTAAAGAAAAAACTAGGCGAATTATAATGGAAAAGATTCTCATTATAGAAGACAAAGAATCTATGGCACAAATGCTCAAGGAAACCCTTGAATTAGGAGGCTATGAAGTCATAATTGCAAGGGATGGAGACGAAGGCATCAAGAGGATAAGAGGCAGTAAAGTAGATGCCGTACTTACTGACCTTAAACTTCCCAAAAAAGACGGACTCGAAGTGCTCAAAGTCTCAAAGGATGAAAATCCTCTAACCCCTGTGATTGTCATGACTGCCTATGGTTCTATTGAAACCGCTGTCAATGCGATAAAATTAGGCGCCTATGATTTTCTTACAAAGCCTCTGGATACAGACTACTTACTTGTGCTTATAAAAAGGTCTCTTGAAAACCAGCGGCTGATTACTGAGAATATGCTGCTTAAGGATGAATTATCGCATCAAATCGGGATGCCGATGATAATAGGGAAAAGCCCCCTGATGCTGGATGTTGCACACAATATTCAAAAGGTCTCATCTGCAAAAACAACAGTCCTCTTACTCGGAGAATCAGGCACAGGAAAAGAACTATTTGCAAGGGCAGTGCACTTTTTGAGCCCGAGAAAAGACCATCCATTTGTCCCTATTAACTGTGCTGCAATACCAAGAGAGCTCCTGGAATCTGAGCTCTTCGGTTATGAAAAAGGGGCGTTTACTGGCGCAGAAGAGAGAAAGTTCGGCAAATTTGAGCTCGCCGACAAGGGGACGGTATTCCTTGACGAGATTGGTGAAATGGACATAAGCCTGCAGTCAAAAGTTCTAAGAACCCTTCAGGAAGGAGAAATAGAAAGAGTCGGGGGCACGAAGCCTATCAATGTGGATCTCAGGATAATTGCTGCCAGCAACAAAAATCTTGAGGCCGCAGTAGCCAACAAGTCTTTTAGAGAAGACCTCTATTACAGGTTGAGTGTTTTCCCGATTACAATTCCACCACTAAGGGAAAGAAAGAGCGATATACCTGCCCTTGTTAAACACTTTCTATCAAAATACTCGGCAGAAATGAAAATCCAGCAAAAAAACATCACTTCTGATGCACTGGACATGCTAAAAAACTACCTATGGAAGGGTAATGTCAGAGAGCTTGAAAATGTCATTGAAAGAGCTTTGATACTCTGTGATGGAGACACAGTAACGCACAGGGAAATCAGAATAACTCCTCTAACCATTAGTGATATCCCTATGGATGGAACCCTTAATGAAGTTGCAAAAGCAACACTTAAGATTGCCGAGTCCCGGAGGATAAAAAAAGCCCTTGAAGAAACTCATGGCAACAAGAGCAAGGCAGCCGAGCTTCTTAAGGTAAGCTATAAAACCCTCCTCACAAAGATTAAGGAATACAGGATAGAAAAGTAACAAAAATTAAAAATTAAATATCAAAATTGTGGAGTAAAAATACATTTTAAATTTTGGCAATAAACTTCCTTAATTTTGCACTTTGTATTTTTCATTTTAAATTTTGCATTTCCAGTAGGAGCAATCTATGTGGATAATCTATGCCCTTTTAACCGCTATTCTGCTTGCAACGAGTGATGCCCTAACCAAACGAGTATTAGTATCAAGGGATGAGTACTTTGTTGCGTGGATAAGGTTAATTTTCACCTTGCCTGTATTTCTGGTCATTCTTATGCTCATCGACATACCTGACCTTGACAGAACTTTCTGGTCGGCAACTTTTATTGCTCTGCCTTTAGAGATAACCGCTATTATCCTGTACACAAAGGCCCTTAAAACCTCCCCTATTAGCCTTACAATGCCTCTTCTTGCTCTTACACCTCTATTCCTAATTTTTATCTCATATATCATTCTCGGAGAGCGAGTTTCTATTAGCGGTGGAATCGGGGTTTTCCTTATCGCAATAGGAAGTTATACGCTTAACATCCATAAAATCAGGCAGGCACTTACAGAGCCGATTAAAGCAATATTTAAAGAAAAGGGATCGGTTATGATAATCATCGTTGCCTTTATTTTCAGCATTACATCCTCTCTTGGCAAGATGGCAATTGAACATTCATCTCCCATGTTCTTTGGCAGTTTATATTTCATACTGGTAACTCTTTTGTTTACACCAATCGCAATAGGAAAAAATAAAGGTAAAATTACAGTCACAAGAAAAGACATTATTCCTCTTGCTTCTCTCGGTATTACTTACTCATTGATGATTATCTTTCACATGCTTGCAATCAGTCTTACAAAAGTAGCCTACATGATTTCAGTGAAAAGGATGAGTCTCCTTTTTAGCATCTTTTATGGGTACATTCTATTTAAAGAAGAAAAAATTGCTGGGAGGGCAACTGGTGGTATAATAATGTTTACCGGACTTGTACTGATTATCCTCAGCAAGTAAAAGACAAGTGGGAAATGAGAAGTAGGAAGTTTGAAGTGTATCTTTTCAGTTCTTATTTCTTACTTTTCACTTCTCACTTTTTGTTTTAGAAATAGGACTTGACTCCAGGCATCTATGTTGTTATAAATATGGTGAGCTAAAAAAATATTTTTTAAGCTCTCCTGATTAGAAATTTCCGTATTTTTTCAGAAATTCCATGAAAGCTCTTATTACAGGGGCAACCGGTTTTATCGGAAGCCATCTTGCAGAAAGTCTCTATAAAAGGGGTTATGAGGTTTCCTGCATTGTAAGGAAAACATCAAACCTCAAGTGGCTTAAAGGCTTTGATATAAAACTAATCGAAGGAGACTGTTCTGATAAAAATTCTTTAGGCAACTGCATGAAAGATTTTGACTATATTTTTCATTTAGCCGGGATAACAAAAACCAATCATAAAGAGGATTTTTATTCGATAAACGCAAAAGGCACAGAAAATATTATAGGAGCGGTTGAAAAGTACAATCCCAATGTTAAGAGATTTGTATATTTAAGCAGTCTTGCCGCTTTTGGACCCAGGGTCAAAAGTAACCTGCCAAATGAGCGCTGCAAGCCGAGTCCTGTTTCAGATTATGGGAAAAGCAAACTGGGAGGAGAAAATGCTGTCTTGAGATACAGCGACACATTGCCTATATCAATACTGAGACCCGCTGCAGTCTATGGACCAAGGGACAAGGATTTTTTTTTACTGTTTAAATTTATTAAAAATGGTGTTCTGCCTTATCAGGGCAACGGAAATATATCTCTGATCTATATAGATGACCTTATTGATGCTATTATATATACTGCAGAGGAAGAAAAGACCGTTGGGAAAACTTATTTTATTTCAGACGGAACAGTATATTCTAATGATGAGGTAATAAGCGTAATAGCCTCGGCACTCAATACAAAGGTGTTAAAAATAAAACTACCTAAACCCTTTTTAACAATAATTGGCTTTTTTGGTGAAAAAATTAGTAAAATTACAGGTAAAAACACAATGATAAACAGGGACAAGATAAAAGAATTTATGTTTACGGATTGGGTATGTGATATTACAGAAGCGAAAAATGATCTTTGCTTTCAACCAAAAATCGGAATAAAAGAAGGGATGAAATGGACAGCAGACTGGTACAAAATTCACAAATGGATTTGAGAAAAGAAATAGACATTTTCGAAAAATGTCAAAGATTCACTGCAGCTAAAGAGATTATGGATGCTGGTATTTATCCTTATTTCCGCGTGATAGAAAGTGCACAGGACCCTGAGGTAATTGTTGACGGAAGGAAAATGATAATGATTGGTTCAAACAATTATCTTGGCCTTACGAATCATCCGAAGGTAAAAGAAGCTGCAATAGAGGCACTGAGAAAATATGGAAGCGGATGTGCCGGGTCAAGATTCCTTAATGGAACTCTTGATATACACGTCAAACTCGAAGCAAAGCTGGCACGTTTTATGAGGAAAAAAGACGCGCTGGTTTTTTCAACAGGGTTCCAGACTAATCTGGGGGTTATATCAGCCCTTGCAGGTAAAGACGATGTAATTTTAATCGATAAGATGAACCACGCCAGTATAATTGATGGGTGCAGACTCTCTTTCAGTGAAATCAAAAAATACAGACATAATGATATGGAAGACCTTGAAAGACTTCTCCTGCAATATAACGATAAGGGTAAATTAATAATAGTAGACGGAGTCTTTAGTATGGAAGGCGACCTCGTTGACCTTCCCAATGTTGTAAGGCTCGCTAAAAAATATGGTGCCAGAATAATGATCGATGATGCCCATGGTATTGGTGTTCTTGGCAAAAATGGACGCGGCACTGCCGAGCATTTTGGCCTGGAAAACAATGTAGATTTAATTATGGGCACATATTCTAAAGCTCTTGCATCCATAGGTGGTTTTATAGCTGCCTCAGAAGAGGTAATTCATTATATAAAGCATATCGCACGGTCATTGATTTTCAGCGCAAGTCCTCCTCCGGCATCTGTAGCCGCTGTCAGCGCAGCAATTGACATAATCGAAGATGAACCAAAAAGGAGAGTATGCTTGTGGCACAATACAAATAAGATGCTTAAGGGTTTCAATGCCCTCGGATTTAACACCGGCAAAACTGAAACCCCGATAATACCCCTGATTGTTGGTGATAACCAGAAGGCCTTTACAATGGCTAAGCTGCTTCACGATAAAGGGATTTTTGCCAATGTTGCAGTAAGTCCTGCAGTTCCCAATGGCAAAGCACTTATACGCACAAGCTACATGGCAACACATACGGATGAACAGCTTGATAAAGTGCTCAAGGCATTTAAAGAAGTTGGTAAGGCTCTGGGGATTATTTAATAAAAAGGCACAAAGTTACAAAGTCAGAAGGCACAAAGTTTTTTTCTCTGTGTCTTTGTGCCTGCAGCGTATCTTTGATTTCAGGGTAAATGCAATTTAGATACGAAAGAAATAAAATTGATTCAGATACTACCGGCTAAAGATAAAAAAACTTTTAAAGAATTTTTGCATCTCCCCTTTAAACTATACGACAGGAATTCTCCTTGGGTCCCACACCTGCTTAAAGACACGAAAGAACAATTTTCCGCCAGAAACCCTTTTTTAAAACACGCAGAAGTGGCACCCTTTATCGCAAAGATAAACGGAGATACCGTTGGAAGAATAGTAGCTATATACAATGAGACATATATGAAATTTCATGGAGAAAAAGCCGGATTTTTCGGGTTTTTCGACTGTATAGATGAAAATGCCGTTGCCAGAAAACTTATAGAAAAAGTAAAACAATGGCTGAGGGAAAAAGGGATATCGCTGTTAAGGGGCCCTATGAATTTTTCGTCAAATGACGAATGGGGATTACTTATAGAAGGCTTTGATGAGCCGCCAATGATTATGATGCCTTATAACTTTTCTTATTATCAAAATTTAATTGAGAGATGCGGGCTTACAAAGGCAAAAGACCTTTTCGCTTATATAGTTGATGTTCCTGAAAAGCCTCCGGAAAAGGCTTACAGGGTTGCCGACATTGCTGTAAAACAGAGGATAAAAGTCAGACCAATAAATATTAAGTCCTTCAAAGAGGAAATGTCTATTTTTAAAACTATTTACAACTCGGCTTGGGAAAAGAACTGGGGTTTCGTACCGATGACAGATGAAGAAATTGGCTATATGGCTAAGAAATTAAAACCCATAATAATTCCAGAGCTTACATTAATAGCTGAATGCAATGACAAAGCAGTGGGTTTTATGATGATGCTCCCGGATTTTAACTATGTGCTCAAGAGGCTTAATGGCCGTCTCTTTCCAACCGGTCTATTAAAAGTACTCTGGTATTCTGGAAAGATAAAAAATCTTCGTCTTTTACTGCTCGGTATAAAAGAAGGATATAGAAAGCGGGGTGTTGATGCGTTTTTAGTTATAGAAGGGCTGAAAGCTATGAATCAAAACAACTATAAAAAAGTAGAGTTTTCCTGGGTTTTAGAGGATAATTACCCTGTTCAAAGAATAATAGAAACATTTGACGGCAGATTATACAAAAAATACAGGATATACGAAATGGAAATATAAAGTTCAAATTGTTAAAACCTATGAACAGGATTTCATATGAATAGAATCATAGCTGACCTGCATGTCCATTCCGGCTATAGCAGAGCGACAAGTAAGGAGATGAACATAGCAACTATGGCCGTCTGGGCAAAGAAAAAAGGTATAAATCTTCTTGGAACAGGAGATTTCACACATCCAATTCATTTTGCAAATTTGAAGGCAGCGCTTAAATCACAGGGTAATGGACTTTATACAACATCCTCAGAACCGTCTGTGTTTTTCATGCTCACAGCAGAAATAAGTAGGATCTACTCATATAAATGCAAAATGAGAAGGATTCACAATATCGTAATGGCGCCGGACATCAAAGTTGCGGAAAAAATCAACAATACATTGCAAAAACACGGCAACCTGTCATCTGACGGAAGGCCGATTTTAGGCACACATGCAAAAGACTTATTAAAGATGGTAATGGATATTTCCGAAGATTGTCTATTCGTCCCGGCACATGCATGGACGCCGTGGTTTTCCATTTTCGGCAGTAAATCAGGTTTTGATTCAGTAGAGGAATGTTTTGATGAATACTCTAAATACATTTACGCAATTGAAACAGGATTGTCCTCAGACCCGGAGATGAACTGGAGACTTTCTGCCCTTGACAGGATTACCTTGATTTCCAATTCAGATGCTCACTCACCGGCAAAGCTAGGCAGAGAGGCAAACGTGTTTAACTGTGAAATGGACTATTACAAAATTATGGATGCAATCAGAGAAAAAGACAAAACCCGGTTTCTTTATACAGTTGAGTTCTTCCCCGAAGAAGGCAAATATCACTATGATGGTCACAGGGAATGTAAAGTATTGCTTTCACCGGATGAAACAAAAAAACAGAAAAATATTTGCCCTGTTTGCAAAAGACCCGTTACAGTCGGGGTAATGAACAGAGTTAACGAGCTTGCTGACAGAGAAGAAGGTTTTATCCCGGACAATGCAATACCTTCAAAGCACCTGGTACCACTACAGGAGATTATTGCCGAGGTGTTTAATGTAGGAACCAGCTCTGTAAAGGTTAAGAGAGAATATGAAAGGCTTGTAGCCATGAACACGGAATTCGAAATTCTTCTCGACATGCCTGAATCCGAACTTTATAAAATCACTGATGATAAAAAAATTGCAGAAGGAATCCTGAAAGTGCGGGCAGGAAACATACATATTACCCCCGGTTATGACGGGGTCTATGGTGATGTATCCATATTCTCCAAAAAATCTGCTCCCAGTATAAGAAAGAAAGAAAAAAAATCGCCTCCTGAGCCTGAACAGAGCAGTCTGTTTTAGTCAAAAAAGATCCACGATACAAGAAAAAAGGTAAAGGTAAGGGTGAAGAAGCCGGTATGGAAGTTGGGTTATGGTAAAGTAAATACCAACTACTTAACCTATTAACCAAACTGGCATCTTAACCTTAACCATAACCTGCTTTTAAATCCTGTATCTTGAATCCTGTATCCTAACCTTCTACTTTTCTCAGTACAAGCACTGCATTAACACCTCCAAAACCAAAAGAATTTGAAAGGGCAATATCTATTTTCTTATCCGTTATCGAAGTTACATGCTTAAGGTTACAGCAGGGATCAGGGTTTTCAAGATTTGTTGTAGGAATTATCACTCCTTTATTGATTGACAGGGCCGTTAGTGCAGCCTCTACTGCACCCGATCCTCCGAGAATATGGCCTAACATGGATTTATAGGAGTTTACAGGAATATCATGTGCCCTATCACCAAAGGCCTTTATTATTGCCTGTGTCTCCGCCAAATCTCCAAGAACAGTTGAGGTAGCATGAGCGTTTATGAGGTCAACATCATCCGTAGTGATTTTTGCATCATCTAGTGCTTTTTTTATTGCAAGGGCTTCACCATTGCTGTCTGGCTTTGTTTGGTGAAACGCATCAGAGGAAGTTCCGTATCCTGCCAGCTCTGCATAAATTCGTGCGTCTCTCTTTAATGCATGCTCAAGCTCTTCAAGCACGACAACTCCTGAACCTTCTGCTATTACAAAGCCGTCTCTGTTTCTATCAAAGGGTCTGCTTGCTTTTTCAGGTTCGTCATTTCTCTTTGATAGAGCGCCTGCCGCCCCGTAGCCACCCACAGCTAATTTGCAGACAGGCGCCTCTGCACCGCCTGAAATTGCTAAATCAATCTCACCACTTCGTATTAATCTTACTGCCTCCCCAATTGCATTTGTCCCTGATGCGCAAGCTGTCGATATCCCTATAGCAGGCCCCCTTATTCCAAACTTCATTGCGATATAAGATGAAGCCATATTTACTGCGCTGGAAGACATCAGGTATGCTGAGAATGGACCACCATACAGGAAATATTTTTCCAGAGCCCTTTCAATGCTCACTATTCCACCCCTGCTTGAACCAATAATAACGCCACTTTTTTCCTTGGAAGTTAAGAGGTTAAGAGGTTGAGAGGTCAAGAACTTCCTGTTTTCTGTTTTTGTCTCATCTTCACAACTTCTTATCTTCGTAGCTTCTATTTGCCATTTGATCAATCCTGCGTCATCCGCAGCCATAATTGCTGCGGCTGCGGCATAATGAACAAAAGGATCGAGTCTCAAAATGTCTTTTTTGGGAATATAATCTTCTGGAGAGAAGTTCTTCAGTTCTCCGGCGATTTTGCTTGAAAACCCTGACAGCCCGGGGTCAAATTTCGTAATACGTCCTATACCGGAACAACCTTTTGTTAAATTCTCCCATGTAGCCCTAACATTGTTCCCAAGCGGTGTTACAACACCAATGCCAGTGATTACAACTTTTCTCATTGTAGACTATGTTAGCATAACCGGTTTACAAATAATAACCACTGCAATTATCTTTTTACTATAGATAGAAAATTATTTCATCAGAGAGTATTATAATAAGGTGGATAAAATTGAAACTGCAACATCACTTTTTAAGGAGGGTTTTAATTGCGCACAGGCACTGCTTGCGGCTTACAGTCCAGAATTAGGATTAAACAGAGAAATCGCCCTGAAAATTGGCAGCGCATTTGGCGGCGGCATAGGGCGCTTGGGTAAGACATGTGGAGTTGTGACTGGTGCCTTGATGATTATTGGTCTTAAATACGGGATGACCGATGCCAAGAACAAAAAATCAAAAATGAAGACCTATGAAGTTGTCAAGAATTTTATAAATAAATTCAAATCCCGCAACAATTCTATTACCTGCAGGGAACTTCTGGGGTTTGATATGAGTTCATTCAAAACATTAAGTCCTGATTTAAGTAAAATTGTTATGGAGCGGTGTCCTAAGTTTCTCAAGGATTCAGCTGAAATAATAGACAAGATACTCTAAAAAAAAATTGCAAATTGCAGAGAGCTCTGAAAAACTAATATTGCTCTCTTGATAACACAGATTCTTATATGATTGCATAGATTTTCTTATATCCCAAAATGTCTTTTAATTACTGTAATCTGCATCTTATCTGTGTAATCAGTAATTTCTGAATTTTTCAAGAATATAATGAAGAAACTAAGTCATATTGATATAAAAGGTAAGGCAAGAATGGTTGATATAAGCAGTAAATCGGCTACACGGCGGGAAGCGGTTGCAAGCGGTGCTGTTTATATGAAAAAAAAGACTCTCAGCCTTATTACCAGTAAAAAAATCAGCAAAGGTAATGTCTTTGAAACTGCCAGACTTGCAGGAGTAATGGCAGCAAAAAGGACCAGCGAGCTCATCCCTTTGTGTCATCCACTGAACATTACATCAATAAATGTAGATTTCAGTATCGATAAGAAAAAAAACAAGGTCAATATAGAAGCCAAAGCTAAAACTACGGGGCTGACAGGCGTTGAGATGGAAGCACTCATGGCTGTTTCAGTTGCCGCCCTTACAATTTATGATATGTGTAAAGCTGTGGACAAATCTGCGGTTATCTCTGATATTATGCTTTTGGAAAAACGCGGCGGTAAAAGCGGTGAATACAAGAGATAAAATTAAATAATCGTTTAAAACAGTCTGATATTCCTTATTCTTAACGACTATTTTTTTTAGGTTTTTTCAGGGCATTTTTAAATACCTCATCCGTCGTCTCAACAAGGATAAACTTCATATCTTTTTTAACATATTTGGGTATGTCTTCAAGATCTTTTTGATTTCTTTTAGGTATAATTATCTTCTTAATGCCCATTCTCTTTGCCGCAAGGGTTTTCTCTTTTAATCCACCAATTGGGAGCACCCTTCCGCGCAGGGTTACCTCACCGGTCATCGCAGTGCTTTTATTAACAGGTCTGCCGGTAAAAGCAGAGACAAGGGCAGTAGCCATTGTTATACCTGCAGAAGGGCCGTCTTTTGGAATTGCGCCTGCAGGCACGTGAATATGAATATCATTTTTGGAGAAAAGATCATTGCTTATACCAAGAGTTCTAGCCCTGGAACGGATGTAACTTAAGGCTGCATGTGCCGACTCTTTCATTACATCTCCGAGATGTCCTGTAAGTGTAAGACCGCCTTTGCCTTTCATCATTGTTGCCTCAATGTAAATTATATCTCCTCCTGACTCTGTCCATGCCAGCCCGGTTGCCACTCCCACTTCGTCTTTTTCCATCTCTTCCTCAGGAAGAAATTTAGGGACTCCAAGGTATTTTGAGAGATTACCCTCTAAGATATGGTATTTTTTATCCTTTCCTTCGGCAATTTTCCTTGCGACCTTGCGGCAGAGATTTGCTATTTCACGCTCAAGATTTCTAACGCCGGCCTCTCTTGTGAAGTGAGTAATTATCTGTAATACTGCGCTATCGTTGATTTTTATGTTTTTATCTGTAATGCCGTGCTCCTCTAACTGTTTTGGGATTAGAAAATTTCTTGCTATGCCAAGTTTTTCTTCTGCCGTATATCCTGAAAGGTTTATTATCTCCATTCTGTCTCTCAGCGGAGAAGGGATAGGATCTATGAGATTTGCTGTTGTTATAAACATTACCTTGCTTAAGTCAAAAGGGACACTCAGGTAGTGGTCTGCAAAGGAAAAGTTCTGTTCAGGGTCTAACACCTCCAGCAGTGCAGAGGCAGGATCGCCCCTGAAGTCCATACCTATCTTGTCAACCTCATCAAGCATAAAAACAGGATTGTTTTTTCCTGTTGTCTTAATTCCCTGAATAATCCTTCCCGGCATGGCTCCCACATATGTCCTTCTGTGACCTCTTATTTCAGCCTCATCCCTCATACCACCAAGAGACATCCTGAAGAATTCTCTTCCGAGCGCCCTTGCAATGGATTTACCAAGTGATGTTTTTCCTACTCCCGGCGGACCGACAAAGCAGATAATCGGGCCCTTCATTTGCTCTTTAAGCTTTCTGACCCCCAAGTATTCGAGTATTCTTTCTTTTACTCGCTCAAGATCATAGTGGTCTTCATCAAGGACTTTCTTTGCCGATTTTAAATCAAGATTATCCTTGGTGCTTTTTGACCACGGCAACTCAACAAGCCAGTCAATATATGTTCGTATGGTACCGGCTTCAGCGCTGTCAGGGTGCATTTTCTCAAGACGTTTGAGTTGTTTCAACACATCTTTCTCAACCTTTTCCGGCATGGCTGATTCTTCTATCTTATTTTTTAATTCATAAATTTCCTCTGTTCGATCATCTATCTCTCCCAGCTCTTTTTGTATTGCCTTTAATTGCTCCCTGAGAAAATACTCCCTTTGAGTCTTGTCTATTTCGCTTTTAGCGTCTGACTGAATTTTCTGCTGCACAAGAAGCAGCTCGACCTCCCTGTTGAGGATTTCACTTACTTTTTTCAGCCGCAATATTGGGTCTTTTATTTCCAGTATTATCTGTGCCTGGTCAGATTTCAAACCAAGATTCGACGCCACCAAATCAGCGAGTCTCCCAGGATCTTCAATGTTCTCCATAAGAACTATTATGTCAGGCATAATAGATTTACCAAGCGTTACGGATTTATCTATCTGCTCCTTTACACTGCGCATAAGGGCTTCAACTTCAATGGATATTTTTTCTGGTTTTTCGTCTACAATCTTCTCAATTTCTCCGATATAAAAGGGGGCTGTCTGAGTGTATCTGAGTATACTTGCCTTCGCAAGCCCCTGCACAAGGACTTTAAGTCTTCCATCTTGGAGTTTCAGTATTCTCAGTATAGTTCCAACTGTGCCTATGCTGTAGAGATCATCAATTGAGGGCGCTTCGATATTTACGTCCTTTTGTGTTATTAGCATCACCAGTTTATTGTTTGAAACAGCGTGGTCAATGGCTTTGACCGATATCTCTCTTCCGACAAATAAAGGAAGAATCATATAAGGGAAAATAACTATATCTCTTACTGGAAGAACAGGCAATGATGTTGGAATTTCCACTTCGCGTTCTTCTATTGTATCTACGTCAGCCATTAATTCTCCTTTTTAATTTCTGCAATCTTTGATAATAAATATTTCTTAAAGCTACGCATAACACTGGGGTGCTTTAATGCAAGTTCAACCGTAGCCTTAAGATACCCGATCTTATCTCCTGCATCGTATCTTCTGCCTTCAAATAAATAACCATAAATAGGTTTTTCCTTTAAAAAAGCCTTCAATGCATCTGTCAGCTGAATTTCCCCGCCCTTTCCAGGTGTCGTTGTCTCAATGAAATGAAATACATCGGGAGTAAGTATGTATCTGCCTATAATTGCGATATCAGAAGGGGCAGATAAGGAGTCTGGTTTTTCCACCATATCAGTTAATTTGAAAAAGTTTTTATCTATTTCTTTGCCTTCTATTATGCCATAACGGTGGATTTCTGCTTTCGGCACCCTTTGGAGGGCAAGAATTGTTGTCTGATACTTATCGTAAAATTGTATCATTTCTGCAAGCAGGTTGTCATCAGGGTCAATAATATCATCACATAAAATAACTGCAAATGGTTCATCCTTCACAAAAGGTTTTGAACAGAGGATTGCGTGACCAAGCCCAAGCGGAGCCCTCTGTCTTATATACGCAAATTGCAAATGCCGGAGTTTCTGAATTTCATCAAGCAGAACCTGTTTCCCTTTCCTTTTAAGGTTCTCCTCAAGTTCCCATGCAGAGTCAAAATGGTCTTCAATAGCCCTCTTGGTTTTGCCTGTAATCATTATTATTTCCTTAATACTGCACTTTTCTGCCTCTTCGACTGCATACTGAATCATTGGCTTGTCAACTATAGGAAGCATCTCCTTCGGAGATGTCTTTGTAGCCGGTAAAAACCTCGTACCAAGACCAGCAGCGGGAATAACAACTTTACTTATTTTTTTAATCATTATTACTCCTTAGAAAACAAAAATTCAATGTTGGCATATATTTTACCATGATACAGCAGTTATTAAAAGGCGGGGTTTACTTGTAATAACAAAAAATTATTGTTATTATCTACAATTTGTGTAATCATAATTAGAAATCGGCGTTTTCAGGTATAATAAACCTTATGCTAGGAGGGAACCATGGCTATCAGTAAAGAATTATTTGAGATACTTGCATGCCCCAAGTGCAAAGGCGACATCAGGCTAAATGAAGCCCAAAACGGTCTTCTCTGCGATAAATGCAAACTCCTCTATCATATTAAAGACGATATACCTGTAATGCTTATTGATGAAGCAGAGAAGATAGATAATAAATAATACATGATAACTGCAAATTTTCGGGGCTGGTTGTTCATGCCAGAAGGTGCCCGGGTGTAGGACGGAATCTCACATTAAATGTTTTAAAATTAACTTTTATTTCCCCTCCTTTTTCTTCAATAAAAAACCTTTAATAAACCCATCAATCCTGCCGTCCAGCACAGCATTTACATTCCCTATTTCAACACCCGTCCTGTGGTCTTTTACAAGCTGATATGGGTGAAGAACATACGACCTTATCTGATTTCCCCAGGCGATGTCCTTTTTTACGCCAATAAATTCCTCCATTTTCGCGTCCTGTTCTTTTTTCTTTACATCATAAAGGCGAGCTCTGACAATTTTTAAAGCTATGGCTTTATTTTTGTGCTGAGACCGCTCATTCTGACAGCTGGCAACAATTCCTGTTGGTATATGAGTAATTCTTACAGCTGAAGAGGTTTTATTTACATGCTGTCCGCCGGCGCCAGACGCCCTGAAGGTGTCTATCCTTAAATCGTCTTCTTTTAGTTCAACTTCAATATTTTCATCGATTTCCGGATAAACAAGTACAGCTGCAAAAGATGTATGACGTCTTTTGTTGGCATCAAAAGGTGATATCCTTACAAGTCTGTGAACTCCGGCTTCTGCCTTAAGATATCCATATGCATATTTACCTGTTACGGTTAATGTAGCACTCTTTATCCCTGCCTCTTCTCCCGGCAGTAGTTCTGCAATCTCCAGCTTATAACCGCTCCGTTCAGCCCATCTTGTGTACATCCTCATCAGAATCTGCGCCCAGTCCTGGCTTTCTGTACCTCCTGCCCCGGGATTAATGGTCATTATGGCGTTGTTCTTGTCTTCTTCAAGAGAAAGTATGCTTTTTAATTCTGCATCGTCGAGCTCCTTGCTAAGCATTGTGATATTTTTGCGGGCTTCTTCCAGTAAACTTTCACCGTCCTCTTCCTCTGAAAGCTCCAGAAGAACGTTAATGTCTTCAAACTTGGCATTAATAGTAGAAACAATTTGCAGTTCGTTTTCAGTGGTAGATTTTTCTTTAAGCAGCTCCTGGGTCTTTGAGGGAGACTCCCAAATATCTTTGTCCAGAAGTTTTTTGTTCAGGTCTTCAAGTTTTTTTAACAGAGAGGAAACATCAAAGATACCTCCTGAGAGTATCAATCCTTGCTTCAATCTCTTTTAATTCATCTTTTAGCTCATTATAAGTAGTCATTGTCATTAACCCTTAGTATATTTTCTATTGCATGTAATAAATCCTTACTTTACAAAGGATGTACGGAAAATATTCTATAGAGTTCTTCCCTTTCTTGGATAGATATTATTTGCTATTAATAATACACAACTAATTATACAAAAAAAGGCAAAGAGGTCGCCATACTTAGTATAAAAGCTCTTCTTAAAAGATCCGATTAAAAGATCCTCTGTTAACACGGCTTCAACAAAAATATCGCTTTTTCCCCTTATCCTTCCTTTGGCATCGATAAAACCCGAGACCCCGGTATTGGCTGCCCTTATTACAGGTGCCCTGTTTTCAACAGCTCTGAATACAGCCATAGAAAAATGCTGATATGGAGCAGACGTACGGCCAAACCATGCATCATTTGTAACCGTTACCAGAAGATTAGCTCCGTTATTCGCAAACTTTCTCACCAGACCTGGAAATGCAATTTCATAACAGATGAGATTGCCGACTTTGGCCGGGGGAACATCCATGACTGTATACTCTTTCCCCGGCTTAAAGCTACCTATCCCCACAACAAGTTTTTCAATAAATGGAAAAAATTCCCGGAGCGGCACGTATTCACCGTAAGGAACCATGTGTATTTTGTCGTATGTAGATATAACTTCTCCATCAGGAGACATTAATACCACACTGTTTGAAAGCTGATATTCACCGTCTATGACATCTTTGGTCATTATACTTCCAAAAATCAGATGTGTATCAAGCGTTTTCTGAAACTCTATGATATCGGCAGTTAAAAGTTCATCATAACCAAAGGTAAATGGCACTGCAGTCTCAGGCCACACAATTAGGTCGGGAGACTCGGCAGAAGCTTCTATCGTAAGCCTTTTATATGTATCTATTATTTCGCTCTGGAAACTAACATCCCATTTCCTACTCTGCTCAAAGTTGCCCTGAACTACACTGGCACGTATTTTCTGTCCTTCATCATTAGTCTTTAGTCTCCATGCACCATAGTATAGCGACAATATGATAATCAATGAGGTAATTAATAATCCGATTATCATTGGCCAGCGCTCAAAAAGAGGCATCATGTTTGCTCTTTTCGGCCAGGATGCAAACACATCAAAAATTGCACCGTTCATGGCTGCTACAAGAAACGAAATACCATAGACCCCGGTAATATCAGAGATTTGAATAAGTGTTAAAAATTTGTATTGAGAATAACCCAAAACAGACCACTGAAAGCCGGTCAGGGCGTAAGTACGCAGAAACTCAAGCGTAACCCATATAACCGGAACGAGAAAAAGAGCAGGAAACCTTGAATGTCTGAATAAGAAGTTAAAAACCATTGAAAATATTCCGACGTAGGCTCCAAGATACAGGCATAGGGCTATCAATAATAATATGCTTAAAACTGCAGGGACATTACTGTAAAAATATATTGCATTGAATACCCAATAAATTGTTCCAGCGAAATATACAAAACCAGTTATCATTCCCAGGGAAAAAGATGCTTTAGCTTTTTTTCCCCACAGAGAGATAAGAAGCGGTACAACAGCGCCCCACGCCAGAGGATATAAATCAAAAGGCGGGAATCCAAAAATAAGCAGGACACCCGATATAAAAGCCAACACTATATCTTTTTTTCTTACCATGCAAATTTTCTACAAAAATTTCTTGATTACACAGATCTATTTTTGATTTCTCGGTGTAATCTTTTTTTTATCTGTGTTATCAGAGGTCTCTACCCAGAGACCTCTCTTGACAATAAAAAAAACTATGGGTTATAGTCTTACTAGTGCCGTTACAACTATTTCTTTCTAAGGGTCAACTTTATTTTACAGGGCAATAATAAATAATTTATACCTTTAATCTTGGACATATTAAGTTGTAACGGTACTAGTCTTAATCTTTTTTTTAAGAGGGCAGTTAGCTCAGTCGGTAGAGCAGAGGCCTGAAAAGCCTCGTGTCCGCAGTTCGATTCTGCGACTGCCCACCATATATTCTGCATTTTTAATACCAACAATGTAAATGATGCAATAGATGCTTAGTCCTGAAGAATTTGCGATAATTTTTTCCTGAATTTCTCAGGATGAGTGCCTTTCCAGTAAAGTTTTCCGCATACTGAACATTGCCTGAAAATATCAGAGGTCTTATAAACGTATTCAGGGACAAGATTTTTCACTTCTTTTTTTGAGATATTATTCAGGACAGCATTACAAATTGCACATCTGCTTAAGGTTGTACCTTCATCAATATCTTTTAATTTATTATATAGCTTGAATGTTGAAATAACATTTTTTAGTTGTTTGAAAGTATCGTTCTCTTTCAACAGAAGGAAGTACTGCAGCCCCCTTGTTTTTACAATGCGGGTATTTCTTGTAAGAAGTATTCTCTTATTTTCTCTGGCAATCTTTAAAAGCAGTCTGTTTTCTATCTGCGGGTAATAAAGGGTATCATAGCCCAGCAGTCTAAGCCACCTTGCAAGACGGCCAAGCATTGAGTCGGCAATAAACTTCATAAAACCGTTATTGGTTATTAGTTACTCCGAACAACAAATAACAGATAACTAATAACAAAATTTATCTTTTACTGTTCTTCTTCTACCTGTACATATGTATCCATGTACTCTTTAACACCTGTTCCAGCAGGGATAAGTCTTCCCATAATAACATTTTCCTTAAGTCCTCGGAGTTTGTCCAGCGAGCCATTAATAGCCGCTTCTGTGAGAATCCTTGTAGTCTCCTGGAAAGAAGCAGCAGAAATAAAGCTATCTGTTGACAGAGATGCCTTTGTAATACCCAAAAGCAACGGTTTTGCCTGAGCTGGCTTACCTTTTTGTTTTATCACTCTTTTGTTTTCCTCTTCGAATTTTATCTTATCTACCTGCTCTCCAACAAGAAAATCTGTATCGCCTGTATCTTCAATTTTCACTTTTTTCATCATCTGCCGGACTATTACTTCTATATGTTTGTCGTTTATTGAAACTCCCTGAAGCCGATAGACTTTCTGCACTTCATCCACAAGGTAACCCTGCAATTCCTGTGGTCCTAATATCTCAAGGATACTGTGAGGATTAACAGAGCCGTCCATCAAAGGTTCTCCCGCTTTTACCCAATCTCCTTCATGTACGTTTACATGCTTACCTTTAGGGATAAGATATTCCCTCGTATCAGAACCACCTTTAACATCAACAACTCTCATCCCCTTATGGAATCCCCGAAACTCAACAGTACCGTCTATCTCACTTATAATTGCCTGTTCTTTTGGTTTTCTGGCCTCAAACAACTCTGCAACTCTCGGAAGACCACCGGTAATATCCTTTGTCTTCATAGTCTCCCTGGGAATTTTTGCAATAATGTCACCGGGATGAACTAAAGAACCCTTGTCCGCAAGTATATGCGCTCCTGCAGGGAGCAGATACCTTGCTACACCTTTACCGTGAATTTTCAATGTGCCCTTGCCGTGTTCATCCTTTATGGAGATTCTAGGTCTCATGTTTGGTGGGAATTCAATAATAACTTTATGGGCAATGCCAGTCACTTCATCAACTTCATCTTTTATTGTACTGCCTTCAATTATGTCACCGAATGCAATCTTCCCGCCTAATTCGGTTATAATAGGCGTTGAATAAGGATCCCACTCAACGAGCCTCTGTCCTGCCTCTATCTTCTGACCGTTTTTAATTATAAGTTTAGCACCGTAAACAAGAGTGTATTTCTCTCTTTCTCTGCCTTTTACATCAATAATGGCAATACCGCCGTTACGATTCATTACGATACGGAAACCTTCCCTGTTTTTAACGGTTGTAAGATTGAGAAACTTTACACTCCCGCCATACTTTGCTTCAAGGACGGTCTGCTCTACTAATTTAGTAGCCGTACCTCCTATATGAAAGGTTCTCATTGTAAGCTGGGTTCCGGGTTCTCCAATTGATTGTGCTGCAATTATTCCAACAGCCTCCCCTATTTCTACTGGTTCACCTCTTCCGAGATCCATGCCGTAACATTTCCTGCATACACCATGTCTTGATTGACATGTAAGAACGGATCGGATCTTAACCCTGTCTACACCAGCCTCAATAACTTTCTGACTTAATTCGTCGTCTATTGCGTGGTTTTTTGAAATAATTTTTTCTTTTGTTACGGGGTCTTTTATATCTTTCGAAGCAACCCGGCCAAATATCCTCTCTTCAAGAGGTTCTATGATCTCACCGCCCTCAACAAGACTCACCACATATATTCCTTCAGTAGTACGGCAGTCGTCTTCCCTTATAATTACATCTTGTGTAACATCAACCAGCCTTCTTGTAAGATAACCTGAATTAGCCGTTTTTAAAGCTGTATCTGCTAATCCCTTCCTTGCCCCGTGTGTTGAGATAAAGTACTGAAGCGGTGTTAAGCCTTCTCTGAAATTTGCTGTAATCGGAGTTTCAATAATTTCTCCAGAGGGTTTTGCCATGAGACCCCTCATCCCGGCCAGCTGTCTTATCTGAGCTGCAGAACCTCTTGCCCCAGAATCCGCCATCATAAAAATACTATTAAATGACCGGCTCTCTTCAAGATCCTCTTTAGAAGTTTTTTCAACCTTCTTTATCCCTTCAGCGCCTAATTCCTTCATCATCTCATCTGCAATCGTTTCAGTAGTCTGCGCCCATATATCTACAACCTTATTGTATCGCTCTCCATTTGTAATAAGTCCCTCCGCATATTGTCTTTGAATGTCCATGGACCCCCGTTCCGCCTTTTTAATAAGTGCTGATTTCTGGGTTGGAACATGCATATCCTCTATGCAAATCGAGATACCCGACCGAGTTGCATAGTGGAACCCCAGTTTTTCAATGTTGTCAAGAAAGACAACTGTTGCCTTTCTTCCTGCCTCCTTGTAGCAAAACTCAACAAGTTTTGCTACTTCCTTTTTAGTCATTTCTCTGTTAATCATGGAGAAAGGAACTTCCTTCGGTAAGATTTCACTGAAAAGCACCCGGCCTGTCGTTGTATCCACAAGATTACCATTTATTCTTACTTTTATAAGAGCATGCTCTTCGGTTTCTTTTGCATCGTATGCAACTCTTACTTCTTCAGGACATGAAAATATTTTTCCTTCCCCTTTGCACCTTCTTTTTTCTTTTGTAAGATAGTAAATGCCTAATACCATATCCTGGGTAGGTATTGTAATAGGTTTGCCATTAGCAGAAGAAAGAATATTTCCAACAGACATCATCAATACTCTTGCCTCAACTTGCGCCTCTATGGAAAGAGGAACATGTACTGCCATCTGATCACCATCAAAGTCTGCATTAAAAGCAGTGCAAACAAGGGGATGGAGTTTTATTGCCTTACCTTCCACCAATAGTGGATCAAATGCCTGAATTCCCAAACGGTGAAGGGTTGGTGCTCTGTTTAAAAGAATAGGATGTTCTTGAATGACCTCATCCAAACAGTCCCAAACCTCGGCTGCCCCGTTTTCCACCATTTTCTTTGCAGCCTTTATTGTAGTTACAAAACCCTTTTCTTCCAGTTTGCTGAATATAAAGGGTTTGAACAACTCAAGTGCCATTATCTTCGGAAGCCCACATTGATGGAGTTTAAGTTCCGGCCCTACAACGATTACAGAACGACCTGAATAATCGACTCTTTTACCTAAAAGGTTTTGTCTGAAACGGCCTTGCTTGCCCTTTATCATATCGCTTAAGGACTTAAGTGGTCTTTTTGTAGTAGCTTTGAGTACCCGGCTCCTTCTACCATTATCAAAAAGTGCATCAACTGCTTCCTGGAGCATTCTCTTCTCATTGCGTATGATGACACTTGGAGCTTTTAACTCCATAAGCCTTTTCAACCTGTTGTTCCTGTTTATAACTCTCCTGTACAGGTCGTTGAGGTCAGAAGTAGCAAACCTTCCTCCTTCCAAAGGCACTAAAGGACGAAGATCCGGTGGAAGTACGGGGATTACATCCATAATCATCCATTCAGGCTTATTCTCTGATTTCCTGAATGCCTCTATAACCCTCAATCTTTTTGTAAGTTTTCTCTTAATTCCAAGCGATGAAGAGGCATGAATTTTAGACCTTAAGTCTTTCGCAAGGGTGCCGAGTTCAACATCTCTAAGAAGCTCTCTAATTGCCTCTGCCCCAATACCCGCTTTGAACTTGTCACCAAATTCCTGAATGTTCTTTCTATACTCTTCTTCGGTTAAGAGCGCCTTTTTCTTCAAACGCGTACTGCCGGAATCAACAACGATATAACTTTCAAAATAAAGGACCCTTTCCAGTTGACGCATTGTCATGTCAAGCACTGTTCCTATTCGTGAGGGAATACCTTTTAAGAACCAGATGTGAGCCACAGGTGTTGCAAGCTCTATGTGCCCCAGCCTTTCCCGTCTCACCTTGGACTGTATAACCTCAACACCACATTTGTCACACACTACTCCTCTGTGCTTCATTCTCTTGTATTTACCGCAAACACACTCCCAATCTTTTACAGGACCAAAAATTTTGGCACAAAAAAGGCCGTCCCTCTCAGGTCTGAATGTTCTATAGTTTATGGTCTCTGGCTTCTTTATCTCTCCGTAAGACCATGCCCTTATTTTCTCCGGGGAGGCAAGTTTTATTTTTATAGCCTTGAAGTCCGTAGGATTTTTTGGTTTCTCAAAAATCGAATATATGTCTTCCACTAAATCATCTCCCTTGGTTTAATGTTTATTAAAAGTGATTACACACATTAATTAGGTGCAAGCATCCTCTCTTTTGCTATGATGTTTTTTTTCTTGTTGAGGTAGTTATTTTACGCTTGTCAGTCGTGACTACTGGTTTTTCTTCCAACAATTCAATATCAAGGCCAAGGCTTTGAAGCTCTTTAATCAAAACATGGAAAGATTCCGGCACCCCCGGCTCAAGACTAATATCACCTTTAACAATCGCTTCGTACATTCTTGTTCTTCCGGTAACGTCATCGCTTTTAACGGTAAGAAATTCCTGAAGTGTGTGCGCTGCACCATAAGCCTCAAGTGCCCAGACCTCCATTTCACCTAATCTCTGTCCGCCGAATTGTGCTTTTCCGCCAAGTGGCTGTTGCGTAACAAGGGAATAAGGACCAATAGATCGTGCATGTATTTTGTCTTCCACGAGGTGGTGAAGTTTCATCATGTACATGCATCCCACGGTAACCATTCTGGAAAAAGCTTCTCCGGTCTTGCCATCATAAAGAGTAACCTGTCCGCTGGAAGGCAGTTTCGCCTCTTGCAAAAGCTCCTTTATATCATTTTCCTTTGCACCTTCAAATACAGGTGTTGCAACATGAATGCCTAAGTTTTTAGCAGCCCATCCTAAATGAGTTTCAAGTACCTGCCCGACATTCATCCGTGAAGGTACACCAAGAGGGTTAAGGACTATATCAACAGGGGTCCCATCCGACATATACGGCATATCTTCTTCAGGTACTACAATGGCAATTACACCTTTATTACCGTGCCTTCCCGCCATTTTGTCTCCAACCTGGATTTTTCTCTTCATGACAATATAAATTTTTACAACCTTCAAAACACCTGAGGGCATTTCATCCCCTTTTCTTATCTTTTTCTTCCTCTCATCATAATAATTCTCTAATGAACTTATATATTCTTTTGCGTCTTTTTCCACAAGTTTGAGGTTTTCTTTCACTTTAGTATTTGCAAATTTAATTCCATAAAGATATTCATCGGGAATATTTTCAAGGTGCCCTGCAGTAAGTCTTTTGTCTTTCTGACAAAGTACTTTTCTGCTATTGGGGAGTTTGAAATCTACTGCCACTTTTTGGTTCAGTAATATCTCCCTCATTTTTTTGTATTTACCCTCTACAATAATTCCAACTTCGTCTTTAAAATCCTGCTGCATAAGGTTTATGTATTCTTTTTCTATGCTTTTAGTTCTCTCGTCCTTTTCAACACCTCTCCTTGAAAATATCTTTGCGTCAATTACTGTGCCCTCAATTCCCGGGGGGACGTAGAGACAATTTTCTCTTACCTCCTCAGCCTTTTCTCCAAATATTGCCCTGAGCAATTTTTCTTCGGGTGTTAGCTGAGTTTCTCCCTTTGGTGTAACTTTGCCTACAAGTATATCGCCAGGTTTTACCTCAGCTCCCGTTCTGATAATTCCGCTCTCGTCGAGATTGCTCAGTGCGTCTTCTCCGACATTTGGAATATCTCTTGTAATTTCTTCTGGCCCCAATTTGGTCTCTCTTGCTTCTATTGCGAACTCTTCAATATGTATTGAAGTATACGTATCCTGTTTTACAAGCCGTTCACTTATGATGATAGCGTCTTCAAAGTTATATCCGCGCCAGGGCATGAATGCAACAACAACATTTTTCCCTAAGGCAAGCTCACTACAGTCCGTAGCCGGACCATCAGCAATTACCTGACTCCTTCTTACTGAGTCTCCAACTTCTACAATTGGTTTCTGGTTTACACAGGTAGCTTGATTTGAACGGCAGAATTTAATAAGTTTATATATGTCTACGCCTCCGTCATTACACTTCAGCACGATTCTGGAGGAGTCAACAAATTTAACAATTCCTGCTCTTTTGGCGGCAATCATAACTCCTGAATCTCTTGCAGCTACACCCTCCATACCCGTTCCTACTATCGGTGCTTCCGTCTGCAGTAACGGAACTGCCTGTCTTTGCATGTTAGAACCCATTAGTGCTCTGTTAGCATCATCATTCTCAAGAAACGGGATAAGAGAAGCGGAAACACTTACAATCTGTTTGGGAGAAACATCCATATAATGCACTTCATCTCGTGCAACCCGTTTAAAGTCACCACCAACCCTTACAGATACTGCCTCTTCAATAAGACGTCTTTTCTTGTCAATTTGTGCAGTCGCCTGTGCAATAATATGTTTTTCCTCATCAATTGCAGAAAGATATTCCACCTCTTCGGTAACGTAGCCTTTTTTCACTTTTCTGTAAGGCGTTTCAATAAAGCCAAAATCATTAACTCTCGCATATGTAGCAAGAGAGGTTATTAATCCTATATTAGGTCCTTCCGGAGTTTCTACAGGACAGATACGACCATAATGGGTAGGATGTACATCTCTAACTTCAAAACCCGCTCTTTCCCTTGTAAGGCCTCCGGGCCCAAGGGCACTTAATCTCCTTTTGTGCGTTATCTCCGAAAGAGGGTTTGTCTGATCCATGAACTGACTTAACTGACTTGAGCCAAAAAATTCCTTAATTACAGCTATTACAGGTTTTGCATTTATAAGGTCGTGGGGCATCGATGTATCAAGTTCAGCAAGTGTCATTTTCTCCTTTATAGCTCTCTCCATTCTCACAAGCCCAATCCTGAACTGATTCTCAAGAAGTTCTCCTACTGCTCTAATTCTTCTGTTCCCCAGATGATCTATATCGTCAACCTCTCCTTCACCTACCCTGAGGTTCAGAAGATACCTGAGAATTTCTATTATGTCCTTATCTGTTAAGACTCTCGTTTCTAAAGAAACATTAAGTCCGAGACGAGTATTAAGTTTTAACCTCCCGACAGGAGAAAGGTCATATCTTCTGGGATTGAAGAACAACCCTTCAAAAAGCATCTTTGCATCAGCCATAGTAGGTGGTTCTCCGGGTCTAAGTTTTCGGTAAATCTCTATTAATGCTGCATCAATATTCTTAACCTTATCTGTAATCAGTGTATCTCTCAAGGAAGAGAGGTAGCGTATTCCGTCAATTCTAAGCAAGTGAAGTTCGGAGGTCTTTGAAGTTGCTATCTTTTCTACAATTTCGCTGGTAATCTCTTCGTTGCTTTCTAAAATAACCTCACCTGTTTCAGGATCTATAACATCGTTCAAGGTTACCCTGCCGATGAGTTCTTCTTTTGGGCTCTGTATTTCCTTAACTCCTGAAGCCTCCATCTTTTTAAAAATAGTCTTTGATATCCTGCTGCCTTCTTTAAGGATTAGTTCTTTGGTTCTTGGTACGAAGACATTTTTTAAAGTCCTGGCACCAATTAACACGTCGTTCACCAGCCGAGTGGCACTACCACCTTTTATTTTGATTTTTTCGATTGGATAAAACATCTTTAAAATCTGCTCGTCCGTATAGCCAAGGGCCTTAAGGATTATTGTAGCTGGTAATTTTTTTCTACGATCAATTCTTACGAAAAGAATATCTTTTGAATCGAATTCAAAATCAAACCACGAACCCATTGCGGGAATTATTCTGGCAGAATAAAGAACCTTGCCGCCCATTTGCGTCTTGCCTTTATCATGACTGAAAAATATCCCCGGTGATCTGTGAAGTTGACTAACAACAACTCTCTCAGTGCCGTTTATAATAAAAGTACCTGTATCTGTCATAAGAGGAAGTTCTCCTAAGTACACTTCCTGCTCCCGCGATTCCTTTAACATTTTCTTACCCGATACGTCCTTCTCCCATAAATTCAACTTTACCTTTATCTTCAGAGGGGCAGCATAATTGGTGCCTTTTTGAAGGCTTTCCCTTACATTATGTTTGGGTTTTCCAAGCGTGTACTCAATAAACTCAATCGATGCAGTTTCGTTATAATCAATTACAGGGAAAACGCTATTAAAAGCAGCCTGCAATCCGGAGACCGCTCTTTTAGCAGGTAAAACATTCTCTTGCAAGAAAAGTTTAAACGAGCGTTTTTGAATTTCTATAAGATCCGGTATAGGGAATACTTCTCCGGTACGTCCAAAATTTTTCCTTGTCCTTAAATCCTTTTTCATAACACTCCCTCTTAAGATTCAGCGCACAGAACCTGCCTGCAGGCAGGCTCAGATTCCAGAACACAGACAAACAAAATATACAGTCTGCGTTCTGCTCGCCACGTTTACCCCGTGTTTTTTCTCTATGGGGCAGCAAAGTTTACCCGCTTCTGGCGGCGCCAAAGGCGACCAGGGTTTTTCCTGGTATTCTGTGCTCTTTTTTTATTTATTTTATTTCTGCTGTTGCCCCTTGCTCCTCAAGTTTGGCCTTGATTGAATCTGCTTCTTCTTTGGATATATCTGTTTTTACCGGTTTCGGGGCTCCGTCCACAAGTTCTTTAGCTTCCTTGAGACCAAGGCTTGTAAGCTCACGAACAGTTTTTATAACCTGAATTTTCTTCTCGCCTATAGAAACCAGGATAACATCAAAACTCGTTTTCTCTTCTTCGGGAGCTGCTGCAGCCGCAGCACCGGCGACTACAGCCACTGGAGCTGATGCGGTCACACCATACCGTTCCTCGAAATCCTTTATAAACTGCGATATCTCCAAAATGGTCATCTTGTCGATAAACTCAAAAATCTGTTCCTTTGTAATAGACATTTTTTCCTCCTTTATTTCAATTGCATGTTATTTATTACTCTTAACTCCTTCATAATTATGTCCGCCTTTTTTGTCATTCCCGCAGTTCTTAAGCGGGAATCCAGA
>SDBV01001805.1_pt1 | contig 32007 bp, 9 predicted proteins | sample 2277081 | NCBI WGS metagenome assembly SDBV01 (sample SAMN10402039, study PRJNA504765) | marine sediment metagenome | isolation source: marine sediment core GS10_PC15, 223 cmbsf | place: Arctic Ocean: Southern Knipovich Ridge | collected 2010 | reverse complement strand
CTTGTGGAGAGGGGGTTAGTGGGCGAGGGGGTTTTCGGTGCATTGCTCCAATACCCAGATGCTAATGGAGCAATCTTCGATTATAGTGATTTTATCACAAAAGCACATGAGAAAAACATTTTAGTAGCTGTAGCTGCTGATATTTTAAGTTTAACGCTGTTTGTACCTCCCGGTGAAATGGGAGCGGACGTTGTGGTTGGTTCAACTCAGCGGTTTGGTGTGCCTATGGGTTATGGAGGCCCTCATGCAGCTTATTTTGCTACAAAAGAAGCCTATAAAAGATATATTCCGGGGCGGATCATTGGTGCATCGCTGGATGCAGATGGCAATAAGGCATACAGGATGGCTTTGCAAACAAGGGAACAACATATTCGCAGAGAAAAGGCAACGTCTAATATATGTACAGCCCAGGTTTTACTCGCTATCATGGCGGGTATGTATACTGTTTACCACGGGCCTGAAGGATTGAAGACGATTGGGGGGCGCATACATGGTTATACAAAACTATTGGAGAACGAACTCATCGCGTTAGGATATAAGCAAATTAACAAGCAGTATTTTGATACATTAAAGATTGATGTTGGTGATAAAGATAAAATAGAACATATCAAAAAGATCGCTTTAAATTCAGAAATTAATTTCCGGTATTTTGATGATCATTATATAGGTATTTCTTTAGATGAAACAACGGATCATGAAAATGTTGGAAAAATAGTAGAAGCCTTTAAAAAAGCCTCAATTTCCAGGAAATATGAAAATGGAATTGATAACCCGGCATCAAAAAATGAAAATTTAAAATCCAACATCCAAACACCGGATTCACTCAAAAGAAAATCACATTATCTAACCCACCCTGTCTTCAATAAATATCACACTGAACATGAGATGCTGCGATACCTAAAACGATTAGAAAATAAAGACCTTTCGTTGGTGCATTCCATGATCTCGTTAGGGTCTTGTACTATGAAGCTCAACGCTACTGCCGAAATGGTGCCGGTTACCTGGGCTGAATTTGCCAACTTGCATCCTTTTGTGCCATTAGAGCAAGCACAGGGTTATATGCAGCTTTGTACAGAATTGGAAGTTTGGTTATGCTCAATTACAGGATTTGCCGCTATTTCATTTCAACCTAATTCCGGGGCACAGGGAGAATTTACCGGTTTGCTGGTAATTCGTGCATTTCACCAAAGCAAAAGGGATGGATCCAGGGACATTGCTTTGATTCCATCGTCTGCACATGGAACCAATCCTGCAAGTGCAGTAATGGCAGGGATGAAAGTTATCATTGTAGCATGTGACCGGCATGGGAATATAGACCTTAATGATCTTAAAGAAAAAGCGGAATTTCATAAAGAGAACCTGGCTGCTTTAATAATCACCTATCCCTCAACGCATGGCGTATTTGAAGATAATATTAAAGAGGTTTGCCGGATCATTCACGATAATGGCGGCCAGGTTTATATGGATGGCGCTAACCTGAATGCCCAGTTGGGATTGACCAGTCCGGCAGAAATTGGCGCTGATGTTTGCCATCTTAACTTACATAAAACCTTCTGTATCCCTCATGGAGGTGGCGGGCCCGGAATGGGGCCCATTGGTGTAGCAGAGCATTTAGTTCCCTTCTTACCAGCACACTTTCTAACAAGACCAGCACCCAGCACCCAGCACCCAGTCGGAGCAAAGCAGAGATCCCGATCTATCGGGGCACCCAGTACCGCTGTTTCCTCCGCTCCCTGGAGCAGCGCAAGCATTCTTCCCATCACTTATGCCTATATAGCCATGATGGGTGCAGCAGGTTTAACAGAAGCTACCAAAATAGCCATATTAAATGCAAATTATATTAAATCGCAGTTAGAAAAGTATTACCCTATTCTTTATACAGCGAAAAACGGAAGGTGTGCACATGAGTTCATTGTTGACTGCCGCCAATTTAAAGAAGTCGTTGGAATAGAGGTAGAAGACATAGCAAAAAGACTGATGGATTATGGATTTCATGCTCCTACAGTATCTTTCCCGGTGCCCGGAACATTGATGATCGAACCTACAGAAAGCGAATCCAGGGAAGAATTAGACAGGTTCTGTGAAGCTATGATCGCTATTAGAAAAGAGATACAGGAAATTGAGGATGGTAAAGCAGACCGGGATGATAATGTATTAAAAAATGCACCTCATACGGCACAAGTTGTAATGGCTGACGAATGGGATCATAATTATAGCAGACAAAAAGCTACCTATCCATTAGAATGGGTTAAGCAAAACAAATTCTGGCCCACCGTAAGCCGGATAGATAGCGCTTATGGTGACAGGAATTTGGTTTGTGGTTGCTTGCCTATGGAGGAGTATGAAGAAATTGAAGATTGTTGATCCCGAGTACTCGGGATGGGAAAATCTAATCATGCAACCATGCAACCATGCGATATAATTGGTAAGGGAGTAAATCTGTGTGTAAAATAATTTATAGGTATAATTGCGGATAGTCACAAATTATCTTATTTATAAAAATGTTTTTGTTATTATTATTTTTTCTTATATTTGCAATTTCAAATCTTATTCATTAACTTTATTTTTTAATAGCTATATCTTTATCAAAAGAATTATAATTATGGAAATACCTGGTTATATTCGATTGCTGGTTCTGTTCTTTAATATGGATATGAGACTACATATATGTTCGGGAAAAAATATTCAATAATTAACTAAACCATGACGATCATGAAAAAAATAATTGCTATCGCATTGATTGCCTTTTTTGCATTACAAAATTCGGGAATGGCACAGAATGTTCTCATTATCTGGGATGACGTTGTAACCAATCCAAACACTCAATCTCTAAAAACAGCTCTTCAAAATGCCGGTATGACAGTTACAATGAGTGCAACTGATGAGATCAGTTATGACGGAACAAATCCGCCTTTAGCTGGTTTTGATGCAGTAATTCATCTGAATGGAACAACATATGGGACAGAGATGCTTGCAGCCGGCCAGAATGCAATTGTTAGTTTTGTTCAGGATTCAGGCGGAATCTTTCTGGGCTCTGAATGGAATGCTTACGAGATCACGCTAGGGCGTATGTTAGCGATGCAGGATTTAATTCTTTTTGACCGGATTACAGCAGGAGTCGCTCCATCTTCCTATATTGAGGTGCCTGCCCAGGCGTCTCATCCTATTCTAGCGAATGTTCCTGCTACATTTCCTATTACCTATGACAACACAAACGATGACAGTCTTCACTTTTTTCCAATAAATCCCTCTACAACATTGATGAAAGATGACTTAGGCAGAGATGTAATAGCGGTCAGATATTTTGGATCAGGCCGTGTTGTGGGCTTTTATCATACAGGTAATTATTTAGGCGATAGTATACTTTCAAATACAAATATACAACAATTGTATATTGATGCTATTCTTTGGGCAAACCCAATTGTATATTGCACACCCACTTATACAAACCTCTGCAGTTCAGATGATTATATTGATAGAGTAGAATTTGCAGGTATTGACAATTCTCCTGCAGGTACCGGTTGTAACGACAGCCTCGATAATTTTATTTACTATTCTACTGATACTGGTTTCGTTAATCAAGGCGGTTTTTATCCTATCACGTTAACACCTACTGCTTTATGGGCCGAGGGTTTTGGTGTGTGGATAGACTTCAATGCAGATGGAGATTTTGCCGATGCCGGTGAGTTTGTTTTTTCATCTACGGTTGGTGCGGTTCCGGTAAGCGGCCTCATTACCATACCACCCTCTGCAACACTTGGAAATACCCGAATGAGAGTAAGATGTGTTTATAATACTGTAGTAGCTGATGCTGACTCTTGTAATAATCAAGCCTATGGAGAAACAGAAGATTATCCCATTTTCATTCAACCACAACTACCTGTTGTTGATGTAGGCGTTATCTCTATTGATGCACCAATTTCAGGCTGTGGATTGACTGCAACTGAAAGTGTTACAATCAGAGTTTACAATTTCGGTTTACCTCTCCAGGATACTATCCCGGTTTCTTATCGTATTAATGCGGGGCCTGCTGTCAATGAGACTATTTTTGATACAATAAATCCGGGAGATACACTTATTTATACTTTTGCAGCTACTGCTGATCTTTCCACTGCCGGTACTTATATTTTTGATGCCTGGACAAGCTTAGCTGGAGATGTCGTCAATTTCAATGATAGTCTTTCTAACTTTGAGATATATAATCAGCTTAGAGTTTGTATCTTTGATGCAGATGGCGGCAGCGGAGATACCACTTGCGGCAGCTTCACCGATGTATGTACTGATGGTTTTGTTGTAGATACAGCCTTAAAAACTTCAGATCCATTCACGCTGACCACCACCAAAATAGATTCTATAGACTTCTATCTATATTATACTGATTGTACAGCCGGAGATACTGTAAACTTTACATTTTATTTAAATGGGATACCAATTGGCCTGTACCAGGATACTACAAATACCTGTATATGTACGCCAGTCATATACCCATTTAAATTTACCATTACAGATACAGCAACTTTAAACGCAGCTTTAAGCCCCGGACTTAATACGCTCAGCGCTAAAAATGATGAAATTGTCAATATGAATGTTGCCGGATACACAGCTATCATATATGGCGCTTGTGCTCCTCCATCTCTTGATTGTGTCACCGATGAATATACAGCTATGACTGATTCTATAGGTTCGGGAACTAATTATTTGGGTCAATCATTTATTGCAAATATTAATACTATTGATACGGTAGGGGTTTGGCTTTCTCAATGGTTCGGACCAGATCAGGTAAAATTTGGGATCGCCCCTGATGATGGGGCTGGTAATCCTGATGAAACTGCAGCGTTATGGATGAGCGGGTTGATAAACCTGACTGTTGCGGGGGAATGGGTTTATTTTGGGGGTTTGAGTATCCCTGTTACCCCTGGATCAGTATATCATGTATTATTTGATACCACGGGTGGAGGAAATTATATGGTAGGATATTCAACTGATACCACAGACACGGGGGAAAACCTAAAATTCTCCGTTGATGGCGGGGTTACATGGACACTCTGGGCTGGCCCTCTGGCAATTTATGTAAATGGCGATTGTGCTCCTTCATCTGCTGATGATGTGGGCGTGATCGCTATTGACGCGCCAACCTCCGGCTGTAACTTGAGTGCAGTCGAAGCTGTAACGGTTAGAGTTAAGAATTTTGGTACTACGGTTCAAGACAGCATCCCTGTTTCTTTTAATGATAGCACAGGAACAGTTACTGAAATAATTACCGGTCCGCTTAACCCTGGTGATACTATTAGCTACACTTTTACAGCAACAAGCAATTTTTCTACTCCAGGTACCTATTTCTTTGATGCCTGGACAGGTTTGGCTGGAGATGTTGATAATTTCAATGATACCATTGCAACCACTTTAACCGTAAATCCAAACCCTGTTATCAATTCATTTACCCTAACCTCTATTGGCTGTACACCGCTTAATAATACGCTATGTGTTACTACAACCGGTGCCGATACGCTCTTTTGGGATTTTGGAGATTCCGTTAGTATAATAACGACTTTAGCGGACACTTGTTTTGATCATGTTTATATAAATACTACTGACAGCGCCCTGGTTTATTACCCAACCATAATCGTAGAAAATGTTTTTGGCTGTACCGATACAGCTACTGCATCGGTTACAGTTTTCCCAGAAGTCACTGCTGCATTTTCTTCTTTGCCAGACACAGCCGGCTGTCATCCTTTTACGGCTGATTTTCAGAATATCTCTGTTGGAGCAGCTACTTATGAATGGGATTTTGGAGACGGTTTTTCCGGCACAGATACAAATCCGGCCCATACATTTACAAATACTGCATTTATTGATACTATTTATAATGTTACATTAATCGCAACTTCGATATTCCCTATCTGTAAAGATACTGCTGTACAACAAATATTAGTACATCCGACACCAACAGCGAGCTATACGGTAAGCGATACTGTTGGCTGCACAGGAGATACTGGCTTTTTTACCAATACAAGTACCGGAGCGACTTCATACCTGTGGCAGGTAGATAGTTTTACTTTCAGTACAGATACAAATGTTTTTATAATAGCGTCTATACCCGGCATCTATGCACTCAGGTTAATAGCATCAGATGGTATATGCAGCGATACATCAGCAGAGACAATTATAACGGTCTATGATGTACCCAGTGTTGCAGGCATTACAGGCACAGACCTAAGCTGTTCCGCAGCTAATGACGGGGCTGCTGACCTGACAGCTTCCGGTGGCGCTCCGCCCTATGCATACGACTGGTCTAACGGAGATACTATTGAGGATATCATGGACTTGTCTGTTGGTACCTATACGGTGATCGTTACCGATATGAATGGCTGCTCTGCTACCGGCAACGTTACCTTATCTGCATTGAGCGGCTTATCAATCGTTACATCATCTTCTGCGGCTTCCTGTTTAGCGATATGTAATGGAACAGCTACGGGAATAGCTATAAGTGGGACAGAACCTTACACCTACCTTTGGGATGATCCCGCAGCACAGACCAATCCCACAGCTACTGGTTTATGCGCAGGCACTTATACCGTAATAGCAATCGATTCTGCCGGCTGTACAGATACAGCAACCGTAATAGTTGGCTCACCTCCTGAAATGATACTATCCATCACTCCAACAAATTCCACTTGTGGTAATGCAGACGGCAGCGCATCTGTGAGTGTCAGTAATGGCACACCACCTTACACTTATTCCTGGTCAAGTGGCGATACGCTTGATAATGCCGATAGTTTACCCTCCGGTATTTATGTAGTAACAGTAACGGATGTCAATGGATGTTCTAATTTTGCCCTTGTTACGATCAGTGATGCAGATGGTCCGGTGATCAATAATGTGTTTTCAACCGATATTACCTGTAATGATGGTTCAGACGGAGCTATAACTATTACAGTAATCGGTGGTACAGAACCTTACACTTACTTGTGGTCAAATGGTAGTATAGTCTCTTTCATTTCTAATTTAGTAGCCGGGCCTTATGAAGTCACCGTTACAGATTCAAACGGATGTATTACCAATCAAAGCGTTACGCTTACCCAGCCCGATGCATTTAGCTTTATGATCACCACAACCGATGCTAATTGCAGCAACAATGATGGCAGCGCAACGGTGAGTGTAAGCGGTGGAACAGGCGCCTATACTTATGCATGGTCAAGTGGCGGAACTGATTCCACTGAAACCGGCCTGGCGGCAGATGTTTATACTATAACCGTTACAGATGTTAGTGGCTGTACAGATTCAGCCAACGTTGCCGTAAGTAACGTAGGTGGAGCAACAATAACCATAGATTCAATCATAGATGGAGGATGTGGCGCTTCTTTAGGCTCTATTTATATCACCTTAACAGGCGGGTCAGGGATATTTACCTACTTATGGTCAAATGGTTCTACCAATGAAGACCTGGTAAATGTATCTTCAGGAACTTATAATGTAACTGTAACCGATACAAATAGCTGTATATCAACAGAAAGCGCTCACATATCAGGAGTACCTTCAGTAGAAGCTTCAATTTGCCTTGTCACGGTTGACAGCGCTACGGGCAAGAACCTGATCGTATGGGAGAAAACACAAACAGAAGGGGTTTTATCGTATAACATTTATAAAGAGAGTTCTGAGGTTAATGTTTATTATTTGATAGGAAACGTGCCCGTAAACACTGCAAGCGTGTTTGTAGATAGCTTATCGGATCCAACGATCAGATCGTGGAGGTATAAAATACAGGTGGTAGATTCATGCCTTAATGAATCGGAATTAAGTGCAGACCATAAGACAATGCACTTGAATATAAATTTAGGAATACCCCCTGCAATAAACCTGATATGGGATCATTATGAAGGAGATTTTTCTTTTCCCACATATTATGTTCTCAGATATACAGCATTAACAGGCTGGGATACATTGGGTGCCCTGGCGAGCAATCTTACATCCTATACCGATCCTAATCCACCCAATGAAGATCTCTATTACTTTGTTGAAGTGAAGCATCCTACAGGCTGTGATCCGAATATGAGTAAGGTATTAACCTACAATTCAGCCAAATCGAATGTATCAAACCGGCTTTTGCCAACAGGAATTCCACCCCAAGTACCCGGGGTTGAAAACCTTTCGGATTTCAAAGTTTATCCAAATCCATATACAGGAGAGACAAAAATTGCTTATATTCTCCATGAACAAGCCAATGTGTTATTAGAAGTTTATAATGTATTGGGCAAAAAGGTACAAGTGCTGGTAAACGAACCACAAAACACCGGCAAACATCAAATTGATTTCAGTACAAATGATTTGGGTTATTCACCGGGTGTTTATATTCTTAAATTACGCGTAGGTGATACGCTTTATATGAAAAAATTGATGGAATATTAGGTAAAAGTTGCTCCCGATAAACATCGGGGGCAGTTGACAATAGAGAAAACTTCGGAAGTCTTCTCAAACAAAACCTGTTATTTTAATTTCTGTTTGTTAATTTCCAAAAATCCACTATATTTGCAAATTAATACTAAATGCGCAAAGCGTAGAGTGCCAGGATCATAGCGCAGGAACGCTATGCTCTATGGCGCCATGCGCTTTAAGATATGTCAAGAATTTGTCAAATAACAGGTAAGAAAACCAGCGTGGGTAATCGTGTCTCTCATGCCCATAATAAAACGAGACGCAAATTTTATCCCAACCTGCAAAAGAAAAGGTTTTATATTCCTGAAGAAGACCGTTGGATCACCCTTACTGTTTCAGCGAAAGCGATCAGGACCATCACCAAAAAAGGTATCAGCGCTGTGTTGAAGGAAGCTAAAATAACTTGAATATGTGCTCACGTGAACACATGAACACACGAACACAATAATCAGTGTATAACAATTATCGTTAAAATGTTAATGGTAAGGTTCTTATAAGAGCTTAATTATCTTTGAGATAATCTTTCAGTCCTTCTTCCCAATTTCCAAAAACATTCAATCCCTGTTTTTTTAAAAACCCATTTTCAAGAACTGAATAAGACGGCCTGGCTACTTTTATGGGAAATTCATCCGGGCCTGCAATATTTAAGGGCGTATCAATTTTCTTTATTTTGAATATTTTTTTCGCAAAATCATACCACGAACAGCTCCCTTCTGCCGTAGCATGAGATAAACCATAACATTCATCCCTGCTAACCTTTACTATTTGTTTGGCTAATTCAGCAGTGGATGTAGGTGTCAATACCTCGTTATCCACCACCCTTACCTCATCACGTTCTTTGGCTAACTTTAACATGATATCAACAAAGTTATATCCTTTTGCCCTGCACGGACTTTTACCATAAAGGCCGGAAGATCTCATTATAAGAAATTTCTCAGCTATTGCCCGAACGAAAAACTCACCTGAAAGCTTTGTATTTGCATAAACATTTAATGGTAAAGGCATATCTTCTTCAAGATAAGGCTCTTCTTTGTTTCCATCAAAAACGTAATCTGTGCTTATATGAATAATAAAAAAACCTAAATCGCGGGAAAGCATGGCAAGGTTACGAGCCCCCAATACATTTACAGAAAATGCTTTTTCGGGCTCAGTCTCACATTTTTCTACATGATGATACGCTGCGGTATTCACAACTATATTTGGCTTCAATGATTTCAATACGGAAGAAATAACATCTATATCTGTAATTTCTACTTTATCATGATTCAGTTCAATTACCTGATCACCATTTTTATTGAATGCTGCGCAAACGTCTGTTCCGAGCTGTCCGTTTGCACCTATAATACCTACTTTCATAATTATAAAAATGCCTAAAATGCCTAAAATACTTAAAATTTTAGTTCTTATTAATTTTAGGCATTTTAAATTTTAGTCATTTTAGGCATTTCTCATTACATATCCGTTTCCAACCCAAATTTCTCTTTCATTTCATTTAGTAGCGGGTATTTCTCAGAGAGGTACGTAAATTTTTCACGGTCTGTATAGATCTTCTTTTGGGGATTGTGGGGCATTATTTTAGCTTCTACGATAATTTTAGCATTACCTGATTCCTTTCTCAGGTAATTCAACAGGTCAGATTTAAATTCACTGAGTTGATCAAGCTGTACCTGGTTATCAAGCTGCAGACTAATGATGTAGCCGTCAACGGTTATTTTGCTTCCTGCTAAAATAGTATACTCATTCATCTTACCTTCTGTCTTTTTTTTTTGAGCATAGCTATCCCACGTTTTTTGTATTTGTTCTTGTGTGACTGGCAGCCCCCCTAAATCCCCCCGAAGGGGGGACTTTACCATCCCCTTTCCCCCCTGTACTTGGGGGGAAGAATATCCTGTCTGCACAGAGTCTTCCTGGGATCGGTCAGCATTTTCACTTACCTGGGACTTATATTTTTTAAAATCCGTGATCTTAACGGTATCTTTAAAACCGGTGTTTGATTCCGGTCCGTCCCGATAATCCCGATAGTTATCGGGATCGGGAGCTATCGGATTTGGAATTGAGGGTATTGTACCTGCCCCGACTTTATCGGGATTTCGCTGATGCTCAACCTGGGCTTCCGGAATTTGGTGAGGCTGAACTGCCTGGCCTGTTTTATTAGCAGAGGAGCTTGGTTGATATTCAGTTTCCTGTTCCTTAACTTCAGATTTGGGTGTATTATCTGATTCCCCTTCCCCTTCATTCTTTGAAACGTTTTTTTCGCTATCGGCTACATTATATTTAGCACTTTCCATGCCTGCGGAGTCTTTTAAGATCGGCTCTGAAGTAACAGTTTTTTCAGAACCAGGCGCTTTGTTTTTATTCTGCTCTTCTTTTGTTTCCTTTTGAGATTTGGGGATGGCAAAATCCCCCCTTTGGGGGGACTTAGGGGGGCTGTGTTGGTGTTCTAAAAGATTAACTGCCTGGTTAATATGCGCCATTTTCATCAGAGCCAGTTCAACGTGTAAACGCTGGTTTTTGCTGGTTTTATAATTAATATCGCATTGGCTGACAATATTTAATGCAGTCATCAGGAAAGATAAAGGGGTGTCTTTTGCTTGTTCCTGGTATCTTTTTTTTACATTATCTGAAACCTGGAGCAGTTTTATGGTTTCAGCATCTTTACAAACCAACAGGTCGCGAAAATGTTCGCTTAATCCGACAATAAAATTGTGTCCGTCAAACCCGTTACGAAGTACCTCATCGTAAGTCAATAATGCCTCAGAAATATTTTCCCCTGTCAGGTGATCTGTCATTTTAAAATAGTAATCATAATCGAGTATATGCAGGTTCTCAATGGTATCTTTATAGGTAACCCGGTTATCTGACGAGAATGTTGCAATAAGGTCAAAAAGGGACAATGCATCCCGCAATGCTCCATCTGCTTTTTGGGCTATCAAATGTAATGCTTCGGGTTCGGTCTTAATCCCTTCCTTTTCGGCAATTTCACTTAAATGAGTTACAATATCAACAAGCTGGATCCTGCTAAAATCATATATCTGGCAGCGGGAAAGGATGGTAGGTATAATTTTGTGCTTTTCGGTGGTCGCTAATATAAAAATTGCGTGGGACGGGGGTTCTTCTAATGTTTTCAGAAAGGCATTAAAAGCATTGGTTGAAAGCATGTGCACTTCATCAATAATATAAATTTTGTATTTACCTGATTGTGGCGCATAGCGCATCTGATCCACCAGGTTCCTGATATCATCCACGGAATTATTTGAAGCGGCATCTAATTCATGGATATTAAAGGAGGCATTATTGATAAAGCTTTTACAAGACTCACATTGATTGCACGCTTCTGTTTCGAGGGTAAGGTTCTGGCAGTTTATGGTTTTTGCCAGGATACGCGCACAAGTAGTTTTACCTACTCCTCGTGGCCCACAAAATAAAAACGCATGTGCCAGGTGGCTATCTTTGACCGCATTTTTTAAAGTGGTAGTGATATGCGATTGCCCGATCACATTATCAAAGCTATCGGGCCTGTACTTGCGTGCCGATACAACGAAATTTTCCATTTATCAACGAATAACGAATTTTATTGAAATCCGATGGCGGCTAATTTGTTTTAAGATTCTCTTGTTATTTTAACGGTACAAGCTCCTTGTTCTGTTTCGTTCGTATTTGTAACAGTGATAGTACGGTGATTTGTGGGAATGACTGCTGATATATCGGGGTCAACTGTTGTGCCTGTTTCTGGTAAACATGGGTCTGTACCGGGACAGAATATGAGTGGTATTGTTCCGATGTTGCTGAAATTGGAATGGGCTACTACTCTTTCTATGGTGATTGAACTTAGTGGCGGTATGTTGAATGTACGTGTTGCTCCTTTTGCTCCTTTTACTACTTCAAGTACCTGATCAAAGATGAAACGTTCTTCTTTTGCGCGGTCTTTCCTGTATATTTCCTGACCGTCAAGGAACATACCCATGAGTTTGTCATGTATAGCGTTGTTTGCATTGACTTTTTGTGATGTTTGTTCTTCTGCGTCTTGTTCTGCGTCTGTAAATTGGTCGTAGATGGTGTTGAAGTCGGTTTTAAGTGTGGAGAATTGGGCGGGAAAAGCAGCGGGCATGACGTTGTTTGCCGACAGGTCTGATGTGTTTGCTGTTATGAATGTTTCTGCTGTTTCCATGAGTCCTTTGAGTACATCCCAATTTTCTTCTGCTGCTCTATCATAATCGTCAGAACCGGCAGCTTGTAATTTGGGTTTTTGTAAATTGTCGGGGTATGCGTCTGCGATGTATCTTTTGAGTGTTTGCCATTTGGCAAGGGATTCTTTGCCTTTGACAGCCATTAGAATACGTGCTGTTTCGGATTTTTCGCCTCTGACCTGAAGGTTTGGCAGCTTTTCGGTGTTTTTTATTTCTTGTTCAAAGTCGTTTGCCCATGTGTTTGTATAATACCCTTTGAAATTAGTGAAGTCAGCAAGGTTTTCTTTGAAGCTAAGCAGACCGATACGGCAAACTGCGTAGAGCTCTAATTGGGAACTGTTGTATTTGGGTTTTGGTTTTTGTGCCATTGTAACTGGTGTTTAATGAATTAAGTTTTAATGTTACAAATATAAGGTTTTTTTAAAAAAAAATAGCAAAGAATAAAAAAAATTTATATTTGTCAATTATATATGTGAGGGATATTTTTATGGATTTGGTTGAGACCGAAGTGAATTTGGCTTAGACAGACGTTAATTTCGCTTAGACGGACGTCAATTTCGCTTAGATGGATGTCAATTTCGCTTTGGCAGATATGAATTTGGGTAAGACTAATGTGCTTTACTTGCAGGCAGCTGTGAGTTTTGCATATAAATATGGGAGATATGGGTTATTTTATGTGGATTTAGGTGTTTTTACTCTTATTTAATGTAATATAGTTTTAACTCACATCTTTAATAAAAATATTTCGATAAAATCGAAGCATTTTTATTATTTTATAATTATTTTATTACTATTTTTTTATTCTTCATCGCTTTGCCTTCCACTTCCAATCTGCAAACATACTCCCCCTTTCCCCATCCTTGAGTATTAATCCTGATCTTCTGATTGCCACTGTTAATTGTTAGTTCTTTGATTTTCACACCAATTATGCTATATATTTTCAACATTTTTTCATCTTCACCCTCACATTCAACAATAAACCCTTCGCCTGCAGGATTGGGGTAAATCTTGAAATTTGAAATTGAAGCTTCAAACTCCTTTATCCCTGTTACATCATCTATTACTGTAATAGTTGTATAAGTCGTATCAATAAAATCTCCGCAGGTAGTGATAAGCATAACTGTAAATACTCCGGCACTATCATATTTATGAAGGGGATTCTGAATGGTATCTGCTGCTCCATTTCCAAAATCCCAGTACCAGGAAAGAGCTGCTAATGTATCACTATTATGATAAAATTGTACAAAAGCAGCATCTGATAAAAAAACCGTATTCGTATCATATCCGATAGGAGAGGAATAAAAATTGAGGCAGGTGGGGACGTTGGGGGTGTACCATTTGGCTATGTAACTGGCGCTGAGACCCCCGGCAATTGTAAAATAACCACCAACATATAAAGTGTCGTTATAAACAGTTAAAACTTCTATTGGTGCATTTGCACCACTACCAAGTGAATCCCACCTTGATCCATCCCAGCGGGCGATATATTTGACTGGGGTATTACCCGCCATTGTCATATCCCCTCCTACATATAATTCATTATGATATATAGCCATTGCGTTTGAATAAACAGCACTATTCAGCCCGCCACTTACATCACTCCATTGCACCCCATCCCATTTTGCAACAAAATTAACAAGAATGCCACCGGCCCAATAAAAACTCCCGCCTATAAAGAGTAAATTGTTAATTGTATCAACAACCATTTCCGTTAATCTTGCACTAACTCCCATACCTACAGAATCCCATTGACTGCCGTCCCAACGGGCAATACCAGAGGCAGCAATACCACCTACTGAAGTATAATAGCCTCCTGCGTACAATTGATCATTATAAATTGCCAGAGCTTCTAAAGAGCCATTTAGTTCTGCTCCCCCTCCTACTTTAGCCCAGTTAGCTCCATCCCATGTGGCAATGCAGCAATTTGGGTTTATGCCTCCTATATTAGTAAAATTTCCTCCTGCATAAAGCTTACCATTATATACCGCCATTGCTTTAACTGATGTTGTAGGGCCAATTATCCCACCCCCAACAGAGCTCCAATTATTACCGTTCCATTTGGCAATTTTATGTGTATAGGGTACGCCACCAACAGCAGCATGTAAGCTCACAGGCCAAGTGGATGTTACAAATTCTCCTCCCATATATAATTCATTATTGTAATTTGTAAAAGATTGCACACTTGTAGCAAGATCAATGCCTGAGCCAAGAGAGTCCCACTTGGTTCCATCCAAGCTTGCTACGTGATTTACATTTAAACTATCAATATTAAAAAAAAAACCTCCCATATATAATTTATTATTATACTCGTTAAAGGCTTCTACGTGGGTTTGCCCACCAATACAAATTGAATCACTATAACAAACTCTTCCGGGAATAGTGTCCCATACCTGTGCTTTGGTATTGATGAAGAATGTTGAATACAAAAAAAACGATATGAGTAAATATTTTCTCATTTATCAGGTTATTTATTTTACTAATAACATCTTATCATATTCTCTGATTATTCCATCGATTTCAATGCTGTAAATATACATGCTTTCAAACCAGGCAGATGTATTGATAATCAAAACATTATTTCCTTTATTTAAAGGATAACGTGTTAAGGTTTCTCCTGAAATATCATAAATAATAATACTGGCATTTTTACTTTTTTCAGGAACATAATAGGGAATATGGGTATAATGATTAAAGGGGGTCGGGATAATTACTGCCTAAATATTGAGGTGATCTTGCTAAGGCATGTTCAATTTCATTGTTATCCTGACCATCATTTTGATTTGTTATCCTCGAATTGTTGCCAGATGGTATCACTATTATTGGAAAATCCTCATCAAATACTAAGCGTAAAATTGATTTGGCATTGCTCGTAGCAGGTGATTCGGGTATTTGAGCAGCAAGGCTGCGGATGAACTGTTCCTGAAGGTTGTCAATTTCAAATACAGTTTCTAAATCTAAAGCCAGTGCAATTAAAATATTATTCAAATCTATCCAATCCAGCTCTTCAGGCGTATTGCCTGGCAGAACATTTAATTTATTGAGAGCTGCTGTTATATCTTCCTGAGCAAGATAAGTTCCTGCTAATATCTGGCCTGCTTCCACAGTACCTTCATTTTCGAGCAGGGCAATGGCAGCAGCCAATGAATTGCTCTCCAAAAGATCATCGATCATGCCATTTAACGCCAGTTGTCTTTCATTTTTTGCCGTTTTAATTTCCCTGCTTATGGTTGTGAGTGTACGAACCTGGGGATTCACTACCTGCACATCTTTGATCTCACCTGAAACCCCTTTTGGCATGTTATCCATGTTGGGAGCTAAATGCAGCATCACTCCATCCGATACCGGTGAATTGGCTGTCAATATCTCTTTTATAATTCCAGGGGGGAGCGGATTGCTCCTGGAGAGAAGTGCAATTAATACCTCATCTGAAAGCAGTGAATTGTTTAATAGCAGGTTTTTTAACTGTCCGTTAGGCATATTGCTGTTGATGGCATCGAGCAAAAATTGTGTATTGCCGCCATCAAGATTGCTTTGCAATGTATTAAATTCAGCTTCAAGGGCAGCTATTTCAGCGCTTTTATCATCTAAATACTGCTGGGTTTTACAGCTCTGGCAAAGATGGCAGGAAGTAGAGGTTTTTTGTACACCTGTATTGTAAAGCTGGATGGGGCCTAAAGGTGTGGGGATAACAGATGCTGTTCCGGCAACAGATGATGAATGGTGGTAATAAATATAGGAAGGGGAGAATGTGGTATTAAAAATATGTTTCCTTGATGGTGGAAAAAATTCATTGCCTGCCGGGTTCTCATCATTGTTTGGGTCTTGAGAGTCAAACTTCCCCTGGCCTGCCAACTCTCCAAAATTAATCCAGTTTTTGTTATAATTACCAGGAATAGGATTATCATGGGTATTGCACTTAATCTGCAGCTTGGAATTATTGGAGAAGGTAAAAATACTATTTCTACACTTTGTAAATATGTTACCTTTCGGATCAATAATGTCAGTTATAATACCACCATTATTGCCGGAATTGTTTACAATAATTCCAAGAAATAAAAATGAAAATTGATTGTCAGTAACAAGAAAACCCGATGAGTTCTCTAAATAAATGCCGGCATAATAATCGCTTTGATTTACTGAAATATTTTCAAAAAGATTATTTCTTATTCTCCCATATTGCCCTGATGTATTCCATATTCCCGCTAATTCTATATTTTCAAATGTATTACTTATAATGTATTGTGCCGACAAAAACGAATTGGTGGTATTAAAAGCCCTGAAGCCGTATTTTAGATTTGTAAAGAAATTCCCACCACCAGACAAATTTCCTACAAAATTAGGCGTATCGTGTGATTCGATGCCTGTCTCTGCGTTTTGAAAAGTATTCGCATAATATCTAAGAAATCTCACATTCCATGAATAACACAACAGAGGCGCTATACCTGTGGCAGTGGCATTAGCGTAGAAGGGATTGTTAACATTTGAGTATTGATAGAAATTACCAATGGTATAACCTGGGTCTAACATAGTGCCGCCATTGAAATTGCAATTGGTGATGAGGCTTGCATTAAAGTTAATTTGAAATAATGATGCAGTAGTAAAAGGGGTAAACTTAATACTTACAGCGTTTTGAATAAATATGCCATTATTTGCTTCAATAATGCCTCCGCCATAAGCAAGGCCGGATTTAATATTTTTACATTTTGGTATTGGTATAAGACAAGGAGGAGTTGGGCAAAATGGAGGTGGCGGGTTGAAACATAAATTAGTTCTGCCCAGCAGCACAGCTACGTGTGCTCTTTCAATAATACCATCTGCCTGAATTGTAATTTTTCCATGAAATACCTGGTCTGCAAGCGTGTGCGTTTTTGCAATATCTCCCCATACCTCAACACCGAGCCACATCGTGCCGCACTGGCTCAAACCTGATAAAACAGCGCCTGGTTCAATAGTTAATCTTCCCCCTCTTTTCACTATTAACTTCCCATTGGGGCCAAACTCTACCCTTACACCAACCTGGATAATTAAAGCTGAATTTTTGTCAATGGTAAGCGTACCTCTGATAGTAACAACATCACCGGTCATAGATCCGGGGTTATTACCTATAGACCATATTTCAGGAGCGCCTATCGGGGCCGTAATATTATGATTATAAAAGGTATAAGCAATTGTATTAGAGCAGCAATTACCAGACCCATCATCATTGTAAACACCGGCAACAAAAGGGATAACTGTGATAATAGCAGAGGAATTATCCCATACACCACAAATATCCGTAACGGTTAAAACTACCTGGTAATACCCAGGTGTGTTATATGTATGAGTAGGATTTTTGCTTGTAGAAGTAGTGCCATCCCCAAATTCCCATAAGTAAGTTACACCTGTTGCAGGTACAGAAAGATTAGTAAAAGTTATTATATCTCCCATACAAATATCAGTGACTGTTATTGAAGGGGAATAAGTAAAGTTAGCGACAGGAGGAGGAGGGGGGGGGATAGTATTTATAGTGACATTGGTTGTTAAAATACAGCCATTTGCATCTGTTACAGTAACAGTAAATGTTCCTGCCGAAAGGCCTGTAGCTGTTGATGTGGTCTGGATTCCAAGATTGGTATTCCATCCATAAGTATATGGAGGTGTGCCTCCTGAAGGATTCACCGTAGCTGTGCCGTCATTTGCTCCGGCACACGTTTCATCCGTAGTACTGATTGTAGCAGTTATTGGATTTGTAGCAGAGATAGTAACCTGATCGGAGGCATCACAATTTGAATTAGAAGTTGGAATAACGGCAGTAAGAGGTAAGTCTGGAAAGGTTCTTGATAATTGATAAATAGTTGTTGTTTGATTTATATTTACTATTATTTGATCCGTATTTCCAATATCATTACCAGGATCAGCCACATCAGTCCATTCAAAAAATGTATTATCAACGGTGCACAATGGTTCACCAATAGTGATCTGCCCGCATCCAATAGTTTGATCTGCACCTGCAGAATGAAAATCTTCTATTAGCTCTACTTGGTCTATCATAAGCCAAGAGAAAGTTTGATTGCCGGTTGTGTTTTGTTCAGGATAAATCCATAAATGATCATAATTCTGATTAGCAGTAAAGCAAACCACTATTTGCTGCCAGGTGTTATCTGTTAAATCTTCTTCATGATAAATAGTTTGGGATAATGCAGGTGGCGTTTGAATTTGAAGATTAGCAGCACCTACCCCAGGATGAAAAGAAATCGAAGCAGTAGAAGGGGCATTAACTTCCAACAATCTGATATAAATATTATTTAAGATATTTACTGAGGATGTTGTATGATGTCTTCTCTTTCTATAAAAAGATAAAATATAATCTGTGCTACTTGTTATAGTTACAGGTATAGCAATACCTTCTCCAAAATGTGTACTACCTGATGTTTGTCCTCCCCACATTTCTATTGCTCCAGGATTAGGAGAGTTGAAAACAGTGGTATAATAATTAGGGGTTCCAGCGGTTACTAAAATATCCGGAACAACACAGCCACCAGTTCCAACATCGCAACCCGGAGTGCAAGTAGGGCAATTTATATCAGGATTACATACTATATTACAATTAGAAGGAGAAAAGCATCCTGTGAATGCACCACAATTAACAACTTGAATAGTTACACAAGTATAATTTCCTTTATTCCCACTCGCATCTTCAGGTATATACCAAAAAGTCATAATACCCGTACCTCCAGGTGTAAAATCAAAAGTGCTGCTGCCTGGTGTAAATGTGAATGTACCGTTTACATCAATTACATCTACACATGCAATAGAAGTTGCATTTATATCATTACCTAATGGAGATATTGTTATTGCAGTTCCGCAATCTTCTGCTATTTCAAAATCTTCTACAGCCGCTACAACATTGCCACCGGAGGGCAAACCAGTTGTGCTTCCAAAATTACCTGTGATATTATAACCTAAATCTATTAATACGTGCACATCTTCATTAGTGGGAAATCTTTTATCTTCCCCTAAAGCGATAGAAGGATGCATCACATAATTTACGCCTGAGCAGGTTTTATCAAGATGGCTGAGGCTTGAACCTAATTTATAGGGAGAGGGAGCAAATACAGGAATTTGCACACCAGCAGATGTACTGTTAAATTTTATATTACTGCATCCTGAAATAAGATCTGTTTGAGGTGTTAATAAACTATTAAAGGGAGCATCGAAGCACCCATCCCAATCAATCAAATTAATGCCTCCTGCTGTTTGGAGATAGGTATCATATCTGTTATAAAAACCTCTGTCAGGGGGTAAACTTTGCCCATTCGCGCCAATTAATGAAAAGAACCCCAAAAGATGGATTCCCTCATGCAAAACTACACTATAAAGGTCATATTTACCGGCTGAAACGGGTAATGCTGTACTATAATACCAGAAGTCTGTCGGTGAAAATTTAATATCTATAAAGCCATCAAATGTACCACTGCTGTTTCCGGAATTAATAACCTTCCAGACGAAATCATCTATAATTCCGTTGCTTTCATTAACAGAATTGGTACAAAACTGAAAATAAGGAGATGCGCCTGCTAATGCTCCGGTAGTTGGGTCAAAAGTGCTTGATGATATTGAGATATGAACTGTACCTGGAGACCCTCCAAATAAATCTGATAAATCCTCAAAAACTTGTTTTACTATATTTACCCTGGTAGTTCCAACGCTTCCGTTATATTCATTACCAAAAAATGTCAGTTCAAATATACCTGCTGTTGCATGTGGAAAACCGTGGCTACCTTGAGGTAACTGAATGTCCTCAAAAGATACGGTATCCCCAAACCGGTTAAATATAGATGGAGCATCTAAAGAATCTAATTGGGCAGAAACATTAAAAGTAAATAAAGTAGCAACTATAATACCTGTTATAGCCTTGATACATACTGTTTTGATAATTTGGGTTTTCATAACTTATGTTTAGTTAAAGGATTTAAAATAATTCAGTGTATAAAGGTACAAATTAAAATTTAATACAATCCAAATTTTTTGAATATTTTTTTTATTTATTAATATAGTTCGATGCAATCATATCGCCACAAACTCCACTCTCCTGTTATTTGCTTTACCTGCGGCTGTGAGGTTGGTATCAACGGGCTTGCTTTCACCATTATTTGAGATTTTTATCATCTTTCACCGCCATCCAAACTATGGTCACAGGCAGCGCGATAACAGTAAGTGCAAAAATGGTCAATAAAATATAGAATAAGATCATATATTGCAATTATATCGCGACAAACTCCACTCTCCTGTTGTTTGCTTTACCTGCGGATGTAAGGTTGGTATCAACGGGTTTGCTTTCTCCCCATCCTCTTGCTTTTAATCTTGAAGGATTAACGCCAAATTTAACGAGCGCCTTTTTAATTGCTCTGGCTCTGTCTTCAGATAGTATCTTATTAGAAGCTGCATCACCATCACCATCAGTATGGCCTTCTACACTGAATCTGAGATCCTGGTGTTCTCTCATTAATACTGCTATTTTGTTGATCGCAGCAAAGGATTCAGCTTTGATGGTTGATCTGGCAACATCAAATAAAATGTCGCGGGATATAAATTTACCTTCACTTACTACCAGTTCATATAATGTCATGCCTCCGAGGGGGGTAAAAACTTTACACCGGTTGGCATCTGTTGCTGTAACGGAATAGCTGCCTTCTTTAAGCCCTGTTACATCCTTTGTGGTAACACCGTGGCTCCAAAGGTAAGTGATTGGCGCTACTCCTCCGTTTACCCTGATGAATATTGCTCCGCTGCTGTCACCACAGCATTTAACGTTTGTAACGGATTCTATTGTGAGGACGAGATCTGGCGGCTCGTTAACGATCGCACTGATATTGTCCATACATCCGTTGGCATCGGTAACCATTGCTGAGTAGCTGTCAGCAAAAACCTTTTCAATATCCTCTTTTCCAGATCCGTTGCTCCAGCTGTATTTGTAAGGAGGAACCCCTCCTTTAGCTGTTAAATAAACCGCTCCCTTTTTATCTCCATAGCACAAGACATTCTTTATAGAATCAAGGGTAACAGCAAATGACGGTGGTTCTTTAATGGTTGCAGCCAGGCCTGTTGCACAACCGTTGGATTCTGTTATCTTCACTGAATAGTCGCCTGCCGGTAAACCGGATATATCCTGTGTGGTAGCTCCGTTATTCCACGCATAAATATATGGAGGCACTCCTCCCGTAACTGTAATATTTATCAGCCCGGTTTTTTCCCCGTTACACGGGATGTGGGTTATGGCATCCACCGACCTGAAGAGTTCTGATGGCTGGATAATGGCAGTAGTAAGGGATACGATACAGCCTCTGTTATCTTTTATCTTTACCGTATAGTTACCGGCATAAATTCCTCTTAAGTCCTGCGTAGTGGCTCCATTATTCCATTCATAGGTGTATGGAGCAACACCACCGGTAATTGTAATGTTAATTTCACCTGCACTGTCTCCATGGCACCTGGCATTTATAACATTATCCAAGGAAAGAATCAGATTTGGTGGACGGGAGATGGTTGCTGTGATGGTTTCCATACAGCCATTGGCATCTTTTATCTTTACTGAATATTCACCTGCATAAAGCTCTTTTAGATCCTCTGTTTTAGCTCCGTTATTCCATCTGTATGTATATGGAGCAACGCCTCCTGCAACCGAAATGTTTATGGCGCCATCAGTGCCTCCGTGGCACATTATGTTATTAACTTCATCTAATTTTACAGTAAGCAATGGGGGTTCGGTAAGCTCTGCACTGATCTTTTTAATACAGGCATTGTTATCTGTTACATTTAATGAATATTTACCAGCCGTAACTCCTGATATATCTCTTGTAGTAGCGCCATTACTCCAACTGTAACTGTATGGAGCAACGCCCCCTTTGATCCTAACCTTAACAGCGCCCTGGCTGCCCCCGTTACACCTGATGTTCTTCGCATCATCCAGAGTCAAGGAAAGTAATGGCGGCTCGGTAATGCTTGCGCTCAGCGTTTTAACACATCGCTGTGCATCTGTCAGGGTTACTGAATAGTTTCCTGCGGGAACATTTTTCATGTTCTGTATAGTATCTCCATTACTCCAGCTGTAACGGTAGGGAGCGCTGCCCCCTGTAACTGTTACGCTTACAGCGCCCTTTTTTTCACCGTTGCATAAGACGTTCTTTACAGATGCTAAGCTTAGGGTGAGCAATATAGGTTGGGTAATGCTTGCGCCAATGGTTGTCACACAACCTTTGGCATCGGTTACATTTACTGAATAATTGCCTGCCGGGATCCCTGCAATATTCCTTGAGGTAGCGCCATTGCTCCAACTATAAGCGTATGGTGCAACGCCACCTTTGACCGAAATTTTTACTTCTCCTTTACTTTCTCCGTAACATGATATATTCTCCACAGAAGCTAAGCTCAGGGAGAGCGCTGCAGGTTGGGTAATTGTAGCGCTATCGGTGATCTTGCAACCATTGGCATCTGTTACAGTTACTGAATAGGTACCGGCAGGGGCGCCTGAAATATCCTGTATGATACCTCCATTGCTCCAGTTGTATGAATAGGGAAGAACTCCCCCCGAAACCGTAATATCAATAATGCCTTTGCTATTTTGATAGCACAACAAGTTCATCACATCATCAATCGTAAGTTTGAACCTGGGTGGCTGTGTAACTTCTGCCTTGAGTGTCCCTTTGTAACCATTGGCATCTGTTACAGTTAATGAATAGGTGCCGGCAGGAATGCCTTTCAGGTCTTGTGTTGCAGCTCCATTGCTCCAACTATAAGTGTATGGAGGGACGCCTCCCTTAGCCGAGATATTTATCTCGCCCTCCTTTTTACCGTAACATTTAATGTTGGTTACAGCATCAGTGGTCAGTACGAGCAATGGCGGCTGTGTAATGATTGCGCTTTGAGTTTTAACACAACCCCTCGCATCTTGTACAGTTACGGAATAATTACCTGCCGGTACATCAATAATATCCTGCGTTTTAGCCCCGTTACTCCAACTATAAGTGTATGGAGCGCTACCCCCTGAAACCGAAATCCTTACAGCGCCCTTTGACTCTCCATGATTCAGGATGTTTTTCACTTCATCAACTGTTAAAATTAGTAGTGGAGGTTGGGAAACAACTGCACTGATCAGGGAAGTTTTACAGCCGTTGGCGTCTGTTACCGTCACTCTATAACTGCCTGCCGGAATTGCTGCCAGATCCTGTGTAGTAGCTCCATTGCTCCAATTGTATGTGTATGGCGTAACGCCTCCTTTAAGTGTAATATTTACAAATCCGGATTTGTCGCCAAAACAACTGATGTTTTGTATTTCGTCCGAGGTCAGGGCGAGTATAGGAGGCTGGGTCACATTTGCAGAAACTGATTCGGTACAGCCTTTTGCATCAGTTACTATCACTGAATAGCTTCCTGCAGTAAGGCCGGTTATATCCTGTATTGCAGCCCCATTGCTCCATTTGTAAGCATACGGCCCCACTCCACCTCTAACTGTTATGGAAATTGCTCCGGAAGCGCCTTCATTACACAAAATATTCTTCACATTATCCAGGGTCACAGTGAGTAAAGGTGGCTGGACAACTTTTGCGCTAACGGTTTTAATACAGCCATTGTCATCTGTTACTGTTAATGTATAGCGGCCGGCTGCGATCCCTGTTAGATTCTTTGTGACTGCACCGTTGCTCCAGCTATAAGCATATGGAGTAACGCCCCCCGTGATCTTGATCAAAACGGCTCCCTTTCTCCCTCCGTAACAGTTGATATTTTTTACAGTATCAATTTTGACTGCGAGTTTCGGAGGCTGGGTAATCTCTGCACTAAGTGTTTTGGTACAGCCATTGGATTCTGATATCTGCACTGAATATTTGCCTGCCGGAACCCCTGAAATATCCTGTGTGGTGGCTCCGTTGTTCCATTTATAAGAGTATGGAGGAACGCCCCCGGTAACAGTGATGTTTACTGCCCCATTACTTTCCCCATAACAGCGGTTATTTGTCACGGCATCTAATTTATGTACGATCTTTGGCGGCTGGATAATATTTGCACTAATAGTTTTTGTACAACCATTGGCGTCTTTTATCGTTACTGAATACTTGCCTGCGGGAATTTCTTTTATATCCTGTTTAGTACCACCGTTATTCCATTCGTAAGTGTATGGAGGCACTCCACCCCTGACTGTAATATTTACTTCTCCCGACTTACTTCCGTAACATAAAATATCGGTCACAGCATCCAGGGTTTGGACGAGCAAGGGTGGCTGGGTTATCCTTGCATCCAGGGTTTTCATACAGCCCATAGCATCTTTTATCGTTACTGAATAGGTGCCAGAAGGTAGATTTTTTATATCCTGTGTGGCAGCCCCGTTGCTCCAGTTGTAAGTATAAGGAGCAACACCTCCGTTAACTGAAATATTTACTCCCCCGGTCTTATTTCCGTAACATAAGACATCAGTAACAGCATCAAGTTTAGGGGCAAGTAACGGCCGTTGTGTAACGGTTACACGAACAGTATCCCTGCAACTTTTGGAATCTTTGATCGATAAAGAATACTTTCCTGCCGGAATTCCCGTAATATCCTGTGTGACAGCCCCGTTGCTCCATTTATAAATGTAGGGAGGGGATCCTCCGGTAACTGTAATGTTTACCGCTCCCTTATTTTCTCCATAACACCTGATATTTGTTACGCCATCTAATTTTTTTACGAGCAATGGGGGTTGTGATACGGTGGCGCTAATAGATTCGGTACAGCCATTGGCATCATTTATCGTTACAGAATATTTTCCTGCAGTTACTGCTATTATATCCTTAGAGGTAGCTCCGCTACTCCATTTATAAGTATATGGAGTAACGCCCCCGGTAACCCTGATGTTTACAGCTCCTTTCTTATCTCCGTAACAAGAAATGTTTTTCGTAGAGGCAAGGCTCAATTCAAGTAAGGGAGGCTGTGTTATTTTTGCATTGATGGTGTTTGCACAGCCGTTGGCTTCTGTTACTGTTAATGAATAATTGCCAGCGGCAATTCTGGATATATCTTGCGTAACAGCGCCATTGTTCCAATCGTAAGTATAGGGTGCGACTCCGCCTTTGATCGTGATGTCAACGGCTCCTTTACTCTCTCCATAACATTTGATATTTGTTACAGATGCCAGGTTCAGGTCCAGCTTTGGAGGCTGAATAATTTTTGCACTGGTGTTTCTTACACAGCCATTTGCATCTCTTACTGTTACAGAATAGCTTCCTTCCTGAACGCCAAGCAGATCCTGCGTTGTAGCTAAATTGTTCCATTTATAAGCATAAGGAGCAACGCCACCGGAAACTGAAATGTCAACTACTCCTGTCTTATCTCCATAACACTTAACATTCTTCTTAGCATCTAATTTAAGTAGGAATAATGAAGGTTGGGTAATGATCGCACTGGCGGTTTCCTTAAAGCCATGTGCATCTGTTATCGTTACTGAATATCTTCCTGCCGGGACACGTTTTAAATCATCTGTGGAAGTCCCATTACTCCACCTGTATTTGTATGGACCAATCCCTCCGGTAGCTGTAATCAATACAGCCCCTGAGCTGTCACCGTAACACATAACATTCTTCACCATATCTATTGTACCAACCAGCATTGGCGGCTGAGAAATGCTGGCATTGATGGTTTTTGCACAACCACTGGCATCTTTTACCGTTATTGAATAGCTTCCTGCCGGAACAATTTTTATATTTTTTGTCTTAGCTCCGTTGCTCCAGCTATAGGTGTATGGTGCACCACCACCGCTAACTTTAATTTTTACAGCACCGGTTTTGTCTCCATAATGCAAGACGTTGACCACAGTATCTATGGATAGGGAAAGCAATGGCGGTTGAGTAATGGTTGCTTCCAGCATTTGTGAACATCCATTGGCGTCTGTAACAGATACTGAATAGTTTCCTACCGGCACGCCCGTAATATCCTGCTTAGTAGCTCCATTGCTCCAGGCGTAGGTGTAAGGGGCAACTCCCCCTTTCACCGAAATGGCTACCGCTCCCTTATTTTCTCCGTAACAGAGAATCTTCGTTACAGCGTCTAAGGTAAGCGCAACAGGTTCTTCTTCTTTAACCTTTGCAGTGATAAATTCCTGACAACCGGTTGCATCTGTTATTTTCACTGAATACTTTCCTGCCGGAACCCCGGATATATCCTGGGTAGTGGCTCCGTTGGTCCACCTGTAAGTATATGGAGCAACTCCCCCGGCAGCAGAAATACTGATCGCTCCCGTACTCTCTCCATAACAGAGAATGTTTTTTACAGCATCTAATTTTACCTTTAGCCTTGGCTTTTGTTTAATAGTTGCTGTAACAATGTCCTGGCAGTTGTTGGCGTCTGTTATCAATACTGAATAGTTACCTGCCGTAACGCCTGAAATATCCTCAGTGGCCGCTCCGTTATTCCAGCTAATAAAGTATGGAGGCACGCCCCCTGTAATGGAAATGTCAATCGCTCCGGTGCTATATCCATAACAATTTATATTTGTCACAGAATCTAATTTTGCAACCAGCAGTGATGCCTGGGTAACAGTTACAGTGAGGCTGTCCGGGCATTTGAGGGCATCTATCACTATAACTTTATAGACGCCTGCCGGAACGCCTTTTATATCCTGTGTGACGGCCCCGTTACTCCATTTGTATTTGTATGGAGATTTTCCGCCTTTAACCGAAATATCCACTGAACCCTTGTTATCACCATGACACAAGATGTTCTTCACAGATTTTAGCTTCACCACGGTCAAAGGTGACTGGGTAACGACTGTTTTACCTGCTTTTTCCTTTTTTTCTTTGATCTGTGCAGCAGTTTCATTGAAAATAAATACACTCAATAACGCTGACAGGAAAAAAATAACTAAATTTTTCATATTTAAAATTATTCACTTTTATGCATATTACAGGAAAATAAATAACCCGCCATGCAACTAAACCGCAATAACGCTCAAAAAAAATCAAATAACAAATACAAATTATCAAATAAATAAAGAGAAACTAAAATTCTCCCGCTATCATTTCTTCTCCCAACCTTGAACAGGTGTGTAAGTAAAAACGAAAAAGGGTTTCAAATATAACACAAAATTCTTAAAAGTCAAGGAAAAATGCAAAAAATTTAGATTTATTTTGAAAAGTTTCTATATTAACTCAAATACGATGATTTGAATTAAAGCTGTTTTCAACGGGAAATATGTATTGATAAAACACACTTATTATTCATTGTCGTTAATCTCCTACGAATTACGAATTTCCCAAATTACGAATGAACATTTACAAATATTCGTAATTCGTTTTGATTCGTAATTCGTAGGAAAGGCGTCTTATGGAAAACGTAAAATTATTAATTTCTTATTCAATTATCAACCCCGAGTACTCGGGGGTAATAATGAAATCCTAAGAGCCTAATCAATCATTCTTTTGTTACCTTTATACTTTGAAATCCAGGCATCTTTTATGCCTTTTTTAATTATTTCGTTTAAGCGTGTTTTGGCAGATTTAAAGTCTCTATATGAACCGGCAAAATATCTGTACCATCCATCAATGTCTTTTTGGGTTGTAACATCCTGAATTCCCTGAAGTCTGAGATCACTATCTTGTAAAGGTGATCTGGATGCAGCGATCTGAACCCTGTAGATAATTTCTTTGCTCTCAGGTTCTTCTTCAACTTTTTTAACTGTTGTCGATTCTTCCATTGACGGATTATCAATCCGTCCTACATCTTCTCCTTCAACTATTGACGGATCATCAATCCGTTCGACATCTACTTTTGCTTCTTCTTTCGGCTTTTTGCTTTTTTTCTTTTTTTTAGATTTTTTTTCCTGACCTGCCTGCGCTGAAGCTTCGGCAGGCAGGTCAGGATTAGATTTTGTGGCATCTTCTTTTGTAGGAATATCATTCCGGCCTACTGTATCTTCCTGCATACGTTTGAGTTCCGCTTCTATTTCTTCCTGGGTATAATTTGTCTTTTTTTCAACTTCAGCCTTCTCTTCAGTTTCAGGTTCTGTTTGGGGTTTGGTTTCTTCTTTCAACGGGTGGGATACTTCATTTACTTTAGCTTTTTCTTCATCTTTGTCATAATTATCGTCTTGTTCCTCATCTTCTACTGCTATATCTTCTTCTTCCTGTATTTCCTCTACTTCCACTACTTCCTGTATTTCCTCTACTTCCACTACTTCCTCTATTTCCTCTACTTCCTCTATTTCCTCTACTTCCTCTACTTCCTCTATTTCCCCTACTTCCTCTATTTCCTCTATTTCCCCTACTTCCTCTATTTCCTCTATTTCCCCTACTTCCTCTATTTCCTCTATTTCCCCTACTTCCTCTATTTCCTCTACTTCCTTATCTATTTTGGCTGTTACTTCATCTTGTTCTTCTTCTACTGCTTTGACTACTTCCAAACTATCAGATACTTCCTTTGCTTTGGTTTTTTTTGGTTTTTTTGGTTTTTCCCTTCCTTTAGCTTTATCTTCCTTTTCTTCCAATTTGTTATTGTCATCGTCATAGTCATCGTATTGTTTCTTGTCTGCTGTTATCTCCTCTTCCAGATCAACAGGTTCTTCTTTTAGTGCAGAGGACCAGGATGCAATGATCTCTACTCTTCTGTTTTGCTTTCTTCCTATAAGTACAGAATTATCTGAAATGGGTTTGGTTTCTCCATAATATTTTATTGTAATTCTATCAGGTTCAGCCTCTACAGAGAAAAATCTTTTTACTGCGGTAGCACGTTTTTTAGATAATACCAGATTAGTTTCAGAATTGCCAACGTTGTCAGTATGACCGGATAGGATGATACGATAATTGGATTTTTTACTAATAAGCTGGATGAGTTCTTCCAAAGAGGCATAAGAAGCAATTTGAATAATATCACTTCCGGATTTAAATTCGAGGTCTTTAATAGGAGCATTTAAAAATTCTTCAATACTGAATTCAGGGGTTAATGATGAACGGTACAGATCTATTTCTACTCTTCTATTTCTTTGCCTTGAAGATGCAGTTTTATTAGAAACAACCGGTTTTACTTCTCCATAATATCTAACAATAATTTTGTTTCTTACATCCCTGTTAACAAGAAATTTTTTCACTGCCATAGCCCGCCTGTAAGAAAGAGATAAATTGTTTTGGTCGCTTCCGATATTATCCGTATGGCCTGTTAGTTCAATACCCCATTCAGGGTTTCCCATGAGCAGTTCACCTAATTTTTCCAGCGAGGCATATGACTCCTGTCTTATAATATCACTTCCAAATTCAAACTCCAGGTCTTGATATGCAGTTCTTACAATTCCTTCTTCTTTCAGGCGCTTAAGCTCTTCTTTTGTCAGGGTTTTTATTATAACTCTTTTGGGTCTTTCCTGTGGCTTGACTTCGTGTTCCTCTTCTGTTATGGTTTGTCTTTCAAAAGGTTCGGGTTCTTCATCTGGTTTGGATTCTTCGTCTGGTTTGGGTTCCTGTTCCTCATCTGTATAGGCAATTAATTCCTCATGATAACCGGTAGAAACGACAGGCAAAGTTCTTCCAATAGATGTAAGATAAAGTGTACCCCGCAGATTATTTAAAAGATACTGAAATTTGTCAGCTGCTGATTCTACACCAGATATATTATCCTCTACAACCACCATATATGAAATAGTAAATTCACTTTCAGGGGGCAATGAACTCCATAATATTTCGAGATCGGGAAAATTAAATGAATATGCTCCGTTTATTAATTCAATAGGTGTAACGGTACACCCTGGTGGTAATTTTTGCTGTAATTGTGCAATACCTCCGATAGTGCCTTTATTTATGGTTATTTCTACTATATACCCTTCAACCGGTTGATCAGAGTAGCGTATCTTTTGTAAAGCAGATATTTCATCACTATATGCCTTAAAACAGACTAAACTCGCTAAACTTAAAAGCAAAATTATATTCCTCATCGTAATAAGTGTTTATGGCTATTCGTACTATCCGATTAATAATTTCCCCGCTAACCTGCGTTAGCCAAAGCTAACTTCGGTTAGCGTAGGCTGAAAGCAGTCTCATTTGTAAATTTGATTTATATTTTTAGGCAAATTTAAACTAAATTTATAAAATTGTCAAGAAAGTAAAATAGTTTGACAAACTTAAAAAAAAGAACATAATTTCATAAATTGATTTAAAAAATAGACTCGCTTAATAAAAAAGAAAGTGAAAACAAGTTAAAGTTTCTGGTACTGGTTGCTGGGAGTAGTGATTACTGATAGAATTACCAATAATCCAGAACCCAGTAACCAGTAGCTGATTATTAAATACGCAAACGATAAATTGAAAATAAATTTTTATTAAAAACATTGAAATTCCGATACAAATATGTAGAACTTTACGATTTAAGGTCATGATCAATAAACTTTCATTTGAATATAACGGGGAAAAATTCCATTTTGACCCGCAAAAACCCATTGACATCTCAATTCCATTAAGAGAAGGAGATAATAATGTCAATTCTTTCCGGGCAGAACCAGTATTATTTGAGACTATAAGGTCTGGAGATTTTACCGGGAGTGTTAAAGAAGGCGGACCATGTAATTATAAAAAAGTACAAATTACGCCTCACGGAAACGGTACGCATACCGAATGTTATGGACATATTTCACCTGATGAAAAAGCTACTATTAATAATTGTTTAAAGGAATTTATCTTCTTCGCAGAATTAATATCCATAGCTCCTCAAAAGCAAGATAACGGTGATAGAATAATAACTTTTGAAGATTTTAAAGCGACAATAGATGATAAACACCCTGAGGCATTGATCATCAGGACATTGCCTAATTCTGAAGCAAAGAAGAGCTGCCAATACTCTGGCACCAATCCGCCATACCTCGATCCGTCAGAACGTAGTCCAAGCGCAATAGCGCGGCATGAAGAGTTTCTTACAAAACACAAGAAGGCCGTAGAAGAGGCGCGCAAGGCCGGCACTATTCCGGGGCAGAAGATGTTTGATGCGGCCACGGCTGACCTGCAAGCAAATGCGCCGAACACAGAGGGCAGTTTCGCCAAGCAGTTCGTTTACGACGTGGGGCAGGGAATCATTCAGATGGTGCCCGCATTGGCCGCGTCGATGATAACCCGATCACCGGTCCCAGGTGCCGCGATCATCGGTAGCCAGGTCTACGGGACCAAGTACGGCGAATCGAGGGCGGCGGGGCGTACCGTGGAGCAGTCAACGGCTGACGGTGTGTTCTACGGCTTGGCCGAGGGCATCCCTGAGATGATCCCGCTCGGCATTCTCATCAAGCGTGGCGGCAAGTTCCTGTCGCGCACTCTCGCCGCTGCAGGTGCCGAGGGTATCCAGGAAATGGTGACCGAGGTTTTTCAATCGGGATACGATGCCGGGATACTCGACGAGAACATGACCTTTGGTGAGG
>SDBV01001804.1_pt1 | contig 32008 bp, 26 predicted proteins | sample 2277081 | NCBI WGS metagenome assembly SDBV01 (sample SAMN10402039, study PRJNA504765) | marine sediment metagenome | isolation source: marine sediment core GS10_PC15, 223 cmbsf | place: Arctic Ocean: Southern Knipovich Ridge | collected 2010 | reverse complement strand
CTCGGGTACCGGTCCCCGGAGGAATACGAGCGGCTTTGGGAGACGGGAGAACTCGAAAAACTAGGCATCGATCCGAGTTTCAAACTGAAGGGAGAACTCTCCAATTGACGGGGTCACCTCAATTCGCGACAACCCCGCCCTCACCAATCTGGACGGGATAAGCAACATCACCTCGGTGGGCATGCACTTGCATATCTACAATAACCCCGCCCTCACCAGCCTGGACGGGCTGAGCGCCCTCACCTCGATGGGAGGGTTCTTGCACATTTGGAACAACGACGCCCTCACCAACCTGGACGGCCTGAGCGGCATTACCTCGGTGGGTGCTGACTTGCAGATCAACTGGAACAAAAACCTCACCAACCTGGACGGCCTGAATGCCCTCACCTCGGTCGGTGCTCGGTTGACGATCTCCAGCAACCAAACCCTCACCAACCTGGACGGGCTGAGCGCCCTCACGTCGGTGGGCTCGGAATTGGCTATCTGGAGCAACCCCGCCCTCACTAGCCTAAGCGGCCTTAGCGCCCTCACCTCGGTGGGCTGGGGGGACTTGAGAATCAAGGGGAACTCCGCCCTCACCAACCTGGACGGACTGAGCGGCATTACCTCGGTGGGTACGTGCTTGGAGATCTACGGCAACAACAACCTCACCAACCTGGACGGGCTGAATGCCCTCACCTCGGTGGGTGATGAGTTTGAGATCATCGAGAACGACGCACTTCCCGACTGCGAAGTGTGCGATCTTCTGGACCAACTCACCAGCGGACCCTCTGCGGTAGATGTCCACGACAACCTCGACGACACATGCACCCCTGCTCCGGCTAACTGCCCCCCGTAGGCGTTTCTTGCTCTTTGTGACGTGCTTCCCTGATCAATGGTAAGATAACGCCATGTACAGAATGAAGGATGGGGTAATGCGATACTTGCTTCTGATGGTGCTGGCGACCGTGTTGGTTTGCGGCGGGTGCTCGAAAAGCTCGTCGAGCAGTGACGGTGGGACCGGCGACACCGATACTGACACCGACACGGACACCGACACGGACACCGACACGGATGATTGCGTGGACGGGGCAACGTCAGTCGGAACGTCGGGCACGGCCTGGGTATCGGTTTGCGGCGGTTCTTTCCAGATGGGATCGGGGTAAGCACATACCTTCGAACCCTTTGGCAGGACTCCCGAAGAAAGAAGAGAACAATACCCGCCGCAAGCTAATACCCGAGACCGACTTCGCCAAGCTACTCGATTCGGCCGACAGCGATCTCAGACCAATCCTACTCGTTGCGTATGACACTGGTCTTAGGAAAACTAGCATTCTGCGGTTAAAGTGGGAGCACGTTGACCTTTCTGGAGAGCGGGGTCGAATTCACCTCACCGAGGCTGAAATCAAAGAGCATTCCGGTGTACCCGTTGTAGTACTCACAGATCGAGCTACCACCACTTTGCGTGGTATCCCAAAGTCGGAGTCCGGTTTCGTGTTCGTGAATCCCCGAACGAAAAAGCCTTGGGTAGATATTAGAAGAATGTTCAAGCGAGCGCTGAAAGGCGCTGGTCTACACAAGAGCATATGGTTCCACGACCAGCGGCGAAGTTTCATAACGAACTCAAGGCGTCGCGGTGTTGACGAAACCACGGTGATGTCGATGTCCGGACACAAAACCCGTAGTGCCTTCACGAGGTACAACATCGCTGATGTCAGCGACCAGGAGGCCGCTGTGGCGAAAATCGAAGTCGGCAGAACACGTGAGTTGAGCGCGGTAGCTCAGTAAGTGGAAATCGAATGGTCATGCGTAAAGTTCAGAGAGGTGGGAGTAGAGACGTTTACGGAGACCCCCCCCTTCTCTACGCCCAGAAAAGAAAAGCCCCACGAGCGTATCTGCGCGTAGGGCTTACTCTTTTTCAGCAGGCGATACGCGACTCGAACGCGTGACCTTCGGTGCCGGAGACCGACGCTCTATCCAAACTGAGCTAACCGCCCAAAAGAAGAACTCGTTTTGTTATCGCAACGTTTTCACCCTGTCAAACAGAGAGCCTATCCCGGTAGGCCGGACCGAGCATGGCATTCGAGGCACGAGCAGTGCAAGGCACGACGACAAGCCTTGCTGGTGGCAAGGCGCGGAGGAGAAACGCAGCAATGCGATGTGGATCGGTTGCCAGGCGATGGGAGTGCCTACTGAGATAGGCTCTAAGGCTCTTTGGCTCCGCATCAAGTCGTGTTATTCTGCCAGTCTCACAATTCGGAGGAGAGCGTTGGACAAATACCCGATGACACCGCAGGGGCTCAAGGCGCTCGAGGCGGATCTCAAAAAGATCAGGGAGGTCGACCGCCCGGCCAATGTCAAGGCCATCGAGGAAGCCCGAGCACACGGCGACCTGTCTGAGAACGCGGAGTACAAGTACGCCAAGGAGCAGCAGTCACTCATCGCCGGACGCCTGGAACACCTGGAGGATCGCATCTCCCGCGCGGAGGTGATCGACCCGGCGAAACTGTCCGGGGATCGAGTGGTGTTCGGCGCGAAAGTCCACCTTGAAAACCTGGACACGGGAGAGCAGGTGGTATACCGCATCGTGGGCGAGGACGAGGCGGATATCGACTCGGGCACCATCTCCATCACATCACCCGTCGCACGGGGGCTCATCCGTCGGGAGGTGGGAGACCAGGTGACCATCCGGGCTCCCTCAGGCTCAAAAAAGTACGAAATCTTTGACGTGGAATTCTAAGATATGCGGAGCGTATCGGCGGCGGTCGCAAACCTGAAATCGGAGCTGGCGGCAGCCCTGATGGGCGGGCCCGATCCGTCCGGGACCAAACATGCCCTGGACGATCTCCGGACGATCGAAACCTGCCCGTTGTGGGAGGGAAGGGAGAATCTGGCGGCATTCGCAACGGCGGTCCGGGATCCCTCTTCTTTCCCAGGCACGAGTCGGCCAGTGGTCCTCGCCCGGGGTCAGCGATTCCTCCTGAGCCTGGCCATGGAGATCGAGGATCTTAGCGACGAATCCGCGCAGCGCGACAAATCGACTGGGCGAAAGGGGAAAAAGGCGGCGCCGAGCACCCCGTTCGATCCGGCGCTCCTCGACCTGGCCGGCGTGGGCCCCAAGACCGCCGCGCGACTCGCGAGCCGCGGCCTGAGCAGCCCCGTCGACGTGCTCTTCTGGCTTCCCCGAAGATACGATGACCGCCGTACGATCACTCCCATAGGCGAACTGAAGGCCGGCACCAGAGTGATGACGTCGGGTCTTGTGGATTCCATTCGCGTTTACGGCCGCCCCTGGCGCAGGATGATGGAAATCAAGCTGAGGGACGGTGACGACGTCCTGAGCGCCATGTGGTTCTCCAACCGTCGACCGCGATCGGACAGGTTCAAGAAGGGGGACGAAATCATCCTCGCCGGCCTGGTGAGCAACTACAAGGGACGTCTGCAGATTGCGTATCCGGTGGTTGCGTCCGCCGATGATGAGAGCGATCGGGTGGGCCGGGTGGTGCCGGTCTACGCGGAGGTGCCGGGGGTCAGCGGCCGCGTGGTTGAAAAGGCTATCGGTTCGGCAGCGCGAAGGGCGAGCGAGTTGATCTCGGATCCCATGCCCGCCGAACTGCTCGAACGGCGGGGTCTGGTGCCCCTGGATCGCGCGCTTCGGATTGTTCATCTACCTCCGGACGACGTGAGCGCCGACGATCTGGACGCGTGGATAGACGGCAGTTCCCCCGCTCACAGGCGGCTGGCATACGATGAGTTCTTCTACATCCAGCTGGCCCTCGCCCTGAGGCGCGTTCAGATGGATCGCTCCCCCGCCTGGGCAATAGAGAAGGATGACTCTCTTCCTTACGAAGCCGGGAGAATGCTTGGGTTCACACTCACGGCCGCCCAGTTGAAGGTAACAACGGAGATCCTCTCCGACATGTCCGCCCACCGGCCCATGCGCAGGCTGCTGCAGGGTGACGTGGGCTCGGGAAAGACCGTGGTAGCGCTGGCGGCCATAGTCGCGGCGGTGAGATCCGGGTGTCAGGCGGCGCTCATGGCGCCCACGGAGATACTCGCCGAGCAGCACATGCGAACCCTGGGCCCTGTCCTTGAAAAGCAGGGAATCAAGGTGGTATTGCACATCGGCCAGGCTCGATCGTCCGTCCGAAAAAAGTCCCTGCGAGCCCTCGAAACCGGCGCGGCGGGCCTGGCAATCGGAACCCACGCGCTCATCCAGGGCTCGGTGAACTTCGCCAAGCTGGGGCTCGCCATCGTAGACGAGCAACACAGATTCGGAGTGGCGCAGCGGCTGGGCCTCGTGGGCAAAGGACAGGACGCCAAGTCCCCACACCTGCTCGTGATGACAGCAACCCCGATACCACGAACCCTCGCGCTCACGGTGCACGGCGACCTTGACGTATCCGTCCTGGACGAACTCCCGCCCGGACGCGTGCCGGTGGAAACCTTCCTCTGGTCGGAAGATCAAAGAGAAGAGGCGCTTGTGAAATTGTCCTTCGCCCTGGACAGGGGTGAGCAGGCCTACCTGATCTGCCCGATCATCGAGGAATCCGAAAAGATCGAAGTAAACGCCGCATCGGATGTCTACGAAGAGATGCGAGGGCGGTTCGGTGATGAGCGCACCGGTCTCCTGCACGGAAGACTGCCGCCGGAGGAACGGGATCGCGTAATGGACGACTTCGCGAACGGTCGCATCGACCTCCTGGTGACGACCACCGTGGTGGAAGTGGGCGTGGATGTGCCCGCCGCCACGGTCATGATGATCGACGGGGCCCACCGGTTCGGCCTCGCACAGCTCCACCAGCTTCGGGGACGCGTGGGACGGGGCCGCAAGGCCTCGGAGTGCCACCTGGTGTACGATTCCAGGAGTGAAGATTCCCTGGCCAGAATGGAAGTGATCGTCCGCACGACGGACGGTTTCGAGATCGCCGAATCGGATCTGCGGCTCCGCGGCCCGGGCGAGCTCTACGGTCGCCGGCAGGCCGGCCTGCCGGGTTTCAGGTTCGGCAACCTGGCTCGGGATGGGGGCCTGCTGGACGCCGCGAAGGAGGACGTGGTCACACTGTCGAGCGCAAGCGGCGGGCCGGCGTCCCCTGCCCTCGCTCCACTGAGGGAAGAGCTCAAGCGCCGGGTCATCGCGGGTGACGGCCCGGTGGGGGAGGAGTCGGGATGATCGGATCGATCGTCAAGTGGGCCCTCGCGGGCGCCGTCGCGGGGCTGCTGCTGGGTGGGGCCGACGCCGTGGTGATCCTCACGAGGGCCACGGAGATGTTCTTCGACGACTCGGAGATGTACAGGACCGCGCTGATGAGCATGGGAATGTGCGCCTCGGCCGGCGCGATCATCATGACCCTGCTCGGCGCCGCCATCGAGGGGATCTCCGCCCTGTCCCGACCGGGCAGAATCCTGGACGGATCCTGGCGCACTGAACTGGCCTGCGCCGCCCCGCTGGCGACCGCCATCGATCTCGTTCTGTGGAAACTGACCGAAGGCCCGAAGGCCAGTCAGATTCCCGCTCGTTCGCTGGTCGTGGCAATCATCGCCGGAGCGGTGGGTATCGTCGGAAGCATCATCGCGATCCGCGCGGTGCTCTGGTCGTACGGAAATTTCAAGCGGCGGCTGATCCTGGCTGCCCTCTGCCTCATCTCGTCCGCGATTCTCCACGCGATCGACTCCAGGGTGCTGGTAAGGCTGTACCCGGCGTTCCACCTGTCCCTCACGGCCGGGGCCCTCTTCCTGTCGGCGGTCTCCTTTCGGGTGCTCTGGAATCGGCGTCCGGGTCTCCGCTCCCTGATCCTCACGGCGCTGGTCTGCCTCGGCGCGGTGGTGGCCGGCGGGTTCTCCCTGTCCCAGGCTCGCGGCAGCCAGAACCCCAGGTTCGTAATCACCGAGCGGACCGTGGCCGCCTCAGACGTGCTCGCACTCGCCCGCGCAATCGCGCCTCCCCGCGCCCGTCAACTCCTCGACGAAATCGACGAATCTCCGGAGGAGTCCATCGAACCCACAAGCCTATCAGGGCCGGCCCTCGCGATGCCGGGAAACCCGGTCATCCTCCTGACTGTGGATGCCATGAGGTTCGACCGGTTGGCATACCCCGGCGCAAAACGCCGTCCCGCCCCCAATCTTGAAAAACTGGCCTCGAGATCGGTGGTGTTCGAGCGCGCGTACACGGCCATTCCCCATACCTCGTACGCGATAAGCTCCCTGATGACGGGCAAGTACGTGGCGCCGCTCTTCGATGTCCCGGGCGCTCCCCCGGTACACGAGACCTGGCCCGAGATCATGCACAGATTCCGATATCAGACCGGAGGCTTCTTCACAAAGGCGGTCTTCTTCATAGACCGGGCCCGATTCGAACCGTACCTGCGAAAAGGTTACGGATTCAATCACATCAAGATGGATTACGAGATTCCGGCGATGGAGCGTGTGAAACAGACCATCGAGTTTCTCGAGGACAAGAAACAGGAGGGCGCCAGGGTCTTTACCTGGACGCACTTCTTCGAGCCCCACGAGCCCTACGATGAGGCGTGCACCAGGTTCGGCCCGGGAGATATGGACAGGTACGATTGCGAGATCTACAAAGTCGACCAGGCGGTGGGCGAGTTGTTGAAGTACCTGGACGAGTCGTATCCCAACGCGATCATAATCGTCTCCGCGGACCACGGGGAGGAGTTCGGGGATCACGGCGGCAAGTACCACGGCACCACCCTTTATGACGAGCAGGTGAGGGTTCCTCTGATCGTCAGGGTTCCGGGCGTCGAACATCACGTGGTGAAGGAGCCGGTGAGCCTCGTGGACCTGATGGGAACGGTGCTCTCCATGCTGGAGATTCCGGTGCCCGCCCGGGCTCGTTCCAGGGATCTGAGCGGCCTCATCGTCGGACAGGACTCCCACCCCATGACCACCTTCTGCCAGGTTCACGACAAGTTCATGGCCGTCAGGACCGATTACAAGCTCATCTGGGACGAGGAAAAAAACCTCGTCCGCCTCTACGACCTGGTCGCCGATCCCGGGGAGATCGCGTCCGTTGCCTCGGTAAAACCGAAGATCGTCGCCGATCTGAAGAAACGGATACGCGCATGGAAAAGGGATCACTCCCGGGTGGAGCTGAGACCCGTCCACTCCCGGGAGGGCGCGAAGAGCTGGCCCGTTGAGATCCAGAAGGCACTGTCGGGAGATGAGAGCGCAATACCGGGCCTTGTCGATGTGATCTCAAAGAGCTCGGAGCCCGTCGTTCGACGGAAGGCGGCCGAGCTCATCGCCCGGATGTGGACAGGGCGCCCGTACGAGGAGATCGATGCCCTTCGATCCGGCGACGATCAGGTGGTAAACGCGTGGCTCACGATCGCGCTCCACAGGGCCGGCAAGGAGAGCGCGGTGGCCGACATGGCCGGGATTCAGCCGAAGCTCGAACGAATGTCCGCCCCGTGGCGCGAGGTAGTCCTGGCACGACTGGAGACGGGCGACCGACAGGTGCTCGACGACGTGATCGAGCTGGTGGGCAACAACGACGCGCCCATCGAGGATCGCTCCCGAGGGGTCAAGGCCCTCGCCTCCACCTCGGCGCGCGGGGCCCATGACACGCTGATCTCGCTCATCGACAACTACCAGCTGGCCCTGGACATCGCCCGTGCGCTGGCGGCCTTTGGGAAACGGGAATCCGTGCCGATCCTCATCAAGCGAATGAAGCGGGAGCGTTTCCCGGAGCGCCGGGCGGTGTTTGCAGACGCCCTGTCAACCTTTCGTGACAGGCGGGGGATCTCTCCCGTCGCCGGGGAGCTGGCCCGGGAAGACCCGGCGCCCACCGCTCTTGCCGCGCTTTTGCGGATGAAAGCCGCCTCGCCTCGCGGAAAGAAGATCCCGGTGAGCGAGACGGACGCCCCTGTGATAGCATTCGCGCCGGCGCCGAAAACACCGATTCAAACGACCATGCCCGAGGTCTCGCGAGTGGTCGTCCAGACCGACGCCGAGGCGGACGGCGGGAGCATCGTCGTCTCATGCAACGGCGAGCCGGTCGGCAGGATCCTCGTCTTCTCCGGCGAACAGGAGCAGCACATCGACATCGAAGGATGCGTGATAGACGACGACGGGCACCTGACCATCGAGTTGAACATCGAGCCCGAAGAGCTGGACATGAAGACAACGGCGCTGGCGCTGGTGGGCAGGTAGCGTTAGAATATGGAAACGAGGACGTAAATGAAAAGCAAACTGATGCTCAAAACGGTATTGGCGGTAACTGCGATAACCACCCTGCTTACTTGCAGTTGCGCGAGGGGAACCTTCATACCGTACGTGAACCCGCGCGATGCGACAACGAACGCGCGTCCATTGCCGCAGGACCTCGCAGTCGAGAATATTGATATCGACGAGTATCTCATGGTCATGAACAAGAACCCGATCGCGCAGACCGAAGACGACCGTGCTTCCACAATCGTTTGTGATTTCTTGAATGAAAAACACGAGATCAACGAGGCGATCCGGGGGAAAATCAACAAAAAGTATTCCAGTGTTCAATACACATCGATGTTTTTCGATCAGGATGCCGACAACGATGTGGATCCCGATGATCTTGAGAGCCTGTCGAACTACCTGGCCGGCGGCTTTCCTCCGGTCAGATCGATCGCGGTACAATGCGAGGACGACAAGGTGCTGATGACCATGGAACCTCCCCTCGACGATTCGGTGGAAAAGGCTCTAAAAAAATCGGGCTATGAGGGTGACATCGATGAGCTGAAGGCCGCCTGGGTTGAAGCTATCGCCTCATTTCAGGAGAAGCCCTTCGATCTGTTGTACTTCTGGGAGCGGGACGCCCGGGAAGTAGAAGGTCCATTCTTCAATGAATACTTCCTCGCCTTTTCGCAAGAAAGACACGAGCTGTACAGGCTCTCACTCTACGATGGAGTTCTCGTGATCGATGTGCTCGACATCGACGGTTATCTCGAAGGCCCCTTCAACGTCACCTGGGCCGGAGGTGAGGAGCGGGTATTCATCTCCGGAAAGAACGGTGATGAAATGCTGGGAATTGCGCTCGAAGATAGCGGTGCGGTCGTGAAGAAATACTTCGTTGACGACTACGTTTTTTCGCCCGATGGTGTGGACATCACTGAAACACCGGAGACGAAAACCGCGCCTGCGGACAACATCGAAACACCCACCGAAGAGCCCGACAAGACCGAAGGACCGGAGCTGGAAGGACCTACGTTATGAGGGCTTGACGTTTGCCCTGCTTCGCTCGCAAGCGAGCTTCGCAGGGTAGCACGAGTTGGAATTGAAACCCGCAGTCTAACTCCACTGTTCGGCGAAATCGCCGAGTATTGGCAATTTGATCTTCTCGCCCTTGAACCCCGAGATGGCCAGGAAAACGATCGCCGTCACGAACGCGATGGAGGTGAGATAGCTCAGAATTGAAAACACGAACCCAAAAACCGGGACCGACGACAACACGGACAGGGTGATGACCAGAGTGATCCAGACGGCATTCATCATGATGGATTGCATGGCGCTGAACCTGACGAATTTATTGTTTTTCTCAACCAGATAGAAAACAAGGGCGCCGATCCAACCGAAAATGTAAGTAAAGAGCACCGCCAATTTTTGATCCATGCCCATGCTGCACGGCGAGTTTCCGACATCGGTTCTTTCAAACATGCTTCCTCCGTTAACCCCATCCCGGCCCCTCCTCCGCCAAGGCTACGGCGGGCAGGCTTCCCGCTCGATGGGAAGGGGAAGGTGTTGGCGGCCAGCTTCAATAATACAACAATATACGATTCGCCCCGATCATCAATATCCAAATTTCCATATCCAAATTGGGAGAATCGCAACACTGTACATCTTGAAGGTGGTACTATTTGTGTGAGCTTGGTTGACGAAGGCTCAAAAACAATGGAGGAAGTCATGAGACACACAGTGTTCGCCCTTGCTGCAATCGCCGCGATTTCGTGGCTCGCGTTCGGTTGCTCCGATTCCGAAAAACATCCCGAAGGATCCGGCGACGCGGACACGGACACCGACACCGATACGGATGCCGATACCGACTCGGATTCGGACTCGGACACAGATCCTGTCGGCGGCCCCAACATGTGCCCCGGCCAGGTGCAATCCTTCATCTGGATAGCAAACACAGCCGATAGCACCCTGTCCAAGGTGTGCACGGTCAACGGTCAGGAAGTCGCCCGCTACAGGACGTGCCCGACATCGTCCTGCGATCCGTCGCGCACATCGGTCAACCTCCACGGAGACATGGTAGTAACCAATCGCGATCCGACAACTGGTCCGTCATCGGTGACCAAGTTTGTCGCCGACTACTGGGAGTGCGAAATGGACTGGAACGGCAACGGCCAGATCGACACTTCCACCGGTCCCACCGAGGTCCTGGCCTGGGGAGAGGACGATTGCATGGCCTGGAACACGGAGCTGGGCGGAAGCAGCATGACCATCGGGGCGCGGGCCACCGCCTGGGACGGCGAGGAGGATCCGGAAACGGGCCTCGGTGGAAGCGTCTGGATCGGCGCCATGTTCAACAAGACAATTTACAAGCTCAACGGCGAAACCGGCCTGGTCGAAGGCAGCGTGGTCACCGCCCTTGGTCATTACGGCGGCGTGATGGACGGCCTCGGCAACTTCTGGACCATCGCCATGACTTGCACGGTCGGCTTGTGCAATGTCGAGCGGATCAACATGGCCACTCTCGCAACGCAAACCTTCCCGGTTCACTGCGGTTACGGAATCTCCGCGGACTCACAAGGGAGGATCTGGACCTCCGGCCTGAACTGCGTCAATCGCCTGAACCCGGCCAGCGGAATCAACGACTGGCTTCAAGTGGGCGGCTTCAACCGAGGCATAGCCGTGGATGGTGAGGGATCGGTCTGGTCCGCCAACACCGGCGGCGATCTGGTCCGGGTCAACGAGGCCGACGTGACCCTGATAGACAGATTCCCGGTAGGCGGAGAAGCCATGATCGGAGTCGCTATTGACCACGAAGGATACGTATGGACCGTGTCTCAGGATCTCAACTCCGCCCACAAGGTCGACCCGGGAGACTATTCAATCCTGGACGTCCCCATCGGCTCAGGCCCATACACCTACTCTGACATGACGGGAATGCAGCTCCTCAACGTGACCCCAATCGAGTAGTTAACTCCGATTTATCGTCATCCAGGCGGAAGAGCGGCACATCGTCCAGGCGACCGGCGTCGTCGTTCCACCTCTTCAGGTGAACCGTCTTCCCCTCCACGCGCAGGAGGGTCAACCGCCTCGCGTCGCGCATCAGGCGGTTCCAGGGGTTGCCGACCGAAATCCACGTTCCGCTGTTGGCGTACTCGACCCGCCCATCGGATGAGACACGGTGATCCACCTTGTGAGTGTGGCCCATCAGGACAAGGGGAGTGCCCGTGAGATCGCCCAGCTTGCCGGCCCGCTGAGCGCACTTTTCCGGTTCCTTGCTCACGGGTCGCAGTTTTTTTCGCAGATGCACCCATATCCAGGCAATGCCTCCGATTGTGACCACCGCAAATACGGACATGAGAAACGCGTTGGCGGCCACCACGGGAACCGATTGGATGAGCTGAAACACAAGCAGCCAGAGGTAGAGAGCCACAAAAGCAAACACGCCGAACCACAACAACCTCCTCACCACCGGCTTCGCCGCCTTTCTTAGAATGGCCGGCTTGCTCGCGGATTCCGGGTGGATCTTGAGGTCGTTCCAGCGCGTGAACAGATCCCCCATCCCCGTCTTCGTCGCCATCTCCTTAAATCTGGCGGTCTGATCCGCGTCGCCCTCCCGGGAAGATCCCGAGCTGCCCGTGGCCACGGACGGGCCCAGAGCGGCGATGAAGTGAGGATAGTGATCCCTGTACACTCGCCACACATCGAAAAGGTTGTAGCGTTGGATGAAATCCATGTACTGCTCGGGGGATAACAGCCGGGGCGCGTGGGGATCGAGCCTTCGCACCCGGTTGTAGAAGTACTTTACGAAGATGGATCCGATTGGGTAGTCGAGCATCTCCGTGTCCTGTTCATCCCGCCACCACCGGCTCCTGCGCGACAGGAGGGGGCGGGTGGGATATCTGATACTGTTGGTGGAATCGTACTGGTGCCCGTGTTCCACGTGGAGTCGGCCTTCCTCCAGATAAAACAATTGGTGAAAGCGCACCCTCTCTGACAGGGCATCCATATCCGCTCCGTCCCCGCAAGAACTGAAGGAGGCAAGGTGCTCCAGGATCCTCGCCCTCACCCCCTCGAAGTGAATCTCCAGATCGTGGTTGCCGCGGATGATCTCCACCCTGTGGCCCCGGGCGATGAATCTGGAGAGGGCGCGGAAGAACGCCTGGTGACCCTGGAAGATCACATCGAGCTTGTAGATTGATTTGGCCTCGGTGGAGTTGAGGCCGAACTTGCGCTCCGTGGAGAACACCTCGAAACCAAGAGAGCTTGCCTCCTCATCCGAGGGGACACTGGTGACTGTGAGGAAATCGAAGATGTCGCCGTTGAGAACGAGCACCACACCGGATGGGTCGCTTCGATATAGATCGTGCACGTGATCCAGGAACCTGGCGAACGCCTCGTCGTGAAAGAAGTCCTCGGTGGAAGCCCACCGCCTCGAACCCTCAGGCTTCCCCTCGCCCAGGTGCAGATCGCTCACAACGATCAGATCGTGAAGCTTATCCACCTGGTACCTCATCAATCACTCTTTCCTTGACTCGCAACTATAACAAACGAAAGAACACCATTCAATTCATGCCATGATGAAGGCATCTGAAATACCTTGAAACGACACCTAGGAAGTGTTTCATATTGGGCACAAAGGAGGTGGGGCATGCAAGGACACCCGTTTTCTCTGATCCGTTATACAATACCGGTTCTCGTGACCGCGCTGGCCTGCGGCTGCGGCGCGAGCAACCTGGTAGATTATTCCACTCTCAACCCCGAGCTTACCTACTCGGGCCGCTGCAGGGTCGCAGTAGCTGTTCACGATGCGCGGTCGAGAGTGGTCAAAGGCGAGACAAGCCAGTCATTGGTCGGCGAGGTTGCCTCATCCAGCATGAAGAGGGTGCCGCTCACTACCGCCAGCGGCCGCCCCTTCGCGGAGATCACGGCGGACGCCCTGATCAGGGTCTTCTCTAAGAAGGGTTTCGACATGGTGCGGATCAGGACCTCCCCCGTGGACGCCTCCGAGGCGATCTTCGACAAAGTGAACGCCGCGGGCGCCGACCACGGTGTCGTCATCACCATCAACGAATGGTGGAGCTCGGTGCTCAAGAACGCGGATCTCGTGTACGACCTCACCCTCGTTCTATTTGATTCAAAGGGCGCCGTGCTCTTGGAGATATCCGAGCGGGGAAACAAGGCCTTCGGGATGGATGCCGGGGAAACGGCGGAAACCTCGACCGAGGATCTCGGATGGGGCGCCGATCCCGAACTTCCGGATCCTTCGGTGGAGGAACCCTCCACGGGCGATCAGGATGCGTTTGCGGATGAAGCGACGACGACGGAGACTGCGCCCGCAACAGAGAAAACGGAGACCACGACAGACGAGACGGAGACCACGACAGACGAGACGGAGACCGGCGACCAGGACCTCAATCACGAGATATTCCTTTTTTATCAGCAGTTGGTTGCGGGCATGTTGAACGATCCCCGGATGCCCAAGTTGATGAACCGCTTCGATACCGGAAAAACGGTGAAAAAGCCGTCCGCCACGGAGGAACCGCTTTCCCCGGCTGGTACATTCCAACCTGAATAATTCCTATTTGATGGTCTTGACGACTTCCCCGTCGTCGGGAAACCGCCCCACCTCGTGCTTGGAAAAGACCATCTTCCCGTCCACGGTCACATCAAAGATTCCGCCGCCCCCGCGCACCAGATCGGTCGTAACCCCGAACTCCTTCTTGATCTCTTCTGCCAGACCGGCAGCTTTTGGATAGTAATTTCACTCTCCGCAGTATTCGATCCTGATTTTCATGTCGATTCTCCTGTCGGCCGCCTTCTGTCTTGCGCCGTCTTGATTTCTGCTTTTCAAGGGTAATGGCTGAACGAAAACTGTCAATCTTACGGAGAATTTCAAGGAGGGTGTGATTTAAGGCCCTGAAAGGGCCTGACATACCAGCCCAGGGCATCGCCCTGGGTTCATCGATAATAAAAAAAGAACAAAAGCCCCGAAGGGGCGTGACAACACTTCACAGCCTCTTAATCCCACAAGTATTTTTCGTCGTATTCGATGCCGTATTTGTCTAAAAAATCGACGAACTCCTCCTGAAAAGTCTTGGTTCGGTGGTGCTCATGCTGCCTGTCGATATAGTCGATTAGCGCAGGTAGCTGCGACTGCCCCAGTGAAAATACGCCGTACCCCGCCTGCCAGGCGAAAGCAGGGTGGCCGTCCGGCTGCTTCTTCATCCACACCGAAGAAGACTTCTTGATCTCTTCGAGCAGCTTTGCGGTTGTCACTGTGCGCGGGAGCGTGCAAGCAACATGAACGTGATCGTTCGTTCCGCCGACGCGATAGGCCTCGGAGCCAAGAGCACGGCACGTGCCGGCCAAATAGGCGTGCAGTGCGTCCACCGTTTGGTTCGGAATGGTCTTCTCGCGGTTCTTGGCGCTGAAGACGACGTGGAGCATAACCTTGGATAGCGATTGGGACATAGGGCCTCCGGTGGATGTATCGCCCTTTCAGGGCTGGGATGGTTGCTGTTGGTTGCTCATTCCCGGGGCGTTGCCCCGGGCTGATATGTGACGCCCCTTCGGGGCTACGGGTTCATTGTCCTTCTCGTTTCTGTCACGGGCCGGCGTCGGGTAAGTCGTCGGTCCCGGAATCCTCATCCGGATTCTTCGGCCACAGGAACTCGCACGCGGGGATGTCTGTGGTCTCGTCCACCTTGGGATCGAGGACGCAACCATAGGTCGCGATGGCGGCGACGCAGGCGGCGACCTGGTTGTCCGACGCCTCCTTGCCCAGGGGCCCGTCGATCTCGCGGGTACGGCAGAACTCCTTGTAGTAGGCGACGCAGGTGGCCCGGTCGAAACCGGGTAAGCAGCTCTCGCGAAGATCGCAGCGCGCCGTTTCTATCTTCACGCAGTCCTTGTAATCGTGCAGGGAGTCCATGCACCCGGAGAGGATCACCGACGCCAGAATAAAAATCAGTGCCAATCTTGTCATTGTCCAAACTTACGGTTCGCGGCTCGCCCGAGTCAAGAAAGTGGTATATCGCCGATTGTGACAGACGAGAACAAAACACCCGAAAGGCGTTTTCAGACAACCGATGTGGTGACCATTTCCGCGGCCCACTTCATGCACGACGTCTTTACGGCCTTTCTCGCGCCCCTGTTGCCGCTCCTCATCGACAAGCTCGGGCTTTCCCTGCTGCAGGCGGGATCCCTGACCGCGTTCTCCCAGATTCCATCGCTCCTCAACCCGCTGATCGGCTCCCTGGCCGATCGGGGCTCTTTCTCCCGCATGCTGGTGATCGTCACACCCGGGATCACCGGCGCGCTCATGTGTCTCATCGGGCTCGCCCCGAGCTATTCGACACTGGCGGTGCTCCTGTTTACCTCCGGCATCAGCATCGCGGCCATTCACGTTACCGGCCCGGCCATAGTCGCCGAGATAGCCGGCAAACAGGTTGGAAGGGGCATGGGCGCCTGGATGCTCGGCGGAGAGCTGGCCAGAACCGCAGGTCCGCTGCTTGCTGTTCAGGCCGCCACAAGCCTCACCCTTGAGGGCCTCTGGAAGATCATACCCGTCTGCGTGATGGCCACCCTCATTCTGTGGTGGCGTCTGGGAAGGATCCCGCTGCCGCCGCAAGAGAAGCGGGAGGCCGCGCCGTTGTCCGCGTTTTTGGACATCTTCCGTCTGTGGCGCAAGCTGGGGCTCCTGATACCCGCGGTGATGGGAGTTCTCTTCGCGCGGGCATTCATGGCCGGCGCCGCAGTAACCTTCCTGCCGACTTTCATGTACGGCGAGGGAAGCTCCCTCTGGTTTGCCAACATCGCCCTTGCGATCCTCGAACTGGCCGGCGCCGCGGGAGCGATCATCTCCGGCTCCGTGAGCGACACTCTGGGCCGCCGCAAGGTCCTGCTGATCTCCACCGCAGCCGCGCCGGTCGCCATGCTGCTTTTCCTTCTCGCGAAGGGTCCGTTCGTCCTGTTCGCGTTGATCGGGATGGGGTTTTTCACCCTGGCCACCACCCCCGTGCTCCTGGCCGCGTTCATCGAAAACTCGGGCTCGAGCAAGGCTACCGCCGGGGGCACGTTCATGATGATCAGCTTCCTGATCCGCTCGGCGGCCGTCATTGCCGTGGGCGCCATGGGAGACGCCATCGGCTTGCGGGCCACCTACCTCGTCTGCGCGATCATCGCAATGACGGGCGTCCCGTTCGTGTTTCTGTTTCCAAAACCGAAAAATTAATTTTTCTCGTGCCAGTCGGGGTACGGGGAACGGGCGGCAGGACGCCTTCCGTACAATAGATCGTCAGCCCACAGAGACAGGCGCCTCGCCATGGGGTTTCTCCTTATCAACCACCGCACCATGTCATGGGCGCTGCCGGCCGGATGGGAGTAAGGGCAGACCTTGATGCACAGGCCACAGTCGGAACCGGCCGTTCGCCAGTATCGGTAGCAGGTGTCCTGCCGGGACTGCCATTTCTCCACGCCGTTGCGATCCAGTTTCTCTCCCTTGTCGATGGAAGTGGACGGGCAGATGTCGGCGCACTTCATGCAGATACGACAGAAATCCTGAACGCCGAAGGTGATCGGCTCGTCCTGCTCCAGCGGCAGATCGGTGGTCACGACCGCCAGCCTCACCCGGGGACCCATCTTCGGGGTCACGAGCAATCCGATGCGCCCGAGTTCCCCCAATCCCGCGTCAACGGCCACAGGGACGCACATGACCCGGTAGTTTCCGTCCACGTGAGCGCGGGCCTCGTATCCCAGCTTGTTCAGATACCTGGCCAGGACCATCGCTATCCGGGCGGCCTCCAGGTACTCGAAAGCGGTCTCGGTGGTGGTCGGGGAGTCGGGCGCGAGCCGAACCATCTCGTGCGCCATGGGGACGGCTACTGCGATCGCGTGGGTGTGCGGGAGATCGATGGGCTCTCCCCACTTTCCAGGAGAGCGTCCGATGTTGCTGTACACGTGCGCGGGGTCGAGCCTTGTACACCCTACCGAGACGGCGCCGAGATATCGGGCGAATCCCTTGATCCGCATGGCGGCCCTTGCCGGATCGATCTCCACCTTCCGCCCGTCCATCGGGGCCGGGCTCCAGTCCAGCTCACGGGTCAGATCCTCGGTGAGATCGAAGCAGGCAGTCTGGAAGCCCGAGGTCACGGGATCGTAGGTCTTGCTCCCGGGCTCCGCGAGTCCGGGCATGGCCCGCAGTTTCTCGTCGAATTCCCGCTTTTCGGGATGGTTTTCGTAGTACGCCTCGAACTGCGGGGTCCCCTCCTCTATCCTGTAGAACCGGCTCAACACCACGTCCCGTTCGTCGACGCGGCTCCTCTTCCCGACAACCCTGAGCCCCTCCGACCTGGTCCGGGGCAAAGCAACCAGGCCCCCGACGATGACCACGACTCCGATGAACCCGATGACAATCCACTCCCGAAACGGCATGTCGATGAGCAACAATGTCCCGAGTATCGTCAGCGCCGCAATGGAAACCGCGAGCGCAATGGCGGCCGGGCGCTTCTCCCGTTCGGATGCGAACGTCGCCACAAACAACAAGCCGAGCAAAGCAACCAGCGCAAACGCCGTCCAGCCGGTGATCGAGATGAGGGTCATGGTTTCCTTGAGTAAACGTCCAGGCGAGCACATTACCATACTTGGTTATCGTTTCTATATCGTCTCAAATGTTGCAATTACTTTTATACAATTGAGGGGTTTAGTTAGTTTCCATCCCAGAAGTCTACTAGAGTGCCGACCATGATTCACGCTTCAAATATTTCTGTGCAGCACGGTGATCAGATTCTATTTCTAAATGCTGGATTTCAAATTCCTCCGGGCGGTCGTTCTGGTCTCGTGGGTGCCAACGGAAGCGGAAAGACCACTATTTTCAGGCTCATCACTGGCCAGGAAAGGTCCGATACCGGCGAGATCGGCAAGGGTAAAAGAACTGTCATCGGCTACTTTTCTCAGGACGTCGGAGGGATGAAGGGACGTTCTGCACTGGAAGAAGTAATAGCCGTTGCCGAAAATGTCGTTTCGCTGGGCAAGGAGATCAAGCTCATGGAAAAGGCCATGAGTGAACCCATGGACAACGACGAGATGGCTTCACTATTGGAGAGATACGGCGAAGCTGTCGAGGCATTTGAACACGGTGGTGGCTACAACCTTGAAACCAGGGCTCAAACTGTTCTCACTGGTCTGGGAATTGGTCCATCCGAATACAATCGTCCAGTAGAATCGTTTAGCGGTGGATGGAAAATGCGCATCGCTCTGGCTCGAATTCTGGCGCTGAATCCAGACGTCTTGTTATTGGATGAGCCGACAAACCACCTGGATATCGAGTCGATAATATGGCTCGAAGAATGGCTTTCACAGGAGTTCAAGGGCTCGCTCCTGATGACCAGCCACGACCGGGATTTCATGAACAGATCGGTCACCCGCATTGTGGAAGTGGCAAACAAGACCATAACCACATATAGCGGCAACTATGATTTTTATCTCAAGGAACGCGAAATCCGGCGGGAGCAACTCATTGCAAGCCATCGGCGACAGCAGGAAATGCTGGCCAAGGACGAAGCGTTCATAGCGCGATTTGCAGCCAGAGTCTCGCACGCTGCACAGGTACAGTCACGAATAAAGAAGCTGAAGAAAATTGAACGCATCGAGATTCCACCCGAGGAAAGAGTCGTTCGTTTTCAATTCAACGAGCCACCCAGAAGCGGTGATGATGTTGTCAAAATTGAGAATCTGGGAAAGGCATGGCCGCTTCAAGATGGCGACACAAAGCCTGTTTTCAGCGGTCTATCAGGTCTCATACGCAGGCAGGAGAAGATTGCCGTTGTGGGAATAAACGGTGCGGGCAAGTCGACCTTTTTAAAGGTTCTGGCTGACCAGACCGAGCCATCCGAAGGCGAAATTGTCATCGGAGCAAATGTGAATGTCGGTTATTTCAGTCAGCACGCCATGGAGCTGTTGTCCGAAAAAAAGACAGTTTTCGAAACGGTTCAGGACGCATTGCCTCTTGCAACCATCGGTACAATTCGCGCGCTTTGCGGTGCGTTTTTATTTCAGGGAGACGCCGCGGATAAAAAAATAGCAACTCTTTCCGGAGGCGAGAAAAGCCGCGTCGTTTTGGCAACTCTTTTGGGGCGGCCTCTCAATTTGTTGATTCTCGACGAGCCGACAAATCATCTGGATATTCAATCGCGAATGATCCTGTTGAACGCATTGCAAAAGTTCACAGGCACTGTGGTGCTTGTGAGTCACGACAGGCATTTTTTACGATCACTTGTGGGTCGGGTTTTTGAGATCGACCATGGCCAGATGCAGATTTTTGAAGGGAACTACGAGTACTATTTGAGCAAGACGACAGCCGGAAGTCCTCACGGTTGAAAATGCAATCACCCACGCCTCTCGAATAACCCCAATCAAAGGAGTCAGACTCTTTACACACCCCACCCGATGTATAATCCCCCAATCAAAGGAGTCAGACTCTTTACACACCCCACCCCACCCGATGTATAATCCCCGCACGGATTCCAGGCACATTATGACAGAAAAAACCGGCAGGCATTGGCGTATGAAAGGACAAGAGTTCGTGACGGGTCCGCCTACGCTCGCGGACGCGAGCTACGGCGAGATCTTCGACCTTCGATCTTGGATGACGATCAAAAACGACGACCATTTTCATCCACGTTTCCCGGGGCGGTGCCCCGGGCTGGTATGTTTCAGCCTTTCAGGCTGGTCGGCCCCCGCACAGGCCCCAACCACATTATTAGGAAAAGGGAACGGCGGCCCTACTTGACGCAGTACGGGCAGATCGGGGAAAACGCACTCATGTGCAACGCAAAGACGGACCCGGTCGATATTGTCCTCGCAACGGCCAACGCGCGATTTCACCACGCGTCCCTGGCCCTGCGCTACCTGATGGCCAACCTGGGCGACCTGGAAGACAGGGCGTGCATTCTGGAAGCCACGATAGACGAGCGTCCGGCGGATATCGCCGAAAAGATCCTCGATCGCGATCCGGTGATATGCGCCCTCGCCGTATATGTGTGGAACGTATCCGTCCTCACGGAAGTCGCAAAGATCATCAGAGCGGTTCGCCCGAGTCTGAAGATCGTGCTCGGCGGACCCGAGGTGTCCTTCCCCGACGATCCGCCGGCCATAACCGATCTGGCGGACGTCATCGCGCTTCGCGACGGCGAGCTTGTCTTCCCCGAAATCTGCGCCGATCTCCTTGCGGGTCGCACGCCCAAAAGCCGAATTATCTCTGCCCGCGAGCCGGACCTGGACGCCGTCGCCCTTCCCTACCACCTCTACACCGAGCGGGATATCGCCAACAGAACGATATACGTGGAAGCGTCCCGGGGATGCCCTCACGGTTGCGAGTTCTGCCTCTCCAGCCTGGACTCGAAGGTTCGCAGGTTTGGAGAAGACAGGATCGTCGATGCGCTAGACGACCTCTGGAACCGAGGCGCACGAAAGTTCAAGTTTGTGGACCGATCCCTGGACCTGGGCATCACCCCCGGGCTTTTGAGCTTCTTCCTCGAACGAGTGGACCCCGGCCTGTTCCTGCATTTCGAACTGACCCCGGATCGCCTCCCTGATCGCATGTTCGATCTGATAGCTCGGTTTCCAAGGGGATCCATCCAGCTGGAGACGGGCGTTCAGACCTTCGACACCACGATCGCCGAGCGAATCGGGCGTCGCCAGGACACAATAAAGGTGGAACTAAACCTGCGCAGGTTGGTCGAAGAGACCGGTGCCCACCTTCACACGGATCTCATTGTCGGCCTTCCCGGGCAGGACATTCGCAGCATCGGCGAGAGCTTCGACCGTCTCATCGGGATCGGCGTCCATGAGATCCAGGTAGGCATCCTCAAGCGCCTGCGCGGCGCGCCCATATCCCGACACGATCGCAAATGGGAGATGGTCTACAACCCATCGCCGCCGTACGACATCCTTCGCAACAGCACCATCGACTATCCGACAATGCAGCGGCTCAAGAGATTCTCCAGGTATTTCGATCTCGTCTTCAACAGCGGAAACTTCGGATCCTTCGCGCCCCTGATATGGCACGACGGAAAGCCTTTCGAACGCTTCATGGAGCTGACCGACTGGTTGTTCGATCGCACGGGCAGGACCGTCTCGATCTCCCTCGACAACCTGTCGAAGCTCCTGTTCGAGTTCGTCACCGACAATCGCGGGATCGGCAAGTCCGAAGCGGCGAACGCCATGCTCCGCGATTTCGCGCGTCACGGTCGCAGACGATTCCCCAGACCGGTCCGTGAGCACGCTACCGATCCCATCCCCGACCGCCGTTCTTCCGAGCGGGCATCAACCGGAGACCTACCGGCAAGGCAAAGAAGACGGACGGAGTAGGGTCGAACGCAGGAAAATATTTGATCGCATTTTTGTTTATCGGTTTCGTGTATAATGTCCACTGGCTTAATAAAGAAACGTGAGAATCGCTGAGAGCATCGATTCTCTTAATTGTTCTACTATTGAGGAGATGAAAATGACAAACAAGCTAAAATGGGGAGTATTGCTGTGTATCTGTATGCTCGCCGTCTGGCCGGGCCAGATGGCGTGCGACAACGGTGGCGGTGGTGACTCTGATTCCGACTCGGACTCCGACTCTGATTCCGACTCGGACTCCGATTCCGACTCCGATTCCGACTCTGATTCCGACTCGGATACCGACTCGGATACCGATTCAGACACCGACACTGATACTGACACGGATACCGACTCGGACGGTGACATGTGCACCAACTATCCGACGGCCGACAACAACTTCGCTGTCGGCTCCGTGATTCGAAACTACACGCTATTTGATAAGAACGACGTGGCGCATCAGATGTGCGAGTTCGGCGGCGGTTCGGCTTCGGTGCTGTTCCTGGCCATCACGGCCACGACGTGACCGATCTGCGCAGACGAGATAGGTGATCTCGCAAATCTTCAGTCGGCCAACGCAGCCGAAGGCGTGGTAGTGATGGAAATCCTCCAGGATGCGACCAGCGCATCCATACTCAACTCGGGAGCCTGGGCCAGCCAGTCCGGCTACGAGCTCATGCGAACGAACCCCGCCACCCAGGTGCAGAACGATTTCGGGGGCGGGTTCGAAGGTTATCCGACCTTCCCACTCATTGATCTGCAGACGATGGAAGTCCTCGATTCGGACTGCTTTTATGCCTCCTCCTGGCAGGCGTGCATGGCCCCGTATCTCTAGAACGCTCAAGAAACCGCTTCAGCCGGTCTGCTTCCGTTTGTACCCACCCATTACCTTGATCATGAACGCCACCGGGCCGACCATCAGATAGGTGATAAAGAACCGCACACGTCCGGTGGAGACCACTCCTTCACTGAACGCCTCGGCCGTATTGGCGCACATGTTGCCCGCATTGATCACCCGAACGACGCTCAGGATGTGTTTCGCCTTCTTCAATCCGTAGGCATCCACCAGAGTGTCCCACTCCTGCGAGTCAAACGAACCGCCCGACTCCGCGACCCGGGTTGCAAAAGCAATCGCCCGCGCCTCGAACGGCGCTACCGATCCCTCGTGACCGGCGACGATCTGTGCCGCCTCCCGCTCGCTCACCCCCTTTCGAAGCGCCCACTTGGTGTGAAGATGGGTGCAGTAGGCGCACTCGTTGACCCCGCAAACCGCAAGGTTGATCCGCTCTGCAAAGGCAGGCGACACGCGGTGTGTCCGACCGGTGAAGATCATGGCAATGAAAGATACCTGGGCCTGCCAGAAAATCCTCATGGCCTCAAGAGGAGTTCTCAAAAACCTTTTTCCAAATTTCATACAATATTTTCCAATCGTCGCGCGTCCTATTATACTAGGATTATTGATGATTGAAATCGATGCGCAACCTCGCTACAAGAAGAACGCTTTTCTTGAACCAAGAATGGAGAGAACCGCATGAATCAGCCCACCGGAAGAACCCTCGCCTCCATCCGCGGCGCCATCATGGTCTCAGCCGAGGCTATCGGCGCCCTCGCCTTCCTTGCAGGTTGCGGTTTCGTACCGCCCCCGGAGTTTCACGAGGTCTCCGACGTCGACGAGATAGTGCTCCCCGAATCGTTGGGGGTGCCGGCTGCCGACGCCGGGGTCACGGACGCGTCTGCGGGACAGCCCGAAACGGCCATGGCGGGTAACCTGCAGCTGGGTGTGGGCATGACCACTATTCCGGCAATGCCGATCTCCGATCTGCTCGGAAAAGCCAGGGACGATATTGAGACCCTCCTCGCACCGGTAAAACCCGAAACCCGAGATGAGAAGAAAGCACGCAAACTCGAAGAGAAGGAGGGCTGGATCCACTACACCGAGCACCTGATAGTTCGCTTCTCAAACGACGAGATCGCCATGGAATTCGTGCAGCAGGTTCCGGCGGATCTTGACTGCCGGGACGCGGCGAAATGGCTCGGGTTCGGCGACGCCATGGCCCCCAAGAGGAACAAGGACAGCTGCGAGTGGCCGCAAAAGAGCGACAAGCACCTGCTCGGCCCGGGTGTCCACGGAAAACTGACTCTCGAAGGCGCGATCTTCCACGCGTTCAAGGTCATCGTTCCAGCCGTCGAGAAGTCCGAGTAATCCGCAATACAGCTCGCTGACATCACTTTCTCCAGAACCCTCGGGAGAGGACTATCAGTACGGAATATATCTCGAGACGGCCCGCGATCATGTCGAACATCAACAACCATTTGTGCGGCACCGCGAAAAAATTGTAATTACCCGCTGGACCGACCGGCCCCAAACCCGGGCCGATGCTGCCGATACTGGCGCCGACCGCGGTCAATGAGGTCTTGAAATCGTGCCCGCCGACCGCTAAAACTGCCACCGACACGAAAAAAATAGACAGGTAAAGTATCACGAAACCGGCAACCGACTGGATGACCTCCCCTGAAACGACCTGCCCCGAGAGCTTTGTCTGTATGACGCTGTGGGGATGGGTGAGTCGCTTGATCTCTCGAATCGCGAGCTTCGCCATGAGAAGAACCCGCACACATTTGATCCCGCCGCCGGTGGACCCCGAAGACCCTCCAATGAAAAACAGGAGAAAGATGAGGGTCTGGATTCCAATCCCCCAGGCCGCAAAATCGGAGCTGGAGAACCCGGTGGTGGTCAGTATCGACACGGTCTGAAAAACACCCGCCCGGATGCTACCGTGGACACCCATTCCACTCTCGGCCAGCACACCTGCCCCGATGAGCACAATGAACACCATCGTGATGAAGGCGTAGAATCTGAATTCGTGATCTCTCCAGTGGATAGGTCTCCCCTTGCGAAGACTGGCAAAATGGAGGGCGAAGTTGGCGCCCGCAAGAAACATGAACACTACGATGATCCATTCCGCTAACGGACTGTGGAGCCCCTCGATGGACGCTGCGAGGGGAGAGAATCCGCCGGTTGCCATGGTCGCAAACGAATGGCACAGAGCCAGGAACGTCCCCTGTCCTGTAAACAACAGCAATAAAAACTCCAGCGCCGTGAGACCCGCGTAGACCTTCCACAGAAGCCTCGCGGTTTCAGCCACCCGAGGCGCGATCTTGTCCTTCACCGGACCGGGCACCTCCGCCTTGAATAGCTCCATGCCGCCCACGCCGAGCAGCGGCAGAATAGCCACCCCGAGAACGATGATCCCCATTCCGCCCAGGAAGTGCGTCAACGCCCGCCAGAACAGTAACCCGTGGGGAAGACCGCCCTTCCTGCTCTCCCGCTGCTTCCACAAGCCGTTCTCGAGGATCGTCGCCCCGGTCGTCGTGAAGCCCGAAGTGGACTCAAAGACCGAGTTGGTCAACGAGCAGAACTCCACCCCAAGGCCCTTGCCCGTATCGCAATCCGGAGGAGACATGGTTTGGGCAGGGGCCGATCCTTCAGCCTGCGCTCTTTGTGGAGCGTCCGAGAACCACACCGCCGGAAGATGCGCGAACAGGAGATAGGGCAGCGCGCCGAACAGGCAGCAGGCCAGCCATCCGAACGTCACAACCGCGAAGGCGCCCCGATGGGAAATCTCCAGTTTCTCCCGCGCCCGCCCCGTCAGGAAAAAGATCAGAAGCCCGGCGCCGATTGTGATTCCGGCGGCCACTGTCTGTGAAAACAGATCCTCCTCACGATATCCGAGCGCCACGAAAGCCGCGATCATCATAGTGACGCCCAGACCGGCGACCAGGATACCGACTATATGCAAAACATGACGAAGGCGCATCAATAAACCTATGCCCGACCGAGCCCCAGAATCGACCTCAGCCGCCCGTAGATCACACCGGAGGCCCTCTTCATTCCGGCTATCCCGACGAACGGCCCGTTGAAAGTCGACAGGGCGCACGACAGGAAACCGAAGGCGCCCGCGACGATGACCGCGTACGGATAATGCCAGCTGGACGCGAGAACCAGTCCCATCATGACCGCGATCGTAGCTGTCACCAGGTTGAAAGCCACGCTCGCGCGGGCCGCACGGGTCGAAGAGATCACGTCGACCACTTCCTCGAGGCCTTGCTGTCTTGCGTCGATCCCCGCCATGCTGGAATCGCTCGATCCCATCGCTATGCCCGCCTCGGCCGACCGGAGACACGCCTCGAACGCCCGGCCGTGCCCGACCAGCAACACCCTGTCCCCCGTAGCGTTGATCTCTTCGATGAGCGCGTCCAGATCATCCTCCCTGGTCTCGAACTTCACGTTCTCTATCCCAAGTCGGGCCCCCATCGCCATGGCGGAATCGACCTCGGCGGAGGTCGCCATCGCGGGATCCAGCCCGATCGACACCAGGCGGCGCATCTGTTCCAGAGCCTTCGGCGTCGGCTCCTCTTCCACGCCGAACATCGCAACGATCCGGTCATCGCGGGCAACAAACAAGGCGCGACGACCGCTCTTCTCCACGTTCGCGGCCCAGTCCTCGTAATTCGCGGTGGATATCGATTCGTCGAGAAGGAGTCCCCGTGTGCCGCAAACGAGACGCCCACGCGATGTCTCACCCACCACTCCCTTGCCCGGAATGATCGAGACCTCCATCTCTTCGAGGGAAGGGCTCCCCATCCCCTTCACGAACTCCAAAACGGCCCTCGCAAACCTCCCATCGACTCTGGACTCAACCGAAGCCAGCGCCAGCATAACCTCCTTCTCGTCCTCACCCTCCACCATTTGCCAGTTCACTACTTTGATTCTGGGTAAGAACAGGGAACGCCGCGAAAGAAACAACACCACCCGCACCGAACCCACGCGCTGGACGGCGTGCGCATCTCGTATCACGATGCCGTTTTTAGCCGCCGACAGGGCAACCGCCATGTGCACATCCCCCGTGGCCATCCGCAACGCACGAGGATTGATCCCGGCCAGCGCAATGGCGACGGCCAGCAAGGCGACGGCCGGGGAGCCTGCCGAAAGCCAGATGAAGAGGCCTATCAACACCGCCGCAGGGAACCTCGCCCATTCGAGCACAATGGTCACCCTTCGAATCCGGGCGGCGGTGATCGAGTTATCGCGCCACTCACCTGCCAGCAGGGTCGGTGACTTCCCGGCGATCACGTCGAGGATCCCCGATCGGCAACGACCCAGAATCTCGACAAAACGACCCATACGCTCCACCGCCAGCAAGCCGACGGCACACATGGAAGGAACCTTTGCCGAATCCCCCCACACAGCGATGGCTACCAGCATGGCGGCCGCAATGGAAACGGCCGTCGATTCGACGATCCGGGCGGGGCCGCTCCTTCGCTCTCGCCAGATACTCATGACCAGATGCACGAGCACGGCTGCTGTTGCAACGGAAGGTACGAGAAATCCACCGAGCATCCGACCCGGAATCAGGCCCTGAGCAACCACCACGAGGACGAGGACGCAAAACTCGATGAGGCATGGCAACACCAACCTGAGCTTGCCGATCTCCAGCCCGCTCCAAACCGACACAGGGCGGTTTTCGTCGGGTTCGGTCGAGGTGGCCTCGGTACGGGACACGGGCTCCTCGCGTCCCTTTTCGGATTCGGGCGACCTCACGGGCTCGTCGGGCTTGCGCGAAGGAGCGATCTCTCTCTTGAGATAGAGCTCGCGACAGGAGGACGAACAGAAATGCGCAAACTGACCCTGGACAATGGAAACCGCGCCTGCCCTCAAAGGATCCACCGGCGTCCCGCAGTGGGGGCACTGTTCTTCGAATTTGCCTTGCCGGTCGCTCATAATGAATTGAATTACGCAATTGCTGTGGTTTACGTCAAGGTTTCGAAATAATGCCGGTGCACATGCGTTGACAACGGGAAGCACGATCAATTAATCACTATTGACGTCAACCAGCATCTCAATGGAGAACAGCGTTCATGAAATACCGATGCGTTCCTTGCGATCACGAGTTCGAGTCGACCGGTGCCGACAAGCCGAGATGTCCCCGTTGCATGGGAATCCACAGCATCGAAAAATCACGGCAGAAAACCGATGCACCAAAGAACCCGAAGCGATCCAGGCTCGTTCCCGTGATTCTGGTGGCCGTCCTTGCAGGCGCGGTCGGACTATATTTCTACCTGAATCCCGGCAACGAGGACGCGGATACCGCGCCGACATCGGAAAACGCGTTGAAAGATATGCTCGAGCAGTTCGGTGTCGCAGCGAAGGATGTCGTGCTTCCTTTCGAGGTTACGGAGGTCATCGAGAAGTTTGCGCAGGAGGTCGCGGACGGGAAGGACGACGAGGAGGCACTCCAGGTCATGATGGATGCCCTTACCCGGTTGCAAAAAGATGGCAAGTGGGCCCCCCACTCCCAGAGAGAGCCCGACAAGGAAGAACCGCGCACCGCAAACGATCTCCTGGCCGAACTGCGGAAGGACACCGACAAGCCCGTCAAGGTAAAGAGCTACGAGCTGGCTGTCCTCCTGCTCGCCATGGCAAGATCCCAGGGCATCAATGCCTTCCTGGCGCAGATCCACTCCTTCCAGGGAGAAAAGACACCCGCCGACCCGGCGGGCAAGTTCGGCCGCTACGGAGTGGTCTTTGGCCGGGGATCGAAGGAAAAGGCGCCACCCCTGTTCGACCCCTACGCAGGTCGCTCGGGCAAGAGCGCAACGGCCGACATGGATATCCTGCCCGACGAGGAGGCCGTCGCACCGTATCACGCACACAAGGCCCTCACCTTGCTCGTATCGCGGAATACCTCCGCGGCCCACAAACAGGGCGATATCGCGATCAAGCTGGCTCCGAATTGCGCCCTGTTCAGATCGATCAGGGGTTTGATATTCGCGGCCGGAGGAGCATCGACGGAGTTTTTGGCCGAATTCGAAAAGGCTGTCAAGATGCGCGACGATGCGATGACGCGCACCAATCTGGCGGAAATGCTGCTACTCGTGGATCCTTCAGGTAAAAGAGCGGAGAACGAAATCCAGATAGCGCTCTCCAAGATGCCCGATTATGCCCGCGCCCACGCCGTCCTGGCCATGGTACATGTGATGCGTGGAGAATTCGCCGAGGCCGAACCGGAGCTCGCCCTGGCCGAGCGTCTCGATCCAGACTCACCCGCCATCGCGCTGTTCTGGGCCCAGTTCCACGCGGCTCAAGCCGAAGGCGAGGAGGCCGTGCAAAAAGCCGAGCTGGCCGTACGGCTGTCGGAAGAGAGCCTCTCCTCTCTCATCGCGCTGGCCGGCATTTACAAAACGACCGCCCGTTTCGACGAGATGAGGGCCACCCTCGACAAGATCATCAAGAATGCGGATTCACCCGATATCGCCGGGGATATCAGGCGCCTTTTCGGGTATGAGATCGACGATCTCGATGACGAGGACGAAGTTGCCTCGACCGAGAAAGACGAGGACGCCGGCACAAGAAATCTCAAGCTCAAGCTCAAGCTCGACGCCGACGCGAAGAGCTTCGGCAGCGGCATCAAGCTCGACAATAGCCTGGGCGGCGGACTTGGCGGGGGACTGGGCGGTTCCACCGGACCCGGACTGGGCGACGGCCTCAAGCTGGACATGAACCTGGGATCGAGAAACTATACCCCCACTCAATGATGCGTTATCCTTGTCAGGACTCATGAAGAGAGAACAACGCAACGATTTGGAGGCTCAAGTGCGTTCAACTGCTTGGATCGGTATGTTGGCGGGAGTCATGCTGGCGATCATGCCGGGACGGTCCCTCGCCCAGGATGCGCCGGAGACACCACCGCAGAGTGACGCAGAAGCCCAACCCGAGGGCGCGGGCGGGGGCGCCCGGGAGGCCGAAGAGCCCGCACCGACCTGTGACGACGCGACATCCAAAAAGGCTTGCAGGGCGGCTTGTGATGAAAAATTCAAGAAGGAAAAGAAAGAGGTGATCGTGGTCAGGGATCCCCGGTTGCGTATCCACGGAGCCTGGGCCCTTGGTATCGGGGGCGCTCTGCTCGCGGCCGGAGGCGTGACCGGCGGTGTTGCGCTCAAGCTGAACGGGGAACTGGAAGGCCAATGCCCCGACGGCTCCTGTCCACCGAGCAAGCACGGAGATCTGGATACTCGCAACAGGTTGGCAGTGAGTTCGACCATCCTGCTGGCATCGGGGTTTACGTTCTCCTTTGTCGCCATCCTGGTCCTTGCAGTGTTCGCACCGAAAAAAACCGTGGAAAGGGAAGTGGCCTTCGCGTTCACGCCGGTGATCGGCCCGGACGTAGTCGGGACCGGACTGGAATGGAGGTTCTGAGATGAAATACGCACTTGTGATTCTCGGGATGCTCGCCATTTCCACGCTGACCATCGTGGCCTGCGATCTCTTCATGAGCAACCTCACAAAAGGCGTAGGTGTCGAAGATGAGGATGACGCCTCAGCAGATGCGGGGGGCGAATTTTGTCCCGGATACGAGCAGGGAAGCGACATTGACGATTGCTGCATGGTAGATAACCCCTGCGGATGGGATGGGGACGGCTCCTGCGACTGCGGCGGCACGTGCGACTGGGACGCGGACGACTGCGGGTCGGACACGGACACCGATACCGACACGGACACCGATACCGATACCGACACGGACGCTGACGGTGGCTCCCCGGACGCGGGCGACGCTGGTTAGGACACCGATCAAGCTTCTACTTGAAACCTCGGCATTTCCCCAATAGACTCACCCGTGAACAAGCACTTGAACAAGACATTCAATCCTCATGGTGGGATTGCATCAATGAATGAGGGAGTCATGCGACAAATATTTCCATCCATATTGAGCGCACTGTTGCTTTCACTTCTGGTGGCGCTCCTGGCCTCGGGCTGCGGAAGTAAGAAACCCAAATCCAAGACATCGGGGGATGCGGATGCGGGTGTGGGCGACGCGGGCCAGACGGACGAAGAAGAGGTTGGCGAGGTGGCAGCCGAGCCGGAGCCGGAGCCTGAACCGGAGCCCGAACCGGAACCCGAACCTGAACCCGTGGCAACAAAGGGACCGGCGGTATTCCCCAAGGCGCCGGCCAACAACCAGCCCAATCGCCAACCCAAACAGTATCTTCTCTCCATCAAGAAAGCGCAGATTATCCCCGGCAAGCCCGGCGGTGAGTGCTGGGACGACTGCACCGGCGAGGCCCAGATGGCCATCGGCACTGCCGTCTCCAAAATCGGCGCCCTGCCCAATAACTCCCAGAGCGGTTTCGACTATGCCGCCAAGGCGCTAAACCTGGGCGTGAGCCTCGTGGGCGGGACCGACGCCTTCCCGGATGTTTTCGTACACATCCGCTGCGGACACGGACAGGGCCACAAGACCAACGTGGCCAAGAACAAGATGGTCGCCACATGGAGGTACGAAAATAAGAAATTCAACCTCGACGAGCGCGACGAGTGCGTCATCAGCCTGTGGGACAAGGACGACGACGGCGACGAGGAGCTCGGACGCGTTACGGTTCCGCTGGTTCAGAGGGCCAACGCGGGCGGAGGGAAAGCCGTTCTTTACACTGCGGACGAAGGCTTCGGGTTTGTATACTCCCTCGAGATCGGTCTCAAGGCCCCGGATGCTTCCGGTGGCGGCGGCACGTCCGGTGGCGGCGGATCCTCTTTGGGTACCCCGTCGGTACCCAAGGGGAACTATTCCATCGAAATTGTGAAGGCCCAGATCAAGAAAACCAAAAAGGACGGCTCCACCTGGGACGTGGATCCCAAAGCCAAGGAGGGCGGCGGTCTTCTGGCGAGCCTCGCCAGCAAGGTGGGGGAGGGCAAGGATGCAGACGTCTTCGTGGAGGCATGGAAGAACGGTTACAAGTCCCAGGCTCCATTCATGACCACCGCGATCAAGAAGGAGAACTACTACCCGGTCTGGAACGAAACCGGTGGGATGTCGTTATCCGACACGGACCACATCAACTTCATGGTGTGGGACAAGGACCTGACCGCCAACGACCTCATCGGCGAGTGCAAGACCAATCTCATGGGCAAGCAATACGCCGGAGAGGTGTGGCTCAAGGCGGGCAAGGGTTGCGGGGGTCAGGTCGAGTACCTGCTCGTCAAGATCACCAAGAACTGACTCCGGCTACTCGATCACCGGAACATCGTCCTGGCACACGCCTATCTCCATGAGCAGGAAGTACAGGATCATATCTTGCTCGTAGAGACCGGAATGTTGGCCGCCCTGAGTCGTCCCCATCGTATGATAGGTGGTGTAGACAACGCGACCGCAGTTGTACGGCCATGACACCGTGAGAGGATGCGGCGATTCAGCATCGAAGCCCGTCCCAAGTGTTCCCGTCCCAAGTGTTCTCCCAAGTGTTCCTCCCAAGTGTTCCAGACACATTTGAGATTATTCATAGCGTTTTGACCTTCCTCCCAAGTGTTCCAGACACATTTGAGATTATTCATAGCGTTTTGACTGCTGGGCGAAGGAAACGCTCTCGGTGCGGGATCGAGAGAGGATCTGTGCACTCGTGCATGAGATTTGCGTGTTTCAGGTCCATA
>SDBV01001803.1_pt1 | contig 32012 bp, 33 predicted proteins | sample 2277081 | NCBI WGS metagenome assembly SDBV01 (sample SAMN10402039, study PRJNA504765) | marine sediment metagenome | isolation source: marine sediment core GS10_PC15, 223 cmbsf | place: Arctic Ocean: Southern Knipovich Ridge | collected 2010 | reverse complement strand
ATTCATAATCGTATGGATGACATCAATTAGCTTATTTTCACTACTAACTATTAGCGTAAAGGGCTCATTTGAAGGGGAGAGAGCTACCAGAGGAAAAGTCTTATTACTGGCCATTGTTAACAAGTATACTTTTATAGGGCTAAAATATGATTATAGGAATCAGTTTTCCTTCATCCATGTTGAATTAGATTTGCTATGGCATGCAATTGTACATTCATACTTGCATATTTACCTATTTTTATCCCCAACTTTACGCTATTTTTACTAAAAATATGGCTGTAGTAATTTTGATTTTAAATAATTTGCGCAGAAAATATAATTTTTATGGGTCAGGCCAATGGAATTTCGAGGGATATGCAGATTGAAGAAATACTATATCAATTCCTAACAGATGTGGAGGGCGAACTGGTAAAGAAAGTTAATGACCGCACCGCATGGCGAATCGAGACCTATTAACTTTAGTTGCTAAAATGATTTTATTATCTTCTGCTAATAATATCTGAAAACACTTTCTTCAACTACAGTTGATAGTTAGCAACATGGACGAAGAACGAAGAGCGCTAATTGCGCGAGTGGCTAAACAGGTTGAGCTAATTATAACTCAGATGATGACTATTATAGCTGGCAAACAATTGGTCAGACATTACGTCCAATTACTAAACATTACTATCAGTGATCCAGTTCTGACCAATAGAAGGGTAGTAATTAGTAGCTTGGAGCTAATTTATGATAATCTAATCCTAATAGCCTTCTCAATAGACAATGAAGAAAGTTGGCTCTATTTGAAGCCAGATAACCAACCCAAACACATTGATAGTGTGGGAGAGATAGCCCTGCTTCTTTTCCAAGCTGAGCTGGCTAGAAACTGGATATTTATTTCAGCTACAAGTTCAGGATTGAAATTGGGCCGGCGAGTGCCATGTGAGGCTAGTTGGTGTTGGTACCGTTGCAACCCTAATCAATGCTCTAGATTAATTGGCTGTTACTGGCATAAAATGAGCGGGCTAGAAATTTGCGACGTCTGCTGGCCGAAAGTAGCTAAAGATAGATGTATTGGAGAACAGATGCAGCAATTTATGGAGGACTTGGAAAGGGAAGTGGTGCAAAAGATTAAGAGTAGGGCTAAATGGCAAATCGAGCCCTAAATCATCTTAGGATCAAGCTGATTGGTAAGCTAGCCAATGGTAAATAGTCAATCGTTAGACATTGCAATATTCCTAGATGATAGAATAGAGCCCCATTCGCTGCTATTAGCATAATAAATAGAACTATGGGCACGTTAGTAAAATAAGGTCGGAGCAAACTATTAAACCATGGTCCGGCATTATAGTTGTAATGATAAGCAGGGTAATATATTAAGATAGAGAGGATATTCTCGACAAAACATTGACCGGAAAAGAACAGTTGGATCGCTATTACATAATAACCGAGCGACTTATAACTTTGAGCCAGGTGTTTATCATTAGTAGCCATCACGGGCAAAATAAGAACCAACCCATTAATTGTGATGTAAATGCTGAGCGCCGTTAAATATGGAATGATCGGGGGAACTGATTCCCCACATAAATCGAAATCGCCCCAAAACAACTCAGCAATAAGTGAATTGAGTCTATTCACTACTCTAGTTAGGTAAAATAAATTATCTTTATCGGCCATAATCCAAAAACGGTCAGGGCATTTATATAATTAACACTATCTAAAATAGCCTCATTTTTAGATCAAATCAAAATTTCACTATGTCTAACCTCGCTCCCGGCATAACGCCCCTTCCACCGGTAGGTACTCAACGGCTCCCGGCTAGAGGATTTGTTCCATCAACCCCATTTGCGGCACCACCGTCGACGAGCCTTCTAACCTCAATCGGCGTTGCACCCTCAACCATTAGCTACTTGAGGTCGCAGACTGGTGGACCATCAACCTCACTTGCGACGCCACCGTCGACGAGCTTTCTAACCTCAATGGGCGTTACGCCTACAACTATTAACTATTTGACGTCGCAGGCTGGTGAAACCTCACCTGGTCGGATGCCCTATCCCAGTATTTTACCCTCAACTGCCGGGCTTCCTCCTCTAGGTTCAATGAATATAGCTACCACGGTTAGAGCTCCCATCGTTCGTTCCCCAACTAGCCCCACTTCTCCTCTACTTTCCGGCCTGCAGCTTAGAGCTCCAATTACTGTCCGGCCCACTGTCCGTCCTGTTTCCCCTCCAACCGCCCGGCCTGTTTCTCCTCGTCGTAAGAAGGAATGCCGAGTGGCTGATTTCAGGAAGGCTATGAGCGATTTGGAGTTAAGTGCGTTTCTTGGCAGAGATATGGATATCTCTAATTTCGAGAAAATTGTGGAAAAAGGAAAAGATGTCGATTTTGTGTCTCTCACTGAGGCCGATCTGAATCGAGTTATCGGTTGCGCTGGGGAGAATTTTCTTCGACTGCTTTTGCCAGATGTCCATACCGTACCAAATGGCCTATCCTTTAAATCGCCGGTGGAAATGTATGAATCCACTCCCGTCGGTCGACCATTTAGCGAAATATTAGTTGTTCAGCTTGATAATAAGACGGTCAGACTGCGGGACATCATTAATGCCTTTATTACCTACACCCGCGGAATTCCTGCATTTCTGGGAGATGAACCGTGGGGAACGCACGGATTTTTCGAGAGTTTCACTTACAATAAGAATGAAAATGTTTATCGATTAAATCTCGGATCGTGAGGGACTCTCACAGCTCTGTTTTTCAGCAATTATCCAGATTGTTGAAAAAATAAATCCCCAATTGAAATTCCAGATAGAGAAAAACTGCTCTCTAGAATTAAACCGCCAGAAAATACCGAACTGCTTATGATAGAGATTAAAACTTTTCGTAGCCTATGTGTCGCCCTTTTTTAGATTGCTGTTATGTGGCCATCTAATTCCATCGAATCGTCCCCCCAGTCTTTCATGACGATGAGAGATTAATTATAAAAGGAGAACTCTGAATTGACTTTCATACAACTAGCAATATGACCGCCAATCGCAATATAGGATATCTACCCCGAGGTGAAGATGGCTTCATTACCACTGACGAAACCCCTCTAGCCTCAACTTCCAATTTAACCACCGTTCGGCTAAGGCCGATTTTAGAGCGAATTAATCTCCCCACCGTCATCAAACCCTACCCTCTGGCCCCAAATAGAGATGCCATCCTTATCGCTACCCTCGCTGGCCAGATTTGGCTTCATATTGGCGGACGGAATGCTGATGGTACCCCCTACTACAAATTAGGCCGACCTAATCGTTCTCGACTCTATTTGGATATCAGCGGGAAAATAGGTCAACTCGGTCTGAGTCGTAATAATCAGTATGATGAACGAGGCTTAATTGGTTTAGAATTTGACCCGGAATTTATTCGCAATGGTCTATTTTATCTCTACTACTCTAGTATTGAACGGCGAACTACCGCTCCCCCAGTTCGACCGGTCGATCCATGTATACCTACCACTCTAAATCAACGATGGACTGACTTTAACCTCTATGACCATATTAATATTTTGGAAGAATGGCAGGCTCATGACCTGGAAGAGACCGATTGTTGTCGACAGCCCGATTATAACTGTTGGTGTAAAAAGGCCTATCACTTTCATCCAACTTATCAACGGAGACTTTTAGCCATTAAACAGCCCTTCCATAACCACAATGGGCAAAATAATCTGCTCTGGGATAAAAAGAAACGGGCGCTGCTACTGCTTACTGGTGATGGAGGTTATAGTCATGACCCCTTTAATTTGGCCCAGGACCTTAATTTCCCTCATGGTAAGATACTGGCTATTGTCCCTTCGGCAATCAGTTCCCGTACTGATGTGCCAGCCGTGGCCAGACTAGATCAATTGCCGCCAGAGGTGAGAAAAGGGATAGAAATTATCAGTCGAGGGGTAAGAAATAGCCACGGGCTACACATTCAACCTGCGAATGAAGGGCAGATTTACTATTTAACTCACAATGGCTTACTTAGTAATGAGGCTCTTTTCCGTTACAATCCGGAGGAAGCGGCCATTTATAACGACTTTGCCGCTACTAACCCGGTACAAAAGATCATCAATTTGGGCTGGTCAGGTTGGGATAACGGTCAACCTACCACTACTCAAGGTTCATGTCGAGAGATTGAAAGAAAGAAGGATAAGCTATTGTTGGAACCACCGACTGTGGGTGATTTACGAACTGTAGCACCGAGTACTATTCTTATCAGCTGGAACACTAATAGCGATTTTGGTCGCATATATCGTATTAATAATGGTGATAGTCTGCGCTTCCTTTCGACTGATGGAATCCGCAATGATGTATATAGTGCCACCATATCTTCGATAACAGCAGAAGCTAATCTTAGAATAATCAATGGGGAGTACTTGAATCAAGGTGCCGCCCGATGGATTGCAAAAAGACAATTGCGTCAGTTAGGAGAAAATCTTGACTTTACCTATCAGCCAATGGTTAGTAACGATCGAGTTCAACGCTTATATTTTACCTCTAGTGCTAATTCCAATTTGATGCGTTTAATAGTTGAAGTTTTACCAGTTGAAGCTGGTGTTTTATCCTTGGTCCAGGACATGGCTCTAATCCAGAATGGCAGTCCACCATTCATAACCGAGCCTCAGAGTAGATCAGATAAGATTAATTTAGTAACCTATATTCGCCGCATCTTAATCAATAAATTACTACCCTATTTTCGTTATCCTACTCTCCGACCAACAGGCAGTACTGTTGACAGTTTATTAGGTAGTCGAATTACTGGTGTAACATTGTTTAATGGTAATCGAGACACGACTTTTGGTCAAGGTTTGGTAATCAGTGATTGGAATCGGAAGTTACACGATCAATTATCAGCCAATAAGGGGTTACTCTTCTGGGTTAATCTCGATCCCACTGGCCAAATTAGATCGCAACGAATCGAGGTACTACCCGAGCTACTAGCAGAAGATGGAATTTTAACTGATATTGTTAACTCTGCAAATATCAACCCTTCTTCCAATATTACTCGCCCTTCCAATGGTCGGTCCTCAGCTAATGATATCTCTTCTCCCGATGATGATCATCTCTCTACTGACACTGATGATAATTATGGTACTGATGATAGCTATAGTACTAGTAGCAATTATAACACTGATAGCGATTATAATACTGATAATGGTTATATCTCGAATAATAGTTCAATCTTAAATGGTGATCATGACTGTCCCCGTAGTCCTCGTTCATCAAATGAAGTTCCTTTACGGAAAAAAAGCAAGGATAAATGTACAAAAGATTTGCGGCAAATGCGAAGAAGAGAGAGAGATGGCTATCGGAGTGAGCGAGGCGGATTAAATAGTACGGTGCGAGAAACGGCCGACATAAACAAGGATGGATATTCAGCCAATAGTAGACGATTTCGTTCGGATATTTCTTTAATCTCCAAGCGATCGGCCTCTTATCCGAGCAGTAATAAACAAAGATCATTCAATCTAAGGCGTGGTGGGAGTGATACAAGGCGAACTAATCGAGGAGATAGAGATAAAACTTCCCCTACCAATCAACTTTCCTCGGCGGGGATGGGAGGTCGAGCTATGTATTATGTTACTATTGGTGGTAACCAGAGTAATGATCGTCTCTATTTAGGGACCTATCGCAGCCCTTACGGTGGGATATTAAATAAGGGCGGCATTTACGAAGTAGTGCCGGTTAGAAGATAGTGATTTCGAATTCAATGATCATGAGCTCATATTGATAATAGATATCTATCATCAATATATATATAACCTAGTTTCCTGATTTGGCGTTTGATATAGTTTCAAATCCAATCCTACATGCGCTCCCATAGTATCAGTTACTCCTTCATCCAGGCCAGTTGCTTGCTACATTTTCGTACCATACTTAGTCCGGGTTGAAAGGGTAAGGTCAAAATTTCGCATTTGTCATTATATTTAGTCCGGATGTACCAGGCTGTTTGGTAGGCTGTGTGGCAGAATCCGGGACTAGTATACTTCTCTGAACAGGGATAGGTATCATGAAGGAGGATAAAACCGTCTTCCTGCACATAGGGGAAGACGTTATCGAAGTCCCGTAAACTAGCCTCATGACTATGATTAGCGTCGATGAAAACCATATCTATCGTTCGCGGGTTGGGTTTCATTATGTTTTGAAAGAAGTCATCAGTTGACATTTGATAAAATTCCAGATTAACCGCGGTCAAATTATAGGGATTGAGATCAACCCCAATGCAGGTTCGAGCCAAACTTAGCATTTTTGGTATAACTGGGCTGGATCGGACCCCTAATTCTAAATAAGTGTCTGATTTTAACCACTGGGCCAGATAAGCGATGAATGCAGCATGATTAAATTTCTCGGGTGGGGGTGGCACATTGCGTAGATGGATGGGTGTTGTCTTCTCCTTAATTATACTTGATTTATCCATGATGGTTCGCTTTTAGTTACGCCCTCCCTAGCTTTTTACCCCGGTCTTTTTAATTCTCAACTTTGGATTTTCCATTCTGCCCCAAATTTCCATTCGATTTGGATTGCCCATTGTTTGGGCTGAAAACAAGATTCTTCTTTTCGAGATAGCCATGATGTAATCTCTCATAGAGAGGCTTGCAATTTCGTTCATAGAGATAACGTTTAAGATAGTTCATACAACTCGCCTCATGCTGTTGATTAGCCTTGTGAGCCGTCCGTAGTTTCTTCAATGTCTGTTCGGCGCGTTTTGTTGCCTTCTGTAATTTATCTTCTAATGCCTCCATTTCTTCAGCCTCTTGCAAATACTCAAACCATAACCGGGCATATTCTTCCAGACTGCCTTTACTATATTGTTTAATTTGCTCACCTTCCTCCAGCCTCTTCCTTTTTTCCTCAGCTTTATGCATAGCCAGTTTACGTTGATAATTCTTATCTTCGTAGTTCCTAACGTAATCGATAGCGTCTCCCTTATCGTGCACTGCTAATTTTCTCCAATCACAAGCTTTGTATATTTTCAGCGAGGCCAACTTATGTTTAATAACGAGTTGCTCACGCTTACTTATAGCTTCGGAGTAAGTTCCATGCATGCTGATGGGGTAGATGGCACCGTATACTCCGTCAACTGGTTCAGTAAGGATGTAGATGAAGAGTAGCCATTTTTGATCGGATTCTGATCGAAGATTAAGATTGGTAAACCGTTTAAGCAAATTCTCCTCGTAGATATGATCGAGGTATTCCTCCTTGGCCCGCTTAACATCCTCAGGCTCTGAATTATGATCGGATGACTTATTTTGGTCGGCCATAATAGTTGCGAAAGATAAGTTTGCTACTATCTAGCAAACTTATTTGCAAACCAATTTTTTTTAAAGCATTTTGATCATATTGGTCCTGGGAAAAATAGTCTATTCTGACCTGAATTGGGTTTGTAACCTATGACTTGACTATGATCTGAGCTATATTCCCTGGCTCAAAACCAGTTGTAGTACAATTTACATTCTTATCCATCTGTGCTTGAGGCAGATATGAACGACACTTAAGGGTTTTAACTGCGAAAGTATTCCATCTCTTTTTAGCACTAATCCTTGATAAACAATATAAATAGGAGGACGGGAATCAATGTCCCATAGTTCGTTGGCCCAATCCTGACATTTGACGTGTAGCTTTTCTCCCTCCAACGGCAGGTCAAACTCAAAAGTTTTTCTATGGTCAGTCATTGTGTAAACCTGAATTTTAATCTTCTTATCCATAATGGTGTCTTATTGTATCCCAGTTTTGATCGTTTTTAATAGTTTTTAGGACAGACAGAAATAGTATTTCATCCTTCATTTTTCAGCTACTTATTATTAAATAATAAGTAGTATGGGTCATAATAAGTATTATGGGTCATAATTAGCGAAAGACTAGACTCGGAAATAAAGTAGGAATTGAGGCGGCACCTGATCCAGTAAAGGCCGAGGCAATAGGACTCTGCCGCTGCCCTTCGGCTATTGCGAAGAGTGGATCCTTTTCAGTTACCACTTCACGGCCCAGTCCGCCCTCTACTATCTGATAAGTATCTACAATCCAAACAATAGTAATGAAGATAAGGGTAATTGCGATGGCAATAAGTAAAGTATCCCAAGTGGAATGATCGTTCATCCGTAGATAATTATAGGTGAAATTATCTAATGTTCTGGTCCATAAGGCGATAATGATCCAGCCGATGACAATTGCAAGAAATACGACCAGGAAGACCTGCTGTGATAGACTTGTGTCCCCGGATCCTGTGGCGATGGTCCATAGTGATTGCAATGGCATTATTCATTGATTAATACCTGTAACATAAACCTATTTTTCTAATCTTGAGCCAAATTGATCTCAACTCGGAAAAAGATGCGATCTCTTTATCTTCCAGATATATTGGAAATCAGATTTTCAATTTTAACTCTAATAGAAATGTTAGGCCGATAGTAACAATTTAGGACGGAATAATATATTTACCGATAAAAGTGTGGAATGCCTCTAATCTAATTATGGCCTCATCTACTATCAATTTGGCTTCAACCTCTGGCCTCCCAGTCCCCACCGCGACAACTTTATCAGCTCCACCCACTGTAACCTCTTCCTTGTTGGTGGCACCTATTACTAGGCCCGTCTTAACCACCAGACCTTTTACTGTGGCTGGTCCCATTTCCTTATCAGCTACAAATGTTCCCCCCGCTTTACCATCCAGCCTAACCTTCTCCCCAACTACTAGTCAGGTTGCTGGGCTACCATCGACTATTACTTATACCCCTCTATCTCCCATCAGACTTCCTACTACCGCCCCTTCATTGCCAGCCTTTCCCCCATCAATCAGCCCCCCTCTTTCCCCCGCTAGAGCTGTCTCGCCACCTGTTACATTTACTCGACCCACAACAGTTCCCTCCTTCGCAACGGTTACGCGACCCGCAACGGTTACGCGACCCACAACAGTTACGCGACCCACAACAGTTCCCTCCTTCGCAACCACTACCTCACCGCTCGTAACAACTACTTCCCTGGTAGGGAGAACTGCTAGCCTCCCCATTTCTTCCACGATGAGCAAGAGGTCTATCTCTCCCATTCAACCCGGCCTTGTTGAAAAGGTTCCTCCGACTAAATCTCCGGCCAAACTTGAATTGGCCGCCCATCCCACTCGCAGGATAATGGACCCTCGGGGTAACGCCCTTCTCAAACTCAATCAAGCAGTGCTAGATCAAAATAAAACCCCTCTCAGTTCAGACGATTTGAATCTTATTTTAAAGGATAATGAACCAGAGATGACACTCTCCCTCCTCCTGGCATTGGACAAGAAGCGAGTTAATTCTGACCGAGTACTAGTTCAGGCCGTTGATCTGGCTCGAACTAGCAGTGATCTTATACCAATAGCATTCTCATTGCGTTACGGCGCTAACCCTAATATTTATGTCCGAACCGGTAATGAGGGCGAAATACATATTATAGCTTTCGCTTATATCAGGCTTAAAAATAGGGCTGACAGGTCAGTGTTAGATGCTATTATTATCATGCTTTATATCTCTGGCGCTAGATATGTTTTACCTTACAGCAGCGAAAGAGGGGGTGGAATTAGATACATGGAAAGTCGAAAGCTGGCCCGAGAGGAATCGGTGATAGATGGGCTTGGAACTAAGGGTTATGCCAATATACTGGATAGACTCAATCCTAATTACACTAATATCGAACCTAGTTTTTTATTACAATTAGCCACTCTACTAGATCAAACTGATCTAGTGGCCCTAGCTAAAAATAGGATAGCCGGAAATAAATACCGAGATGGAAACATAACAATTGTCAGGCCTCAGGTTAACGGTAATTCTAATGGAAACCAGAATGGTGGCAGACTAAGAAGTAATGATAAGGGGGTAAGTAATGGTAATAGGGGGGTAAGCAATGTGAATAAGGATATAATTCACAATGATGATTTCGTGGAAGATATTATTTGGCAAAACGTTAGGCTAAAAGATGTAATCATGGCTCATTCTTATGAAGTGTTGGCGGTGATGATTAGTGGGAAGAAAGGTAAGGATTTTCTTGTCTCCAGTCAGAGCGAAGAGCGATGGAAATTATTGCAGCCCATTCTGGATAGGGATAATTTGGCCTTAATAATCTCTCTCTATTATTTGAATCTACCAGCTTTTCGGGTCTTTCTCCGTTTGGGTTACCTCCCTGATTATATTACGGTCAATCAGATGTTGATTGATTATCGGCTGTTTCTGAATATCGGCGACCGAATTGCGGCGGTCAGTGTTTTTGACATGTTGGAGCAATCGGTACTAATTGGAACTCAACTTGATCCTTACCAATATAACATGCTGCAAAGAACTGATCCTAACGCCGCCCGGCGGATATTAGATGTTTATCAAACCTCCTACTGGAGCAAATCCTGTCGCACACCTTACAGCGATCAAGGTTTGGCTCCCGGTCATCAGCGATTGGACGACAGTGACATTCGCCGCCAAGCTCGCTACAAGGAATTCGGGATAGTAGTTGTTCCCGATCAAGCAAATGGTCAATCATTAAGTCGACTAGCATTTGAATTAGGGCTACCACACGATATACCGAAATCACAACTTTGTCAGCATCTGGAGAGAATATCGAAGAATGATGCTACCAAGCTAGCTCAGCAGGCCGAACAGAGACAGATGACTAGGATATCAACTACTGTTTCAACTCCTGATGAATATGCTGAAGGAGCTAACCAACAGCGTTTCCTTTGCCGTAATCGAGCAGTAGAGAAAATGATGGGTCGTAATCCTTATCACTATAATGATGACGATTTAGTTTTCTACCGCGATGAATCTGACGCGGTATGGTGTTATATTAGTGACGAATTTCCAAGCCTACTAGCAGATCAAGTTAATCCCATTACTAATCAGCCCTTACCAAGCAAGACCATTACTGAGATGAAACATAAACAAGTCCTCGCAAAGGAAGCTGGGTTGCCGCTTCGTGATCCAGCTCATCAGCCGTTAACTTATCAACAAGTATTGAGTAAGTTGACAGCCAAAGATAGTATCAATAATAAGGCTAATGAACGAATTGAACAAGCATTCTTTGAGACCGCCCGAATATACGGTATTTATCCCGATGATATACATAAACTCAAGCCAGATCAGGCTCAGGCTATACTCAATGATCTAGCCATTGGTATCAGGCGGAAGATTGATTTAACTGATCTCCATATCTCTCATAAACGGATGACTTTCATTCGAGTTCTCTACCAGAAGATGCTCCATGATCCCTCCTCTGCTCAAACTATCTTTAATTATATTAAGGTTATTCGCACCCCAACTACCGCTTTATATTGATTGCCGTTTTATATTGACGACTCACAATGTAGTAATTAACCATTATTGATAAAAGTGATGGAGTAATCGATCTTTAACTTAGAGTCAAAGATTAAAAAAGCCTCTAGCCAATTATCAGAAAGTTGATTATATGCTAGGGGTAGCGCTAGATACTCGTTTTCAGACATAGCTATTAATGAGTTTAAAATAACAATAATATATGATAAACAAAATTAATAGCCATGTCGGAAAACGGGCAAAAAGCAATAGACCATGACGTGGAACAAACCATTCGTCGAAACGTTTCTGCGGTGTGGTCTCAGGGAAAAATTCTCACTTCTTTAAGAAAAGAAGTGGCGGTAGTAAATAAAGACTTAGGCGAGGAAGTGTTAACCCTGAAAACTTGCCTCCAACAACCACTAGTGGAAGATGAGGAACTTATTTCTACTACACATCAATGTCGGCGAATTTGCGAAGTATCTTGTTCCGTCCTACTACAAACCGCCCGTTTTGGTATTCCCAAGACCAGTAACTTAACCGATCGTTTATTGTGGCTACAATTAGTGCCAAAAATACTGCATGCTGACATGCCAGCATTTCTCACTTCAAGATTATTATCTTGGTCACAGAATATACGTGATATTATTCCGGTATTAAATATAGGTTCCCATACCAATACCATAGTAAATATTAAATTGCTGCGTCAGGCAGTCGATGTGGTGTGTACAGCATTGACTGATTATAGTAGTCTAAATCAGGAATTAAAAATAACAGTCCGTCGTTGTTGTGGGCCTCGAACTACGCGAATACGTAAATCTAAAATATGCGTATGGAATGCGCAGGGTGGGCAATGCAATAAAGGGCCGAAATGTTCCTACGCCCACAGCTATGAAGAAATTAGAGCGGCATCAGGTTTATTATGATCTACTCCTAACATCAAATTATTTGTCCTATGATATATTTTCCTAATTTATTATTTTCACCATTGTTTACGCTGATTTAAAATGAAATAAAAACCAATTGATAGGAATTGGTCAAAAAAAATGATAAATTAAATGTTTCGGTCTAGGCTAGAAAAGCCGAATCTCAATATATCTCCCTACAATTCCGAATTTTCAGATAAAGAACCATGGCCTCTATCTCTCTTATCGCTTCAGCCTGTTATCTCAAAGATAATGGCTACCTTATGTACGATCCGGATATCTATATTGGTGGATACAATTTATATATTCATACATTACTCGGCCTGCCTTATCATAAGGCAGCCGTGACTCTTATGTTGGTGAATAATTTGATTAATTGTCCTCGTTCCTCTCCTCAAGAAGATAAATCCTGTCGAGTCTTCTTCGATGCCACTAAGCTAGATAAACAGGACGAAATTTATGGTCACCTGGTAGCTAATTTTGAACCTGATGAGATAAGTCCTCATCCTGACGACGATGCTACGGGACAGATCATATTCAGTAATGTTGATGGCCAATTTATGGTAAGATGTGAAAGAACCATGAAGGCTGAGATGGACGTTCCCCACAGTGAGAAATTAAGTTGCGATGAAGCGAAAATGATGATATTAGCTTTGCTGAATGATGCTCACAAACCCTACGGCGAATAGAGAAAAAAACTTTAGTAGTTATAATCTTGATATGAAGATATCAAGATTATCTATGCCTATATAATTATGTGTGGATTGTTATATAGATATAAACATGTGTAACAATTTTTAGCTACGTACATTTAAGTTATGACTTCTTGATCAGAATGGCGTGAAGGGGAATATAATGAGAACCCTGATTATTACAACAGTAATTACTACCACGTTTACAGCCGTCGTCAAATGAGTATAATTCCTCTAGCCGTTTACAATCGGTAAATTTCCCACAATAGGTATAACCCTCATCGATCTTGTAATTACTAAATTTTCGATCAGTAATCTTAGCTCGGCAATGATCCTTATTATGTAATAGAACAATAATTTCTTCCTTATCGATTTGCGGTACATCGTCGTTTTTCGAATGAAAATCACTCAGTTGAATTGCGACATACTTATCCTGATCGTGCTCTCCACCAACCTTCGCCCACGTATCTTTCTTGCCACGTTCGTATTCCTTAACATAGTCGTACTTTTTGCAACAGTAATCACGACGAGAAAGTCCGCCGTTCTCAATATAAGATCGACCTGGACAGGTTCCTGGTCTGTCCGATGGATTCTTTCGCCCAACACATCCTACCTCGTGGTAGCGATGTTTAGTCTTTAGTTTAACTCTATCGATAGCATCATTCCCCGAACAATAACCATCGTGTTCTTCATTTGATACGGCATAGGTAACCACAATTACGTACTTTTCATCTACATTATTGTCCATTATTATTATATTCTGTTTTTAGGTTTACTTCTTTTGTTAATATTATTTTATCTTTATGCAAAAATCATTTTTGTTCTAAGTTATGATTTCTTGATCAGGACAGCGTGCAAGGGGATGTAATGGGAACCCTGATTATTACAGCAGTATCCACTACCACTACCTTCACACCCACCATTAAATGTGTATAATTCTTTTAGCCGTTTACGATCGGTAAATTTTCCACAGTAGATATAACCATCATCGATCTTATAATTACTAAAATTTCGGTCAGTGATTTTAGCTCGGCAGTGATTCCGATTATGCAATAGAACCACAATTTCCTCTCTGTCGATTTTAGGTATTGATAATGGAATTCGTTTCCATTGTTCAATCGGACAAAAAGCGCCTAGTTGGAGAGCAACATACTTATCCTGGTCGTATTTTCCGCCAATCTTTTCATGCCCCACCCTTCGTTCTTGTATTTGAGCTCCTTCGCGTAATCGTATTCCTTGGAACAATTTCGGATACGTTCATATTCAGTTTCATATTCTATATCCGATCTACCTTGACATGTTCCGGGGCTGATTATTGAGTGTCCAGGGACATTACCCGGTTTATGGGGTATCTTAGAAGGATTCTTTCGACCTACACATCCCAACTCATGATAGCGATGTTCAGTCCTTAATTTAACTCTATCAATAGAATCATTCCCCGAACAATAACCATCGTGTTCTTCATTTGATACGGCATAGGTAACCACAATTACGTACTTTTCATCTACATTATTGTCCATCATTATCGTTTCTATGCTGTTATTATTTCTATGCTGTTATCTTTTATTTACTGATAGTATATTCTATTTACTCAACAATCATTTTGCCCAATTAAAAATTAAGCGAAAAATGATTTAATAATTCAAGGCTGGGACCAATAAAAACATGGCTCAGTCGTGGGAAACAGTCTTAGATACGTATTTTGATGGAGGCGATGAGGAGGATGCTGAATATTGCGCCAAGGTTAAAGTCACTCCCTTCGCAACATTAGTTACAGTATTGAAAACGTTTATTACCGCGATCAATGAATTTGATTGGACCGCAACTGAATGGGAAAGATTTGAGAAGAATATTAATAGAGAAATAGAAGAAAAGGATTGGCCCTCTCAGCCCCTAACTTTTTCATCTGAAGCACCTAGATTGACAGTTGATTGGTCTTTGGTTGAAAATCCGTCAGCTCTTTCCACTATTTATATCGCATTGGAAGGCAGTATGGTAAGAGGACCAGATAAATATGCGTCGTTATGGTTAGCATTGTGCCCGGAAAAATGGGAATAAATAAAAAAAATATCGGGTTCTATAATCAGAACCCGATATAGTGAGCAAATTAATCCTAATTAATTGAGAGACCACATATCTGTAGAGCTAGTATTTTTGACTCGGTTTCATGGGGGAATAGAATAAAATCAACAATCCTAAATTGAGCTCAAAAACCCAAAAAATGCCATTTTTGGTCTAAAAATTCCCCGGTTTCACCGGGTCAAAAAGTAGGCTGAAAAGTGACTCTAAGGTCCTAACCTTACTGTCATTTTAGAAAAGTTTACTAAAAAGTTTGTTGGCAGTTTAGTCCAAAGTCTGTCCCAAATTTTAGAATCTGGTCCAAAACTTAAATTAGATAAAGTATTAAGTTTGGATCAGAATTTGATCTGTCTAATGAAGAATAGAGAGGAGAAAAAGGTTAATAACTCAAATTAAAGAGAATCCTAATGGCGATTGATCCGGCAGTTTGGCTTATTATTGGGGTGATAATCGGTAATTTTTCCCACGCCCCCACCGCTCTAATGCTGATTGGGGCATGGACCATCATTCGTAACAAACAATTACCAGGCTTGTTAGGGGCTCGTCACCCCCAGGATATTGTAGTTGATATGAGCAGTATGGTTTGGCTTATTATTCTCCGTATTTTGTACAAAGTTAAAGCCGGCAGTCAGGATAGAGGTTCAGTCAAGGTCCCTCAACAGCAGCATTTAGTCCGGGGGAGTGCCCAACCTAAAACCGCAATTATAATAGAAAACAGGGGTATGCAAGCTCAATTAGCAGCTAATCTTTCTTCACTTCCAGCTCAATTACCTGTCGGTCAAAATATCTATCAAGTAGCAGATGAGATAAGTACACTATCTCCCTCAACGGACAATTTACATCCGCTGTCAAAATTTCAGTCTCCCTTACCCACAAATACAATCTCCTCGCCCCAAAATACAATCTCCTCGCCCCAAAATACAATGCAATTGAAGCTAAAGTTCCCGAATAAGAGGCAATAGCCGACGTAATATTCTATTATCATCGCCATCACTAGTGGTGAAGAAATTGTCAATATCAGTTATTAAGGAATTAACACTGGCCAGAACAACAAAGATGCCAATTACCGCCGCGATGATAGCGGCAGTAATAATAATTAGCAGCACAAAGCTAATGTTCTGGACGACCGGGGAGCACTTGGCCATATTCACTTTTATTGCCTTAAATATTATTGGCTAGGCTTAGAATCAGAAAAAATAACATGAAATATTGTTATAGGTAGGAAAGGTAAATAAGATGACTGATAAACAAAAGCCAAAATTCACTCTGCGATTAGCCAGTCGAGTAAGAGCGGTGCCGAAGGTAGTTAACGTCCGAGTAGCTAAGTTACGAAAGTGTGGTTATCAGAATATTAACTATTGGTTGGCTGAACCCGACCATCTATATATTGGCCGCCAAACTAGAATAAATTTAGGCAAAGGGGAATGGGCTTATTTGAAAAAGAGTAAATGGCACAATCCTTTTAAGTGTCAGGAGAATAAACGAATCCAATGTGTCGAAGAATTTCGACAATATGCCAGCCAAATCTTTAGTCGTCAGGACCTGTCCGAATTGAGCGGTAAGGAATTAGGCTGTTGGTGCGCTCCGCAGCCCTGTCATGGTCATATCCTGGTTGAGTTATACAACGCCGCTTTTCCCCCCGGCAGCTAGAAAATACCAATGGTTGGTCAGCTGGACCGATCATTTTTTTTATAATAGTGATATATGTTATGATGGATTTATTAGCCTATTTACACGTAAAATTTCCTCCACTACTTCACTGATATCGGCATGACGAATGATTCCATCCTTGTAACCACACTTATACACCACTTGGTTATTTTCCATTAAAGCCGTCTCAAGCATAAAATAATCGGCCGGATGACCTATATCTGGTGGTACAATAACGGAAAGCTGATATTCAGCCGATAGCAGGATTCGAAAGCCCCAATTGCCTGGCATATCCTTCATCTTCATTCCCTCTAGTTCCTTTCGGGCTGATAACTGATTAAAAAGTTTGCGAGCCTCTAGAACGCAGGGTGAATTGGTCAGAGGATGCGAGGGATCAGTCATCTTACAACAGTTTGAATACAATCTTTATTGCTCGAAGGAGGAAAAATTAATTAATCAGTTTTCAACTTTTTTCTCCCACAGTTAGAACCGTGTTAATGGTTGGTCAAATTTGACCAACCGTTTTTTATAAATTAGGCCTTCTTATCGGTCGACATTAGCAATGATAAAAGTTTCTCGCATGCTATACCCTCTTCTCCAATTTCATTAACTAGACTATCATCAATTGTACAACCAATTCCAGCTAGAAATTCTATATTTTTCGCGCTTAGCGGACGAATGATTTGTTCATTTGTCTTGTCTTCGCCGACTGCCGTAGTATTGCCCAAGTGATAGATTATCCCTCGTTTGTCTCGACCCAAGGTGGGATTTATTGAATTAGGGTAAGCATCGATACTAATCGTTCGCAAATTCTCAGGAGGGAAAAACATTGTAATGAATTTCTCGGCCGCAACCCCTTCCTCACTCACTGCATGGGCTATACTCTGATTAATTTCTATCTTGTGTTGAGTCAGATAGGATTCATCCTCCGTGGTCAAAGGATAAATAACCTTTTCATTATTCTTGTCAATACCTATCGCCATTAGCGACGGCTTATCAGTTCGTTTAATTAAAATTATGCCTCGTTCCGGCTCACGATATATTTCATCCTCAGAGGAATCTAACGAAAAATAAGCTTCGAAGGAAAATTGCTGTTCTGAGCTATCCTCATCCGAATTTATTGGTTCTAAATCAGGCAACTCGTAATGAACATTAACTATTTTCTCGTCTTTATCATGATAAAAGACTACTGATTGTCCCAGGGTAAATGCATTAAGAAAGCCAAACAGGCCATAGGCATAATCGTTGTATGATAGCTTATTATCATAATTGGTCAAGAATTTCTTTAATAGTTTACTCTGATTATCAAAATTTTCCGTCACCTCACCGTTACAAATTGTGAAAGTTGGGGACAGTAGCGAACCAAAGTCGCAGCCAGAAATGTGACTATACTTGAAATTATAGTCTCCAATAGTATACTCGACGGAATATTTGTATGTATCGCCAAAAGCGGTCGGAGCGCTAATCCAATCTCTGTCATAGCAAAAATTGGTCAGATCATCAATTGGTTTGAATTCAGCCGATTTAGCCCCATGTCTCTTAGCCTGCTTTTGTATATCACACAGAGCATCCATAATTATTTCTTTGTTGTTAGGTTTATCACTGTATGAGCGAAAATTAGATGATCATTTTTTTTGCTAGTTTGACTATTTTTCGACCTTCTTATCGGTCGACATTAGCAATGACGTAAATTTCTTGCATCCTATACCCTCCTTTCCAGCCTCATTAACTAGACTATCATCAATTGGACAATTAATTCCAGCCAGAAAAGCTTTATTCTGCTCATTCAGCGGGCGAACGATACTTTCGTTATTTTCATCTTGTCCAACCGCTTGTACCGCGTTGTCCTTGCTATGGAAAATTATGCCACGAATATTGCGAAATAGAGCGATATCTGAAACACTATCTGAATCAGGATATTTCTTAACTCTAATGTCCGTCCCAGCTTTGGATTTATTTTCTTCAGTGCTCGAATCCTGTTTACACATTGAGTATCCTCGGTCTTCATTGTGTTTATCATCCATATCCTCTTTCTTTTCACCCTTCTCCTCCCCACAATCTTCACCCTCCTGATGTTGGCAACCGATCCAGTAATCTCTGGCGTACCAACTACTCATAAGTTCTTTGGCCGAGCAGTTTTCACACGATAAAACTCGCTCAATATCCTCAATTTCTCCCTTACTAAACTTGGATTCAAAAACAATAAGATTTCTTGTATAGTATTCAACAATTATATCTGCTAAGACATTAGCCGCTTCATCACTGAAATACTTTATTGATAATTCAATAACACAATTGCCAGTCAGAATTTTAGCATCAGCTCTACTGTTAGCCCACTCGACAAAATCGTGTATCAAACGATAATCTTTATCGTCGAATTGGCGATAAGTTATCCAAGTGGAACTTTCGCATAGGTTAATTCCAATAGTCTCGAGGTAATATTTAGGTTGTTGACATGAACAGCTAGAACAAGTATCATCGGCCATGATTTTTTTCTCTCCATCAAACTAATTTCTAAATCATTTTTGGAGATATAGAAATTAACTGCGAATAATGCACCTTTTTTATCAGAAGGTGAAATTGGTCCCGCAATCTAAACAGGTGATAGAGGTAGTAGTTATAGTCTGATAGAGCCAGTGGTCCAAAGTCTGAGCGGTATATTCCTCCTGTCTAGTTGCGATTGACCAATGCAATCTTTATCGTCTCATCGCAAAAAAGATTAATGATCATTTTTGCTCAGAAGGTGAAATTAGTTCCACCTCTATTCAACCGCGTGGATATCTCCCGTTATGTTTTTTAATACTTATATCGACCGGAAGATCACCGCTCGATACCATTTATTATATTTCTTCGTCATTATTCCTCCATGTTTGTTCCGTCTTCATCATACTTGATTCGGGGTGGAAGATCACCATCTCGATACAGTTGATCATTCTCCCACCATTCTTCACACTTCTTTGTCCCGTCCTCATAATACTTGATTTCAGCCGGAAGATCATCATCTCTATGCCGTTGGCCATTTATGTACCATTCTTCCGACTTCTTTATTCCATTCTGGTAATACTCGATTATAGCCGGAAGATCATCATTTCGATGCCACTTATCATTTTTCTGCCATTCTTCCCTCCGCTTTGTTCCATCCTTGTAATACTGGATTAGGGCCGGAAGATCATCATCTCGATGTATTTGACCATTCTTACACCATATTTCCCACCACTTTGTTTCATCTAGGTGATACTTGATTGTGGCTGGAAGATCACCGTCTCGATGCGCTTGACCATTTTTATACCATCCTTTGTACCATCTTTGTAATATGCAATATTGGCCGGAAGATCACCATCTCGATGTTGTTCACCATTCTTCCACCATCCTTTTGACTTCTTTGTACCATCCTGGTGATACTTGATTTTAGCCGGAAGATCACCGTCTCGATGTAATTGGCCATTAGGTAATTTATACTCCTTAACTGCTGTTACACCGCCAACCTCATTAGTTTTTATAGAGGAGACCGCAATGAAGTTCTTTTCCATCTTCTCTTGAACTTCGAATTTAAGAGAGCAACGTCTAATGGAGAGAATAGTTAGAATCAATGTTTTCCAGGTTGTGAAGAATTGTTCGATTTTAGTTATCTAAGGTTTGTTCGATTTTTAGATGTGGTTTGATATATTTATAATATTATTTTTTGATGATGTGAGAGAAATAATGAAGGTAATTAGAAAATGAAATTAGTCCCGCATTCCCGGCAGGTGATAGGGGTAGTGGTTATGGTCTTATAGAGCCAGTAGTCCAAAGTCTGGGCGGTATACTCCTCCTGTCTGGTGGCGATAGTAGCCATGGGCTGCATGGTAATTGGCTGACCATAGATAGTATCACCGTCCTCATCAACCGGGGCAGCCATTGCTACCGGATTGCTATTCATAAGGAAATCAGTCAAATCATCACCTTGTGGCGGTCTACTACCCTGATTAGGGAAATAAACCAACTGTTGAGGAGCGACGGTGTTAACTGTCGTAGTCATTGGCTCGTCGCTAATCACTATATCGGACGGTATAGCAATTACTAGAAATAAATTACCACTAACATCGGTTATAAACATCACACTGAAGATACCGGGCGGATCCGGGCGACTAATAAGTATGGGAAATGGCAAACCGGTCGATGACGGATCATCTGGATCAACCGTAATATCAATCCCTTGTGATTCAATTTGAATTCGGACATCAGTGGGTGAGATTAAAGTAACGGTCACCTCGGTTGGTATGGATTGAGGAGGGAAGAACCACCAAACGTAACCACTGGAAGGAGCACACTGGCCTAGAACTAGCGTGTCATCAGCGGTTGGATTGGGCGAGGAAGGTACTATGCACAGTCCGCTATTTCGATCGAAAAGTCGGCCGAATACTCCAGCATTATTATAACTGCGGTTCGGATTCTGCCTTTCTATTCGCAGGATTTGACTGGCGCTAGTTAAATTGCACTGTTGGCCCACTACCGGATTAGTATTATTAATTGGATCAAATTGGAGGCAAGCGGTTTTAGAAACCAAATTATTGGGTTGAAAGTTTAGCGCTACAGGAGCCAATGTATCCTGACATTGAGTCTTATTACAGAAAGTATAGAATTGATTGCCCTGACCCGCAGCGAATTTTCGGCCACGATTATCATAACATATATTGCCAAATACTCCCCCACCCAAGCAAACTTGAACAACCTTCTGTAATGCTAACTGGTCAATATCAAAACAATCCACATTTCCTACTGAACCAGGTGCTAATTGATCAACAACTGCGGTATTAGTAGTTGGGATAGCTGGCCGATTTGGCCCTTGGGCTGGAAAGGTGTAAAGACTGCACATACCCCGCTCTCCTGGTACCCCTGTTGGCGTTGACCAGCCAGTTATTTCTCGTTGTTGTTGATCGGGCGAACTAGTGACTAAGGGCTGTCCTCTCAGTCCTTCTAACTCGGCCTGAGTTATTTGTCGCAACCTTATGGCAAAAATGATGACAATAATTATGGCCCCAACGATTAAAAGGATTATAAATATAGCGGCTGGATCCATTTCGCTTTCTTTCGGCCTTTCATTTGGCCTTTTATTGTTTAAGATATCTTCATGGCGAATTTAATCGATTACAAAATTCTGATTTGTGGCGATCGACACTACGCTAATTATGACGCTATTTATTATCTGCTGAAAATGTTAGCTAATAGTGACCGTAAAGATAAGTCTGATTACCTTCCCACTCTTGTTCCGGATCGAACTCTAATTATTGAGGCTCGGGCCCACGGGGTTGAGAGTCTAGCCAAAATGGCTGCTAATACACTTGGTTCTAATCTGAAGGAATATTAGGCTCAATGGTCCAAATATGGCCGAGGGGCCGGGCCTATTCGTAACAAAGAAATGTTTGAAAATGAAAAACCTAACCTCATTCTGGCTTTTCACCCCAATGTTATGGCTAGTAAGGGTACTAAGCATATGCTAAGCTACGCTTTACAGTCGAAACATAAATGTGCTAAGCTCTTAATCTGGGGCGATCCGAGCGCTAAGGAGTGGAAAGTTCTAAACACTATTAGCGATCTAGGCTAACTTTCAATTATCTTTGTTCCCATTATGGAACGAAGATAAATAACCGCTAACTTATTCCTCCTCATCTAGATTTAAATTGAGGTCCAGGGGGTCGCCGCCCAAACTCAGGTTAAGGCTAAAATCGAGCGAATCACTGCTTAATTTTAAATTGGAAACGGGATGTGTGTTTGGAATAATATTTCCAGAGCTGCCCAGGTCCAAATCCAAATTTAGCTCGAGATTGAGGTCCAGCAAATCGTCGTTGTATCTCTGCCCGACTTTAGGTTCAGATTGAGTCTGAGTTTTTACAACATTAGAAGATTCCTTAGCATTAGAAGGTTCATGCGGATAAAAAATATCAATTGCCCCTTCTAATAGGTCACCCATTGACTGACCCAATTTCTCATATTGTTGTCTAACCGGCTTTTTCTTCGATTTTTTCCCTTCATCACCTATGATCGAAAAAATACCTGTTATATTGCCCATCATCTTAGTCATTAATTCACTAAGCGCTGCAGCCTCCATTTTTCCTTTCTCATCCTTGCTGTAGAGATTAGATAGCATGGACGTACACACTTGAGTCGCACCCTTCATAAAATGGGGATTAAGTTTGCCTTGCAAATTAGATAATTTCGATTCGAGACTATAGATGATTATCTCGACAGTTTTATCATCTTCGCTCAGCTTTTGCTTATTTTCACTAATATAGCCGAGAACGGTCTGCACAACGTCAATTAGATATTCCTTCTCCTTCTGGTTCTTAGCCTTATATTCGGTGAAATCAAGTATAACCTGGAGCAAGGACGAATAAGCCTGAACATTCTTTCGTTTACCTGCCTTAGAACTGAGTTCCTGGGCTAATTTCCCAAAAGCCTCAGCAGAACTGTGGGTCATTAAATAATTCGTAAACCGCATAACTTTCCCGTATCCATTGTCGCCAGTTTCGGTGGCCCTAACCAACTCCTCATATAAGCTAGCCAGATTGAACTTACTACTCATATCAAGTACTATAGTTATCTCTTCATCTTCCTCTGCCCCCTTCTTATTGTTAACACAAGTCAATAAATTGGCTAATTCCTTGTACATGATAATAGTATTTTCTTGGAATCGCGCGGTATTTCCATCCTCGTTCATAATTCCACCTGCATCATTCAGCATTGAGGCCGCGGCATTAGCTATAGTAGTAAGGCATCTGGTCTGTGGATCAGAGCTTAAAGTCTGCAGGGCTTTATTGCAGAGACGTTTTAGCTCATTTATTGCATAGGGATTGTCGGTTAAAATTTCACCATTCTCATCAACGTAATCGAGTATGGCTTGCGAGGCTTCGGTCAGATACTCAATTTCCTCTTTATTCTTACAACTATATACGTAAGGAGATATTATTATAATCACCGCCGGAGAACATGACCTAAATCTCTTAGCTATCTCCGGGTGGGTTGAATTAGTGGACAGAGCATCCCGCAAATAATCAGTAAATGAGGAAGAAACTGATAATGTTCTATGCGTAACTCCTGGCAGTGAATCTTTAATTCTCGAGTCTCTGCGATCAATCAGAGCGCTTATATCTAGTAACATTTGAATCGCTTCTTTATAGCATCGAGCTGGATCAATCTTGACTGTATTGTCAAGGGCAATTCCGAATATATCATCAGCCTCTTCCTTCTTTCCCTCCTTCTTTCCATCGTTCTCTTCCTTCTTTCCCTCGTTCTCCTCCTTCTTTCCCTCCTTCTTCCCATCATTCTCCTCGGCTTCTTTCTTCTTTCCATCATTCTTATCTCCCTCCTTCTTATCTCCCTTCTTCTTATCTCCAGTCTTCCCATCTTTTTCTCTCCTTTCATTCTCATCGTTCATAATTCCGCCTATGTCATCCATCATCGATGCTGTGGTATTAGCCATATTAGTAGGATATTGTCTGTAAGAATCAGAGTTTAACTTAGATGGTACTCTATCGCACAGATATTTGACTTGAAATATCATATGAGGACTGTCAGTCAAATCTTCATTATTCTCATCGATGTAATTAAGTATAGCCTGCGCGACTCGCATTAGATATTTACTCTCTTCCTCGTTCTTGCATCTGTAGCCATGGGGACTCATCATTATAATTACGGCTGGTGAGCATGACCTGAATCTTTTAGCAATTTCGGGATCAGACATGATGCTCTTCAGGCTGGTAGTAAGAGCAGGGGGAGGTTTTATATGCCTAGTCGTAGGAGGCCAACGCTTAGTTTTTCGCATTTCATGCTTAGCTATATCCCTTAACGTTAGAATTATCTCCTTGTAGCATCTAGCTGGATCAATCTCAGTAGTGGTATCAAGTGTAATTTCAAATATATTATTCGTCCAGATGATCTCCTCCTTCTTTTCGTTCCCCTTCTCCTTTCCCTCCTTCTCCTCCTTCTTCCCATCATCCTGAGTGGATTCTTCCATCACCTCAACACATTTCTCACAGGTCTCCCTAATCGATTCCTTATCAGCTTTAATTTCGTCCATAAGATCGCTCATTTCACCGATTGTTGAGCCGAATAGCTGGCCAAATTCTCCGCAACTTTCTTTAAATCGTTTCATTGTCGATGATTTTTTACCATCAGTCTCCTTTTCACCGAATATATCGGTCGCCTTCTGATAGATTCCTTCAATCGACTTGTTAAAGTTAGCCATCTTACTCTTATCCTCGACTCCCCAAATGCCACCTAACATTGAAGTTACCATATCAGCCCATTGGGTAGCAGCCTCAGGATTTTTCTTGTCGTAGACACGATAATATTCGCCCTGCACCACATATTTGATTGATTTGAGATCCTCTAATTCTTGGCCCTGTTTCTCAATATGATCAAGCATAGTCTGTAAGGCTTGCTTGTACCATTCGGTCTCATTTTCATTGCGAGGGGTGTATTTGGCCTTGTCTAATGCCAGCTTGGTGAATTGGGAGTATTTCTTAAGTTTCTCTCGCACTATGCTCTCCGAGGGATTGAAAATGAAATATTTCAAATATCGGTCCATAGTGAATGGTTCCGCGGACACTAATGATCCCAAACCGATCCCCTTCTTAGTTAGTTCAGCTATCTCCTTGCAAATTAGTGAGGGCTCGATCTGAATTATGGTGTCAATCTCTGGACTAAATGTATTCTTCTCATCCTTTTTATTCTTATTTGCTTGCATCCGTTGATAGATTTTGGCTTTAATTTCCTCGGGACTCGAAGTATATCCCGTCGAAGATATTATCGATTTGATCTTTTGATGTAATTTGGACTTAATCCCCACTATTACTACGGCCTTCATATTTTTCTCCAATTTACCCTCATGAATTAATTTCTCAACCGTTTTCTCTATCTTCTCATGCCATCCCTCAATCAACTGCAGTATCTCATCTTTTACAGTAATAATTTCCTCTGTCTCGCACTTCTCTCTTGCATTAGCCATGGTTGCTAACAATAAACTATCCTCTTTTTATTCTGCGCAATTATCTTTAGCCTTACTAAAATATATGGTATTAGAAAAGAATAGCTCAGATTATAAAATTATTCCTCTTCTACCTTTTCTATTCAGAGTTAGTCATCATGAGGGAAGTTTGGACCGTTATCCTAATTATTATTATCATTGTTATACTATGTCTGATCATCGGCTGGGGAGCGGGTTGTAAATTCAAACAAAGTGGGGAGACGTTTTATCGCAAGGGATCAGTTTGGTGTGGTCCAGGGTTCTACAGTCGGGCTTCGGCCAGCAATCCATTCCAAAAGAACTTGACCCGTCGCGACATAGTTCTTAGTATTAAATCAGTCAAACGAGATATTGTTAAATTAGGTCTTCGCTGGAAAGATCTTAATTGCGATGGCAAATTAATGGCTCAAGGTGATGAGAGCTATCAGGGCACTATTGGACTAGACGGAAAAGCTTATCTAACTAGAACTAATGGGAACGGTTCCGAGGCTTACGCAGTGATTCAGCCTATTCGACCTAATAAGATTCGCTTTATGTCTAATGATATTCAGATCAATCCCCAGACTGGCGATAAAGTTTCATTGGTAGCTGAACTAAAGGAATATGAACAATATTATAAGGGAGGTAAAGGCTGCAAGAAGGGTAGAGGCAAACGTCCTCAAAACTATGACTACTAAGCAGTTATATATGACCATTAGGCGTCACTCTCCGGCTATGCAATTCAGTAACCAGATTGATATTTATCCATATATCATGGATAAATATTGGCCCTTTGATATTGGCCTTTTGATATTTGGCCCTTTGATATTGGCCTTTTGATATTAGCCTTTTGATATTGGCCTCTAATTGAGTGGGGTAGGTCTAGGATTAAGTGGCAAGCCGGATAGATTGGCACCAACCATGGTCGAAGGTACAGGTTGGGGGTGAAGAGGCAAGCCAGATAGATTGGCCATTGGATCATTAATACTAACGTCGACCGCTTGGCTACCTAACTTATAAGCCCGAGCCTTACGAGCTAAAATTTCAGGATCAGGTCGTGGCCCTGGTTTAGGCTTAAAGCGAGGAATAATTTTCTCATCGCTATCATTGCCCAATCCGGAAATATAAAGCATGAAGAGAATAACAACAATGATGCCAATAACTATTATGGCAATGGTCACATTGCGGCGAAAATTATCACTGGCCGCTTGTTCCTCTTGTCCGGCCAATAAAGCGGCAAATGGGTCTTGATCGGCTGGTCCATCGCAATCGATTGGTAATTGAGCTGGCAAGCCATTACCAGGATTAGGGTTCTGTTTGAAACACTGACTACTCCCGCCACAACTTTCAACTAAATTAATTCCCCCGCCTATTTCACCTGAGGCCACACCTAAGGTGGTATTAGATATGATGCAAAGGCAGGATGATGAGCTACGGGTATCGCTGCCAGTATTTACGGTAGTTTGGCCATCTTCTTCTCCATCTGTGACTTGAGCCAGAATTGAAGAAAACCGAATCTGATTGTCACCGTTACCGTTACCGTTACCATTACCGTTACCATTACCGTTGCCATTACCGTTACCATTACCATTGCCGTTACCGTTACCATTACCGTTACCATTACCGTTACCATTACGAGGAGTATTATTTATACCTGAAATGGGTCCACTACACCCCCCACAAATTTGGCCGAAATTAATTGAGCAACCGATGGTAGTATTACCTATTTCGATAGTTACATCATCAATAATGCAAACACTTTGGTTACAAAGTAGTGGTTGTATACCGTCGGCCGACATTACTGGAATATTACCTTGCACGCCACAAATTGGAACGCATTCTCTATTTACACCATACAGATCACCATAGGTTTGATATTGATCATTCGGCATGTAACAGCCACACCACGGCACCATACTTGGGTTGCGTAATAATCCATCGGTAGTGCTATTGGAGCAAGTAGTGAACAATCCTTCCTGACAAATACCTGGCACTGAAGTACAGATTGGCTTTAATATTATATCCTGAAATGGATTGTAGCCTGGTTGACCAGGGAAGGCCCCAATTTGAAATCCCTGGCCCTGATATTTACGAAAAACTTGCCGCATGAGATCTCGACTCCAATTGAAACCAACGCCTTGAAAGTTGACCGGCGGCGGTTGCACTGCATCAAATAAATTAACGAGGGTAGGCTTGTCGAATAGATTACGATTCAAGGCGTAAGAACAATTGTTTTGGCTGGTCGAGTTTTGACTCCACCTATCCATCCAGGATGTGTCATTAGGATCTAAGTCGGCTCCAGTACAATAATCGAACATGACATTTTGACAGCTAGTATTAGTAATATTACGTTGACCTGGTTGGCAGGTTCGTTCTTTATCATTATTGTCAAAACAGAAGGAATCGTCAGCAGAATTAACCGTTTGGACAAAATCCCAATCGCGAAAACAGCAGGGAATAGGCTCACCTTTATAAGCTATCCTATTGCATCTGGCTCTTCGACCAGTGATAGCGCAGCATTTACCGTCACAACCACTCCAGCTTTGGACTTCATTGCAATCATTATATTTACAGTCTCCTCCTTGTCGGCTCTGCGCTTTCCATTCTTTGTCTCCTATTCTGCTGCAATATTCTTCTCGTTTATCTTTCCCCCCGACTCCGGCCAGGGAACAAAAATGGGGTATTCTATGGCCTCTGGTGTCAAAGCTACTTGGACAGTCGTCATTGGGACATACTGGATCGTTAGTACAAACATTGGTAGTATCAGGCCACGGTTGCTTAGATTCAGCTTCACCCATCTTCAAATAATAGTGCCCTTTTTAATAGTTCAGTTAAGCTTTAGCCAGTCTAAAGATAGTTTAGTTATTATCGATTGTTTGAATCAATAATATTAAATGATTAACTCTCATCCTACTTTATGCTAGTGGCGAACTAGGCGGATCGAGAGAAAAGTTTCCATTGAAGTTTGAGCCATGTTCATCTAACTCGTGAGCTAAATGCTGAGCATCCAGTTCGGTATCGATTATTACTACTCTTCTCTTTTTCTCCGGTGACTCACTATGATTAATAATAGCCCCCTCTGTTTTCAGACAAAAAGTGTGAGGTAAATAACTAGAAGTTTCCTTGCTCACTTTCTTCCGGCAGATTGGACAGTCAATTTTATGACTCGAGTCCGATTGCATTGTCCGGTAACATTCCTTACATAATATTGAATGACCACAGTTCAATTTAACATTGCGAATACGTTGATAGCAAGCTATGCATGGTTTTGGATTAAAAATAATCTTTACACTGCAGTGCGGGATTGATAGCTGGACTTGATCCTGGTACTCAACCTTGATTAATCTTCGCTTTCCAGGTAAGGATTGATAATGGCTCATCTTCACTTCAGATTTTTCTCCATTGATTGGTGTTGCCGAAGATAGAATTTTACATTCTGTGCCGAATACTGACCAAGAATCCAGAACCAAAATGTAGGTTTTGAAGACGAAAATAAAGGCGTGAATGCGAGAAACCTGATCTATATGGATAGATATATCATTTTCAGATAAGCGGCCAACTGTTAGGACATTATCCCTTAGCTCTGTTATTAGGCCAGTATCTGTACGGCCATAACTAATCTTGTCCGGTAGTGGGGCTTTATCGTTAAAGAGTAATTTCAATTCTTGGCCTAGATCATCCCATATCTTTTTCTTCTTTTGCTTGAAGTTCAGCCTCTGGTCATTGGCTATAGTCAAATAATATTGTCTAGTTTTCTCTTCATCAGTCTCTGAGAGGGGAGAATGGTCCTTTTGTGAGGAGCAAGCAAGCGATTCAGTGATTGATCTTATCGCAGCCGATTGACATGTGGGTTGAGCATTTAATCGACGTTCTTTGTTGCTTGCCGCTAAAGGTTGAGTAAAACGTACTTGGTTCGGAGTTGAATAATGGTTGGCCATAGTTTTATTCTTGACTGATTGTCTCTAAACCGTTGGATTTTAACCTTATCCATAGATAATATTCCGATCATTTTTGGTCAAAAAATGATTTAACATATAACATTTTTTGTGACTGAAAGTCTTGCCGATTAGAATATAATAAAGATATATTAAACGCCACTTTTAACCTTACTTCACTGCCAGCTATTAATGGTATATTGCTGCTATCATGACTACTACTGCTATCATGACTAATACTATCGATTACTCTAAGAATATCTCTCAAATTCTAGCCCAACATGGATTTCAGCCGAATAAAGAATCGATTGGTTATATTAGCCGCTATATTAATCGCCTATTACGAGAATTAATTATTATATCTTTAAGATTAGTACCAACTAATTGCATTACAGTTCAAAATGTTAAGACAGCTACTAAGCAATTACTGCCCAATGAACTAGCTGATATCGCCACTCGAGAAATAAATGATATTCTTGCAAAACAGAGCGTGATAGCACACATATCACCGATTCAGTTTACTAATTTAATTCGTTCTATTTCGTCCACTAGTACCGTTGATCAAAATGGATTTATTGCTCTTACTACGGTTACTCAGTATATAGCGAAAGAACTTGTAGACATAACTAAATTGTCAATAGGGCAACCAGGTGCTAATACTATCACTGTAAGTAATATTAAGCAAGCTATAAAGAAAGATGGCGAATTTCCGGAGTTAAGTGCGAAATTGAATATGCCGTTTGGAATAGTCGGAATCAGCCCCTTACCAACAACTTCCTCACTTCCGCCACTTCCACCGTTGGGAACGGTTCCGATTAAAATATTACAACCTTTGGTATCAACCAGTGCTGCACCCCTATCAGCATTAAGTCCTAAACCCTTAATTGGAGCGTTGTCTCCAGTACCAGCTATTTCACTCACACTGACCATCACTTCCGCGAAATTAACTACAGTGTCGCCCAACTTCTTACGACGAAAGGGTGAAAAAGCTAAAGCCGTGACGGGGCAAGAGGAAAAAGAAGAGGACTGGAACGTCGTTGCGATTCCCATCGGTCAACTGAAACATGGTGACATGTATTATGACAAAGAACAAGATCGGGCTATGCAGACCTATGTAATAGATGATAGTGGCCCCTGGCGTAAGGCGGTCCATCCAGATGATGGCTCCGGGAATATAATGATTCCGGCTAGAATATCGCGGCTAATAGAAGATCCAATTGATTTCTACGCTAATTATCTCTTTGATGCCGAGACTGATACCGAATTTATAATGAGCATAGACTTAGTTCCAGCCGTTCACCAGAATATCATTAAGAAGGTGACTGGTGGTCGACCGGTCCATCCCTCCCGCAAAGTAAGCTACAATGGAGGATATGAAATTTGGACCCCAGAGGAGAAGAATGAGGATAAGGATCGCTGGCCCTGGGAGATCTTGGATAGTGAAACGCCAGCTAAATACCTGAGGGCGATACCGGCCGGAATACATTAAGGGAATCAAAATAGTTAATAAAAAACTGAACAATCATAATAGTAAGTTTAAGACAGGTAAAGTTTTAATCTAGCAATATATACAATTATTCCCATCAAATATGATGGGAATGATCTAGATATTTTTTTCGATTAAAAGAGGAAAAGCTAAAGATTTGAGTTTAGGAAAAAATTGAATTGAATTCTATCCCTGAATCCCTAGATTGAAAGTGAATAAATTGGAAAGATGAGTCGTAGACCTAGGCCAATTCAACTCGATCCTACCCTTAGTGTCACGTCGCCCACCGCGGTTATTCCGCCGACCATGACTAGTCCAACCAGGCGATCGAGTCCACTTAGTCCATCACGTGGTATGTTGCAATTTGGTACTGGATCACCGTTTAGCGCAGCACTGATAACTCCCCTTCCGTCCTCGCCACCGCTTAGTCCAGTGACTGGTCTTCCTTCATTGTCATCGCTTAGCCCAGTGACTAGTCTTCCTTCATCAGTATTGGTTAGTCCTAAATCGCCAATAACTAGTCTTCCATCCTCACCACCGCTTAGCCCAGTGAAATCACCAGTGACTAGTCCTAGATTAACTACCTCTCCCCTGGCAATAGTTACTCCTACACTTACCCCTCCAGATCCTCTCGATGAGTTATTAGTCAAAGGGATAGAAACCGGAAATTTAGAACTGGTTAAATCTGCTCTTGTCCAAGGAGTCGGTTATCTTGATGAACACATGCAGACAGCCATTGAGTGGGGTACTAAAGAGATGGTTGAAGCAATTATAGCTAAGGCTAATTTCACTATTGATGATTATAATCGAGGTATGGAAATAGCTGCTGGAGAAGGAAATATGGAGATCGTTCAGTTAATGTTAGACCATGGTGCTAATGACTATAATAAGGCCATGGTTTGGGCTGCTACAAATGGAAAAAAATGGGCGGTCCAGTTCATGTTGGAAAAGGGAGCGGACGCTTATGATGCTGCCCTGAAAGAATCTGAATATAG
>SDBV01001802.1_pt1 | contig 32023 bp, 1 predicted proteins | sample 2277081 | NCBI WGS metagenome assembly SDBV01 (sample SAMN10402039, study PRJNA504765) | marine sediment metagenome | isolation source: marine sediment core GS10_PC15, 223 cmbsf | place: Arctic Ocean: Southern Knipovich Ridge | collected 2010 | reverse complement strand
GTCGTGGCCCCAGCCGCCGATAAGCTCGTCGTCATCCGCGCCACCGAAGGCCACGTCGTGGCCGCCGCCCAGGTAGATGAAGTCATCCCCCGTGCCACCGTGCACCTCGTCATTACCGCCGAGATCGACCTGGGTGAACAGCCCCGGATGAACGGTATCACCAAACATCGGCCGGAATGCCGGATCGCTCGGATCTTCCAGCGCGAACAGGCCAGGCTCGAAATCCGGACCGCCCGCCGTGTAGTCGAGCAGCCGGACCCCGCGGACGATGATCCTCTCGGAGCCGCGGTCTTCACCGTCGGAACTCTGGTCGTAGTTGTACTCGAGGTAATCTTCTGCGACGCCGTTGACGTCGATACCGTCGATACCGACCAGACGGATGATGTCGGCGTTGTCGCCGGCAATCGCATCCGAGTCGCGCGCGTGACGGTCCTCCACCGGCGTACCATCCGTACCTTCGTAGACCTCATCACCATACTCGAAATTGGGCAACAGGTCGTTGGGATCGGTGCCGGGGGCCGGAGCTCCCACCGTCGGATCGAAGCCGTTGTTCCGTGCGATCTGCGTTCCGGCGCCGCCGAAGATTGTATCTTTTTCGTCCGGACGGTTGTCCGCGGTGGTCAGGCTAAAGTGCGTCGACGAGCCGCCGACCAGGTCGTCCTGACCCAGCCCCCCGAAGATGACGTCACAGCCGCCGCCGCCTTCGATGTAGTCCTCGCCGTCGAGTGGCTCCTCGAAGCTGGCCACAACCGTCAGCGGACCGATCGGATCGTCCGGACCCATCGGTTCGCGGGCCGCCCCCACATGGGCTTCGGCTGCCACGGCCGAGTCGATCGAGCCGTCACCCTGGATGATGTCCTGGCCGAGCTGGCCGAAGATCGTATCGTGACCCGTCCCCCCGGCGATGTAGTCGTTGCCGAAGGTGCCCACACCGGCGAGCCCCAGATCGATCTCGAAGGTGTGATACTGGGCGTAGTCGATCTCGTACTCGGCCCACCATTGCGGCCCGTTCGGGTCGCGATAGTCGCGCAATATGCCATCGGTCAGCAGACGTCCGGCAGTATTGCCATGCAGTGAGCCCTCGCCCGCCGCGTCATAGGCATAGAGTGGATCAACGCCATCCGGCAGCGGCCGATCCGTGCGGGCATAGATCAGCGTGCCGGCCAGGGTCTGGAACCGCGCGTTCAGGATGTCGTCGATCAGACTCCCATCATACGCCCCGCCCATCCGGCTCAGATTCACCAGATCGCCGAAGATCAGGTCATCACCCTCGCGGCCGTCGATCATGTCGTCGCCCGGGCCACCGATCAGGACATCAGCGATCGTGGTGCCGAAGATCGTATCGTCCGCACCGTTCTGCGGCTCGAGCGAGTTGATCTCCAGGATCGTGTCGAGCGCCGTCGTCTGGATCTTCTGCAGCAGCACCGGCGGTTCGTTCGGATCCTGCACCAACTGAACGACCTCGCCGTGATCGCCGAAGATGACGTTCTGGATGTCTGGAATCTCGGCGTCGATCCCGTCGACCCGGCCGTCACCCTCGAGGAAGTCCTGACCGGCGATCAGGTTGTCGCTGGCCGGGAACGGGATCCGGACCGGCGCGAAGGTCTGATCGCTGGAGCCCAGGTTCAGGTCGATGGTTGGCGCCGGGTTGATGTCCACCGTCGGAATTTCCAGCGCGCGTGTCAGGATGCTCACGTTCACGCCGCTGTCGCCGTAGATGTGGTCGACCCCGCGCTGGCCAAGGATCGTGTCGTCGCCCGAGCCACCGGCCAGGTGGTCGCCCGCCTGGCTGCCGATGATCAGGTCATTGCCCGCGCCGCCATAGGCGGTAAAGCCAACGTTCGCCAGGGCCGTCGCATCGGCAAAGCCTGCGAAGAGCTGCGAGGCGTCGATGATGTCGTGACCCGCGAAGTTGTACGGGTTGGCCAGCGGGAAGACCCATTCGTTGTCCTCGTTCTCTTCATCCGGCAGATGCGGGAAAGGATCGAACGGTTTATCTCCGAACTCCTGGCCCAGCCTGTCGAACGAACGACCCGAGTACCAGGCACCGTCCTGGCTGGTGTCGCCGTAGACAACCAGCGGGCTGTCCGGTCCGCCAACCAGTGCGCCGTTCTCGTTGTTCCGGATGACGAAGTGATCGCCACCGACCGCGGACCCGGTATCCGTCTCTACATCGATCCGGAAGACCGTGATCTCGGTCCCCTGGTCGATCGCGCAGTCTTGGAGCGCGGCGCCCTGCAGGGTCAGCTGGGTCTCGGTTACTTCCGCGATCGTGAAGCCGCCAGCGATGCCTTCGATGAAGATCACCTGGCCGACCTCGAACCCCTCGGAGATCCAGTTGCCGCTCTCGCGGATCAGCCGGTCGACGATCAGGGTCGCGACTATCGTCGTCTCGACCCGCTCAGGCACCGAGAGGTGCAGGTCGATATCGTTGATCTCGCCACCAGCGAACGGGTCGCCGGAGACGATCATGGCGGAGTCGGTGCCCCAGGTGGCAAACTCGCCGTCTGGCGTCGGTATAGTGGCATCGGCGAAGCCCAGGACCGTGCGGGTCACGCCCTCGGCGCCAACCTGGATGACCTGGCCGATTTCATAGCCGTCCGCCTGCCAACTGCGACCGTCGAGGCGCGTGATGATGTTCTCGCTGTCAACCGTCGAGGCATCGTAGTTACCGATGGTCTCGACGAACAGGTTGCCGCCGCCATGCAGGACGGTCAGTCCGCCATGCGGGCCCTGGACCCAGAACCTCTCTTCGACATTCGTCTGGTTGCCCAGTTGTTTGCCCAGCAGCGTCATTGACGCGCCGTCGATCTCCAGCACACGGTACTGGAGTGGATCGTCGAACCCGCCCAGCCCGATCAGGTGGCCTTCCAGGAAGCCGTCTTCTTCCCAGTCGCCACCCGAATCCAGGCGCGTCACGACGATGCCGTCAGCAGTGCCGACGATGTCGACATCAACCATGACATTCACGAGTGCGTCGACCGCGGTGATCAGCACATCGCTCAAGCCGTCGAGCACCAGTGATGGGCCGGCGAGTACCAGGATTGAGTTGTCGTTCGGATCCTGAAGCTCGACCCAACCGCCCATGCCGTCCGTGACCATCTCTTTTGCGTCAAGCACCTCGACAACTGTCCAGCTACCGGCGAAGCCGTCAATGGAAACTGCCTGACCGGGCAGGAAGCCCTGCGCCTTCCAGTCGAAGCCTTCGAGCGAGATAGCGACATCACCTCCGACGCTCTCCGACGGGACTTCCACGTTTTCGAACGCGTTCTCGGCCGAGACGAACGGCGCCGGGTTCAGCGTGCCGCTGACGTCGAGGGCGTCATTGCCTTCGCCCAGCATCAGGTTGAAGACCTCGAGGCTGCTTTGGACGTCGTTGGTCCCGAAACCGCCGGAGCCGAAGTTGATCTTGCCGAAGCTGATGCCGCCCGGCACGAGGCTCGATTCACCGAACGCCGGGCCGGTGATCGGGCCGAAATCGAGATCGTCCGCCGTGCCGAAGCCGCGCAACGTGGTCTCGGTCATGTCGCCGACGCCGTCGGCCTGGCTCGAGTCGTTGAAGATGTTCAGCACGTCGATCTGCTGGCTCTCCGGCGGCTGCGCCCCGATGACGATCAGGAAGTCGTCCTTCTCGCCCGGCAGCTTGACGCCGTTGGTCAGCGAGCGGTCGGCGCCGGTCGGGCCGCCTTCCACCGCCAGAGGACCGCGCAGCTTCGACAGCAGGTGCGTCGAGACCGGGAAGATCTTCACGCCTTCCCGGGTCGGCGGCACGACGTAGTCCTCGTCCGCTTGCAGCACGATCTTCTGCAGGTCGTAGTAGTCGCCCGGCGTGAACGTGGCCGTCGAGGCAATCCGTACGACCCGGACGTCGTCGGCCGTGCCGTCGCCGAGCCAAATCAAGCTCAGGTCGCTTTCCACATTGTTGATCGTGACGTTGATCAACTGCAGCTTGGCGTCCTTGCTGTCGTTGTCGCCGCGGATCAACTGGATCTTGGCCTCGACGGCCGGTTCGACGCTGTTGCGATCGATGACCCGCACCCACATGCCTTCCAGGAAGCCCTCGGACAGCCAGCCCTCCTGCTCGCCTGCCAGGCCGCGATCGAGGAACTGACCCGGGAACAGGTCCGGATCGGTTTCCTCACCGAACGTGACCTCGCCTTCGAAGATGAAGCGTTCGGCCAGATCCGAGAGCACGACCGGGTCGTCGGACTCGCCAGTAAAGGTCCAGGGCGTCCCCGACGGTGTGGTCAGCGTGATGGTCTGTCCGTCCCCCGAGATGGACTGGATCTCGTAGTCGCCGTCGTTGCTGACGACGGTGCTGAGCGCGGTGGCATCGGTGGTCGCGCCGGCGGTAGTCCAGGAGCCCGTTTCCGCGAGGGTGATCGTCGTGGCAGTCAACGACTGGATCTCGTAGTCGCCATTGTTCGCGTCGAAGTTGCCGTCCGTCGTGGCATCGACCCGGATCGTCTGTCCCGCGGCGAAGCAGTCGGCGTTGAAGTCGCCCGACCCGCGCGTGAGCGTCAGGTTCGTGCCGTCGACGCCGAAGGTGACCACGTCGTCGAAGAGCTCCGTTAGGCTCACGCTGGCGCCGATGCGGATCGACTGGCCCGCGATCGGGACGAGTTCCTTCAGCGAGGTGTCATCGGTGGTCGTGCCGGCGGTGGTCCAGGTGCCCGTTTCCACGAGGGTGATCGTGGTGGCCGTCAGGGACTGGATGACATAGTCGCCATTGTTCTCGGAGAAGTTGCCCGTTCCGGTGGCATCGACCCGGATCGCCTGGCCCGCCACGAAGCCGTCGGCGGTGAAATCGCCCGACCCGCGCGTCAGCGTCAGGTTCGTGCCGTCATCGCCGAAGGTGAGAACGTCACTGAACAGCTCCGCCTCGCCGAAGCTGGCGCCGAAGAAGCCCTCATCGACGAAGTTGCCGAAGTCCGAGCCCGTTCCGCGGGTCAGCGTCAGGTTGGTGCCGTCATCGCCAAAGACGATGAAGCCGTTGAAGATCTGGTTGGCCTGCAGGCCGCCGACAACCGCGTAGTCTTCCGGGGTTACCGGATTGCCGTCGATCGAGATCACATCGGCCAAACCATCGGTCAGCACCGCCACGTCGACCGTATCGGCCGGCTCGCGGGTCAGGCGCAGATCGGAGGTGTCGGTCTTGCCGCTGCCCGGCGGCACGTCTCGGATCAACTGGGTCGAGCCACCGCTCTCCAGCACCACGGCGCCTGCCGTCTCGTTGTCGTAGACCTCGATGTCGAGCAACTGCAGACCCGAGCGCAGGTTCGGGAAGATGTAGTCCGGATCCGTCGTGCCATCATTCCGTTCGAACTCGACCACGGCGATCTGGACGTCCTCGCGAACGAAGTCGTCGCGCGCCTCGACACCGACGCGGATCTCGTCGTTCCAGTTCGGATCGGCGATGCCGTCGATGATCGAGAACGTCGCCTGGCCGATGATGAACCGGTCGTCGGTAACTTCCGGGGTGCCTCCATCATCGAGCAGCACCGGAGTGTCGAAGATCTCGAGGCGGGTGTCCGCGGTTGGATTGGTGAACTTGATCGCCTTGTCGGCGAAATCGTTCAGCACGATGTCGATGACGATATCGCTGTTGTCGGCGGGCTGCTTGGCCAGTTGCAGACGGATTTCGTCATTCAACTGGGTCGTGACGTCGCCTTCGACAACGATGGTCTGGCCATCGTCGAGGCCGCCGGCATCGACCTCGGTGATCAACACGCCCGGCGTGTCGTTGTCGAACACCTCGACCTCGACATTGCGCACGTCGGCCGCGTCGTAAATCTCGACGTTCGAGATGACCGAATGCTGGACCACGACCACGCGGTTGCCTTCCGCACGCGGATCGTCCGGCGCGAAGACATAGACTTCCTGCTCCTGATCCCAGTTGTCCTTGTCGAAGGTCAGGACCACCGCGCGATTGTCGATCTGCGTCGAAACGCCGTTGATCGTGATCGTCCGCTGGAAGTCGCTGTTCTGGACCAATCCACCCGGATCGACCGTCGACAACCAGATCGTGTCGCCCTCGCCGTTCGGCAGGAACGGCTGGTTGATCGGCGGCTGGTCGTGCTTGATCAGGTCGTCCCGCTCTTCCTGCGGCGACCGGGCCGCCGACACCGTGACATAGACAACCTCGTCGTCGAAGATCTGTTCCGACAGACGCACGGTGTAGAAGTCGGCGAACTGATCCGCCTCGACGAGTTCCTCGCGCACCACGGTTCGGCCCTGGCTGGTATCGCCCGCGGCCTCTTCGTTGATGACCACCAGGCCTTCCAGCGCGGTCGAGACGTTGTAGTCGAAGCCGTCGACCACGAGGCCCTCATAGAGCGGATCGTCCGAGGTCACGAGGTGATCGACCGCTCCCGACACGCCTTCGAGCTCGCGGGTGATGATGTCTTCGCTGACATCGCCGGTCACGTTGATGGTGTCGGATCCGAGCCCGCCGACCACGCGGTAGGAAACGCCGAAGGCGGTCGACTGCACGAAGAACTCGTCATCGCCTTCCAGCCCGTCGACCTCGACGACCTCGATGGTCGAGTAGCGCACGTTCAGGCCAGCGCCGAAGATGGCGTCCTTGGTGATCACGATATCGTCGGCGAATTCCGTGCCGAGGATGACCAGCTTGTCGAAGCCCGTGCCGCCCTCGACGGAGACGGGCGCGTTGATGTTGTACCGCACCTCGTCCTGGCCGCCGCCGGCCCGGATGTCCGGGGCCTGCGCGACAGAGAATCCGAGCCCGATCTGCGGGCTCGCCACGCCTTCCTCGTCCAGGACGATGACGTCATCGGTCGGATCCTCGGTGATCGTCAGGTCCAGGAAGTTGATCCCGCCGTCGCCGTTGACATCGAAGATCGGGTCACCCACGCCATCCTTCGGCAGGGCTGCCTCAAGCGCCGCGCCATTCGGCAGCTCGCCAAAGGTGATAGTACCGGCATCCAGGCCCTTCAGGATGTCCGCGCCGGCCTGCAGATCGGCCTTGTCGATCACGCCGCTGTCGTCGAAGTCGAAGTCGGCAATCGCGGTCAGCGCGAAGGCGCGGACGATGAACAGGTCGTTGTTGTCATCGCCTTCCAGCCGCAGCTCGGACTGGTTCGAGTAGACGCGGAACTCGTCATTCCCGGTGCCGCCCTGGGCGACCAGCGGAGCGGACGAGCCCGGCGACAGCCAGCCGCGGGTCGTGGCGACCAGATCCGGGAAGACATCCTGCTCGAGCAGGCCGCCGTCGGCCATGTCGCGCTGCTCGCCGAAGATCTGGCCGACCTGAAACTTGTCATCCCCGGCGCCGCCGTCGAGCGACATAATCACCGTGGTGTCGTCCGAGAAGAAGGCGTCGTTACCGCCCTGCCCTTCGACGATCAGCCGCCCGTTCAGGCCGGTATCGAAGTTGATCCGCTGGACCTCGTTCGTGGTCTCGTTGTTCTGAACGATGTCCTCGTACTCGGCCAGGTTGCCATGCAGGATCGCCACATAAGCCGGGCGATCGGCCTTGCTCTCCAGGCTTACGAGCTGCTCGCTCGGCAGAAATGCCGCCGCACGGATCAGGAAGATATCATCGGTCGGGAATGGCGAGCCAGGTTGCGGGTCACTCGGGCCCTGCAGACCGTTTTCGTCTTCGTTGTTGAAACCGAAGATCGTCATCTCGTCGACACCGTCGTTTTCCTCGCCCGTGTCGAGCACGTTGATGACGTAGTTCCGCTCGTCCTCGCCGTTCGAACCCAGCGAGTGGACTTCGTAGACGTCCGAGTCGGCCTGGCCGTCCAGCGTCAGGGTGTGCTCGGCCGGAGTCGTGACATTCGGCCCGGTCTGCGTCGTCGTATCCTGCAGGAAGTAGACGAAGAACCGGTCCTCGCCGTCATCGCCGCTGGACACGAATTTGTCCGTGGTCAGATTGAGGACGGGCACCGTCTGCGAGCCATAGGCCCGGGTCTTCGCGCCGAGGAAGATGTAGCCGTCGTCGTTCACGGCGGTGCCGCCGGCCGCGCCGGTCGGGTCGCCGAACTGGATGAAGTCGACGTCGTTGTTGCCGAAGATCTCGGTGATCACGCCGCCGGGAGCGCCGGCCGTGAAGGCCTGTGCCGTGCCGATCGGGTTGCCCCCGGACTGATTGCCGGCGGATACCACGGCGTTTGCAATGATCTCGCCGCGCAGGACGATCGTGGTGCCGAAGCCCGAATCCGGGTCGCCGACGAAACGGACGCCATCCACCGCGCTTTCGTCGCCGAAGATATCGATGTTGCCATCCGCCAGGATGAAGCTGTTGGCATCGGTTTCGATATCGTCCCCGACGATGAGCGTGACCGAGCCGCTTTCCGCAAAGATCTGGCCGTTGTCGATGATCCGGTCGGCATCCGGGTTGCTCTGACGGAGATTGCTCTCTGCAAAGCGCGCCTTGCCGTTGTCGATCAGCTCGAGGTCTTCGTCGCTCAATTCAGAATCGGTGTTATCGTTCACACCGCCGCTCTCACGCACGGTCAGGCGAATGTCGCCGGTGTAGGTGTGCGCCAGCACGAGCCGCAGGTCCTGATTCGTCTCGGACAGGAAGATGTCGTCCGTCGCCTCCAGGGCCACGTCGTCGCTGTCGACATTCAGGCTCAGTCCCTGTGCGGAGGCACGCCGCGAGTCGATCTCCAGATCATTGTTGCTCGCGCCGATATCGGCTCCGGCGCCGTTGGCATCAAGGTCGATGGCCTGACCGCGAACGTCGTCGTCATGGGTGACGTCGGCGGTGGCATCCAGGATGGAGCCTCCCACGGTACGCAGCGAGACATTCTCGAGCGTATGCACGAGCCCGACCGTCAGATCGCCATTCAGCTCGTCAATGAAGATGCCGTCATGGGTGGTCGACGCATTGATGTCGAAAGCATCCAGGAAGCCCGCGGGACTGTCGTCATTGCGGTCGACATTGATCTCGAGGAAGTCGTCGAACTGGCCGATACCGCCGTTTGCCGGGTTGGGGGTCTCGCCGGTTACGACACCGGAGTTCAGCGTGATGTTCTCACCCGAGACGTCCACCGTCGTGGCGCTGTCGGCATCGAGGATCCGCGAGCCGGAGTTCAGGGTCACGTCGTTCTCGGTCGAGTGGATATGACCAACCAGCATATCGCCGATCAGCTCGTCCGCGATGATCTCGCCATTGGTTGTCAGGAAGATCTGCGGCACGCCGTCCGGGGACGAGCCTGACGTCCAGGCAACATCCGTATTGATGGTGAAGTGGACCGTCGTGTCCGGAATCGTATCCTCGACCACCGATGCGCCGTAGGGAGAGCCGCCGATCGAGGTCGTGCGGTAGCTGCGGTTTTCCGCTCCGGTGTAGCCGTCGTTCGAGTCGACATGACCGATGTCGATGTCGTCGCCTGCGCGCACCTCGGTGAACGTGTAGGTAGAGTCCACCTCCGATGCGGTCGTACCCAGGTTCCGGCGGATGAAGTCGTAGGGATCCGTGCCGTCCGGGCTGAAATGCACGAAGTAATCGTCCGAACGCGCCTGCAGCGTGACAAGGTCAGGCGGATTGAAGGTCTGGACGGTCACGCCTTCGATCACGGACAGGTTGTCGCCGGCCTTCGAGTCGTTAATCACCACGTCGACGTCGTCGCCGCCGGTGATGCTGTCGATGGTGACACCAAGGAACGACAATGCCGGGTCCTGCGACCGGTCATGGAGCGTGATGTCGAGCACGGTGTCGCCGCCGGCATTCGCCTCGAGCGAGACCTCGCGCAGCGTCGGCGTCTCGCCGGACTCGATCGCGTGGTTAATGCGGACAAGCTCAACCGCCAGCGCCTTGCGCGGCTGCGTCCCGGATGCGCTCTGGTTGCCGATGTCGCCAGAGGCGTCGACATCGAGCGTATTCGTGCGGATCAGGCCTTCGTCGAAGATTGCCGGTGGCAGCACACCCTGCTGGATCACGAGGTCGCGCTCGTCAACGCGGATGTTGCCGCGCTGATTCTCGACCGTCGTAAAGCCGAGCGTGTTCTCGATGCCGCCGAGCAGGATGATGTCGCTGTCGTCATTGTCGTCCGCAATGAGATTGCGAATCTCGACCTCTGTCTGCGGGTAGCGCAGATTCACGTCGAACTCGAACGTGACACCCGGGGTGTTGGGGGAGAGTGAAATGTTGTTGTCCAAGGGATCGTTACCGGTATCTCCGCGGATGTCGTCGACGATGATCTTGACCAGGGCGGATCCGTCGATCGTGTCGATGTGGTTGATCACCAGATCTAATCCGGACTCGTTGATGACCCGCACAAAGTCCCAGGTTCTCTGGCTCTCGACCAAGCCGTGGTTACCCCAGATCACGCCATTGGCCGATGCGGGCGTGATGTCAGAGCCGGAAACGGCATTCGCGAAGAACGTCAGCATCCCGGCTTCGTCATAGATGATGTCGTCCAGAATGACTTGGCTGTCCACCAGCGTGTTGCCGACGACCTTGCCGATATTATTGACGCCGAGGAACTTGACATTGGTGAGTTTTACGATCGTGCCGTTTTCATCGATTTCCAGTTCGGGGTTCGGCTCACCGAGCAGGACGACTCGCGACTCCCAGAAGATCTGGCGATAGGGGGCATTTGTTTCGATCTCGGTCTCGTCACCTGCGATGCCAAGCACGGTAAAGCATACGTCGTCAAGGGGCCAGGGGAGACAGATATCCAGCTGCGGCAGACCGCTTTCAACCTTATCGGCATCGGCAATAACTGACGCGTCATTTTCAGCGGCAACATAAACGTCCGCAGCCTTGAGGAACGATCCATGTCTGCCGCTAACCCTGGCCAGGCTGTCGTATTCTGCCGTCGCATCGGGATCGACCGTCGTGGTGCCGAACGAGAAGGATGCGATAGCGCCAAGAATGGCACTGGCAATCTCGCCGGCCAAACCACCGCCGAAGTCATTCAATTTCGCCGTCGCATCCGCCCTGATCGCGGTATTGTCGTGGCGGGCATCGATCCTGATATCGCCGTTGGCCTCGATGGCAGAGCCGTCATGCAGGATTGTCTCGACATGATCCCAGGTCTTCACGATCGCGTCCGCAATCGAGTTGGCAACAGGGAATGCTTTGGTATCCGACAGTGCATCGACCCTGGCATCCCATTGCGTGACCAATCCGGCACCATCGTCCAGCACGTCGCCATTGGCTGCATCGATCTTCGATTGGGCGCCGGCCCGGGACGCAACCACAACCAGATCGCCCTTGATATCCGAATTGCCGTTGAGCACCACCTGACTCAGTGCCCGATCGCCCGGCGAGCCGACCAACAGTGTTGCGTCCGCATCCGCAAATCCGGCAATACCGTTTGCATCCGCCTCTGCGCTGGCATCAGCGTCAAGGCCGGCACGGGATTCGACCAGCACCGTTCTTTCGGCATCGATGGTTGCATCCGAAACCACCTTGACACCGTAATCCAGGTCCATGTTGGCGTCCGCAACCGCGTCCGTGACGAAGCCGAAGGAACCGTCGGTATGCGCGGTAACCCTGGTGTCGGTCAGGGCGGTGGCTAAAATCTCCACATCACGAGTGGCGAGTATTTCCCCGGACCCCAGGTCAGTCAGTACATGGTTATCCGAATTAACCGTTGCATTGGTGCTACCGATGTTGATGCCCGCGAAAGCTGTATGGCTGGAAACAGCATTGGCTCTGGCGACCGACAGCGCTTCCACGGTAACGTCCCGACCGCGCATGATTGTCGCATCGATCACGGTATCGACATTGGGATTGGCGTTGGCCGTGGCGTTACCGGAATTGATCGAAACTCCGCCGATACCGAGACCGGTCGCGTTGGCGAGTATTTCTCCGCCGTCGTGTACGGCGCGGATCGACAGATCGTTACCTGCCTCGACATACCCGGCACCGACGGTCGCACCCACACTGGAATCCATTGTCGTATTGGTAGTGAAACCCGCCACCTGAATGGCGCCGCCGCCCAACGAATCGGCGAAGGCCTTGGCATCGGTGTGTGCGTCAGCAAGGAGGGTCACGTTGCCGCTTGCAGTAATGCTTCCGCTACCGAACTCGGCTTTCACCTCTGTCTGCGTGTGCGAAGTAGCCGTCGAGGCACTCGCGGCGATAATACCCGCGCCGGTAGATTCGATCGACGCATCGCTGACATCCGTAGCCAGCGCTGACACCGTCACCGACGAGGCGCCGACCACGCCAAATGTCGTTGGATTGCCCCCGCTATCGACACCTGCGACGGTCGAACCCACGCTGCCGAGCAACTTGGCCGAGGTGTCCGCAAATACCTTCGCCGACGGGTTCGAAATTTGGACACTCACCACGCCGCCACCAGCGGTGCCCGAATCGGCAATCGCCCTGTTGTTCGAAACGGCTTCGACCGACACCGCCGCGCCCGGAATCGATATTTGCGACCCGGAACCGATAATCGCATCGGTATCAGCATTGTTGGTGACTTCCGCGGAGGCATTGGCGCCTCCACCGGCAAATAAACCGATGAGAATGACATCAGATGTCGCTAGCGCATCGTTATCGGAAGTTGCGGTAACGCTTAACGAGCTGGCATCGATGACATCGGCATTAAAATCCGCCCTGGTAGTGCCGCCCACCTTGGCCGTGGGTATCGAGACGCCTACCACGACAAGACCGCCACCGGCCGAATCCGCGTCAGCCGTGGCATCGTTGTCGGAGATCGCGCTGAAGGTTACCGCGCCGTTAACATCGATGACGTTGCTTCCGGTACCTCCGGATGCGATGACATCGGCATCACCGGTGATTTCGGCGAATGCGGCAGCCCCGGTTACCGTGAAGGCGCCGAGGCCGGCAGTTACCACATCGGCATTCGCGGTATTGTCGCCATCGGCCTTGACCAGCAACGAATTCGCCGTCACCGACCCGTCCATATCGGCGATAACTGCACCGCCTATCAGGGCCTTGGTTCCCACGATCGAAGCGGTAAACAGACCGCCTGCCAGACTCAACGCATTTGCTGTTGCACTGTTCTGCTGGCCCTGCAATAGGGCTTCCACCTTCACCGCCCCGGTCGTCGAAATAGAAGCACTTGAGCCAACACGTGCCTCGACATCGGCCGTATTGGAAATAATTGAATTGACTTGTGCACCGTTGCCGCCGGCAAGGCTGATCGATCCCATGGTCGCACTGGCGAGCGCGATGTTCTGGCCCAGCGCCTTCACATCCAACGTCGAGGCTGAACCGCCGATAATCTGACCGTCGAACTGCGCCAGGACGCCACCGCCGACTTTTGTCTCCGGCAGCATCACCGAAATTGAAATTACACCACCGCTGAAACTGTCAGCAGTACCATTCGCTTCGTTGTACCCTGTCGCCAGGACATCAATGTTCGCACCCGGCACCGTCAGCTGCGCCGTCGAACCGACCTTCGCCTCGACGTCCGCGTCCGACGTGATATCGGCAACCGCGCTTGCACCGGCACCCGCGAACAGGCCCAGTGAGATCGCCAACGCGTCCGCATCCGCAAAGTTGTTGCCCGTCGCCTCCACCGTCACCGTGTTGGCGTCGTTCACGTCCCCGTTCAGCTCGGCCTTGACCGCGCCGGCAACGCGTGCAGCAAGCTCACCGCCCGCAATCGCCACCAGACCGCCCGAGGCCAGATCCGAACTCGCCAACGCGTCGTTGTCGCCCGTCGCCTTTACCTTCAGCGTGTTCGTCGTCGTCAGCGCCGCCGTGTCGCCCACCGACGCGATTACGTCCGCATCAGCCGTCACCTCCGCCACCACGCCGCTGCCGGCGCCGGCGAACGCCCCGAAGCCGCCCGCCAGCGTGTCCGCGTCCGCCTTGTTCCTGCCGTCCGCCTCGATCGTGATCGAAGACGAACCCGTCACGTCGCCGTCCACATCCGCCCGAACCGCCCCGCCGACCTTCGCCGTCGCCAGCATGATCGAGACGCCCGCCAGCACGCCGGCCGCCCCGCCGATCGCCTTCGCCTCCGCCAAGTTCTTGTTGCCCTGCAGCCGGGCATCCACTACCACCGCGCCCGTCGTCGCAATCGTCGCCGACGAGCCGACCAGGGCCTCCACGTCCGCATCGGACGTGATCGTTGCGGTCGCCTGCGCGCCCGACCCGCCGGCGAGTGAGACGCTCGCCACCGTGGTCGTCGCCTTCGCCTTGTTCTCCCCGAGAGCCTTCACGTCCAGCGTCGCCGCCGAACCGCCCACGATGTCGCCGTCAAACCGCGCCAGCACCCCGCCGCCAACCTTCGCCTCCGGCAGCATCACAGCGATCGAGATGCCCAGACCGAAACCACCGCCGTTGGCCGACGCCACCGCGTTGTTGTCGCCGGTCGCCAGTACGTTCACCGGCGCGCCCGGTATCGTCAGCTGCGCGCTCGATCCGACCAGAGCTTCGACGTCGGCCGTCGAGGTCACTTCCGCATACGCATCCGCACCGGCACCCGCGCCCAGCCCGCCGATCGCAATCGCAAACGCCGTCGCTTGCGCGTTGTTGTCACCAATCGCCTCAACCTTCACCGAGCTGGCATCGGGGACGTCGCCGTTCAGCTCGGCCTTCACGCCACCGCCGATGATCGCCTCCAATGACGAAGCGGAAATACTGGCAAGCCCGCCGGCCGAACCCGCATCCGAGTCCGTGATCGCGTCGTTGTCACCCTCCGCCTTCACCAACAGCGCACCGCTAGTGGTGATCGACGATGTGCTGCCGACGGTCGCCTCGACGTCGGCAGACTCGCTGATCTGCGCTATGGCACCCGTCAAAGAACCACCCAGAACGCCCCCAAGGGCCACCGCCACCGTGTGCGACTCCGCCAGGTTCTTGCCGTTGGCCTCAACCGTCACCTGCGAGGAAGATGTGACGTCGCCGTCGAAGTCGGCAATTACCGCACCGCCGACCTTGGCTTCGGCCAGCATCACCGACACGCCCAGGAAGCCGCCCCCGGCACCGCCAATTGCATCGGCAATGGCCCTGTTCTTAAGGCCTTGCAGCCGTGCATCCACCACGATAGCGCCAATGGTGGAAATAGTTGCATCGGCACCAACGATGGCTACGACGTCCGCCGTGTCGCTAATGATGGCCTTGGCTTGCGCACCAGTAACGCCCGCAAGCAGACTGATAGATGCTACCCTTACCTCGGCCGTCGCGACATTCTCTCCGAGGGCATTTACATCCAGAGAAACGGCCTCCAGATTGACGTCCCCGTTCACGGCCGCGCCAATAACGCCGCCGACAGTCGCAGAGGGCGCCAACACGGAGACAGCAGCGACCACGCCCGCTGCGAGTCCTCTGGCTTTGGCGTCTGCCGTGCGTTCTCCATCCGCGTTAACAACCACCGTACCATCACCGCTGCCTCCCGCTGTGATGGTCACTTCGGTCATAGCGCCAGTTGAGGGAGTCTCACTCGGGCGTGTACCGATCCAGGCTTCGATGTCGGTATCGATACTGGCATCCGCCTTGGCCAATGTCACACTGATACCACCTGACAATGCCAGAAGGTCCGTTTTTGACGTTGCCTTTTCAACAGACATGGCGAGCACATCTAATTCACCTGCGTGGATGGTGACGCTCTCGCCGACATAGCCAAGTGTCTGGCCGGTGATCTTCGCTTCAGTCCGGGCCGCCGCAATAGCAGCTCCACCACCGATGCCCAGGGAGAATGGCGTGGTCGTCGCCGTAAAGACCGAATTTGCCTTGATAAAGACATCTCCGTCCAAGACCGTCACCATGGTCGAAGCCGTGGGTATTTCGCCTGCCCGTGTCCCCAAATAGGCTTCGGTCGTGCGGTCCACCTCGGCGGAGGTCAACGCAACGGCACCCGCAGCCGCCAGGCCGATGGCGACCGCATCGCCGTCGGGTTCTGCAGTCGCAATGGAATCTGCGGTGACCCTCAACTGATCGGCGGTGATCGACAGATCGCCGCTGCCATAAGCTCGCGTGGCACCACCCACCTGGGCGTCCGCGATGATCACGGCAACCGACAGTCCAAGACTGCCGGCAACACCAACGGCTTTCGCATTCGCGAAGTGATCGCTATCGGCGTCGATGAAGACAGAATCTCCACTGGCGACGAGTGTGGCGTTATGGACAATGGCTTCGACCACGGAATCAATCTCGGTAGTCGCCGTGGCGCCGGCTGCGGCGCCGCCAATGGCAATTGCAAGCGAGACAACCGTGGCTTCGGCGAGGACTCCGTCCAAATCCGTCGTGGCATCTGCATCAACGCGGATTGATCCACTCGTTGCCGTGATATCCGAATCCTGAACCGCGGCCGTCACGGTATTGATGATAACGTTGTCGGCAACGCCCAATCCTATGGCGAGGCCCCCCAGACCGGCGGCAACCGTAATCGCAAGTAGCTCCGCATTTGCATCAGAATTGTCCGATGCCTCAACGGTTACCGAACCGCTAGCATTCACAACCGAGTTGGAGGTGACAAGGGCCTCAATCGTGGCATCCGATTCGTTCGAGGCATTTGCAAAGGAACCGGACGCAGCCCCGCCAAGCCCGACCGCGACAGCCGCCGCAGCAGCAGCAGCGGTCGCGGTCAGGGCGGTCGTCGAGTCGGCTGACACGACCACGGAGCCACCATTGGCCGTAACGGCGGAATTATCGATCCGCGCGCTGGTAAGGCCGGAATTGGTATTCTCCGCGACCGCCGCCGCGAAGGACAAAGCGACAGCCACATAACCGCCGGAAACCGAGACCGCGACCGCGACCGCATCCGCGTCCGCAGTCACCGTCAGGGCGTCGGTCGCTGAAATCGCGATCCCGGCGGCCGAAATGATGCTTTGCGCGTCAACTGCATCGGCATTGGAGACCACCGCTTCGACCGTGGACGATACGGTGTTGGAAACCACACCGGCGCCAGCCGTGCCCGTTATCGCAACAGTACCAGCGAATGAACCGCCAACAGCGACGCCGATGGCGTATACATCCACCACCGTGGTGGCACTGGCATCAACCAGGACGGAACCGGCATCCACCGCCGAGTCGTCAATCACGGCGCGAACCGAACTCGTGACCGTATTGTCAGCTAACGCGACCGCCACACTAACACCAATGGAAACCGTCCCCGACGCCGTAAGCGTGAAGCTCGCCGCGATACTGTCCGTATTGAGCAATGCGCTGTCAACCGCCGTGACCGACACGGCCCCGAGGGCGTCGACGACGCTGCCACCGGTAATCAACGCCTCTGCAGTGTTGGACATGGTCGCGTCGGCCAGTCCGACGGCAAAGCCAAGACCGACCGTCGCAGTACCACCACCGGCGACCGTAATGTTAACGCCGACGGAGAGCGTCGTAACATCCGCGTCCGACATGGCCGACACGGTAACGCCGCCGAACGTCGTATCTACGGTGGAGCCATCGATCTGGGCCCGCACTTCAGAGGCATAGGTCGTCGTGGCAATCGCAACGGCGCCACTCAGGCTAACCGCGGCGGTCCCGGCGACTGTAATGCTGGCCGACGCGGCAACGACATTCGATAATACTTCAGATGTATCCAGCGCCGAGACCAGGATCGCACCGACGGCATCGACGTCACTGTCGAGAATGCGGGCCTCGATCACGTTCGTCATGGTAGTTGCAACACTGGCACCGGAACCGGCGCCTGAAAGCCCGAAGGTACCGCCGACGGAGACAGCCAGAGTGGCGGCAACACCGATTGAATCAATCGTGCTTTCGCTCTCCGCCGATACGGTGACGGCGCCGTCGGTGGTGACCGTCGAGTTGTCGATCACGCTCAGCAAGGATCCGCCGATTTCATTTGTCGCCAGCGCTATGGAGATTGCGATGGTCAGGGATGCGGTGCTGCCGACTGCACCGGAGACCGATGCGGAAGCAACCAGGGAATCGATGTCCGATGTATCCATCGCCGTGACGGAAACGTCACCGCCGGTGACCGTGATACTTGAATCCCGGATCGATGCCTCGGCAACATTGGTCATTGAATTGACCGCATCTACCGTCGAAGCAGATACGCCAACGTTGATCTGGCCCCCGGCCGCCAGGGTTACGGCAACGGCCACCACATCCGACACGATGGTCGTGTCGTTGACGACCGCTACGCTGACTGTGCCACCGGCATTCACGGTGGATCCGTCGATCAAGGCCATCACGGTGCTGGCTACGCTGTTTTCCGCGAGAGACACCGCAATGGCTGCGGTGACCGCGACAGTGCCGCTTCCGATCGCAAGCCCTCCAGCCGCCGCGACGACGGTGGCGTTGATGCTGGAACTATCGCTGGCCGTGACGGACACCAAGCCAGTACTGGTGATCACACTTCCACCAATGATGTTTGCCGAAATCGTGTTGGTCAGTGTGTTCTCGACCACGGCACCCACACCGGCACCACTGATCGAGACGCTGCCGGCGGAGACCGAGAGCCCGACGGTGATGCCCAGCGCATCAATAGAGCCATCGGCCGACGCCGCAACTGTGACCATGGATCCGGTCACCTGCGAGGGGTCAATCGATGCCTCAACCGTGCCTTGGATTATGTTCTCGGCCAACGTGACCGAGATTGCGAAGGCAATCGACGCGTTGGTGCCTACCGCGATCGAGACACTGGCCGCGGTCACGGTGGAGGAGATGGACTGCGTGTCGGACGCATCTACCGTCACGGCACCCACCGCATCGACGATCGAATTTTCGATCACCGCGCGTGCCATTCCCGTAGTGATATTGGTGGCCTTCGCGCCCGCACCACCGATGGCTCCAGACACCGAGCCCGACGAAACGCTGACCGCAACAGTGGCCGCCGTTGTAACCGCGGTGATGGCCGAGGATAAGGACAGGTCGATATCGACCAAACCGCTAGAATCCAAAGTTGAGTTCACAATCCCCGCGGTCACCGCCGTGCCAACCGTGTTGGTGGCAACCGCCACCGCCACGGTGCCGGCGAAAGATACCGAGCCGGTGCCGGCCGAAACTGCCACCGAGACACCCGTGGTGGTAGCGCTGATAGCGGTCGAGTTGGTCGCTGCAATCGTCGTGTCACCCGCCGTGACCGGCGCTGTCGCGTTCCGGATGACGGCCTCGACAACACCGTCGACGGTGTTGTCCACGACGGCCACCGTGATCGACGCGCCCACATTGATGTCGCCGCTGCCGCCCGCCACGGTCAGTGCCGCGGCGGTGCCCGTCACATCGATGCTACCGTTGGACATCGCGACAATGTCGAGCGCGCCACCGCTGGTCACTTCCGAGCCGTCCATCACCGCCTGGGTGTCGGTGTCGATCGTGTTGTCGGCGACCGAGACGGCGATGCCCAGCGCAATCGCGCCGTCGCTGCCTAAAGCCAGCGTGGCGCTGGCGGCGATCACGTCGGATGTGATTTGCGCACTATCGGTGGCGCTGATGTCGGTCGCGCCTCCGGCGATCACTGAGCTGCCGCTGACGGCACCCGCCAGGATCGTGTTTGTAATCGTGTTGCTCACGCCTGCTCCGGTACCCGAACCGGTCAACGCCAACTCACCACTTACGGTGATCGTCGCGATGGCCGCCAAACCGACCGCGTCGATCGCGGTGCTGGACGTGGCCGTTGCATCGAAGTCGCCACCGGCGTTGACAGTCGCGTTGTCCACGACTGCCAGAGTCGAATTCGAGATTGTGTTGATTGCGTCAGTCGCCGTGATCGTCAGGCCGCCGCTGGTGCCGTCACCCATTGCAGCTGTGACAGTTGCCGCTGACACGTCGACATCGATACTGGTGGCGTCGGTCGCATTCAGGGTCACTGCCCCCGGCGCGTTGACGTCCGCGTCATTCTTGATCACCGCCTCGACCGTGTTTGAAACAATATTGCTGGCGATTGTCACGTCCGCACTGAAAGAGATGGCCGAGTCCTCGGAGGAGGTCGCAATCCCCAACGAGGCCGCCACTGCGACCGCGTCAATAGCGGTGTTGGAGCTGGCGTCGATGTCCACTCCTCCGGCAGTGGTGGTCACGTCGACCCCGTCGATGGCGGCACGGGTAATGTTCTGGATGTCATTGAGGGCCACTCCGACGCCGATCGAGCCGCTGACCGAGGTGCTGTCATTCGAGAGTGATAACGAGAAGGTCGCGGCCACCGCCTCGGAGTCGATCGTGGCGCCAGTCTCGGTCGCGCTAAGTGCAACCGGTCCGCCCACGGTCACTGTCTCGGCGGCACCCCCGGTGTCACGGATCAGGGCCTCGGTCAAGTTTGAAATATCGTTATCGGTCGTCGCCCCAACAGCCGCCGCCGAGACCGCCAGATCGTCGCTCGACTGGCTTAGCCCCAGCGAAGCACCAAAGGCGAGTGCGTCGATCGTCGTCGAGCTGAGTGCGGTTACGGAGAGTGCTCCGCCCGCCACCAGGGGCGCGTCCTCGATCGCGGCCCGCGTGATGTTGTCGATCTCGTTGATCGACAAGGAAATGCCGAGGCCCACGCCGACATTTTGGCCATCGCCGACGTTGATGGCGATGCCGACGGCGCCAGCCTCGGACTGGATGGTGGTGTTGTCGGTGGCACTCAGATTCACGGCGCCGGTAATGGTGAGCGTGCCGTCCTCGAAAAGGGCCTCAACCGTGGAGGCGATGAAGTTGCCCGAGCCCGACCCAGCGCCGGAGATCGCCAGCTGATTGCCGTCGCCGTTGGCGAGCGAACCCGCCACGGCAAAAGTGAACACGTCGATTGTCGAGTTCGAACTGGCCGAAATGTTCACGTCCCCGGTTGCGTTCGTGTCGGTGTTCAAGATCGCGGCACGCGTGGTTGCAGCTACGTCGTTGGTCGCCGCCGCGGCTCCCACCGCGATGGCGCCGAGAGAGTTCGACCCGTCAAGCGCGATGGCCACCGCTGCAGAGCCGGCATCGGCTGTAATCTCTGACGAGTCGGTAGCCGTCAGGGCGACGGCGCCCGCCGAGACGAGTGTACTGTCGGTAATCTGCGCCAGCGTCGAGGAGGTGATATCATTGCCCGAGCCCGAGCCTGCGCCTGCAAAGGCGGTGCTGTCATCCTCGCCTACGGCAACGGCGCCCGCTAGAGTCAAAGCATCGATCTTGGCGTCGTTGGTCGCGCTGATGTTGACGCTGCCGACATCGAGGCTGGACTGATCGGCGCCCGCCAATACGTCAATCGAGACCAAGTTCACCGCGACCGATGCTCCGATCGCAATGGCTGGGTCCGAACCGCTGGAGTTAATCGCAATCGCCGCGCCGCCCGCGTCAACGGAGATACTGGACTCGTCCAAGGCCGAGAACGAAAGTGTGCCACCAGCGTCCACCGTGCTCCCCGCCTCGATCGAGGCGTGGACTTTATTGTCAACCGTGTTGCCCGAGCCGCTGCCCGCACCAGCGAAGCTGGTGCTGCCGCTGTCCCCTTCGTTGCTCTCACTGGCGGTGTTGAGTACGCCAGCCACGCTGATCGCCAGCGAGCTGATGTCGCCGTGGGTCTTCGCCTGCAACCTCACGTCGTCAGCCGCGTTGAGCGTGTTACCACCCAGGGCCACCGCCTGCACGTGGTTCTCGACGATCGCCACCGTGATCGCGCCGCCGATAGCCGAGCCGCCGGCAATCGCCGCGCCGCCGGCCACGGAGGTGATTTCGGTGTCGTCAACTGCGCGCAACAGAATCTCCTGCGCGGCGTTGGCACCGGTGTTGTCGGCATTGACTGTCGCACCGCTGCCGATCGTGGCCTGAGTCTGGCCCTTGTTCACGTCCACGGTAACCGACAGGCCAAGGCCCGTCTCGTCAGCCTCGACTGTCCCGCCCGCGCCGATGGCCAGCAAGAAGTGATCCTCGAACGAACTGGCGCCGAGCGCGAATCCGCGTACGGATTCCGTCCCCTGGTTGCCATCGCCATCGTGATTGCCGTCGCGCACGTTGACGGCCTTGTTCCCCAGCGCGGTGACGGTTGCGTTCTCGCCGATGAAGGCGAAGGTGTCGTCGAGGTCGATCACGACCACCACGGAAGCGCCGTACCCACTGTTTTCGACCGATACCGCCGCACTTCCCACGGAGGCGTCGTCCGTCGTGGTGCTGTCCGCGCCGATCGCGACGCTACCCTGCGCGACGATTACGACGTTGCCCGCCACCGGGTCGGACTGCGGGTCGCGCCCGGCGAAAGCACGCGTTTCGGCGTCGACCACATGCACTATCGCGCCGCCGGCGCCGGCCGGTGCGTCCTTGCCGGCGATGCCGAGGTTGATCGACAGGGTGAAGAGGTCTTCCGAGCTGTCGGCATCGACCACCACGTTGCCGCCGGCGTCGATCGTCGTGGGCGTGGCGGCGTCGTCCGAGGCGGCAATCGAAGCCTCGGTGTCCTTCACGAGGACGGTCACATCTAGGCTGATTCCAATGCCTTTGCCTTCCAGGCTGAACGCCAACGCGCCGGCGAAGCTGGTGATGCCGGTGTCGTCGATCGCGCGCACCTCGACATCGTCGGCTGCGGTCACGTCAGCGCCGGCGCCGATCGTGGCGTGCGTGGTCGACGTGAAGATGTCGATGGCGGCGGACCCAGCCGCCGACCACCCGTCGCTGCCCTCGCCCGTGCCCAAAGCCGCACCGGCCACCATGGACGTCACGTCGACGCCCGTTCCATCGATGAGCGGCACCACGATCTCCGTGGGGCTGATCGATGCGTCGGCGATCACCGTTACATCCTGTGCGGCGTTGACCGTGGCGCCGTCGTCAATGGACGCATTGGTTGTGTTGTCCACGACGTTCACGCCAATCGCGAGACCAATGCTCTTACCACTGTCGCTGGTGGTCAGAGCGCCGCCGCCGGCGATATTCTGGATGCCTAGGTCCCGGCGGGCTAACACATCGACGTCGCCGGTCGCACCTGCGATCGTTGCGTCGGCACCGATCGTCGCCGTGGTATCGGCAAAGACGATATTGACACCGGCGGCACCAGCCGCGCCTGTGGTGCTTTGGCCTTCTTCGCTCTGGGTCGAGCCGCCACCGGCCAGCGCGATGACCTGGAAGTCGTTGCTCTGTCCGGCCGTGCTGCCGGCCTCAACCTCAACCGAACCGGCGTCGATGTTCGCACCCGCGCCGATGGACGCGGTATTCGACAGGTCTGCGTAGTTCACCGCGACCGCCGCGCCAACGCCCGTATCGGCATCCGTGGAATAGGCCAGACCGGTGGCCAAAGTAGACGCGTCGGCATCATTGGTCGCTGCCACGCGCACCAACCCGCTGGCGTCGACACTAACACCGTCCGCGATGGTGGCCGTGACGGTTGTCTGGATCACGGAGCCGCCGAGTGCACCCGCCACGCGCACACTGCCGCCTTGCTGTGAACTCGACGCATTTTGGGCCGTGCCGCTTTGGCCACCGGGGTTGCTGGTTTGACCAGCGGCGGTGCTGTTAGCGCCGTCGACATCGTTGCCCGGCTTCGGTGTTTCGAGGCTGTTGTTGCCCGACTTGGACTTGGCCGCATTGGTTTGGTTGGTCGTTTCGGTGTCTGTGGTTTTTCCGCCCTCGCCTTCTTTCTTGCTGCCCTCGGCACTGCCGCTGACAACGGTTGCTGCTGCCGCGCCGGAGGCAGCGGCAACGGTAACGGCGTTTGACTCCATGAACCCGGCCGAGACATCGCGTGAGAGATTGGCGGTGGTTTCGTCCTCGATCCAGCCGAGGCCGATGGCGATTGCGATACCGGTCTCGGCGCCCTTGGTGTCCGCATCCGACTCCGTGCGCTGGACCTCAAGTGCAGTCGCCGTGATTGCCAGGTTCCCGTCAAGCTCAAGCGCGCCGTCGCCGGCCAGCACGTCGCTCGTGGTGTCGTTCATCGCGACGCTCAGGGCGATCGATCCGCCGATCGCCGTGCCTTCCTCGCCCGCCTTGGCGCCGGCGTTGGCCTGCGTGGCCATCGCGTGGTCGGCATTGGCGGCAAGCGTCACGTCGTTGGCCGCCAGAATTGCAGCGTCCGGCCTGATGGTTGTGAGGGTATCGTATTCGGACACGTTGATCGCAAACGAAAGGCCGAGCCCCAAACTCTTGCCCGACGCCGGCTCCGCCTTCGGTTTCGCGGTGGTGAGGCTGTAGGTCGTGTTGGACGCATTGACGGCCACAGCGCCGATGGCCGAGTCGCCGTCGAGGGTTCCGTCCTGAGACGTCAATATCGCGCCGTCGAGCAGCACACCTTGTGTGCGACCGGTCGCCACGTTGACAGCCACCGAACCGGCGACGCCGTACTTGCCACCACTGGCGCCCGAGGTCGCCTGAGCGCCACCACCGTGAGTGGCTTCGGTCAACGAGTGACCCGTGCCGCCTGCGCCGCCGCCGGGCGTGAGCGTGATGGCCTCGCCCTCAAGCGCTTTCTCGCGGCTCTCCGCGAGCTTCATCTGGGTGGTGCCGTCACTGATGACAAAGTACGTGGTGCCGTCCGTCAGGCCGGTGATGTCTGCCCCGCCGCCGTTGTCGTAGACGACGGCTTCACCCGTGACCCACGCCACATCCTTGGCGAGTGAGATGTCCACGCGCTTCTGATCGGGGTCGAACGTGATGTCGTCGCCCGGGTCGCGATCGAGCTTGTGCGCGTCGCCTGCACCCTGGCTCGTAATATCGATCGCAGTGCCAGCCTCGGCGTTGGCCAGATCGGTGGCCAGCTTGATCTTGCCGCCATCTAGTTTGATGACGAAGTAATCGGTGCCATCGGTCAACCCGCCTAGCGCCGTGCCGCCACCCGCGATGTACTTGACCTTCTCGCCGGTCGTGAGCCCATCGACGTCGCCGACGAAGATGGTGTCGGCCGCGACGTCGACCGTCTCCGGCTCGTCCGCGGTGACGCCCACCTTGTTATCAGTCATCACGGCCTCGACGGTGATGCCGTCGGCGGTGATATTGGCCCCGGCGACCGCGGCTCGGTTGTCGGTGCCGGGGGAATTGATCGCGACCGCCGCGCCGACTGTCGTTCCGCCCTCGGTCGTGACCGCACCACCATCGGCCAGCGCCAGGGCGTTGGTGTTCGCCCGGCCACGGACCGTAAGCGTCCCTTGGGCCACAATGACAACGTCGCCGCCGATGGACGCAGAGGTGTCAGATTCGGGGAGGTTCAGTGCGAACGCCGCAGCTACGGAAACAGCTCCGTTCTCTTCGCCTCCATCTTCTTCCTGGCCCGTTTCTGACTTCGGTGTTTTTGAGCCATTGTCGGGCTTGGGCGGATCCGGCGCGGGCACCAGAGGCGGATCGCTGAAGATCACGCTCATCTCAACCCGGCGGTTGGCGTTCTCCTCGACACCATTGCCTGTGGGTACGGCCAGGTCCGTCTCGCCATGCCAACCCGCGCGGAGCTGGGAGACGGGGACGTTCTTGACGTTGACTAGGTAGTCCCTGACGCTGTTGGCGCGGTTCATCGAGAGGGTCAGATTGTGCGCATTGGTATCCACCGTGTCGGTGTGTCCAATCACGGTGCCGAGGGCCGTCGGATGGGCCAGGAGGAACGCCGCAAACTCGTCGATGATCACCTTGTCGTTGGGATCGTCGGTATCATCCTCGCCTGGCTCCACCACGTCATCCAGTTCGAACTCATTGGTGTCGAACAGGACCGTTCTCTCCTCCGTCACCACGTTGGGGGCGGTAATCCGCACCTCGGCCCGCCGGTTCGCTTCCTTCTCGACACCGTCGGCAGTGGTCTCTGCCTGGGCGGCCTCGCCAAAGTATTCCACGTGGAGTTGGGATGCGCTCGCGCCCTTCTCGATCAGGTAGGCCGCGGTCGCCTCGGCACGCCGCTTGGCGAGGTCCAAGTTGTACTCGAAATTCCCCACGGAATCGGTAAACCCGTGTACGGTGGCGGCGGCGGTCGGATTGTCCTTGAGGTACTGCGCCGACTCGTCAAGTTTCGCTTTGTCGTCGGCTCCGAGTACGTCGTCGTCGGTATCGAACGTAATTCCGGCAACTCCCGGCGGAGCAGGTACAGCAGCGGGGGTGTTGGCTTGCTGCTGTTCGGTGGCGGTGGTGGTTTGGTCGGCTGCCTTCTCGTCGACGTTTTTGTTGCTGGTGTCGTTTTCCTTGTCCTTGGCGCCCGTGGCTGTAGCCTTCGAGTCGGCGCTCGCATCGTGTAGACCAACGGCCTCGACGGTGACGTTGCCTCCCGCCGTGATCGACCGCTCGAGCCTCGCGTCTTCCTTGTCGTCGGTGGTGGTTGTGGCGATCGACAAGCCGATGGCAGCGTCGGTCGATTCGACCGAACCAGCGGCGTGGCTCTCGCTATCACCGGTGTGGTCGGCCGTAATTGTCAGGTTGCCCTCCAGCGTACTGCTGCCGGTGCCCACGCGGGCCAGGGTGGTTGTATCGACCATCGTGACCGCCACCACGGGCGATATTGCTATCCCAGCATTCACGCCGGCCTTGGCGAACGAGTCGGTCTCGAGGTTGGACTTGGCCAGCACGGTTACGTCGTCAGCACCGGTGATCACCGCTTCGTCTTGCACCTCGGCTGTCGTTATGTGAGTAGGGATAGCGAAGGCCACCGAAGCGCCGAAGCCGAAGCTGTCGCCGGATACCGTAGGCTCGGCCTTGGCGGTGTTCTTCGCATCCTCCTCGGCTGTGATTGTGAGTTCACCGATATCGCTGTCGCCGTCACTGCCGTCGGCCAACGTCACGGTGCTGCCGGTCGCCATGCCGGATAGCGTATCGGTGGTGCTGATCGTCAGGGCGAGCGCGCCCGCGACACCGATGCCGCTTTCGGATCCAGCACCGGACGTGGCCTGCGTCGCGTAGTCGTGCTGCTTGTCGCCGCTCACGTCGTGCATGCCGGCTTCGATCGTCACGCCATCGGCGGTGATCGAGCCACCGTCCTGCAATTGCGCGACGTTGACCAGATCGGCTCGACTCACGGCCACCGCAGCGCCGACGCCGACGGAACCCGCTTTGGTGGCCTGCCCATCGGCTACGGCCAAATCGTCCTGGTTGGCAAGCGAACTAAGCGTCACGGTACCGTTGGCCGCGTTGATCGGGCCAGTCACCGTGGCGCTCACGTCGGCCTCGACCACGCTAATGCTGATCGCCGCCGCGACGGCGATGGGGCCGTCGGAGGTCTTAGCGCTGGGCGCGCCGCTCGACGAGCCCTGTCCACCTTGGTTCTGTGCGGCACTGTTCTGTGCAGCGGATTGCTGGTCGACGTTCTGACCCTTGTCGGAGGCACCGGCGGCGCTGGCCTTACTGTCGGTCTTCGACTTACTGCGACTGCGCGACTTCAGGTTGACGTTGCCGCCGGTCGTCGTGAGTGTACCGGCTGCCTGGGCGGCGACCACATTGCTGGCGCTGACGTAGGCGAACATGGCGCCGATCGCGAGTGTGTCGCTCCCCTCGGCGTCACCCTCGCCCTCGTTCGTGATGTCGACTTCCTGCGTCGCTTCGGCGTCAATGTTGCCGGTCACGCTCACCGTAGAGGCCGTGTCGAAAACTGCACGCGTTGTATTGGTGGTAAAGGTCATCGCGACGACGGGCGTAATCGCCGTGCCGCCGCTTGCGCTCATCGTGGCCTTGGTCTGCAACTCGTGATCACCGGTGGCGGCCAATTTGACCGCGGCACCCTCGCTGACACTGGCGCCGTTCTCCACCATCGCCTCGGTAACGTTGTCGACCAGGTTCATCGCCACCGAAGCGCCAAAGCCCAGACTCTCACCCGTGACACCGTCCTCTTTCGGCTTCGCGTCGGCGACGCTCTTGGTGGTGCTGGTCGCAGTCAGATTGAGTGTGCCACCATTGAGGTCGAGTACCGCGGCGTTGTCGACGAAGGCTCGCACCGAAGTGTCGACTGAGTTGATCGCCAGGGCACCCGCAATGCCCACGTCTTGCGACCCCGCGCCGGAGGTGGCTTCGGCCTTGAACGTATTGTCGGCGTCCATCGTCGCGGTCACGTTGACGGTGGCGGCCTGCAGGTTGAGAGACGAACCACCGAGCGAGGCGTTATCGGACACGTCGACAAAGTTGAGCGCTGCCGCGATCGCGAGGCCCGGACTGCCGGTGCCCGTCGCGTCGGCGACCGCGGAGGCGGCGTCGGTCGAACTGGCGCTGACGTTGAGCACCGTGCTCGCCGTCACCGCGGTGGGAGCAGCGGAGTCGACGAACGCGTTCGTCGTACCGTCCGCGTAGCTGACAGCGACCGCCGCCGCGATCGTCAGATCGCCATCGCTGGTGGACGCGTTGTTGTCGGAGAGCGATTGTTGGCTTTGATTGGTCGTACCCGCGTTGTTGTCATCTTGGGCACCGCCCGGCGTCGATTTGGCGGTCGTCGCCAGAGTACGCGTGGTCGATGCCAGTAGGTCCACGGTGGGCGCGGTCACCGCGGCGTTGCCGGTGATGGCCGCGGTGGTGTCCGAATTGACGATCGTGCCGGCGAGCGTCGCACCGGCGGTGCTGGCCACCTCGCCATCGGCGGTGGTTGTGACGTTGATCAGATCGGTCGCCTTGAACGTAGACTTGGTGCCTGCCGTGATGACGGCCCCACCGCCCACCGTCATGTCGGCGCCGCTGGTGAAACCGGAGGGCACGATAACGGGGATGCCGACGTCGACCACGTTGACGTTCACGATCGCTGCATCCAGCGAGGCGTCGTTGTTGGCCGTACCGGGCTTCGACTGGGCATTGATTACCACGTCGCTCTTCGCCTCGGACGTCAGCTCGCCGGTGACGTTGATCGTGGTGGTGGTGCCGCCATCGTCGCCGATGTTCACGCGCGCGTCACCTGCCGCCCACACGGTAAGTATCTTGACCGTGCCGTCCTCGACACTCGCTTCGATGTCGGTATCGACCTCCGCGGTGACGTTCAGCGTGTCGGCGTTGATCGTCGTGTTGCCGACGATGTTGACAGTGGCCGTCGAGAAGCTGGTCACCACGGTGCCGGCGAGCGTGTTGCCGAAAAAGGTGTCGCCGTCTTCGGCATTGCTGCCAGTCATGTCGACCTTGCCGAGCGCGCTCAAAGTCACCACACCGGTGGTGGCGGTGAGCGTTGCGCCATCGACGTTGACTTCGGCAGCCGCGTTGGCGAGCAGCCCCTTCACGAGTGCGGAACCCTTGGCTTCGGCCAGCAGCGAAATGTTGCTGGCCGTAATCGACGAGCCGTTATCCACGGTCACCTTCAAGTCAGACTTGATCTCCACATCGTTGCCGGCGGTAATCTGAACACCGCTGCCATCGTTGACGATGTCCGATGAGCTATGAATCTTCAAGTCGTGGTTGTTGAAGCTGCCGCCATCGCCCAAGACGATTAGCTGGTCGTTCGCCAAGGGTACCGGAAGGGTGCCCACACCGAGAATCTCGCCGATGTCGATGTCCTTGCCGCCAGCAAAATCGATGTCGATCGTGGTGCTGCCGAACACACCATTCAACAGCGACAAGCTGTCGAGGTCGACCGTCAACTTGTCGCCGACGAAGTCGATAAGGCTCAGCCCGGCAACGATGTCCGTCGCGCCAAGATCGTCACGCGTGATGTTAACATCGAGGTCGCCGGCGTCATCGATCAAATGCTCCAGCACCTGCGTCTCGGGGATCGGCACCAAGTCTGTCCCAGTTCCGTACAGGCGCCAGTACAGGCTTCCACCATCGTTTTCAGCCCGCAATGTGTAGTTCGTTGACACCACTGATGCGAGATATCCGGTGATACCGTCGAACGTCAGAGGAGGAGTCGCGGCGAGGTCGGCATACGTAATATCCGCCGCCAATAGGAGCCGTGGCTCGAGCATCTCGAGATTTAAGCGCCGTTGGGGCCTGGCCGCAGACCGCCATCCGGCGAAGAATGATCTGGTTCGTTGGGCACGAGATTTGCAATTCCGACGCCGGCGTCTGGAAGAACGTTTTGCCGCCATGACCAGCCCTCCGTTAATAGTGTGAGAATAATGGCTGTTCGAGGTTCCTGTGTTTTTGCGCCAATTCCTTGCTGCGGTCTGTCGAATGCCCAGGGCAACCTACCCTGGCGAGGGGCTATGACATTCGTCACCCCGAGCGCGGCGCACAACACGCTGTTAATACTCCAAACGATTCAAGTCGCCAACTTTGTCGCGGTTTCTTGAAGAACTTCCTGTCTCGCCCTGAGTGTGGACGTTTCGGTTGTCCTGAAGAGAGAAGGTCGCCGGCAGAAAAGCCAGACACTCAGCCCCATTTCTCGAAATCCGTCTCTTGAGATCCGCTGAGGTGGGTCTCCAAGAGTCGGCGGAGCCTTTTCTTGGCCCGGCGTAGCCGACCGTAGACTTGATCCGACGTCAACTGCAACTTGGCGGCAACCTCCGGCACGCTGAAGCCTTCGACCCAGCAAAGCTGAAGCGTTTGGAAAGTAGTGGCGGAGACCTTCTAGCGCAGGGCCGTCAGGGCGTCGCGAACGATGCGTCGTTTCTGTTGTCGCTCGTACGTAACCGCCGGGTCTGGGACTCGATGACAGGCAATCGCTTCCAGGTCAAACAATTCGCAAGACGGTTTTCGCCCGGCGGCCCGAATCAGGTCGATGACTTTGTTTCGGATCACCGTGAAGATCCAACAGGAGAATCGGCCCAACCGAGGATTGTAATCGTCCCGGATGAGGCGCCGGACAATCTCGATCCAGACCTCCTGAACGCAATCTTCGCGATCCCTCCTTAGATAGGCATGCATCTGCACTGTGGTGCGGATCAGGGGGTCATGGAATGCGAAGAAGTGCTCCCACGCCCGGCATAGCGGCTTCGCAGGCAATTCCTTCGCGGCGAGGGACTTAAGGTAGGCCTGGGTGTAAACCAGCAGATGTTGATCGATGTCCCTGCGGCAGAAATTCTTGCCGTCGAGACGTGGGTCCGCGGTGGTAAAGACCGTGGCCGCCTCGCTGTCCCAGCGATGGATCGCCAGGAGCGACCGAGTGAGCAGCCGCGGCGTCTCCCCCTCAGCGCCCCTCTGACTTCCACCCGCCGGCCCTTGGCATGCAATGGCAAAGAACATCTTGCTAAGAATCGGCATCGGGGAAGGGACGGTCGCTGGTCGCCCTGCCCGGGATAAGTCTGCTATGGGAATGCTCATTCGATCAACAAATAATCCGTCACGGTTTCGCGAATTCTCGAAATCTGGAACACCAAAACCTCACGTTCCTGGTGCCCCGGCACCGAGGCGTGGGCTGGACTACATGGCCGGCGAGTTCCCTATTGGGAGTTAATAGTTCGCCGACCACCGCTTATTCCGATCTACGGACCGCTTGTCTGGGCAACTGCTAGCGGTGAATCAAAATGGGCGCAGCTTTGTGACAGGTCAACACTACCCCCCAAGAAATGTGAAAATCCCATCTGCCAGGTGGTCAAGCCAGCTGATTCTGTGGCCATCCGGGGGGGCAACATTTTCTGGCCGTCACGGTTTCGCCCTATGTCCTATTGGCATTGCATTGTTTGGGTAGGATTTCGGCATAGAGGTCCTATGTTCGTACGGCCGGTGTTTTCTTTGGGTTATGTTCCGAGGAATCGGTCATGACAACCTTTCTCGCTTCTGTTGTCAGAATATCGAGTGTTCTGATCACGGTAAGCGTGGGCATGGAAACCTCAGCGTGTGTGGCCGCTGGAGGGCGAACGGCTGCCGGGCAGCACCGAAGTCCTGGAATCCTGCTTCGGCAAGCTGAAGTCCCTCGAACGTGACCAACGCCGGAGCGGATTCACCGGCTTGGTGTTGAGCCTGGGAGCCATTGTTTCGAAGACCACGACTGAGGTGGTTCAAGACCCACTTAGCGATCGCTTTGGGGGTGGAGGCCTGTGGTCGGGGCGTCAAGGTTCGCTTCAGGCGGGTCACGGAATTGATCACTCAGCTGATCGAGGCTGGCGAAGAGCGGCAACTGGTGCGGATGAGGAATCAGCTGGCCAAGCTAGACCTGCTGATCCTGGACGAACTGGGCTACGTTCCCACCAGCAAGCGGGGAGCTGAGCTGTGGTTCGACGTGATCAGCACGGCCTACGAGCGGACCAGTCTGATCGTGACAACCAATCTGCCGTTTGAGAACTGGACGGAGGTGCTCGGCAGCGAGCGACTCACCGGAGCCACGCTGGATCGGCTTGAGGTGGCGCCGAATTGCCGGACACTCCAAGTGCTTATCCTAACCGCTATACTGAGGAGCAAAGGAGTGTTCCATGAGCAAGAGAGCAAGTCGCAGGAAGGGCCGTACCGGGCGCCGTGTTT
>SDBV01001801.1_pt1 | contig 32034 bp, 24 predicted proteins | sample 2277081 | NCBI WGS metagenome assembly SDBV01 (sample SAMN10402039, study PRJNA504765) | marine sediment metagenome | isolation source: marine sediment core GS10_PC15, 223 cmbsf | place: Arctic Ocean: Southern Knipovich Ridge | collected 2010 | reverse complement strand
CAGGTTATTCTCTTGAAGGTCTGCGACCCGAAATGGACCGTTTTCACAACTCTCTGATAATCAGAATCAAATAACTATCAAGTTTTTTAATGAAAAAATCCCGACTACTTTGCAGGGGTCCTGAGGAGGAGGTCGGATTTAAGCAATCCTTTGTGTCTTTGTGTCTTTGTGTTGAAGCTTTGTGTCTTGTTAGTAAAAAGTTTGCGTATTCATTGTCCTCTGCAGGATGAGTAAGAACACCACCTACTTTGTGCCTGAGGATGGGAACTTGGACCTTTAACCGATTTGGGTTACACCCAAATGTATTTCACAATCAACTCGTCTATCTTGTTTCAAAAATCGGAAAGGATCGTCTGTTCTGAGAATTGCCCAATATTAGATCCTATGGTATCGTGTGTTCACTTCGTTTTGGGGCGTTAGCTCAGTTGGTAGAGCGCAACAATGGCATTGTTGAGGTCAACGGTTCGACTCCGTTACGCTCCACATTTCACAAACTCTTTCCTTCAACTTTCGACTTTTTTTAAAATGTGATACAATTGATGCTATAGAAAAATTCTGTTATCAATAGCCTTGAGAACGTAAAAAAGACTCCAAAGAGCTTTTGGGAATTTTTGTTATCAAGTTGAGCAGGAGGAGATGATGAAGAGGTCGACGGCAAATATTTTATTACTTGTTGGAATGGGGCTCGGTCTTCTGACAGGTTGGCTAAATCTCTCTTTTGTGAATTCAATAGCAGATGTCACCTCTGACCTTTTCTTACGCCTCTTGCGCCTGATCAGCCTTCCCATCATCTTTCTCTCTGTCACCGCTACCCTAACGGGAATGAAAAGCTTTCAAGAGATGCGAAAAATGGGACGGAAGGTCCTAACGTATACTCTCGGGACAACAATTATTGCTGCAACAATTGCTTTAATCTTATATGTTGTGATTGATCCAGCAAGCCGGACCCAAGGGCTCATTCCAACCGAAAGTGTCCCTACCCAACAAGGATCGTATCTCTCCTTTGTCCTCAATATCATTCCCTCCAATTTCATCGGAGCCTTTGCAGAAGGGAATGTGATGGGGATCGTCTTCATCGCTTTTATCCTCAGCATGTCGATCCTCGTCCTTCCTGAAGAGCAGAAAGGGTTTCTCCATAAACTCTTCTCCGGCCTCTTCGCTGCCATGATTAAATTAACCGGCTTTATCATCGCCTTTATGCCGATTGCCATTTGGGCCTTTATTACTATCCTCGTTCGAGATCTAGGACAAAACTTCTCCCACTTCCACTCCCTCCTTCTCTACTTAAGTTGCGTAATCGGCGCAAATCTAGTCCAGGGAATCATCGTATTGCCCCTCTTACTCAAAATGAAAGGGATCTCCCCCCTCAAAAGTTTCAAGGGGATGTCACAAGCCCTAACAGTTGCCTTTTTCTCCAAATCATCAAGTGCAACTCTCCCCGTCTCGATCCGATGTGCTGAGAAAAACCTCCGTGTTGATCCCAAGATTTCGAGTTTCACCCTCCCTCTTTGCTCCGTTGTGAACATGAACGGATGCGCCGCCTTTATCCTGACAACGACCCTCTTTGTCTCTTCCGCTTTTGGGATGACCTTTTCTCCCCTCGATTTAGTTGGTTGGATCTTCCTTGCTACATTTGCCGCTGTTGGCAATGCCGGGGTTCCCATGGGCTGCTTCTTTTTGACAAGCGCCTTCCTCATCGGAATGGATGTCCCTCTCAACATGATGGGGCTAATCCTCCCCTTCTACGCAATCATCGACATGATCGAAACAACCCTCAATATCTGGTCCGACTCGGTCATCACCCTTGCCGTCAACAAAGACCTTGCTCCAAAATCCGTCCCAGAACAAGCCCTCGCCATCGACTAAGAAAAGTCTGTTGAGGGATTTTTCGCTAAAAATCTTGAATTTTCAACATGCTGATAGTGAAAAAGATATGATTTCGAATGCATTTGTAGTGGAGAATTTGCAAACTCCACGATGAGAAATCACTGAACTTGGGCTAGCATCTCAACTGATAGATACTGTTTTAATAGATATTCTCTTCCTTTTTTGGGGAATGGGGATGGAATTGGAAAAAGTTTTACAAATTATGCTTATCTCGTTTTTGTACAAGGCTTTTTTTAGCATCGGTAACACTCCTCTATTTTACTTCCTCATTCACATCATTCGAGGAAAAATGGGCAGGAAGTTGCCTAATCTCAATTAGCTTGAAGGAATACGGGAGTAGAACTGCTTGAGATGGTGGTTGATCTCGTCGGCTGTAGCAAAGTGGCGGGGGCAGGGAGGGAGACTGTCTAAGAAGTGCTTTCCGTAGGATTTTTTGACGAGACGGGTGTCGAGACAGATGACGCAGCCACGGTCTTGTTTGTGGCGGATGAGACGGCCAAAGCCCTGCTTGAATTTGACAATCGCTTGGGGAAGAGAGTAGTCGAAGAAGGGGGAACCTCCTGCTTCTAAAATGGCCTCTGAGCGGGCTTGGAAGAGGGGTTCGCTTGGAACCTTAAAGGGGAGTTTGGCGAGAATCACACAACGGAGATCTTCACCAGCCACATCGACTCCTTCCCAAAAAGAATCGGTCCCAAAAAGAACGGCCCTCTTTTCAGCACGAAACTTTTGCAAAAGGGAGCTTCTCTCCTCATCTCCATGGCAGAAGAGGTTGAGTTTACGGGTAAGGAAGCGGGGCTCAAGGAGGGAACGACACTCTTGCAACATCTGGTAGGAGGTAAAGAGGACAAAACACCCTCCTCGGCTGATATTCACAATCTCATAGATCTGATCAGCTGCAGCCTGTACATATTCCTTCGTATTTGGATCAGGAAGGTCGACTGGAACCGAGAAGGTCGCTTGGTTCTCATAAGAGAAGGGACTAGGAAACGTGGCTTCTTGGGCCTCCTCAATTCCAAGCCGCTTTTTGAAAAACCCAAAATCGCCGTTCGTTGTGAGAGTGGCGCTGCAAAGAATGATCGTAGGAACCTTTGAAAAAAGATGCTCTTTGAGCCGAGGGGCAACCTCTAGCTCAGCAGATATCAGACGAAGACGGGAAGGTTCTCCTTCAACCCACCGAACCCTCTCCTTCTTCAGGGGGGCAAAAATAAACTCCTTCAGATCGTGAAAATAGGTTTCGAGTCTCCCACAACTCCCCATGATCTCAGCAAAGACCCCATCGAGCTGATTCTCTCTGATGGTATCTTTGTCAAGCTGCTTTTCAAGCAAGACCACTTGTTGGAGAAATGACTTTCCCTTCTCGAGAAGTTCTTCAACTGCAGGGACAACCTGCTCCTGCCAGAAGGGATCTTCGAAATGGTGCTCACGAAAGCGCATCTTCCCCTCTTTTTGGTGCATTCCTACAAAGGTAGCGAGGGTATTGAAGGTGGCTGTGACCGTTTCGGCAAGAGCCCGCTTCTCCGCAGGAAGAATGGTCTCCAAACTAGAGAAAATTGCTCTTCGGTTTGGGGTTCCTGCTTCATCGGGGAAGGCGGAACAGAGTTTATGGTAGAGGTAGACGAGTCTTCCCGTTCCTTTATCGGACAAGAGGCGTCCCAAGGACTTGAGGATTCCCAGCCGGCTGATCTGGATCGCAAAAAACTGGGTCGCTACGCTCTCGATATGGTGTGCCTCGTCTAAAACCAATCTCTGGTAGGGAGGGAGAATTCCTTTTTCGTCACTAGCCTCACTACCAGCTCGCATTGAAAGGTCAGCAAAGAGGAGGTGATGGTTGACGATAATGAGATGAGCATCAGAGGCTTTTTTCCGCGCCTTAAAGGCAAAACACTCCTTAAAATGGGGGCAGCTCCGGTAGGTACAGCTCTCGGCTTCTGCCCCAATCGCCTCCCAAAGATCGTGTGAGGGAGCGACAGGGAGCTCACTTTTCGATCCCTCTTTTGTTCTTCTCGACCAGGCTAACACGGTTTCAGGGACTTCAGCCTCCCGGTCTTGCATCTTCCGCAAGCAGACATAGTTCTGCATCCCTTTTAGCAAAACAACTTTGAGATCAAGACCAAGAGTCTTGAGCAAAAAAGGGATGTCTTTGTGGAGGAGTTGTTCTTGGAGAGCGATTGTGTGAGTGGCCACAACTGTCGGCTCACTACTCTCTTTTGCATGCAAAAGGGCTGGGATGAGATAGGCGAGGCTCTTTCCTGTACCAGTTCCCGCCTCGATCAGAGTTGAGGTATGGTTTTTATAGGCTTTGAGGACCTCTTGAAGCATCGCAACTTGCCCCTCGCGAGGCTCGTATCCGGGAAGTTTTTCACTAAAAAGCCCCCCAGGCTTAAGGAGAGAGAGAGTTTTATCTTCATTCACTTTCAAGTAAGTCTAAGAAGGCTTTTAATTGCTTAGAGCGGATCGGGTGGCGCATTTTACGGAGCGCTTTCGCTTCGATCTGCCTAATCCTTTCACGTGTAACGCTAAAGGCTACTCCCACTTCTTCTAAGGTTTTCGGCTTCCCATCAACCAGACCAAATCGCTGGATCAAAACAACCCGCTCCCTTTCGGTCAAGGTAGTCAAAACCTCGTTCATCTTGTCTTTTAAGATCGAGTAACCAGTTGCCTCAGCCGGAGATTCGGCGCCTGTATCCTCGAGGAAGTCTCCAAATTGACTCTCTCCCCCCTCTCCCACTTCTGCCTGCAAGGAGATCGGATGTTGCGCGATTTTGTAGATCTCACGCACTCTGTCAGGTGTCAGGCTGAGCTCGGCAGCAAGCTCTTCAGGAGTAGGCTCTCTCCCACTCTCCATCATCAACTTCTTCGCCCCTCTAAGGACCTTGTTGATCGTCTCAATCATGTGGACAGGGATCCGAATCGTACGAGCTTGGTCGGCAATTGCCCGAGTCACAGCCTGCCGGATCCACCAAGTTGCGTAGGTCGAGAATTTATACCCACGACGGTACTCGAACTTCTCAACAGCCTTCATCAGCCCCATATTCCCTTCTTGGATCAAGTCGAGAAATGATAAACCTCGATTGGTATACTTCTTGGCAATCGAAATGACGAGGCGGAGGTTAGACTCAACCATCTCTCGCTTCGCCTCTTGGCTCTTATCCATCCAACGCTGCAGCATCCGGACATCTTTTTTGTATTCTTCTAATGTCCGTCCTGCGTTGATCTCTCTTTTGAAGAGCTTCCGGCGGGCCGCCCCCAACTTTCCTGCAGCAAATTTGTTCCGTTCCGCACGGGTTTTGAGCTCGTTGATCTCTTTTTCGATTTGAAGGAACCGATCGTGCCCCTTAAACACCATCTCAGCAAAGTCATCGATGATATTATGGCGACATTTGAACCTTCCCAAATAGGCTTGGGTACGGATCCGACACTTTTCGATCTCCTCACGAATCTTTGCCTCTTCTGCTTTCTTCAGTTTCTGCCCCTGAAGCCTGTAAAGAAGAGACTCGAGAGTCTCATTTTCCTGTCGTAACAATTCGGCGAGTTTGGGGAGGAGTTTGAGGTAGGCAGCCTTATCTTCGACCTCTTTTTCCGCGATCACTTTGTCGAAACGGTCTTTACTCCCGATAAGAGCATGGGCAATGGCGATAGCTTCTCTTGCCGAATAGCGGAAGCGAAGGATGATCCGCTCGATTTGGTGTTGCGCTTTTTCGATCCTCTTGGAGATCTCAACCTCTTCTTCTCGAGTCAAAAGAGGGACAGATCCCATCTCCTTCAGATACATCCGAACTGGGTCGTCAGGGGTTCCTTCAGCGCGCTTGGCAATCCCTTCAAGCTCTTTGGCCTCCTTCTTCTTCTCTTTCTGCTTCTCTACATCAGCCTGATTGAGAATCTGGATGTCCATCCCAGAAAGGAAAATGAGTACCTGGTCGATCTGGTCGGGATTGTCGAAACTGATCGGGAGGGATTCATTAATCTCCTCGTAGGTGAGAAACCCCTGGTCTTTGGCATGAGAGACGAGCTCATCCAGTTTTTTTTGAAACTCAGGTTCTTCTGCTTCGCTGCTTGCTTTTTTAGCCATGAAAATTTTTGATTCTTTTTGTTCTCATTTGAGGTAGTATACCTATCTTGTCAAGAATGTGCCATGCAAATTTACGCTTTTTCAAAAACAAGAGTCCTTATTGCCGCCCATGACGCCCATACGGGAGAGGATTACCTCTGCTCTGAGTGCCAGGGGCGTCTCCGTCTCCGTGAGGGAAAGTGGAGAAGACCTCACTTCTACCATTTGAAAGGCTCTGACTGCCCATCAAGCGGGAAGTCCCTTATCCACCTCCACACACAATACCTCATACAAAAAAACCTCTTTCCAGACCCGGTTTTTCTCGAAAAACCTTTTCCTGAGATCCGCCGGATTGCCGATGTTGCCTGGCCAGCAAAGAAAATCGTATTTGAAATCCAATACTCTCCTATCTCAGCAGAGGAGGTCCGGAGCCGCAACCTCGACTACCAAAAAGTGGGATATCAAGTCGTCTGGATCCTCCACGACAGCCGATTCAACCAACACCGACTCACCGAAGCGGAACTCTTCCTCCAAACCTCGCCCCACTATTTCACCAACATCAACCGATTTGGAGAGGGAATCTTCTACGACCAACACGCACACATCTCTCACAACATCCGCATAGGCCGCTCTCCCCGCTTCGCCATCCGTCTCCAAGGCCTTACCCCTCTCAAGCAAGTCCCGCGCCAACTCCCTGAAGAGAGAAAAACTTGGAAAATCCGCATCGAGGGCGATCTCTCCTACCATCTCCCCCTCCCTTCCTACAAAAAGAAAAAGAGGAGGCGCATCCCCCTCATCCGACTTCTCTATCACTCCCTCCTAGAAAAAACCACCTCTTGATCTATACAAACCTCATGTTTTTTTGGACTTTTGGCTGCTTTTCCCCAAAAGCTCTCAGCAAGAATTTGTTAACCGGTTTCCATTCTAGATGTTAATTTTTCTGAAGATATTCAGAAAAATAGTGGTTTTGGTAGGAAACGAAGAGGTCCCTGAGATGGGTTGTTTGCAGGCCTGGGCGCCCGTTTCCGATGGTTTGCTCCTCGATTTGGATAAGAGGGACCATCCCCTTTCTACTGGAGGTTAGGAAGGCTTCATCGCAGCGTGGAAGCTCTTCAAAGTGAAGGGGGCGGAGCTCAATAGGATAGTGCTCTTTGGCCAATTGTAAGACGATCTCTCTTGTCACTCCTTTCACGATCTCTTCTTGGGTGGTGATCAGCTTCCCTTCTTTGAAGAAGAAGAGGTTTGAGGTGGTTCCTTCAAGTAGTTCTCTCCCCTCATTTAAGTAAATCGCATCATCGAAGCCCTTGCCTTGCGCCTCTCGCATGGCAAAAATCGCTGGCATGTAGTTGGTAGTTTTCACCTCGGGCATGAAACGGAGTTGGTCAGTTGTAATCACTCGCATCCCCTCGCTATAGATCGGAGAGAATGGATGGAAAAAGATCATCAGACTGGCACTCTGAATAGGAAGGAGTTGATCTTTGTGACTCACTCCTCCTGTCACCACAAATCGGATGCCCGCATCAATGGGAGGATTTTTCTCTAGAAGAGCAAGAGTAATCTCCTCGAGCTCTTCTAGACCGACTGGCACTTTGAGCCCCACTTGTCTTGCCGACCAGGCCAAACGTTTCAGGTGATCCATCAGATGAAAGGGACGCCCCTCGTGGACTTGCGCGTAGTCAAAGACTCCATACCCACGAAGCACCCCCAAATCTAGGGCAGAAATCTTAGGATCTTCACAAAACTCCCCATCTACAAAGTGAAAAATTCGATCAATCATAGGGAAGGATCATACTCGATATTTTCCTTTCAGCAAAGACCATTTCAGGCTTTTATCCATCGTTGGGAGAGGAGATGAGATTGAGCCAAAAAGCAAAGAGAGGGTCATCGAAAAGAACTCTCCCTTTTCCTGTTCCCTCTTCATCAAGAAGACCTTTGTGTTTTAGTGCTTTTAGGGAAGAGTGGAGGGCTGCAGAGCTAGAAATCTCATATTTCACCAGCATTTCTTTTTGAAAAAGAGATTGTTTTTCAATTGCTCCAAGCCGAAGAGCTCGCCTTTGAGCAAAAGTCAACGAATTGAGAAGTGTTTGATAGGCATAAGCATTCTGCCTTGCAACCATTTCAAGAACCTCCTCAACTTCAGCTATTCCTATCCTGGTGCGAGCTTGTGCAACCAGATGGAAGCAAACCATTTGCACATAGTTAGGAGTATCTTGAATAAGATGCCTAAGGTGTTTAATCGCTTTTTTCTCACAGCTGATCCCTACACTATCGAATCTGCTTAAGACCCAATCAGTAAACTCATCACCAAAATTAGGAAATTCAATTGTTTGGCAAGAACGGTAAAGAGGGCGCGCTGGATTATTGAGCATCTCGGAGATCAGACTTTTTCTTGAGCCTGTAAACAAAAAAGAAACGTTGCCAAGTTTTTGAAAATGCATCCTTAATGTAGCTTCTAACCACCCGTTGTCATCTATTTCCGATATTTTTTGAAACTCATCTAATGCAATAATAACATTCTCCCCCATGACTGAGAGATGTTCAAAAAGATCCTGGATGGCAGTTTTGACATCCTCTTCTTCCAATTGAGCCAAGGTAAAGCCAAACCGATGATTGCCCGTAAAGGGGTCAAGATCGGCGTAAATCTGAGGAACTAGACCACGAAATGTCTTCCACCAAGACGTAATCTTTGATCTGAGAGATCGTTTGGATTGGGCAGCTCTAAGAAACTGATGAAGAAAATCTTTATGAGAAGTAATGTTAAAAATATCGACAAGAAGGCAGTTAAAGCCAACTTTTTCTAGAGAATGGAGAAGATCAAGAACAAACGAAGTCTTACCCATACGCCGTGGCCCATCAGAACCACATGGATTCGATTTTCTAAGAACTGCTTGATTATTTTAGAAAGCTCTGGCCTAGGGAGATAGAATTCTCCCTCAACAGGATCTCCAAACTTGAAAGGATTAGCCACTAGTTTTTCCACCTCTCAATTTTTAACAAATCGCTTAAAAATTGACAAGTGGCAAAAGTGGAAAAGGGTGCAAAAGGAACCGAAAACCCGAGATATTCCAAGCTTTAGAGGAGGATGCCGAGGATGTGGTTGTTGAAAGGACCTTTGGTGATGAGACCCATATGGCAGTGGAGCTTTTTGGAGGCTCCTGACCTAGTCTTGAGGATTAAAGAAGAGCGCCCCTCCCGCCCTCTATCGACTTGATCAAGAGTCTGCTTCCACTCGGGGAAGCCGGAGAGGACCAGATGAGGAAAATCTTTGAGAACTCTCTCTGAGCTCCACCCAAGGAGGTTTTTTACCGATGGATTTACATAGAGAAGCTTTTTGTCAGCTCGTGAGTAGACAAAAAGGGTGTTTTTAGTCTCCTCTCGCAATATTTCGAATAGACGCCTCCGATCGACAGCAAAACTCTCAAAAGAGAGGTCTAGAAAACGAGGTCCACCACTTCCTCGATATCCCAGGTGATCCATGCCAGTTAAATTCTCTGCCTTGCGCAAATATTTCTTTAGCTGAAAAGAGGTGTCAAAAGTGGCAGATGTAGAAGGAGGAGCTTGCTTCAATTTAGGCTCTACAGCGGAAGAACTTGTTTTCTTTATGGGAATTTCCTCAAGCTCGAGAAGGCCCCGGATCTCTACCATGAGCTCTTCGACTTTCCCTTCCAACTTTTGAATGTAAAGCTGCTTTTTCTCGATCACACCCCTTTGTTGAGAGATCGTTTTTTTGTACTCCTTGATCATCGACTCTTTCTGACCAAGGCTCGACAAAGCCTCGTCTCTTGCCCGGTCGTACTCCTCTTCAAGACGTTGGTACTCTTTTCGCAAATCTTCGAATTCGAGGTACGCAATCCGCACCTCTTCAAGCTTCTTGTCCATTTTGACGTGAAGGTCGTAGGCCTCTTTTTGGGCAAGAACGCAAGCATGCTTCAGGTTCTGGATCTGCTGATTGTATCCTTTTTCCATCGCTTCCATCTGCTCTTCTAAAGAGAGGTGATTTGTTACCGATGGAGTGGTATTTGATCCACGAAAAAGCTTCTTAAGATAGTTTCGGAAGGTTTTCCTTTTGTTTGATCTCGTTAACTTACCTGATTTCATGCAATTAGAGTAACATACTTCCTTACTGGATCGAAATCAAAATATGCAACCGGTTGGTAGTGAGTTTTGGCTTGAGAGGATTTTGGGCGGAAAGAGGCTCGATACAAACATAGGAAGCCCCCTCCGGATGATATACCTGGAAAGAGTTCTCTTCATTGTCGCAAGAGTAGGCCACTTTGACTTGATGAGAGAGGGTTTGTAGTAAGATCTCTCCATGAAGAGGATCTGGGAAGGGACGAAATCCAAAGTCGGTGGCATTTTTAACCGGATAGGTGAGGGTATGATCAGGTTGATACTCCCAGCTAGAAGGGATTGGCTCCCAATTTCCCTCTACGCGATACTCATTTTGGACCCGACTTTTAAGACTCCCACCCCCAGCTAAATCGTAATAGGTGTGTAGCCCCACAACCGACTCAGTCTCCCCAGAAACAGCAAGAGAAATAGCTAGTCCTTCTGGGGTAAGTTTCGCCTCATACTCCATCTCAAAATTTTGCCCTTCGAGGTCTTTAAGGGAGACTCCCTCCCAGGTATCATCCCCTTTTAGGGTCGCTTTGAGGGTGTTTTCCGTAACCGAAACCACTTTCCAAGGAGCGTACCGGCCGATCCCATGGGAAAAAGGTTCAACAACCCCTTTAGCCTTGACCCGTGCGATGTGAGGAAAGAGACTCTCATTTTCCACTTGAGGAATGACTTCGGGTTTTCTTCGATGGAAATGGGGGCCGATCAAAGCTCCGAGACCGGCAAATCGCTCTTCAAAAAGAGGGGAAGTCGATTGATCGATCGCTTCAATATCTCCCTTACGGAAACTGATGAAGTTCATCCCCTTCCCGGGGAGGAAACAGACGCTGTATTCCTCTCCATCTCTTGCCCGCGCCGTTAAGACAACCTTGTTTTCAGCTAATGTTTCTCCCATCTTTCCCTCCTGTATAAAGCCCGAGAACCACAAAATAGATGACAAGACCAAGCAAGACGAGAGCAGAGAGGACCCTTTTCGCTGGAAAATGCTTCTCCAAAACCGACCTTGTCGGATGTTTTGACGATATCCAAATTGGAATCTCCTCAAGCTCCCCCCTTTTTTCTAATGCTTTTTGGGCGGCCCACGGGTTCGGGAAGGAAGAACCCAAAGGGTTTTGCCCCGTATATTCTCTCCCTTTATACTCATAAGTGTAGCCAACCTGCAAGGCAAATTGCTCTGTCCCTAGCTCGACCACCTCAAAACTCTCTACTTTCGCTATTGTTGTCACATCTAACTGCACATAGTTATAAAACGCATGCCCTCCCTTTACTACAAACCAAAGAGCTGTAACTGATACGAGCAAGACAAAGCTCACCCAAACGGCATTTTTATTCATATTCCCTCATATTGACAAAAATCTCCTGCCAGACTTATGATCTCCCCTTCTAACAAAACACTTACACAGAAGATTTTTATGACTGAAGAGAAGAAAAAAAACAAGCGTCCTACAGCCCAAAAGAGAGATATTCGCAACGAAAAGAGACGCGTTATAAACAAATCCTTCAAATCTGAAGTGCGCACCACGATGCGGACCTTCGAAGGAGCTTGGAAAAACCAGGACAAAGAAAAAACAGAAGAAATTCTGAAAATGGTCTATCGCATGGTAGACAAGTGTGTGAAGCGAGGCATCTACAAGCCGAATAAAGCAGCCCGCATCAAGGCTACCGCCTATGCTCAGTGCGCTGCTCTTGCCTCCTAAACTTTGCCTTGCACGATTTTTGAAAAAATACTAACGCAAAGAAAGCAGAGAATCTCAAAGCCCGAGGAAAAGAGCTTCACTCTCTCCCAACGTTCGCATGTAACTTTACGTTTTTCAAGGTGTTAATCTTTGATGGCCTCCTAACCGCGAAGGATGCGAAGGGGTCTTAGCTATCTCGATGTATGGGTTGCCAAAGCTCAGAAATCAAGAATATATGGATTTCAGGTGTGCTGACGACCTCAAAACGCAGGTATATGATATAACTGTTTTTATTCTAAAAATCACTCGTTTTTAATCCCTTAACAACTTATAATCATTCCCTCGTTAAAAAAGAGGCGTTTTATGTCTTCAATTCAAGAACCTACTTACTCTTCTTTAGAAAAGTATTTAATGGAAGCAGGGAAATTCCCTTCAGCTTGGAATGCATGCACAGAAGTTACCGACCGGATCTTTAACTTAGGAGAAAAAGGTTCGCAAATTGGAGCGACTGTTCTTACCTTGCAAGGGAAATCTGCTGCTGCTGGAACATTGAATGGCTATTCTCATGCGTTTGATGTAGCAAGATCCCCACTGGGAGCCATCCGCCTCATTACACCATGGCACAGTCTTTTCACTGGAACGATGTTTTGGCAACAAAACAGGGACGGATCTTTTAGACGTGTGGAGCAAGAAGGGGGAAAAGCGAAAGTCTTGTCAAGAGAAGAGCTCCAGCAAAACTATACGTACAACAAAAAGGGAGGCGCATACATTCATAAGACTCATCCCATGAAACGTAGTAGTGACGGGAGGTATGTCGATAAAAATCTAAACGGAGTCCGTGTACCCCATGATTGGATGAGCATCGCAATCGGTATCATGATCCTAGCTGCTCGTACTTTGACTTCAATCAACTTCCTCCACTCTCTAAAGGCTTTTGACTTAGGAAAACATGCGAAAGGAGTGGGAGGCGCCATTGCTGGGCTTTGGTGTGCTGTTCTCTCTTTGGATCTTATTGCAAATATCAAAAGCGCTTCTGAAGCGCCGACCATGCAAACGATGCGAAAAAGCCTTGTAAATGCTTTTTGTGACGTCCTTGATCTAGTCAGCCTTCCCTTTGATTTCGGAATTGCGATGAACATCCACCCTGCCTTGACAATCGTTGGCTCCACTCTTAGCATACTTAGCTCTGTGAGCTACATAGCAAAAGAATATTATTACTATTAAACAACTGTAGAACATCTATATGGAAGCTTTGGCAAGATTGCCAAGAAAAATACTCTCTTTACTCCTCCCCTCTCGTACTGAAGGGTTAGGGACGATCAGTGGTGTCTATCTTCCCAGTGTTCTCATGATGTTAGGAGTGGTTCTCTACCTCCGCTTGGGTTGGATAACAGGAAATGTCGGTCCTTTAGCGATGAGTGGTATTCTTACGCTTTCTTTGCTCATCATGATCCTTACCTCCCTTTCGATGACAGTCATTGTCTCGAATATGCCTGTAGGCGGAGGAGGAGCCTACTACATGATCTCCCGCTCACTTGGGATGGAACTTGGAAGCGCGATCGGCATCGCCCTTTTTCTCTGCCAATGTTTTAGCGCCTCTCTTTGTGTTTCAGGATTTGCCGAATCTATTCACAATGTGCTCCCCCACATTCCAGTTAAAGCCTTTGAGGTCGGCTCTTTAGCAACTCTCGCATTTCTCACTTTTTTTTCCACGCGCGCTGCCCTATCGACCCAATTCCTGATCTTTATTGCTCTTCTTCTCTCCTTCTTTTCCATTTTTACAGGAAGTGGAGCAACGCTTCCTCCTGTAACCGAGCCTGTCCTCCCTGTTTTAGGTTTTTGGGGAGCTTTTGCGATGTTTTTCCCTGCCATGACCGGAATTGAAATCGGGATGGCGATGTCAGGAACCCTGAAAAATCCCGCCCGCTCACTCCCTCTAGGGATTATCGGCTCTCTTCTTTCTGTCTATGTCATCTACTTAGTCCTTTCACTCTTTCTTTCTCACACTACCTCTTTAGAACATCTTAGAAGTGATCCTTTTATCGTCTATCGGATCGCCTCTATCCCAAAGCTCATTCTAATAGGGATCTGGGGAGCTACTCTATCAAGCAGCCTTAGCTGCATGATCGGAGCTCCGCGCATGCTCCAAGCATTTGCAGAAGATGGAGTTCTTCCTAAAATATTTGCGAAAACATTTGGGGAAAAAGATGAACCTCGCGTCGCAGTCGCTTGTACCTTCTTAATCACCCTTTTGATCAATACAACAACGACGATCAACCAGGTGATCCCCCTTGTTGCGATGATCTGCCTCATCTCCTACGGAAGTCTCAATCTGGTCGTCTACTTCGAGGAAATCCTCAAAAATCCGAGTTGGCGCCCCTCTTTTCGCCTCCCCTGGATCCTCCCTCTCCTAGGAGGGATTGGATGTCTCGCAACGATGTGGATGTTCAACCCTTTGATATCACTCGTGGGAACCTCCTTTGTTCTTCTAATTTATCTCTGGGTCTCTCGAAAGAATCTCCAAGCTGAATGGCAAGATATGCGCTACAGCCTCTTTTTCTATCTCTACCGAAAAATCACCTACCGGCTTGCCCGTCTCTCGGTTGCAGCACGAAATTGGCGCCCCAACATCCTTGCCCTGACGCAATCCCCCCTCTCCCGCGAAAACCTCCTCCATTTCTCCCACTCATTGACACAAGGGAAGGGCCTACAGATTTTCGCCTCGATCATCCCCGACTACTTCCACGAAGATTTTCCACTTGATGCATCTAAAAAAGTATTTGAAGATTTCCTTGAGAAGAAGAAGATCCCGTCCCTTGTAGAAATCTGCTCCCTCAAAAAAGGGTATGTGGGTGTTCGGAAGCTCATCGATGCCTATAGCTTTGGAATTCTTCAACCAAACACCATTCTCCTGCCGCAACCTGACGAAGATTTCTCTCCAGAATTTGGGAAAACCTTGCAAGAGATCTATCATTTGAAAAAAAATATTCTAATCCTTCGCGAGCAGGGAGAAACCAGCGCCTCCATCTTCAGTGAGAAAGGGAGTAAAAAGAAAACGCTAGACATCTGGTGGGAAGGAGACAATAGACAGAACCTCGATTTGATTCTCTCCCTCTACTCGACCTTGCGGAATTCTCCTCTTTGGAAAAACTCGATCGCTACGATCAAGATGATTGTCGATTCTCCCCAGGCCAAAGAAAATCTTGAGAACTACCTAACAGAATTTCTAGAAACAAATCGGGTTGATCTTGAAATCCAGATCCATCTCCTCTCTGATTGCGATTCACCTATCGAGATGATCCCCTATTTCTCACAAGAGACTGATCTTGTATGCCTTGGCCTCCGCCCTCCTGAAGAAGAAGAATCCCCCGAGTCCTATACCTCCTATTTCAAACAGATCGATGAGAAAGTTGGAAGCCTCCAAAATGTCCTCTTCTATCTCCACGGCGAAGAACTCGACCTTCGTGACATGTGGATCTTCCCCACCTAAGGAGTCGGGTGCAATTAAAAGTGGAGCTTTTGCCTTCGTTGCTAGAAATTTTTTCGTTAAAAATATTTGATATAAAAATGACGTTTTCCAGAGAGCATCGCGGGAGCGATGCCTTTACTATATATTAAGTCTTTAAATAGAACCACCTAGCTCAACTGAGTAAGGTTATCGATATAAGCTCCACTTTTAATTGCACCCCTAAAAACGATGATTATTTCCTGAAAATCATGATAAATCGCACAATTTTCCTCAAATCGATGATTTCTCCCGAACTTGTCCCTCAAATGCACCTCGAAAATTTTTTACTGAGACAAGCCGGAGAGGCGGAAGGTGCGTTTTCCCAAAAGAGCCTCTAGAGTTTTGGCGTCGGTGAAAAGCTCAACTTGGCTTTTGGCGCGGGTAATCGCGGTATAGAGCACTTCCCGTCCAAAAACTTCGGAACCTGGAGGGAGGAGAATCGTCACTCGGTCATACTCGCTCCCTTGGCTCTTGTGGATCGAAAGAGCATAGGCGTACGAGTAGTGGGGAAGGAGGTAGTGGGGAATCTCTTTTTCCCCAAAACAGGCGATTTTCTCTTCAGGAAAATAGAAGCCAGTATCCCCATTGAAAAGATTAAGAGATGGGTCATTGCGCGTGATGAGAATCGGAATTTTTTTCCCTCCTCGCTTCCGGTGTGCGGCGTAGAGGAGGGCGTTGAGCGCGTCTGCTCCATAAGGCCCTTTTCGCATCGGGGTCAGAAGAGCAAACGACTCCTCGCTCAGCCTCGGAAGAAGAGAATCGACGAGACTCTTTTGGGAAGGGAGAGGGGCAAAAGGGACTACTTCTCCCCTTTTCACCGCAGCTCCCATCTCGACGATCTCCTGAAGTTCGGCCCTAAGGCAATGGGTGAGATAGGAGACAGGTTGGTGGGAAAGGGCAAGATCAGCAAAAAAATGGCCCACTTCAACAGGGGGGAGCTGATCGGGATCGCCTAGCAGAACAAGTCTAGATCCGGTTTTGACAGCAGCAAAGAGGCGGCTCATCAAATGGGCGTCAACCATCGATCCTTCATCTACCAAAATGAGATCGGCTCCTATTGTATCCTCTCGTAAAAGAGAGTGGAGAGTTGTACAGAGACACTTCTCGGCAAAGGCCCCAAGCCCCTTTTTGAGGTTTGCTGCCGCCTTTCCTGTCGGTGCTGTAACAACTACCCCTCGTTTCAGATAGGGGAGAAAGGCCTCGATCAGCCTACCTGCTGTATACGTTTTTCCCGTTCCAGGCCCTCCACAAATCAAGGAGAGAGAGGAAGCTGCCGACTGTTTGATCGCCTCCCTTTGTTCTGGCTGCAAGGTGAGAAAATCCAATGCCTCATGAGGTAGAGGGATTGTCGGAGAAGAACTTTTAAGCCTCACCCAATGTTTTTCGAAAAGCTCTTCGCAGGCAGCGTTTTGGGCGAGGTAGATCTTGTCTCCTTTTTTGACGAGAAACTCCTCGAAAAGGGGATCTGGAAGGGTATTTCCCCCTTCTAAGAGAAGAGGCGTGAACTCATGAGAATTGGAGGGGGAGAGACTCTTCCCAACAGAAACACAGAGATGTCCTTCTCTTGCACTTTTCAACAAGTAGGCGAGAAAGAGGAGGTGCTCCTCCCTCCCTTCAGGGCAAATCCTCCTGGCAAAATGGAAGTCAACTGAGGCAAACCCCTCAGCTAAAGCGGGCTCGTATCCCTTCAAAAGTGGTTCTTGCTTGCTCCCGAATCTCACTGAACTTCCGTTTGATTCTTCTAAATCGTCTCCGTCCATACGCTCTACGCACTTTGAACCACCAGTAGACTTGATTCCCCAGCCTTTCAAAGCGCTCTTGGACGAGAATACGGAAAGTATCGGGCAAATCCTCTTTTAGGAGAAGAGGCAAGAGGGCCGCTTGGTTGGCTCCAGAACTGAGATATTCACGAAGATCTTTGAGAAAATACTCCACAACTAAGGCATAGACGGGAAGACCGATCTCTCCAAGGAGAGAATCCCCCATCTGCCCCCCAATCTTCTCTAGCTCATTTCCTCCAGACTCCACCATGTCCGCAACCACGCGCACAAGAGGATCAACGAGCTCACGAGAAAGCTCGGCCCCCGACCCTGCCGACTCGATAAGGGCAAAGGCCAGTTTCTTCGACTCCTCACCTCCAGAAAGAAGATAGTCGCTCACACACGTGGAAACAGAAGTGAGAAACTCGAGAGGTAGATCCACCCCTTCCAAAAGAGCTGCAGGAAGTTCCGTTCCCCCCTTTTCGACTTCTCGCCCAAAGGAGCCGGCATAATCGCCAAGTAAGTGTGCAAGCTCTCTACAAAATTCGCGGATCCCTTCGGTTGCCTCTTCAAGAGACTCTCCCATTCCCTCTGCAATTTTTGCAAGCTCCCTCCCGCCAGCAATGAGATACTCTAGCAACTGCTCCAAAACAACGAGAATCCCTTCCTTAGCTAAAAAGAGAATCTCAGAGAGGACAGGGATTCCAGCTTCGATCATCGCCTGCATCTGGTGTTTACCTGAGGCAAGATACTCGAGAAGCAAAAAGACGATCTCTTTGACAACATCCTGAATGGGAGAAGTGATCGTATCGAGGGCCTCTGGGATCGCTTGGAGCCCTTTGAGAACCTCTCTCCCTCCCGCCTGGGCCATTTCGACCGTATAGAAGATCTCTTGACGAACCACCCCCCATACCCCATGGCCCACATCATAGGTCGCCTCGAGAGAGCCAGCCCCCAGCTTGATTCCCTCCCCGGCACCGCTTTGGCAATACTCGCCGACCTCTCCAATCAGCCTCTCAGCTAACTCTAGAGGAGGAGCAGCAGCCTCAACACCACTTTCCAAAGCAGCAAAAGCCCCTTTCTCAATCTCCCTTCCGGCACTTTCTCCATATTCCCCAATCACACGGAAAAAGGGGCGGGTTACATCGACAATAAGTTCCCCAATCGCAAGGGCAACTTCCCCCACTGCTATTCCGATTTGTTTCACCTCGTCGAATCCATCCTTGGCATACTCAGCTAGGAGCAATCCAGTCGCCTTGCAAAACCCAAGGGAGTTGTTGAAGACCCACTTGACCAGCTCCACGATGGAATAGACCCCCGCCATGGTCCACCCACAGCAGACAATGCAGGGTGATTCAGATTGCTGAGGAGGAGGAGGTTGGGAGTGTAGACTACTTGATGAAGTCTCAGACATAGTTCCCCTCCTTAATCTTCGTCGTCTAGTTCATTAATTTTCTTCTTAGTTACTTCTTCTCGAGCTGCTTTCTCATTTGCGATACGTACTTGACGCTCACCTAAGTACTGTTGCTTTGCCTCAGCAAACTGCTGGTTCTTTGCAGTAGTATCAGTATGTCTAGCAAGGTAGTAGTCTTGCAACTTAGCGAGCTTGATCGCATTGGGAACCACCATATTGACAAGGCCAATGACGCTGGTCGCAGCCGCCACTCCTGCATCTATCCACTCGTACCCAATCCTCTTCGCATCCTCTTTCACCCAATCATCGATTCCAAATTTGTGTTGCTGGTAAGCAGAGTAGAGAAGAGTGATCGGAGCAAGACCAAGACGGACAACGGCGCGGGTGACCCGATACATGAGAGGAGTCCCCATAAGAGCCCCTGTTGCAATCAAAGAGTAGTAGGTGACAGGCGAAAGGTGGAGAACATGAGTTGCCCCTAACACCCCAACAGTAAGGCAAATGACCATCGGAAGCCCCAATACAGCAGAAAGCAAGTTCCGTACTCGGATGCTATCTTCTGTTACGGGTCCTTCCTCATTTGCACGATAGTTAGCCTGCGCTTTGATCTGCATCCGCAGGCCTACAGGACAACTAGGCGAGAGGCCCATCCCCACAGAAGCAGGTTTAAACTCTCCTCCCTTGCAAACGATTCCCAAGACCGAGGCCCCCTTCTCCCCTCTCAAATGATTATCTACCTGTGCTATCTGCAATAAATCTGCATTTACTTGTGTATCACCCATATTATTAACCCTCCATATGGTTTTATTTTGTTATTACCGTGTAATTATTCTATCTATTAATATAAATATTATGCAAGGAAAAAATAAATTCCTTGTGAAGCTTCTTTTTGGATTCCGCGAAGAAAGAGGTAATACGTCCCACAAAAACGGTCCGCTTTTCCAAATAGACTGAGATATTTTTGGAGGGCAGTCTGATAGAGTTGGGCTTGCAGATCGTAGCTATGAGATGTAATCATTTTTTTTAACCCCTTCTCAGTATATGCCTCTTCTCCAGAGCCAAGATCGTTTGTCTTCCAGTCGAGGGCATAGTAATAACCGTTGTGCTCAAAAAATAGGTCAATAAAGCCGCGGCAGTACCCTTTTGGCTCGCCTGTGGGGTACCAGAATTCTTTCTCCTTCCAGACCTTGGTAGGGTCTAGCTCTGCAAGAGAGAAGCTCTCTTGCGGAGAGGGGAGAGGTGCTTGGACCATGGCTAAGATCCGATCCATAATTTCTTCTTTCCAAGGAGCAAGATGCGTCTTCTCTAGAAAGCGAGGGGCAAAGCTCTCCACGACTTCTGGAGAGAAGGAGGGGAGGTGCTCCAAAAGAGAGTGGATGGTAATCCCCGTCTCCGTCCCTGGAGGGAAGGTATTTGGAGTGGGGGGGAGAGGATCGTAGTGGAAGGGGGGAGCCATCGAGGTGAAGGAGTGGAGCCCTTGGGAGGGGTAGCTCCTGATTTGCGGAAATGTGGGAGGAGGTAAGGGTTTTTGAAGAGAGGGTGCTCTGTGTAACGAGTGGTTTTCGGAGGCATGTGAGGAGGACATCTGCTGATTTTTTTCGATGAGCTCATCTAGCGGGATCGAGAGCTTCTCCATGAAAAGGCTCATAGGGGCCTCAGGATGCATTTTTGAGATTTTGGGGAGATAGAGACGGCTCTTTGCACGAGTGCAAGCGACATAAAACTGTCGCATCTTCTCTGAACGGATCTCTTGGATGTGTAACTCTTCCTCTTCATCGGAGAGGATCAGAGCCTGCCGGTAAGCGCTTGGGAGAATTTCCCGTTTAAGAGGAGAAGAGAGGATGAGCCCAACGGGAAAGACATACTCAAACTCGAGCCCTTTGCTCACGTGCATGGTCATCACCGTGATGGCATCCTCCTCTGCCCCACCATAAGCTTTCAGCGGGTCCGACTCAGGGTCGCCGTGTTGGAGCTTGTGGAAAGCGGCCAGATACCCTTCAGGGAAGAGTTTTTCTCCTCCAATCAAATCGATCAGCTGGACAAGATCAGAGTAGAGAGAGAGGTCAACTGGGTTACACTTCTCCTGCAGGCTTAAGAAGAATGGGAGGAGTCCTTCTGTGATGAGGAGATGGTGGAGGCTCATGAACTCTTCTTGGAATGCCTCGACAGAAGAAACGAGCTGCGCAAGAGGGACTTGGAAAAGAGGTCCCCCGAGTAAACGGGCCAAATGGCTCTTCTCTCTTGGATGTAAAGCCGCTAGAAGGAGCTCCTCTAGGAGGGGGATAGCGGGAGAAGTGAGGAGTGAACGACTCCGCTTCGAAATAGCCGGAAGGGGACAGACCTGCAGAAACCTCTCTGTTTGGAACCGATCTTTGACCAAAATAGCGCACTCCCGATAGGGAACGTTGTGCTTGTCATGCAAAGTCGCAATCTCCTGGATAATCCAAGCAAAGAGCTCCTCTTCATTGTCTCCATTGATGAGGTGGAGACTCCCGCGACTTTCCCCTAATGGCGAGGTGCCAGCCGGGCGGGCTGCTTCTACAGGATGGTAAGGGAGCACCTCACCTGTTTTTGGCAAGGGGATCATCTGATCCGCTGCGGAAAAGAGGGCATTGAGGGCAGAAACAAGAGAGGGCTCAGAACGGTAGTTGGTCAGAAGGGTCACTTCGGCTTTTGGTCCTAGAGCTTGTTTTGCTTCAAAGTAGGTATACAGATCGGCCTTCCGAAAACGATAGATCGACTGCTTTGGATCCCCCACAAGGTAGAGAGGACCCGAAAAAGCGGGAGGGAGAAAGAGTGTGGAAAAGATTTTCCACTGCTTCGGATCGGTATCCTGGAACTCATCGATGAGAGCTGCCTGGTAGCGAGAACGGATTTTTTCTGCAAATTGTCCCTCTTCGGTGAGCTTCGCACATTTAGTGATGAGATCTTCGAAAAAAAGGAGTTCTTCCTCTTCGCAAACACGTGCCAAGTGTTTCCGAGCCCCTTCTGCAAGTTGTCCTACCATTACCAGTTCATCAGAATAGAGAGCAAGCAAGGGGATCAACTTCTCTTGCATCGCTTCCAAAAGGTTAGGGTAATGAAGTTGGACCTCTACTCTCCTTTTAAGGGCATTTTCTGGGACCATCTTGAGCAAGGGAAGATCGAGAAATCCTAGCGTCTCCCCCTCAAAAAGAGAGGCAACCCTTTCAAATCCTTCCACAAACTCTTCTTTTATCTGTTTTTGTCGGTTACAAAACTTCCCAAAATTGGGAGCTTCTGCAAGCAAGTCCTCCAAAAGGAGTTCTGAGCGAATCGAAAATCGCATTTTTAAGAGAGTGATCTCTCCCTGAATCTCTTTTTCAAGCGTAGAATAGGGTTTTCCGACTTCTATGGGAAGGTGGTACTGAGCCAAAGAGGCTAGACGCCCCGAAAGGGCTTCAACATCCCCTCGGTAGCTTTTCAACACTTTTTGCAAGGCCTCTTTTGGAAGAAGATCAGTTGTTCTTAAGTAGTCCTTCACGATCTTTTTTGCCTCTTCAAACGAGGCACTCTCCTCTTTTTGGGCTAAGGAGAGTTTTGCTTCAAACGCCTCTTCTTGGAGCGACTGGAAACAGAAGCTGTGAATCGTACAGATTTTTGCCTCCTCAAAGAGGAGAAGAGCCCTTTTGAGTCTTTTGACTCTCACTTCTTCGGATGCCTCCTCCAAACTCTTCTCTAGACGGGCTCTGATCCTTGTTTTGAGTTCTAAAGTAGCCACTTTTGTGAAGGTAACCACCAAAATTTTGTCAACCTCCACCCCCTCTTCAACAAGACGAACGAAGAGAGTCTCCATCGCAAAAGTTTTCCCCGTTCCGGCAGAAGCTTCGATAAAGTGAGAGTGGAAAAGAGGGAGATTTGGGTCGAGAACATCAAAACCAGGCATCTTTCATCTCCCCATAAAGTTCTTTTGTTTGGGAACTCCACTCTTCTATCACTCCCACAGGGTCGGGAGGGAGATAGGTCCGGAAAAGCCACTGGAGCGTCGGATCAAAAGTCTCCTTTCTGATCTCTTTGAGCAGTTTTGCAGGATTTTTCTCCAAGATCGGCCCGATCCAATCGGGGAAAAAGGGAGTTAATGACTCCTCTGCAGCAAAATAGGCCTCTAAGTAGGTTTGCAGGAAAGGAAGTGAATCAGCAAAAAACCCCTCTAAAATATCTTCTGAGCTCGCAAAAAGGATCTTATTCCGTTTAGGGTCGAGCTTCTGCATGAGAAGAAAACGGGGCCACCCTTTAAGAGCGCTGCTCATACTCTTCTTCTCTGGCAGAAGGAGCCCTTCAGAGGTAACCCCCTCCAATTCCCCCGAAATCAAGACCTCCCCTCCATCTCGCATAGGAATGGAGAGAGGAGGATCGAACCTCCACACCTCCCTCCTTTCAGAAGCTAGAGCTTTTTCCAGGAGGGTCTTCTCCTTTTCCCACTCTGCTTTTGCAAGCTCTCCGAAAAGACCGACGGGAAATGCACCTTCACGACAGGTCTTATGGAGAGGGTTTTTCCCTTCCAGAAGGGCACGCTTGAGTTGTGCTTTTTTGAGAGGGGAGAGAGTAAAAGCCTCCTCTTCTTCGAGAGGCGGCTCGTATATCCAGAAGAGATCGCGAGCAGCTAGGAAGGTACGGAGAGGAGAGCGGGCAAATCGCTCGAGCTGCCTAACCGTTACCACCCTCTCACTTTTCGAAAGGGGAGAAGAGGGGAGAGAGAAGGGAGCTCTTTGAGGAGTGGGAGATGCGTGGAATTTTTGGGCTAAAGCAAAATTGCACTCTAAGGTTTTGGTGTCACTCTCGATAAATGCGGAAGGGGCATAAGGGAGGATCGGGTGATGGAAGATCTGTGAGAGGGGAACGTAAGGGAGGATTTCTGAAACAACGGTTGAGGGGGGGCGCTCGGTAAGATCGTAGGGATCTTTTCCTAGGTAGCTCACGATGAGCTTTTCGCGAGCTGAGAGGATTGCTTCGAGGAAAAAGAGGCGGTCGAAATCAAGAGTTGAGGGGAGATACTCGGCACTCTTTTCTCCTTTAAGAAGATCAAATGAGCTTGGAGGGTCTTTTCGTGGAAATCCCTCCTGATCCATTCCCAGCAGACAGATCACCTTAGCAGGAATCATCCGCATCGGCCGAATCGAGCAAAACTGGACCGCTTCGATCTCCTTTCCATGCATGAAAAAAGTTTCTTCTTCCAAAACGCTACGCAAAAGCTTCTCGTACAGGGAAATGGAATACCGTTGCTCTGGCACATGCACGGCTGCACTTTCGAGTTTTTTGAGGGCGGAAAAGAGCGCCTCTTCCCCATCGGATTGGTAAACGTAGGTCGCAAGAAGCTTCCGGGTAAAATCGGACCATTCGGGAAGGGTTTTTTCGTGATCCGAACTCCCCAGATCGGCATATAAAGCAAATACCACCTCAGCAACCTCGCCTAAAAGCTCCGCCTGAGTAAAATCGATCCGTTTTGGGTCGTGACCGGTTGCGAGCTCTTCAAGAAGGTGACCGATCCCCTCTTTCCAGGTTGCCTCCTCATCTTCGATAGAACCTGAAGTGAGCCTCTTGGCAAGAAGATGATTCCTATGCTCTTTGTCTACCCCCCATCGGATCCCTGACTCCCCTATCCACTCCTTAATCTGGAAAAGATCCTCTTCACACCAACCTCGCTTTCTCATGAAGAGAGGGTGTGAGAAAAGCTCGAGAAGGGCAAGGGAGCTCCAACGCTTTTTCTCGAGAGCAAAAAGGAGAAAAAGCCCCTCGATGAGTGGATTTTGAGAAGAAGAAGGGAGGTCGGCAAGAGAGAGGGGGAGCTTTTGGAAAATGGAGGGGATCAACTGGGCATACCGGGTGAGATCGGGAGTTAACACGAGGATCTCATGAGGGGAGAGATCTTCACGCTCTAACAAAAAGAGGAGGGTCTCGTAGAGCCCCTCAATCTCCCTTCTTGGAGAGGCATGGACGTGGATTTGTAGAGAGTTCTCCTCAAAACAAGTTGTACTCTTTTCTAAAATCAGAAGGTCGTATTGGAGCTGGGTGAGGTTGCTTCTTGGCGCAATCTCTTCGTACTCTTCCTCTGTTAGAATTTCACTTTCCTCGATTGTCCGAGCCATTTGACGCCCCGCCCTCCCCAAATTGGCAAGGAGTGGGTGCCTCTCTTCTAAAAAGGTGTCATCTCTCATCTCAAAATCGGTAGGAAGATCACTCCAAAACTCTCTACAAGGAGAGAGCTGGTAGAAGACAACCGGAACCATCTCCCCTACTCTCTGTAAGAAAGTAAAGTAGAGGCGAGAGAGGTGGCCAAAGCAAAAAAGATGGACGGAGAGATCAGGCCTCACCTCTTTTGCTTGTAAAGCAGGCAGACTCTTCAATGGATAGTCCCATTCAGAGTAGATTGTTTGCCAAAGAGCCTCTTGCCAATCTCGCGGCTCTTGCTCCCATTTTTTTGGCAATTCCTTCCCGTAGACTCCATAGAGGAGAAACTGACCGGCTAGATGTTCTGCCAGAGAAAAAAGACGCTTCCTATTCCCCTCAACATAATTCCGTAAAGGAACAAAAAGAGGGCCATCGCCCTTAAGAGAAATTGTAATCTCTTTTTCTATGCGGAGGGAGAGATCGAGTTTGCTCGGAGAGAAAGACTCTTGGTCGAAAACAAAAAGCTGCGAGGAAAGAGTATGAAGTGCATGATGGAGAGAGGAAAATTCCAGCCCGCAGGCCACCCCCAATCCCTTAGCAAACTCAATCTGTATCCATTGCTTCAAAGGATAGGAAGGGACAACCACAAGTCGGTTGGAAAAAGGATTTTTTTCTTCGGAAAAGAGATTTTTTTGGAGGTTTTCGAGTAAAATCTCCATCCGGTTACTAAAAAGGACTTGAGCGGAAAACCCCATGCGTATCTCTCTTACTTCATTTTCTTATTTAAATTTTACGCAGTTTTTTACCGCACTCAACGACAATCTATTTAAGCTCTTGCTCGCGTTCTTTCTTATCTCCCTTCTAGGAGCCGAGCACAGCAATACGATCCTCGCCCTTGCTGGAGCTGTTTTTGTCGTCCCCTTTATCATCTTTGCTTCTCTAGCAGGAACCCTTGCCGATCGTTTTAGCAAACGTTCGATCATCTACTTTACTCGATTTTTCGAGATAGTCTCAACACTCTTGGGAGTTTTGGCTTTTCTGTTGCAATCTCCAGTTTTAGGCTACTCCGTCTTGTTTCTCATGGCTGCCCAAAGCACCCTCTTCTCCCCGTGCAAGTATGGGATCATTCCAGAGATTGTGAAACCTGATCGTATCTCCGATTGCAATGGGATGATGACCGCTACGACCTACCTCGCGATTATTTTCGGGACGTTTTTTGCCTCTTTTCTCACTGAGGTTACAAACAAAAATTTTGTATTATCCAGTTTTACTTGTGTTGCGATTGCTGTTTTGGGACTAATTTCCTCTTTTGGCATCCAAAAAACAAAACCCCAAGCCGCTTCGAAAAAGATCTCCCCCCACTTTCTTTCGGTGATATTTCAAACCTTAAAGCAAGCCCGGAAAAGACGGTACCTACTCACCACCATTGTCTCTGGAGCCTATTTCCTCTTTATGGGTGCCTACACGCAACTCAATATCATCCCTTTCACCCTCCAATCTCTCGGCCTCTCTGAAATACATGGGGGGTATCTCTTCTTGATGACAGCAATCGGTATTGGGATTGGCTCTTTTGGAGTGGGTAAACTCTCTGGCAAAGAGGTCGAGCTAGGCTTTGTCCCAATCGCTGCCATGGGAGTCACCTCCTGTTACCTTGCCCTCTACTTCTTCCAATCTCACTTGATTGTGATCGCCTTTTTTCTCGTCCTTGTCGGGATCTGCGGAGGATTTTTTATCGTTCCCATAGAAGCCTTTATCCAGATAGCTAGTCCAGATGTCGACAGGGGACAAAATGTTGCAGCAGCCAACTTTTTGAGCTTTATCGGGGTGATTATCGCCTCTGGACTCCTCGCTCTTCTTGGGAACTTTTTCCACCTCTCTGCTGCAACAGGCTTCTTTCTCGTCGGAGTCCTCACCTTTGTGATGGCTTTTGTTCTCCTCCTCCTCTTTGCTGACCAATTCTTACGTTTAGGGGTAGCCCTTATCGCCAAACTCTTCTACCGCATCCGCGTATGGGGAAAAACGCGCATCCCCACGAAAAAACCAGTCCTCCTCGTCACCCCCAGAGCCAACTGGATCGACACCCTGATCGTCATGGCCACCTTGCCTCGTCTTATCCGCTACATCGTCCCCTTAAAAAAAGGAAAAAAAAGAAAGATCATCTACCGCCTTCTCTGGCTCATCCCCATCGACATCGAGCACTTCTCCCCTGTTGGCACGACTGCCCTCAAAACAATCCAGAAGGAGCTCAACTCAGGCCATTCGGTCTGCCTCATGCACCCTGTCGATCTCCCCACAAAGACCCTCAAGGAGTGGGAAGCCCACCTCTACGAACTGCTCCAAGACATCGACGTCCCCATCCTCCCCATCCACATCTCTCATCCCACTCCCCCCCCGAAAATGTCTCTCTGGACCCAACTCAAAACCCTCCGAAAAGAACCCATCAAAGTCTCCTACGGCTCCACCCGCTAGTGGCAGCATGAATGTTTGCAGACTAAAAGCTCCCGCAAAAAAACAAGCTTTTTTCCATCCTGTTTATTTTTCTGCAAAGTCTGATTTGGGTGTAACCCAAATCAGTTAAAAAACTCAAGACTCTGGTTTTCAGACACAAGCATACCAGGCTCTTGCATGCTCCCTACCGGGAAATAACGAGAACGGAAGGCCACAAAGGACACAAAGCTTCAACACAAAGACACGAAGGCACGAAGAATCCGGCCTGACCCAAAGGGTCTTTTTCCTTAAGGAAAACTCCTCTTACGAGGAGGAGGCCGGATTTAAGAAATCCTTTGTGTCTTTGTGTTGTGTCTTTGTGTTGTGTCTTTGTGTTGAGTCTTTGTGTCTTGCTTCTGAAAAGTTTGCGTATTCATTGTTCTCTGAGGGATGAGTAAGAACACCACCTACTTTGTGCCTGAGGATGGGAAACTTGGGTTAAGTCTTTAAATAGAACCACCTAGCTCAACTGAGTAAGGTTATCGATATAAGCTCCACTTTTAATTGCACCCAAGTTCAGGTAGCAACTTGCGTTCTAATATCCAAAAGTTGTCTCGAAACAGTTGTAAAAAATATTCTCCTAAGACTATTCTCTCATTCGTTTTAAAAATTGGAGTTTCCTTATGACCACGATTGCCGACTTCTACCAAGATCTCCCTACACTTACCTCTTGTACTTTCCGTACTCTTTCCAATCGACCTACCTTAGAGTGGACCCCCTCTTCCGAGCCCCAAGAAAAAGGAGCTCCCCAATCCCGTATGGCCTTTGATGTAAAGATTGATCTGAGAATCCTTTCTCTTGCCCTCCAAGCAATCGACTCCCTTGCTATACACTCCATCAAAATCACAGCATCTTTACAAGAAGACCGGAATCTTTTTCTTATCTTAACAAAAACTCCTTGTTTACAAACATTAGAAACTCTCCACTATTCTGCCGATCAAATCAGTATTCTTCTTGAGAACCTTTCTCGATACTGTCCCAAACTCCATACTTTGAAACTCGGTTATGTGTCTTCGAATGATTGGAATTCGCTTTCTTCTTGCCCTGACCTCAAAAATCTATCATTGAAAGGAGTGTGCCTCACAAAACAGATGATCGAACAAACTCTCTCCCTTTTTACTTGCCTTACCCTTCTCACTCTCTTCGAGAGTGAAATAGAGGAAGAAGCCCTCTCCTTACTCATACATCAAGGATGGGAAGTAGAGAAAGGTAGAAACAGATATCAATTTTCGCGTAAAGAAGAATAGATCTGGACAAATTGCTCACACGATGTTGTCAAAGCCATCCTGTCAGCGAAAATCCCTATCTTATATGGGGTCAAATTCCCCCATTTTTGAAGTAAGAGGGCGCCTACAATAATCTCCGAACAAGCAGCACTCCCCCTTTTGTAGAAAGTGGCTTGAGACATCCACCAGTGAAGCTCCCCAATCAAGCGATGTATTTCTTTTCCATGGGATGGTGCCTCTAACCTGAGGATTTCGTTGTAAAGATGAGTGCAATGCTCCTTTGCAGCTTCAAGATTGTTGGGGTAGGTATGAGCAATGGTTCTTTCATTATGGTAGAGTATATAACGGGTTAAGAAAATTTCCTCCCCCTCAAAATCAATCCCTTTACGGAACCCCTCCTTAATACCTCCCTCCTCATAAGATTCCCAGTGCATGGTGGAATCATCCTCAGAAATCTGGTCAATGTCTTTACCCATTTCTGCATACTCTTCTACCAAGGAAGTGCTGAGTCTGTCGTATACCCCTTCCCTCTGCACTCCAAATAGTTGGCATTGAAAAGAATCAAAATGTTTTGCAATTTTCCTCCTCCCCTTACCCACAGTAGTTAACACGTCAGCAAATGAAGGGGGAGTTTCTTTGAGCTGCTCCTTCAGATTCTCACAAACTTCAAAAGATAGCTCGATATACTTGCTCTGGTTAGCATTGTACTTATTAGAAGATGAATCATCTTTTCGAGGAACAATACATTGCGCTAAAGGAACAGGTTGATCCAAATTTGATAATTCTTCGGTTGAGAAAAGGGGAGAAAGGTGAGCAATTTTCGAAAACATGAGGGTACTGTACCACTTAAGCCTTTAACTTTCAAACTACAAAAGTATTTTGTGGCAGCAAGATTGAAATGTCCCCTAGCGCCAATAATTAGATGATTCCGCTGAGTATGGAAAGCGTATAACCAGCGAAATCTCTTGCAAAACAAAGATTCCGCTGGATATAATAACCATATAACCAGCGAAATCTTGGAGAATATGCCTGCAAAAATCATTGGAAGACGAGAGGAAAAGAAACTTCTCAAAAGAAGGCTCTCGTCTGGAGAGTCTGAGTTTATCGCTGTTTACGGTAGAAGGCGTGTGGGAAAAACCTGCCTCATCAAACATGCAATTGAAAGCGCTCACCTTAAATCTATTGAGATCACAGGATTGAAGGAAGGAACTCTCCAGAATCAGCTAGAAATATTTACTAGGGCATTTATAAAATCTTTTCAACCAATCTATACCCTTGCCTCCCCAAAAAATTGGATGGAGGCATTTGAAATGCTCACAAAAGCAATCGATCAACTTCCTAAGGGCAAGCCTTTTGTGATCTTTTTGGATGAACTTCCTTGGCTTGCAACACCAAAATCTTCTCTCTTACAAATCTTGGATCATTTTTGGAATACAGAGTGGAGCTATCGCCAAAATATCAAACTCATCGTTTGTGGATCAGCTGCTTCATGGATTTTAGACAATATTGTAAATGCAAGAGGGGGACTTCACAACCGTCTTACTGCTAGTATTTTACTCAAACCCTTTCAGATTCAGGAAGCTAGGGAATTTTTAGTCAATAACTCCCATAAAATGCATCCCATGCAGATTCTTGACCTCTATCTCGTAACAGGAGGGATCCCTTTCTACCTGCAAGCAGTCGAGAAGGGAGTTTCAGCAGAACAGAATGTCAACCAACTCTGCTTTACTTCTACAGGTCTTCTCTTTCAAGAGTTTGATCGCCTCTATCACTCTCTTTTTGCTGATTCCGAAGCGTATATCGAAATCATACGCACAATAGCAAAGCAGCCTCAAGGGGTAGAGCAAAAATCATTGGAAAAACGGCTCAAACTCTCCTCATCTGGCGGAACGTTGACCAAGCGGTTAAGCGAATTAGAAGCAGCTGGTTTCATCGTGAGCTTTGTCCCTTTTGGGCAAAAGAAAAAAGGGATTTACTACCGTATCATCGACGAATACACGCTGTTTTACCTCAAGTGGATCGAACCTGTTTCTAATAGGATCAAATTGGCAACCGCCCAATCGAATTATTGGCAGTCGAAGTGTCGCAGCGCCCCTTGGAAAAGTTGGGTGGGCTACGCATTTGAAGCTTGTTGTTACAAACATATCGATCAGATAGCCCAGGCTCTCAAAATTCACACGGGATTTGAAGTGGGAACTTGGCGCTACGTACCAAAATCCACTCATGAGAAGGGAATCCAGATCGACCTACTGCTAGATAGAGATGATGGGATCATCAATATCATTGAAGTCAAATATAGCAAAACCCCCTTTCGCATCACCAAACAGTATGCCACCCAGCTAGGAGACAAAATGGATGTTTTCAAAGAGCAACTCCACATCCAAAAAGACCTCCACTTAACCATGCTTACAACAGTTGGCCTCTTTCCCAATATCTACGCTGATGAGCTAGTCTCAAGCCAGCTCACACTAGAAGACCTATAGAAGGACAACCTACCCCGGGCTTAACCGGAGAAGCTTTTTCGGTCCCTAGAAAGCATAGATGACAGACATCTCAAAGGCTTTGTAGCGGCCTCTACCACCCACCTCAGAATTTCTCGGAGTAGAATACTCAGCCTTAGCCCTAAGCGACATGCTATCTGTCATGGCATACAAAAGATTGAATTGCCAACCCTTGTAGTTGGTAAACCCGATCCCATCTGCCGCATCTTTTCCGAGCAAAATATTGTCAGACAAGAGCTGGTCAATGGCGTTTCCGTGGCCAATTCCACGTAGGTCATATTCTGGAACAGCTTGAGCCTGGACACTTTGGTAATTGATATCAACAGACCAGTCGCATGCCTTACAGAGCTTCCCTAATGTAAAGCCTGCGTACCATGCACCGTTGAGCTTCTTGAAGTTGGTAGTCTTCGTCCGTTTCGCATCATGGTTCGCAAGAACCGCTCCATAAAGGTAAAGGGTTTTGCACCCTAGGAAATCGATCTCTCTTGTGTACCCAAAGAGCATCTGCGAAACCAGAAAGCGATAGCGAGGGTTGTCTCGGATCAACGTTTTGCCCGAATCTTTGAGATTTCCGTAATCGAGAGTAGGAGCTCTTCTTCTCCAGTCAACAAGGCTGTATTTGAATCCAAGTCCAGTCCCTCTCCATCCAGTAATTCCTGTTTCAAAAATCCACGAGTAGTGGTTATAGAAACTGTCGATGAGAAAGGGGCCACCGTGAATCGTAAACTTCCCAACACTTGGTAAGCAGCGGGTAAAAAAGAGATGGATCCCATCGAAGGTACTTGTAAACTCAATATGAGATTCAAACATAAAGTCGAGTTTGCTACGCCCCACTTCGATGTAAAAGTCGGTATCTCCCTCGTGATAGAGATCATAGCCAATAAAGGCCCGCTCCATCTCGACTTTTGTAGCCGATCCCCCATCTTTACCGTCAAAATTCGCCCATCTGAGCTTCGAAGAGACCCAAGAACGGGGAGCGACATAATCTAAAAAGAGGTTGATCTCACTTTTATACCGGTTGATCGCGGTATTTGTTTGTGTTCCTCTTTGGGCAATACCGTTTCTCTTTTCTCCAGCTGATACCCATCTCGCTCGAGCATCACCAGCAATCGTCAGAGTTCCTTGCTTCTCTCTACAAGAGATGAGCCCACGACTCTCAATGAAGTCACGGAGAACTCTAGGATCTACAAAGTTTTCATCTTCTGGTCCGAAATCTCCTTCAGACTGGTACCCGGCAGCCGTGGGCCCCAAGTTATCTACCGCAGCAAGAAGACCCTCGTCTTCC